>Ga0164241_10003287_pt1 | contig 16490 bp, 16 predicted proteins | sample OricomyardsoilBY_FD_108780 | JGI IMG/M metagenome (GOLD analysis project Ga0164241, IMG submission 108780) | Backyard soil microbial communities from Emeryville, California, USA - Original compost - Back yard soil (BY) | ecosystem: Environmental > Terrestrial > Soil > Unclassified | place: USA... | reverse complement strand
GGAGTCCGAGAAGTACAGCGTCCCGTCGGGCGCGAAGGCCGCGTAGTTGGGCTGGGTGAAGCCGTCGCGCAGCGTCCGCACCGAGTCGCCGTCGTAGGCGCAGAGCGCCTCGCCGCAGCAGACCGCGAGGCGGCCGCGGCCGTCGACGGCGAGCCCGAGCACGAAGCCCGGCGCGCGGGCCGCCTCGCGCCACGTCCTCGCGTCGAGGTCGACGCAGTAGAGCTGGCCGGCCTCGCCACCCGCCCAGAGGTCACGGGACGCAGGGTCCCACGCGACGCCCTCGGGATGGTCGAGGTCGTCGACGAGGACCTCAGTCCTCCGCATGGCCGACTGTCCCGTTGATCGTGAGCCCGCCGTCGACCACGAGCTCGTGGCCGGTCACGTACCGCGCCGCATCGGTCGCCAGGAACAGGACGGCGCCCGCGACCTCGTCGGCAGACGCGATCCGGCCGAGCGGGATGCGCTGCTCGTACGTCCGTCGGACCTCGGCCGTGTACGCATGCGCGTTGAGCGGCGTGTCCGTCGCCCCCGGCGCGACCGCGTTGACCGTCACGCCGTGCGGAGCGACCTCGAGCGCGAGCGTCGTCGTCAGCGCCCGGATCGCCCCCTTTGCGGCGACGTACGCTCCGAGGCCCGGAATGCCCTGGCTCCGGGCGACGGACGTGACGTTGACGATCGCTCCGCTGCCCGCGGCCACCATGCGCCGCGCGGCGGCGCGGCAGCCGTAGAAGTACCCGTGGAGGTTCGTTTGGAGCAGCGCGTGCCAGTCCTCGTCCGAGGTCTCGAGGACGGGCCGCACCAGCAGCTGCGCGGCGTTGTTGACCCAGACGTCGATGCCGCCCCACTGGTCCGAGACGCGCTCGGCGAGCGCCTCGACGGCCTCGGGGTCGCCCGTGTCGCCGGCGACGAAGATGCCGTCGACCGGGGCGCCGCCGTCGAGCGAGATCCCCGCGACGCGCGCGCCCGCCTCGGCAAAACCGGAGACGACCGCCTCGCCGATTCCGCTCGACGCGCCGGTGACGACGACGCGGCGCCCGCTGAGATCGAAGCGTGCGGGCATCCCCGCAACCGTAGCGCCGGGGTCAGGCGCCGGCTGCGACGAGCACGAAGTCGGTCGCGAAGCCGAGCGTCAGGCCGAGGATCAGCCCCCAGGCGACGAGGCGCTTCCGTCCAGCGCGACGGCAGACGTCGAGGAGCTCGACTACGACGTAGAGGATCGAGCCGGCGGCGAGCGCGAGAAATGCGACCGAGAGCGCCTCGCTGACCCAGGTCTGCCCGAGCAGCGTGCCGAAGAACGTGGGGCCGCCGCCGATCAGCCCGACGAGCACCAGGAACCCCCACGACGGCCGCTCGTCGCTCGTCGCGAACGGCCCGACGATGCCGAAGCCCTCGGTGGCGTTGTGCAGGCCGAAGCCGATGATCAGCATCAGCGCGAGGCTGATCTCCCCCGCCGCGGCCGACTGGCCGATCGCGAGACCCTCGGAGAAGTTGTGCAGCCCGATGCCCGTCGCGATCATCAGCGAGAGCGACTGGGCCGGCGAGAGCAACCTCACCACACCGGCTCGCGGCGCCTCGGCCTCGGCCGCGACGGCCGCGCCGACGCTGTACGGCCCCCCGGCGCGCCGGCGCCGTGCAATCAGCTCGTCGAAGTAGACGAGGCTCATCAGGCCGATGACGAAGCCGCCGCCGAGCAGCGCTGCGAGCCACGCGAACCGCCCCCAGCCGCCCGTGTGGTCGACTGCGGCCGCGGTCAGCGCGTCCTCGACCGGCTCGACGCCGGCGGCGAGAACGTCCCACAGCAGGAACAGCAGGATCCCGGTCGCCGTGGCCGCGAGGAACGTGCTCGCCGCGATCGGCAGCCGGCCGACACGGCCGACCGGGAGGCCGATGAAGATCGTGAGGCCGGCGATCGCACCGAGGACGAGGATCTGAGTCTGAGACATGGTCGAAGTTCCTGACGATCAGTGTAAGGCTTCCCTTACGCCGCCGCCGACTGTAGCACCGTGACCGCCTCGTTGCGCCGGGAGGCGGAGCCTGCACCCGCCGACCGGCTGGCCCGGTCGAGCCGTCGGCCGCTCCCATGTCGCGACCCCAAGCGGATGGCCGCTCGCGCTCATGCTCGCGGCCGCGGCCGCCTGCCCGAACGAATGGAGGGCGGGCCGCCACCCGCCCTCCATTCGTTCGGCGACGCCCTACGACGGGCAGACGCCGGGGTACGGGTTGTCCTCGTCGATCCGTCTCGTCGAGCCGGACGGGACGAGCTGCACGGCGATCGTCTGCGCAGGTGCGCCACTCTCGTCACGGATCATGTGGACGTCGCCGCCGCCGATGTCCACGAACGAGTTGTTCGGCGTTCCCGCCGTGTAGACATGCGGCGTGCAGGTCGGGTCGTCACCGTCGTAGACCGCCACCGTGCCCTGCGTGACGACGATCAGACTGGGGCCTGGGTGCGTGTGCCAGCCCGTGCTGGGGATGCACCCACACCCCGTCCCGTTCGGGGGCGGCGGGGTCGGGTCCCACGTGTTCTGCTGGACGTAGAGGTCGGACAGACCCTTCGTCTTGAGCTTCTCTTGCCAGTTCGGCTCCGACTGGATGTGCGAGTCGATCTCGCCGAACGTCGCCGTCGCCAGCGTCTTGCCGGAGTACCCGGGTGCCGGCGTCTGGGTCGTCGCGAGGACATTCCCCACCAACACGGCGACGCCCGCGAGGGCGAGCGCGAGGGCCACGATCCATCTCGACTTCATCTCTCCTCCTCCTCCTCCTCCGAGTGCGATGAGCGGCGGAGGATCGTGGTCGGCGCTTCCGCGTCGAGCTCGGCCCTGAAGGCGAGGAGCAGCGCCTCGTCGCGGCCGAGTGCCATGCCGTGCGCATCCCATGCGTGGCGCCGGACTTCTGCGACGAGCCCGTCCTCGTCCCCGGCGCGGGCCTCGAACCCGCAGTGGCAATGAAGCACCCTGTCCACGATTCCTCCGCGGCGAGGCTAGAAATCCGCTGCAAGATCGAGGCAAAATCCGGGCAAATCGCCAGGGGGTTCGAGCTGAAGGTCTTCCTCGCAGGCAGGGTCGCAGTCGAGACCGACGGTGAGGTGATCGACGAGGCGCGCTTTCCGGGTCGGCAGGGGCGGCTCCTGTTCGCGTATCTGGTTGCCGAGCCGGGCAGGGCGGTGCCACACGACGAGCTCGCGGAGGCGCTCTGGGGGGAGGCGCCGCCGGCGACCTGGGGCAAGGCGCTGAGCGTGCTCGTCAGCAAGCTGCGCGGCCTGCTCGCCGACCGCGGCATCGACGGCACCCACGCGCTCACCGGCGCCTTCGGGTGCTACCGCCTCGACCTACCGGAAGGAACCTGGGTCGACGTGCTCGCGGCCACCGACGCCGCGCACGAGGCGGAACGGGCGATCGCGGCGGGTGAGCTGGAGCGCACGAAGACCACGGCCTCCCTGGCCGCGACCTTGCTCGGTCCGCCGTTCTTGCCCGGCGAGGAGGGGGCGTGGGTCGAGGAGAAGCGGCGCGAGTTCGCCGACCTTCGGGAGCGCGCGCTGACCGCGCTGGCCGAGGCGTGCCTGCGCTCGGGCGAGGCCCCGGAAGCGGTGCAATGGGCCGAGCAGACGGTCGCGCTCGCGCCGTTCCGCGAGACCGGCTACCGACGTCTGATGGAAGCGCATGTCGCGTCCGGCAACCGAGCCGAAGCGCTGAGGGTGTACGAGCAGTGCCGGCGATTGCTGGCCGACGAGCTCGGGACCTACCCCTCTCCCGAGACCCAATCGATCTACCGCGCGTTGCTCGAGGTCCCGACCTCCCAGGCGGGTGCGACCGCCATACCCCGGCCGCCGCCGTCCGCCGATGCGGTCGGGGTCGGTGCCGAGCGCGAGTCGACGCCAGCGGTAGCGCAAGGTCTGCATCACCGTCAGCGAACCGGAGCCGCCAGCCCCGAGCGCTCCGCTTGGCACCGGCGCTCGGTGCTCACGCGCGCGGCGGGCTCGGCCCTCGTGGTGGGGATCGCAGCCGTCGCCGGCTTGCTGTTCGCCCTCGCTCGCGGCGGCGAAGACGCGTCTCCAAGCGCGTCGGCCGCCAGCGGGTCGGTTGGCTTCGTCGATCTCGACTCCAACCGGCTCGTCGCCGACGTCCCGGTCGGGACGGCTCCGTCGGCTGTCGCCGCAGCCGTGGGCGCCATCTGGGTGACCGATCCGGCCGAGGATGCCGTCGACCGTGTCGACCCCGAGACGCACACGATCCGTCAGACGGTTCCGGTCGGGAACGGTCCGAGCGGGATCGCGTTCGGCGACGGCTCGATCTGGGTCACGAACAGCCTGTCGGGGACGGTCTCCCGCATCGATCCCGGGCTGAATCGGGTCGTGGACACCGTGCGCGTCGGCAACGCCCCGGCCGGGATCGTCTATGCGGACCACTCGATCTGGGTCGCGAACACGGGCGACGACACGATCACGAAGCTCGACGTGACGACGGACCGGCCGTCGAAGACGATCGACGTCGCCGCCACCGAGCTCACGGTCGGCGACGGGACGCTCTGGGCGACCGAGACTGCCGCAAATCAGGTCGTACGCATCGATCCGTCGACCGGTGACCTTCAGCCGATCGCGGTCGGAAACGGGCCAGAGGGGATCGCGTTCGGACGCGGCAGCGTCTGGGTGGCGAACAGCCTCGACGGGACCGTCACGCGCATCGACCCCGAGACGAACTCGGTTGTCGCGGTGACGACGGTCGGCAACGGTCCTACGGCCGTCGCCACCGGCCCCGACGCGGTCTGGGTGAGCAATCAGTTCGACGGCTCGCTCGTTCGGCTCGACCCGCGGACGAGCCACGTCGTCGAACGTCTCAGGCTCGGGAACCGACTCCGCGGTCTGGCGGTCTCCGACGGCGCCGTCGTCGTGGGTATCGGCGAGTCGAGCGTGGCTCATCGCGGCGGCACGCTGAGGGTGCGAAACCCCGCGATCGTCAATTCGATCGATACGGCCGCCGCCTACTCGACGACCGAGTGGATGCTGCTTCGCACGACGAACGACGGCCTGGTCGCGTTCAACGAGACGAGCGGGCCCGCCGGCGCCAGGCTGGTGCCGGACCTCGCCCTGTCGCTCCCGACGCCTACCGACGGCGGCAAGACCTACGTGTTTCGGCTGCGACCGAACGTCCGTTACTCCACCGGCAAGACCGTCGAGGCGTCGGACGTCAGAGCGACGTTCGAGCGGGACTTCGCGATCAGCGGCATCCCGTACTACGACGGCATCGTCGGCGCCGCTCGCTGCAAGCACCGGCCCAAGGCGTGCAGCCTCTCGCACGGGATCGTCGCGAACGACGCCGCACGAACGGTCACCGTTCACCTCGTCACACCCGATCCGAACTTCCTCTACAAGCTCGCGTTGCCCTTTGCGTACGTCCTGCCCGCCGGAACGCCGCCGCACGACATCGGTACGAATCCACTCCCCGCGACAGGGCCGTACGTGATCGCGAGCTATCGCCCGCAGCGCGCCGTCGAGTTCGTCCGGAACAGGTCCTTCCACGAGTGGTCGAAGGCGGCGCAGCCGGACGGCTATCCGAACCGGATCCTCTTCGAGATGGTCGAGAGCCCCGACCGGGCGGTGAACGACGTGATCCACGGCCGGTCCGACGCCTTCGGCAGCATCGGCGGCACTCCGTCCCCGCGCGTGCTCGGCGCGTTGCGGACCCGCTTCGCAAGCCAGGTGCACTCGAACACGTACCAACGGGTCTTCGCCCTCTTCCTCAACACCCGCGTTCCGCCGTTCAGCAGTCTCACCGCACGCAGGGCGCTGAACTACGCCGCCGACCGGGCCGCAGCCGCCCGGGTCGCCGGTGGGCCCGAGGTCGCCCAGGCGACGTGCCAGATCCTTCCTCCGAACTTTCCGGGCTACCGGCCCTACTGTCCGTACAGCGCCGGCACCTCGGCCGACGGCGGTTGGAAGGCGCCCGACCTCGCGAAGGCACGCGCCCTGGTAGCGGCGTCCGGCACGAAGGGGATGAAGGTCACGTTCTGGGCTTGGGCGCCTCAGGCGAGCCTCGGCGAGTACGCGGTCGAGCTACTGAGGTCGCTGGGCTATCGAGCGTCGCTCAAGGTCCTCAGTCGCACCAGATACTTCTCCGTCGCCGACGATCCACGCACCAAGGCACAGATCGGCTTCCTCGCGTGGACCTCCGACTACCCCGCCCCGTCAGGCTTCTTCGACGAGCTCCTCACGTGCGCCTCGTTCGTGCCCGGCCCTGGGAACGCGAACGCGGCTGGGTTCTGCGATCCACGCATCGATCGCGAGATCGAGCAAGCCAAGGCCGCGCAGGGGAAGAACCCGGGCGTCTCGCGTCGGCTGTGGGAGCGTGCGGAGCGCGACACCGTGGACCAGGCGCCATGGGTTCCTCTCGTCAGCCCGAAGATCGTCGACGTCGTCTCGAAGCGGGTCGGCAACTACCAGTTCAACCCGATGTGGCAGATGCTGATCGACCAGCTCTGGGTCCGCTGAGCCGTCGGCGGCGGCTCTTAGCGAGCGCTACACCCAACGCGTGGGAGTGAGCCTTCTTTGCTCAGCCGCGGGAGCGGTCGCTGAGGCTGAGCACGATCCGGCACGAGGCGCACGGCTCGAGGCAGTCGTGGGTCTCGCAGGCGACGTCGTCCACGTCGACTCCCTCGAGGGCGGAGGCGACGAGCCCGCGCCAGAGGCCGCGGTCGATCTCGGCTGCAGCCGGGTTCGCCACGACGAGCGGCCGCAGGGGGCAGACCGGCGTGACGATCTCCGCGCGCTGCTCGCTCAGCTCCCCGAGGGACGCCTGAAAGCCGAGACTGCCCATCGCGGCGCACAGCCGCTCGAGCCCTGCTCGACGATCGGTGAGCGGCTCGATGGCGCCGTCGGCCGCGAGCGCGGTCCCGTACTCCATTCCGACCTCGACCAGGCGACGCCCGGGGACGCGGTCGACGAGGAGCCCGACGAGCTCCGCGTAGCGACGCTGCGGGAACTCGACTGCGGCGTTCTCGGGCGCCGGTGAATACACCTTGGCCGGGCGACCGGCGCCGGGGCCGCTCCGCCCAGTGGTGCGCCGGAAGCGGCTCGTGAGCAGCCCCGCGGCGACGAGCCGCTCGAGCCGACGGCGCGCGACGTTGTAGTGGGTCCCCTGCTCTTCGGCAAGTTGCCGGATCGTGACGTCCTGCGGCTGGGAGCGAACAAAGAGAAGCGCCTCGCGGAGGCCGGGCTCGCCGATTGCCTGCAGGGCGTCCATGTCGGTTTCTCTATAGTACCTGTACAAGGTCTAAAGAAGGAGCGTGGCAAGTGGTTACGCACCGGTACCTGGTCGTCGGAGGCGGCATGACGGGGGATGCGGCCTGCAAAGGGATCCGCTCGGTCGACGCCGAGGGGTCGATCGTCCTCGTCGGCGAGGAGGAGGACCCGCCGTACGCCCGTCCGCCACTCTCGAAGGGCCTGTGGCTCGGCAAGGACGAGTCTTCCATCTGGCGCGGCACGGCCGAGCAGGGCGTCGACCTGAGGCTCGGTCGCTCGGTGGTCTCGCTCGACCTCGGCTCGCGAACCGCGACGGACGACCGCGGGGAGACATACGGCTTCGAGCGCCTGATGCTCGCGACCGGGGCGCGTCCACGGGTGCTGCCGGGCGCGCCCGAGGGGATCGTGCACTACCGGACGCTCGCCGACTACCACGCCGTGCGCGCCGCCACGAAGGAAGGGACGCGCGTTGTCGTGATCGGCGGAGGGTTCATCGGCTCGGAGCTCGCTGCCGCGCTCGCGACGAACGGTGCCGCGGTCACGATGGTGTTTCCCGAGGACGGGATCGGGTCGCGACTCTTTCCGGCCGACCTTGCGCTGTCGCTGAACGAGTACTACCGCGGCAAGGGCGTAGCGGTCGCGGCGGGAGAGCTCGTGGACGGGATCGAGCGCACGGTCGACGGCTATCGCGTGGCGGGGAAGAGCGGCACCGTCTTCGAGGCGGACGTGGTCGTCGCCGGGCTCGGAGTCGTGCCTCGCGTCGAGCTTGCCGAGCTGGCCGGCCTGCCGGTCGACGACGGAATCGCCGTCGACGATCGCGGTCGGGTGGCAGGGCAAGACGACGTGTTCGCGGCGGGGGATGTCGCGCGGTTCCCGGCCACGGACCTCGGGGACACCCTGCGGGTGGAGCACGAGGACCACGCGAAGAGCCACGGGCACCTCGTCGGCCGCAACATGGCGGGCGCCGACGAGCCGTACGACCACCTGCCGTTCTTCTACTCGGACCTGTTCGAGCTCGGCTACGAGGCGGTCGGGGTGCTCGACTCCCGGCTCGACACTCACGCCGAGTGGGTGGAGCCACACCGGAAGGGCGTCGTCTGCTACCGAGACGGGGAGGGGCGTCCGCGCGGGTTCCTCCTCTGGGACGTCTGGGGCAAGGTCGACGCGGCCCGCTCGCTGATCCGTGCCGGCGATCCCGTGGATGCCGCCGCGTTGCGGGAGCTCGCCGCGTGAGCTCCTCAGAGCAGGGCGTCGGTACGGGCGGCGAGCTCGCGGTCGCGATCGGTGGTGCCGCCGGCCGAGTGCGTCGTCCAGCGCACCGTGACGCGCTTGTAGCTGATCGCGATGTCGGGATGGTGGTTCGCGGACTCGGCCAGGTCGGCGAGGCGGTCGACGAAGGCGATCGCCTCGCGGAAGCCGTCGAACACGAGCTCCCGCTCGAGGGCCCCGTCGCGCTCGCGCCAGGCTCCGGACTCGCTCATCGGTCGCAGTCTTCCCTCTTCGCCCGCTCGCGGAAACCTGTCCCGACGCGCGAGCTCGTCGCCGACGTGCTCTACCGGCCGCTTGCGCACCTCGTGGTTCTCGTGCTCCTGCCGCTGCGGGTACCTCCTCCCGCGGTGGTCCTTGCCGGGTTCGCGGCCGGGTTGGCCGCCGCCGCGGAGCTGGCGGTTGGCAACCTCGTGCTCGCGGCGGCGCTGCTCGTCGTCAAGACGATCCTCGACGGTGCCGACGGCTCGCTCGCACGCGCCTCCGGCCGCGTCACCGCGTTCGGCCGGTACCTCGACTCGGACTGCGACCTGATCGCGAACGCGGCGCTGTTCGCGGCGATCGGCTACGCGACCGGGCGACCGGTGGCCGCGGCAGCGGGGTTCATCGCCTCGACGCTGGTGCTCAGCCTCAACTTCAACCTGCGGCGTCTGTACCTGGGAGCGCCGGCGATGCCGGAGGGCGGAGGCCTCCCGCGCCGGTTCTACGAGCTCGTCTACGCGCCGCAGGATCGCCTCGCCGACCGGCTCGTGCGCCGGCGGCCGAGTCTCACCATGCTCTCGGCGCTGCACAACCTCGGGCTCGCCACGCAGCACACAGCCATTGCCGTCTGCCTCGTCCTCGTCGCCCTCGCCACCTGAGAGAAGGGAATCGCATCCATGTCGGAGAACGTGATCGAGCTTCGTTCGTACGCCGACCTCGTGCAGCCACGCGAGGTGTCCCCCGAAGAGTGGAGCCGGTTGCGACGGAACGCCGCCGAGATCCTGACCGCCTTCGGGCTGCCACTCGACACGCCGGGGACACGCGACACGCCGGAGCGGTTCCTGCGCGCGCTCTACGACGCGACCGCAGGGTACGACGGCGACCCGAAGCTCGAGACGACGTTCCCCACCGAGGTGACCGTTGCCGACCGAGACGCCCCTGCGCAGGTCATCGAGGGGCCGATCGCGTTTTCCGCGCTCTGCGAGCACCACGCGCTGCCGTTCGTGGGGCACGCTCACGTGGGCTACGTCGCGGGCGAGAGGATCATCGGCATCTCGAAGCTGACCCGACTCGTCCGCCTGTTCGCTCGCCGCTTCACGGTCCAGGAACGGCTCGGCGAGCAAGTCGCCGACACGCTCGAGAATCTCGTCGGCGCGGAAGGAGTCGCGGTGCGGCTCGAGGCGTCCCACCTCTGCACGCAGATGCGCGGCGTCGAGGAGCGATCCCGGACGACGACGACGGCCTGGCGGGGCGTCTACCGGGACGCCGACCTGCGACGCGAGTTCCTCGAGCTCGCGCGTTGACAGAGCTCGAGCCGCTCCGGCTCGTCTTCGAGCGTCCCGTCGGCGCGGTGTCGCTCCCGGATCCGCTCCGGCGCCTTTACGGCGGCGATCTCCTGCTGCCGGAGCGGTGCCTCTACGCGAACTTCGTGTCGAGCCTCGACGGGGTCGTGGCGGTGCCCTCCGTGCCAGGCTCGAACGCGCTGATCGGAGGCGGCAGCGACGCCGACCGCTTCGTGATGGGCCTGCTGCGCGCGGCCGCCGACGTCGTGCTGATCGGGAGCGGGACGCTGCGCGCTTCGCCGGGCGGGCGCTGGCGCCCCGAGACGGTGTTCCCTCCGTCGTCCGCTGCGTATGCCGACCTTCGACACGAGCTCGGGTACGGGACGAGCCCGCGCGTCGCCGTGGTCACCGGCAGCGGGTCGATTCCGAGCGACCATCCGGCGCTCGGCGACGGCGCCCTCGTTCTCACGACGGCGACAGGCGCCACACGGCTCGCGGGCCGGCTCCCGCGCGGCACGGAGCTCGCGGTTCTCCCCGGCGACACCGCCGTCGACGTTCGGGCCGCAGTCGAGCTCCTCCACGCGCACGGCCATCGCCGTGTCCTGAGCGAGTCGGGGCCTCACGTCTTCGGCGCGCTCGTGTCGAACGGGCTCGTCGACGAGCTGTTCCTGACGGTGTCGCCGCTCCTAGCCGGCCGCTTGGGCGCGCTCGGGCTCGTGGAGAACGTGGCGCTGCTCCCCGATAGGGTGGAGGCGGCCGTCCTGCGCTCGGTCCGCGTCCACGGAAGCCACGTCTTCCTCCAGCACGCGCTGCCGCACGGCCCGGGCCGACACCGCTAGTGGCGCGTCAGGCGGCGCCGGTGCGCATGCGATGGATCGTCGCCAGGAGCTCGGCGCTGTCGACCTCCTCGTCGTCGTCCCCGAGCGGGCCGAGGCGGAGACGCAGCGACGTCCACGACATCAGGTCGCGCATCGAGACCATGCCCAGCACCCGTCCGCCGTCGACGACGGGCAGGTGGCGGAAGCGACCCTCGATCATGATCGCCATGGCCTCCGGGACGCTCGTCCCCGGCGCTGCGGTCATCACGTGCCGGCTCATGCGCTCGGAGACAGGCGTCTCGGGGCTGCAGGCGTCGGGGATCGCGCGCATCAGGTCGCGCTCCGAGATGACGCCGACGAGGTCGCCGGCCTCGATGACGACGGCCGCACCGGTCTCGCGCGCGATCATGCGCCGCGCGGCGTCGGCGATCGTCGTCTCCGGCGACACCGCCAGCACGTCGGTCGCCATGAGGTCGGCGAGCTGCATCGTCCGAATCTACTCCTGAGCCTCTACGCCAGGAGCAGCACGGGCTGCTCGAGGAGGCGCTTGATCGACGCCAGCAGGCGAGCGCCCTCCGCGCCCGACGTGGCACGGTGATCGACCGACAGCGTGACGGCCATGATCGGCCGTATCTGGACGGCGTCGCCGATCACGACCGCCCGCCTGACGGCAGCGCCGACGGCGAGGATGCCGGGCTCGGGAGGGTTCACGACCGCGCTGAAGCTCGGGATGCCGAACATGCCGAGGTTCGAGACCGAAAAGGTCCCGCCTTCGATCTCCGGCTGCTTCAGCTTGCCCGCCCGCGCGCGCTCGACGAGGTCGCTCGACTCGCGCGCGAGCTCGCGCACGCTCTTCTGCTCGACGGAGCGAAGCACGGGGACGATCAGGCCGTCGTCGACTGCGACCGCGATGCCGATGTGGGCGCTCTTGTGGAGCACGAGCTTGCCGTCGTGCCAGCTGCGGTGGAACTTCGGGTTCTCGATCAGCGCGAGCGCCGCGGCCCGCACGACGAGGTCGTTGACGCTGATCTTGTCGTCCCCGTCGGCAAGCGCCTGATTGAGCTCTTCGCGCAGCTCGAGCGCGCGGCCCATGTCGATCTCGGCGTCCAGGTAGAAGTGCGGGACGGTCGCCTTCGATTCGCTCATGCGACGCGCGACCGCCCGGAGCATCGGCGTCGCGTCGACGACCTCCTCGTCGCCCGACGGCGGAGGGCCTGGCGACGCCGCGCGCTCGGCGATCGCCGGCTCGGCAGCGGCCCGGCCCGGTTCGCCCTCCTTGCCGAGAGCGCGCTCCACGTCGACCTTGACGATGCGACCGTCAGGACCGCTGCCCTTGCCGGCGAGCTCGCGCAGGTCGAGCCCGGCGTCGGCTGCGATGCGGCGCGCGATCGGGCTGGCCTTCACCTCGCCGGCGGTCGCGGCGGCTCCCTGTGGAATGGGCGGCTCGGATCGAGCGGGCTCGGGTGGGCTTTCCTCGGGTCCGCGCTCTTCCGGCGCCTCAGCCTCGCGTGGAGCCGCCTGAGACGGGCCGTTTCCGCGGGCGGCGGTCTCGGGCACCTCCTCGCCCTCGGCGCCGATCAGCGCGATCGGAGTGCCGAGCTCCGCCGACTCGCCCTCCCCGACGAGGATCTTGAGCAGCACTCCGTCCTCGTACGCAGTCAGGTCCATGGTCGCCTTGTCGGTGTCGATCTCGGCGATCACGTCGCCCGCGACGACCTGATCGCCTTCCTGCTTCACCCAGCGGGCGACCGTGCCCTGCTCCATCGTGTCGCTCAGCCGCGGCATCGGAACCTCGACGGCCATCTACCCGGCCTCCACGAGACCACATTCCGCAAGCAGCGAACGGGCCGCCGCCTCCAGCTTGTCCTCGAGCATCAGCGCGGCCAGCTCGAGCGGCTTCGAATACGGCATCGGGACCTCTGCTCCCCCGACGCGCTCCGGCGGGGCGTCGAGGTCGTCGAAGCACGCGCGGCCGACGCGAGCGGCGAGCTCCGCGCCCACTCCGAATGTTGCCCAGCCCTCCTCGGCGATCAACACGCGGTTCGTCTTGCGGACCGACTCGACCACCGTGTCGACGTCGAGCGGGCGCAACGAGCGCAGGTCGATGACCTCGGCCTCGAAGCCGCTCCGAGCCAGGCGGTCCGCAACCGACAGCGCGCGCCGCACCGTGTACGAGTGCGCCACGATCGTGAGATCGGCGCCCTCGCGCGCGACGTGCGCGCGGCCGAGTGGGAGGGTGAAGTCCTCTTCCGGCTCGGGGATGCTGCCGGTCACGTTGTAGAGCACGAGATTCTCGACGAACAGCACCGGGTCGTCGTCGCGGATCGCCGTCTTCAGCAGGCCGTACGCATCGCGCGGGTTCGACGGCGCAACGACCTTCAACCCCGGTGTGTGGGCGAACCAGACCTCGAGCGACTGTGAGTGCTGTGCCGTCAGCTGGGCGCCCGCACCCCCCGGCGTGCGGATGACCATCGGCACGCCGACCTTGCCGCCGAACATGTTGCGGATCTTGGCGGCATGGTTTACGACCATGTCCTGCGCGACGAGGATGAAGTTGATCGTCATGATCTCGACGACCGGGCGGAGGCCGAGCATCGCGGCGCCGATGCCCGCCCCGACGAAGCCCTCCTCCGAGATCGGGGTCTCGCGCACGCGCTTGGGCCCGTACTTCGCCCACAGTCCGGCGGTGACCTTGTACGAGCCCTCGAAGCGGCCGATCTCCTCGCCCATCAGAAACACGCGCTCGTCGCGCTCGAGCTCCTCGTCGAGAGCACGTCTGAGCGCTTCGCGATAGGTCACCTCAGCCACGATCGCGTCTCCTCGCGCTCGCCGAACGGCGCAGCCGTGTTCATCCTCGCGAACTGCTCACGCCAGTCCTCGCCGCCGTACACGTTCTCGTACAGCTCCCCGGGATCGGGCGTCGGCGCTGCCGCAGCCTCACGGATCGCGTCGCTGACCTCGTCGGCTACCTCCGTGCGCAGTCTGTCGAGCTCCTCGTCAGCGAGCAGATCGCGGTCGCGCAGGACTGCGACGTAGCGCGCGATCGGGTCGCGCTCGCGCCACGCGGCGACCTCGTCGGCGGTGCGGTAGACCTTCCCGGCGTCGGCCACGGAGTGGCCGCGAAACCGGTACGTCGTCGTCTCGAGCAGCGCAGGCTCGGACTCCTCGCGCGCGCGCGCAAGCAACCGGCCGGTGGCCTCTCGGACGGCGAGCACATCGTTCCCGTCGACTCGCTCGCCGTGCATCCGGTAGGCGCAGGCACGCTTGTGCAGCTCGGGCTCGGCCGATGCCTGCTCCACCGAGGTGCCCATCCCGTACAGGTTGTTGATCACCTGAAAGACGATCGGCAGGTGCCAGACAGCGGCAAGGTTGAGCGCCTCGTGAAACGCCCCGATGTTGGTGGCACCGTCGCCGAACTGGCAGAGCACCGCACCGAGAGCGTCCTGATAGTCGATCGCGAGCGCGGCGCCGACCGCGATCGGCAGATGGCCCCCGACGATGCCCCAGCCGCCCAGGAAGCGCCGATCCACGTCGAGCAGGTGCATCGAGCCGCCGTAGCCGCCCGCCACACCGGTCTCCTTGCCGAACAACTCGGCCATGATGGCCGCCGGCGAGCTCCCGACGGCGAGCGCCGCGGCGTGGTCGCGGTAGCTCACGAACAGGTAATCGTCGGCTTCGAGGCAGTCGATGCTGCCGACGTTGGCGGCCTCCTCACCAATCGCCAAATGGCAGTAGCCCCCGATCCGTGCGCGCGTGTACTGCTCCTCCGCACGCTCTTCAAAACGTCGAACGAGCAGCATCATGCGGAGCAGACCCAGCGCCTGCTCGCCGTCTTGGAGCACGTCGTGCGCCCTACCGGCAGCTCTGGCCACGCCTCTCCTGCTCGCGCTCGATCGACATGTGCCCTGAAAGTCTCGCATCAATCCGGTCTTCGCCAGCGGCCCCTCGTCGCCGAGGCTCACCCTCGAGAACGAACGCGCACTGCCGGTCGAGGTCGTGAGGTCGGGGCCAGGGGCTCGAAGATGGGGTCGCCGCCCGATGGCCCGGCGTGCGGGCTGTCGGTAGCCTCGGAGTCGGAGGATCCGATGCTCAGAAGACGCTCGACACGATGACCCGGACGTATTCAGGCGATCTGGGGCGCCGCGTCGCGGAGCGCCGTCGGGAGGTTGGCTTGACTCGCGAGGACGTCGCCCTACGAGCGGGTATGAACAGCGGGTACCTCGAGTACCTCGAGCACAGCCCGGACGCTGCAATGACCGCGGGTGCGCTGCTGCGGCTGGCGGCGGCTCTGGAGACGACGCCGGAGTTCCTGAGGGGCGGTCACGTCGACCGGCCTCCGGGTCCGGGGCGTGCCGGCCCGCATCCTCATCTCGACGTCCTCAGCCGCGAGGAGTGCGAGCGGCATCTCGCCGGCGGAGGCGTCGGCCGGTTCGTCTTCCTCGCGCCTCAGGGACCGGTGGCGCTGCCGGTCAACTTCCGTTACCTCGACGGTGACGTGCTCTTCCGGACTCGCCCGCACGGCGCGCTCGCCGCGGCCGCGGACACAACCGTCAGCCTCGAGGTCGACCGGATCGATGAGGCGATGAGCGAGGGCTGGAGCGTGCTCGTGAGCGGCCGCGCGCGACTGATCGACGACCCGGCGGCGATCGAGCAGGCAGCCGGCCTCGACATCGAGCCGTGGCCGGGCGGCCGCCGTGAGGCGCTCATGCGGATCGAGACCGAGGCGATCTCGGGCCGGCGCATCCGTCAGGGCAGCGTTGCATGACCGCCTCGGCCGCCGGAGCGGCCGAGGCAAGAGATCAGTGCGGGGCCGACACCGGCCGAACCCAGCTTTCTACATGCCCATCGCGTGGTAGCCGGCGTCGACGTACAGCGTCGTGCCGGACACGTTCTTCGCGTCGTCGGAGAGGAGGTACGCCGCGGCGGCGCCGCAGTCGGTCGCCTCGATGTGGCGGCGCAGCGGCGCGCGCGCGACGAACATCTCCTCCATCGTCGTGAACCCGGCGATCGAGCGGGCCGCGAGCGTGCGCACCGGCCCGGCGGAGATCGCGTTGACGCGGATCCCGTGCTCGCCGAGGTCCCACGCGAGGTAGCGCATCGACGCGTCGAGCGTCGCCTTCGCGACGCCCATCACGTTGTAGTGCGGCACCGCGCGAACGCCGCCGAGGTACGTCATCGTCACGATCGACCCGCCGCCGCGGGCGGCCATGAGCGGCTCGGCACGCTTCGCACAGGCGACGAGCGAGTACGCGCTGATGTCGACGGCGAGCCAGAAGCGCTCCCGGGGCGTGTCGGTGAAGCGACCCTCGAGGTCTTCCGCGGCCGCGAAGGCGACCGAGTGGACGAGCACGTCGAGCCCGCCGCCGAACACCTCCGCGGTCTCGGAGAACACGCGGTCGAGGTCGTCGTCCGAGCGGACGTCGCACTCGGTGACAAGCTTCGTGTCGACAGTCGCGGCGAGGTCGCGAACGGACTTCTCGATGCGCTCGCCCTGGTAGGTGAACGCCAGCTGGGCGCCCTCGGCCGCGAGCCGTTCGGCGATCGCCCACGCGATCGACCGCTTGTTCGCGACGCCGAGCACGAGCGCCTGCTTTCCCTCGAACCGGCCTGCCATCGCGCCTACCCTAAACGGGCGCTGTGCCCCCGGGGGCGGCGCGAGCAAGTTGCAGACTGTAACTTGCGAGCTCG
>Ga0164241_10003286_pt1 | contig 16495 bp, 14 predicted proteins | sample OricomyardsoilBY_FD_108780 | JGI IMG/M metagenome (GOLD analysis project Ga0164241, IMG submission 108780) | Backyard soil microbial communities from Emeryville, California, USA - Original compost - Back yard soil (BY) | ecosystem: Environmental > Terrestrial > Soil > Unclassified | place: USA... | reverse complement strand
CAGGGGCGCTGGCGGCAGGCTTTTCGGCATCGTCGCCGAGCACACCGGCCAACTCCGCGGGGACCGGCGGGCCCAGCCCGGCGTGCGTGCGATGCGCCTGGCGAGCATCGAACGGCGTGGGCGCGGCGGCGGCGGCGGTCGGGGCCGCGGTTTCGTGCACGCTGGGCATCACGACGCGCGGTCGCGAGCGCCCCGCGCTGGACTGCTCGGTGGACGTAAATTCGGCTTCTGACACGCCATCGCGCGGGCTCAAGCCGGGCAGAGTCTCGGGCGGCACCGACGGCTCGCCCGGCAGGGCCAGCGGAGGGGCGGAGGGGCGCCACGATGGCGTCGCGGGCTCGGCCGGCAGCCGCGGCTCGCTCGTGTACTCGGGCACGACGTCTTCGTCGCTCGCCGACATGCTCCAGCGCTCGGGCTTGGTGCTGGTCTGCGGCTGCTCTTCGCTCGGCACGACGTCGTCTTCGGGCGCGGTGTGGGAGATGACCAGCAAGCCCTCGAAGAACAGCTTGGTGATGGTCGAGAGCGTCGACAAATCCTCGAACGGCGAGTCGTCGATCACGTCGAGCAACGTGCGCTTGCCGTCGAACAAACGCAGGATGCCGTTCAGGTCGTCCGGGATCTCGTTCAGCCGTTCGACGAGCTGTTCGTGATCGACGTCGAAGATGGTCGCCAGCGGCGGCAGCTGCTCGAGCAAGCGCCCCCACTCGTCGACTCAGCGCATGCCCTCCATCAACAAGCCCTGCGTAGACGTAGGGATGATGTCTTCGCGATCGATGGGGCAGAAATCGACCTCGAACGTGCCGGTGGTCCAAATCAAGGCGCGATAAACCGCCTCTTCGCCGCGCAGGCGACCCAGCTCGGCGTCGACCACCTTGCCGTCCCGGAAGTAAATGCGGGCTTCACGGCGGCCGTTGCCGATTTTACCGACGCCGGTCTTGCGGCTGATCTCGAAGGTTTGCAACAGATCGACCACGCCCATGTCCTCGAGCGAGCCGCTCAGGCGTGTGCGCCGGCTCATCGGCATGGCCGTCGCCATGCGCTCCTGCGTGCGCCGCGCCAACAGCAGGTTGACGCGGGCGATCAGCTCGCGAACGAAGATGGGCTTGGTCAGGTAATCTTCGACCCCGAGCTCGAGGCCGCGGATTTTGTCTTCGATCGATTTCTGACTGGTCAGAAACACGACCGGAATGTGCGCGTGCTCCGGCTTGTCCTTCATACGCCGGACGAGCTCATAGCCGTCCAAGCGCGGCAGGCGCGTATCGCTGAGGATCAAGTCGGGTGCAGAGAAATCGATCTTGGCGAGCGCATCGGCCCCGTCGCTCGCTGTCGTGACGCTGTACCCCGACTTCTTCAGGCTTACTTCCAAGACCCGGACGCTGCGCGGGTCGGCGTCGACCAGAAGGAGCTGTTTCTTTGCCACTATTCCACTTGCCCGTCGTCCCCCGTTGGACGACTCGGGAAGCGTTGAAGGCTTTCAACCTGATGTCAAGCCAAGGCGCCGTCTCGGTTGGGCTCCGACGCGCGTCAGCGCGCCCAGGGGTCGACGATCTCGCTGCCGCCGGTCCTCGTCCCGCTCCCACCTCGCCGGCCCTTGCCGCTCGGTGACGTGCCTTTCGGCGCAGGAGCGGCCACTGGGCGTAGACCGGCCGGGTTCGGCTTGCGGGCAGGCGTCCCGAGCGCCGTCGCCGAACTCGAAGTGCTGGCGAAGCCCGGGCTCGCGCTCGGGGCTGCGGGGACGGGGGCGGGCGAGGCCGCCGCCTCCTGGGTCGGGGTCGGGGTCGGCGTCGCGGGCGTGGGGCCGGCGTCCCGGCTCGCCAAGCCGCGCCGTACCGCGATCACCAGCGCGAGGCCGGCGACGAAGGCCAGCGCGATGGCCAGCATCGGCCAATACGGGATGGCGCGGCGCCCTTGCCGCTCCGCGCGCGAGGGCAGCTCGAGCTGATCGGCGAGCAGCGATGCGTACGCGGGCGCGCGCGGCGCCGAAGCGGCCGCCGGCGGCAGCCGTCGCTCCAGCTCGTCGAGCAGCGCGGCCAAGTTTTCGAAGCGAGCCTCCGGCCGCTTCTGTAAGCAGCGCAAGATCACGTCCTCGAGCGCGCCCAGCGATTTCATTTCCGGGCTCAGCTCGCTGGGCGGCGCGGGCGCCACGTACATGTGCTTGGTGAGCACGCCCATGTAGCTGTCGGCTTCGAACGGAACCTTACCCGTGAACATCTCGTACATCACGATGCCGAGCGCATAGATGTCCGCGCGATGATCGACCACTTCACCCGCCGCCTGCTCGGGGCTCATGTAGTGCGGCGTTCCGAACACCATGCCCGCTCGCGTGAGCTTGCTGGTGCCAATCACCTTGGCCAAGCCAAAGTCGACGATTTTGACGACGTCACGGTCGCCATCGCCACGGCCGACATGGATGTTGTCCGGCTTCAAATCGCGGTGCACGATCGACGCGTCGTGCGCCGCCTTCAGGGCGTGCACCAGCTGACGCACGATGGCGAGCCCGCGCGCGGCCGGCAACGGACCGCCCGTGCGCAACAACGCGGCCAGGGCTTGGCCGGTCAAGAGCTCCATCACGAAGTAGACTTGCCCGGATTGGAGCCGCCCGAAATCGGTGATCTCGACCAAACCGGGATGCGAAACCGCGGCCGCGGTGCGCGCCTCTTGGATGAAGCGCGCCGCTATCTCCGAGTCTTGCGCCAAATCTTTACGCAGCGCTTTGAGCGCGAAGCGCTTGCCGAGGGCTCGGTGGCGTACCTCGTAAACGGTACCCATGCCGCCTTCGCCGATCACCGACAACACCTCGTAGCGACCGTCGATCACGGTGCCGAGCAGGGCGTTGCTGCTCGGATCCCAGCCGATGGCCTCCACGAGCGGGGTGCCGTCGAAAGGGCAGAAGCGTCCGTCCGGCGAGAAGCGCGAGCCGCACGTCGGACAAGAAGTCGCGCGCGGCTCGCCCGCAATCGGCACGGGTAGCTTCTCCTCGCGGAGGGACTGGCCGAATTGCAGAACGGTGTCGTCACTCACGACATCTTGGATCCACACTCGTTGCAGAAGCGCGCCTGCGGCTGGTTTTGGGCGTTGCAGCTAGGGCAACGCCCTGCCGCGGCGGGCGCGCCTGGTCCTGGTGCCGACGCGGCCGCAGGTGGGGCTGGCGGCGGACCGTAGCCGCCAGGCGCCGGCGGCGGTCCGTAGCCGGGAGGCGGAGCACCGTAGCCGGGAGGAGGAGCACCATAGCCGGGAGGAGGAGCGCCATAGCCGGGAGGAGGAGCGCCATAGCCGGGAGGCGGAGCGCCGTAGCCAGGAGGAGGCGCACCGGGATGGCCGTAGCCAGGCGGTGGGTAGCCAGGCGGTGGATAGCCGGGCGGCGGGTAGCCGTACCCGGGCGGGGGCCCCGCGGCGCGCTGGCCGTAACCAAGCCCCGCGCCCAACGCCATGCCCTGCGCCATGGCCGCAGCCGAAGCGCCGTCCCCGCCCTGCGCCAACCCTTGGCCAAGACCCATGGTCGCCTCCGCGGCGGCGAGCTGCCCGTAGCGCTGCATGTCGAGCTGGTTCACGTAACGAGCGCGCTGTTGAAACTCTTGATCGAGCGCGAACTGCTTGGCTTGCGCCTCAGCCTGGGCTTTGGCCACGCCGCGTTGCGCCGCCATCGCTTCGACCTTGGCTTGCGCGATCACGTCTTGCTTCTCGTCGAGACGACGTTGATCTTCTTCGCTGACGTTGATGTTCAACTTGCCGATCTCGAGCACTTGCACGCCGCAGTTGGCCAAGTCCGGGCAGTTTTGAACGACGCGCCGCGCGACCTCGGGGCCCATCTGGCCCAGATCGAGCAAGGTGTACTCGCGGCTCTTGATCAGCTCGCCCATGGTGGTTTTGAGCCCCATGAACAGCAAATCTTTGACCCACTGCATGGCGCGATCCGGGTCGCCGCCTTGGCCGACGAAGCCGACCAGGAATTTATACGGGTCGACGACGCGGAACGAGTACGTGCCGTTGGCGCGCAGCGTGACGCGCAGCTCGAGATCCGGGTCGCGCATCGAGCCCATCTGATCGCCGAAGGTCTCGTTGTAGATCGGCTTCATCGTCACGAAGTACAGCTCGCTGATGAAGGCGTTGCCGCCCGTGAACTGATCGACGAGCGAGCCGAGGAACGGGATGTTCTGCGTGGTCAACGTGTACGGCTCCCGCTGGGGGCCGAGCGTGCCGACGAAGAACCCGTTCTTGAAGAACAGCACGACCTCGTCCGAGTCCACCGTGAGCTGGCTCCAGAACGGGAAGTTCTGGTCCGGATGCTTGTACAGGACCTTGCCCTTCTGCGCGTCGGCGCGCGCGATCATCATCCGCTGCACGCCACCCTTCACGAAGTCCATGATGCCCATCTACTTGTGCTCCTGAGTGCCGAGACTGATCCGAGACCGATTCGAGGCGAACGCCTCCGTCAGTGTACACGGGAGGGGCGGCCTGAGGTAGGCTGAGGGTCTTGCACGCCGTGAACTCGGACATCGAGCTGGAACAGCTAGGGGCCGCCGTACAGAAGGTGTTGTCGGACGGGGCGCCCCTGCCCGTGCAAATGATGGCGGCCCGAGGTGTCATCCCCGGGGCCAAGCCGCACGAGATCGTGATCGTGATCTCGGTCTTGGCCGGGCGTGAGGACGAGAAGCTGCGCGAAACCGCGCGCACGGCGCTGGGCAAGCTGCCGCCGCCGATCCTGAACGGTGCGCTCGCCGCCGACTTGCCGGGCAGCGTGATCGCGCAGTTGGCGGGCCTGTACACGAACCAGCACGAGATCACCGAGCAGCTGCTGCGCATGCCGCGCATCACCGGCGCCGCGTTGGAGCTGATGGCTAGCGGCGCCGACGAGCGGACCGGAGAGCTCATCGCCACCAACGAAGTGCTGATGCTCAAGCATCCGGTGGTGATCGAGAAGCTTTACATGAACAAGCGCGTGCGCATGTCCACCGCCGACCGGTTGATCGAGCTGTGCGTGCGCAACAACATCGAGCTGTCCATCCCCGCGTTCAAAGAAGCGGCGCTGGCCATCAAGAACGAGCTGATTCCGGAGCCATCGGAGGAGCCGACCTTCGACGACGTGTTGTTCAAAGAGACGCAAGAAGCGGCCGCCGAGCTCACGCTCGGGGACACCGAAGACACGCACGAGCTCGACGACGAGGGCGAAGAGAAGGTAAAGCCCAAGGTCGTCCCGTTGTATGCGCGCATGGCCGAAATGACCGTGTCGCAGAAGGTCCGCTGCGCCACGCTGGGCAGCGCCGCCGAGCGGCTGTTGTGCGTGCGCGACCCCAACCGCTTGGTCGCGGCCGCCGCCGCCAAGAGCCCGCTGCTGAAAGAGCCCGAAGCGGTGCAGATCAGCGCCAGCCGCGCCGTATCCGAAGACGTGCTGCGGCTGATCTCGATGAACAAGGACTTTACCCGCAATTACCAGATCAAGCTCAACCTCGTGTCGAATCCGCGCACGCCCTTCACGTTCGCGGCGCGCCTCGTGCCCATGCTGCGCGAGAGCGAGCTCAAGACGCTGTCGAAGAGCAAGAACGTGACGGGGGCGATTTCGACGGCGGTGCGGCAGCAGCTGGCGAAGAAGTCGAAGCCGTAGGGGTTAGGAGTGAGGGGTTAGCGGGGTTAGGGCCGAAGGATCGAGGTAACCCAGGGCGACACGAAGAGCCCTGGGGCGTGTCCCTAAATTGCTGGGTCTGGCCGTAAACGTGCCCGTGCCCGTACCCTTACCCGTCGGCCTCCGCGGCAGCGGCCGCCCGCAAAGAAGCCGCACCGGGTGCCCTCGCCCGACATGCAGGACCACAGAGCGGGCGCCAGCCCGCATCCGCCCCTCACCCCCAACCCCTCACCCCTCACCCCTTCAGTCGCCCGTCAGCCGCTCATGCCGCTTCTGCAGGGCCGACAAGCGCGCCGCGCGTTGCTCCTCGGCTCGCTTCACCTTGTCGGGGTCGATCAAGAAGGGCGCGATGCGCTCGGTGCGCTCGAAGCGCTCCTTGTATTTCAGGGCCTCGAGCTTGCTCTTGAACGGGCCGATGCGCACCCGGTGCCACAGGCCTCGGTCGGGGACGTGCGCGGCTTGGCGAAACGCCCGGTGCCCGCGTCGGCGGAGATCTTCGACGGCTTTGTCGGCCTCGGCTTGATCCTTGAAGCTGGCGACTTGAAGCTGAAAGCCGCCGTCGGAACCCTCGGGGGCCAGCTCGGCGTCGGTCTTCGAGGCGGCGGCGTTGGCGGCCAAGTCAGTGAGCGCGTCGCGCGGGTTGGTGATCACGGACGACGAGTTGAACAGCGTGCCGGCCGGTAGCGGTACGACGGGCAAGCGATCGCTCGCGGGCGGTGGCGCGCCCAACACCGACGTGGCTTCGTTTGGATCCGCCGGGCCCTCCTGCTTGACGAGGCGGCCGCGTTCGTCCTTGACGGCGGCCAACGCCGTCGTGGGCGACGCATCGTCGCTCAATATGCGTGGGAAGCTGACGTCTCTACCCTCGAGCGCTTCGGCGGGCGTGCCAGGCGACTTGACGTCGGCGACGAGAGCCGCGAGCGGGTCCTGGCTCGAGCGCGTCGGCGGGCCGTTTTTCTTCGACATCATCACGAAAGCGCTGACGACGGCGGCGCCGGCCAGCGAAACCAGCAGCAGCGTGCCGATCCGCGACGGCCGGGCGGAGTCGTGCTCCTGGATCTGTTCGAGGTTGCGGACGTTGACCTGTGCCATGTGCGGTTCTGCCTTGGCTACTCGCAAAGCGCTGAACCGGCCTAATTTTCTGCTGTTTCGTCGAAAGGCACCACGCGCCCGGACGTCAGCACGACCGCTCGTGACAGCGGCGCGACCACGGGTGCCCCCGGCCAGGCGATCACCTGCGAGAGCGGGCCGTTGCCGGTCAGAGTGGCCCGCGAGCCGATCAGGCAGCGGTCCGTGACGATGCCGGGAGGTACCGTCACGTCGGGGGCCGCCCAGGATTGAGGGGTGAGGATTGAGGATTGAGGGCGAGCGGCGAGATGTGCGTCGAGCCAGGCGAAGTTGGCGGAGACGTATTGGGGGAGATCTCCGAGATCAGTCCAAGGAGCCGGCGAGGATACGGTCAAGACTTTACGACCGGCGGCCAAGTGCGGGAGCGCCACGTCGCCCATCAGGCAACCCCGGTCAGGCAGCTCGGCGACGACCCGAGGCCCGAGCGCCATCACTCCCACGTAGTCGCCCGCTCGCGTCTCGTGTCCGAAGACACGGCCGCGCAGGCGCACCACGTTGCCCTCGTCGTCCAACCCGATGGTGCCTTCGCCCGCTCGTCGCGGGCTCACCGCCAGCACCTGCGCCTCGTGCGCTTGGGCCAGGTCGAGCAGCGCTCGCACGGGCGCTTGCGTGAGGATGTCGCCGTTCCACACCAGCACTGCTCCGGGCTCGAAACGGCCACGCGCGCCCGCGACGCCACCCGCCGTCCCGCGGATCTGCGCCTCGACCGAAACATCAATATCGAGCGATAAATCTCGAATTACATTGCACAATTTTTCATGCTCATGGTGAGCATTAACCACCAGCGTGCTGATGCCCGCGGCTCGGCAGGCAGCCGCGACGTGCGCGAGCAGCGGACGGTCGCCAACTGGCACCACGGGCTTGGGCAGCTCGAGCGTGAGGGGGCGCAGCCGCGTGCCGAAGCCGGCTGCCAAGATCAGCGCGCTCGCCATGCACCCCAGTATGCCTGAAAGCTCGCCCCGTTCGCCGCTCGCGTGGTACCCGGGAGGCGAGATGAGTTACTTCCGATCGCTCTCGGCGACGCTGCTGTCCGCGGCAGCGACCTTCAGCATCGTGACCGCCAGCTGCGGAACGAGCGCGGTGGGCGTCGATGATTGCCGAGACATCGAGCAAGCCCGTTGCCGCGCCAGCGCGTCCTGTCTGGATGGTGACGGCGTTGCCCTCGTCCAAGACGTCCCTGCCTGCGAGCGCTACTACCGCGACCATTGTCTGCATGGCTTCGCGGTCAAACCCCCGGCCGGTGCCGACGTGGCAGCCTGTGTCCAGCTCATCGAGCGGGCGGGACGCTGCGCCCAACAAGACCCCAACCGCGAGCTTGGCTGCACCGAGACCGCGTCCGCACAACGGGCCGGACTCAGCAGCGCTTGTGACGTCGTGACGCACCCCGAGCGCGCCACCGAATGCGCCTTCCTCCTGGACATGCCGGAGGAGGACGGCAGCGCCGGGCAGGGCAGCGGTGGCCAGCCGAGCTCCGATGACTCGAGCGGCGCCACCGCCGGCCAGGGCGCCGCCGCTGGTGAAACCGCGCAAGCGGGCGCCAACCCCGAATAGCTCGGGTGGTGCGCAACGTGCGGCCGCGCGCCCTAGCTTGCCGGAGCGTAAGCCCTGGTCTACAGACGCGAGCGCCCATGCCCGCCCGTCAGCTCCGCCCGCTCCACCCGACTTCTCTTTTGGCGCTCGGGCTGCTCGTCTACGCCGGCTGCTCCAGCAGCTCGACCCCATCGGTCGCGGTGAGCCATCCGACGATGATCGAGGTCGCACCCGAGGACTTCTTGGGCAGCGTACCGTGCTCGGAGGGGCCCGGCCTCAGGCGCTACGTCGCAACCCTGTTCGACACCAACTACGTCGCTCAGGGTGGCGCGAGTGGAACCGATGCGGAGAGCGACGCCCAAGTTGGCGGCGCGGGTCCGGACTTCCAGCTGCCCAGCTCCCCCGCCACGCCGTGCCTGGCCAGCGTCGGGTTTGGCCTGGTCGTAGCCGGTCGACACTACGACGTGAAAATCGACGGCTACGACACCGATGAGCTAGCTCCGCGCGCCGTTGGCTCGCGACAGATGGTGTCGCCGGTTCCCAGCGAGACCCAACCGGTGACGCCGCTGGCGACGCCGCGCTGGACCGCCCGCTGCGAAGACGCCATCGCGGTCGACTCCACCATCGTACGCGCCGACCACTGCACCCCGTTCGTGGCCGCCGACGACGCCGCACTCGGCAGCGTACGCATCCCGCTCGGCAACCTGCTCGACGGCCTCAGCTGTGGCGATCAGCCCGGGCAAGTCGACCGCTTCAACGTGAGTCTGAGCACCGGCGGCGACGCGCCCGTCGTCCAGGACATCGCCTGCGATTCGAGCGCGCAAGCGCTGTTCACGGAGCTTCCGCCCCGCCAGCGCGTGTCGGCGTACGTCACGGCGCTGAGCGCCGACGGCAGCGACGCTTTCGCAGGCGCGACCTGCGACGCTTTCACGCTGCCGGAAGCCACGGTCGACGCCGAATGCGTGCCCCTCAGCCGAGTCGGCACGCTGCGGGTGGATCTGGCGGGCGCGCTCGAGCTGCTGGGGCTCCAATGCGATGGCGAGGTCATCGACCGCGTTACCGTCAACGTTCCCGGCGAAGAAACGGAGCAAAGCGTCGTCCCGCCCGACTGTCTGCAGCCCTTCACGCATGGCTTCGCGCCCGGCGCCGCGGTCGTGACCGTCACCGCCTCGAAGGCGGGCGCCGACAAGGGGTCGGCGACCTGCGGAGCGACGGTCACGCCCGGCCAGCTCGCGATCGCCGAATGCACCGCGAATTAGCCGGCCTGGCGGCGGCTTCGTGCCGAGCCGGGGAACCTGCGTTATAGCAATGATGGCAGCGTAAGGTCCCGATGCAGAGCAGCGACGGCATGACGTTCGGTTTCGTCCGCCCCGGCAAGGCGTTGATCGGGCTCATGGTCGCCGTCACCACCGTGTGGCTGATGTTCGCGATCGGGTTGAACTGGGGCGGCGCCTCGCCGTCCGTGTTCGCCCTCCTGACGGGCAATACCGAGGCCATCTTGCATGGTGAGGTGTGGCGCCTGTTCACCGCGCCGGTGATGCACACGCCGCGCGGCCCCAACAGCGTCGGCCACTTGCTGATGGCGCTGTTCGGTTTGTTCTTCTTCGCGCCTCGTCTCGAGCAGTTGTGGGGCTCGACGCGCATGCTGCGCTTCATCGCGCTTTCCTCCGTCTTTTCCTACCTACTGCAGATGGCGTGCGAGCTCGTGCTGCCCGAACCGTTGGCAGCCCGCATGGTCGGCTCGTATTGGTACGGGCTCGGGCCAGCCGTGTCGGCCATCGCCATCGCGTGGGCCTGCTCGTTCAAGGGGCAGACCGTCCAGCTCTTGTTCCTGCCGCCCATGTCCTCGCGGACATTGATCCTGATCGTGGTCGGGCTGGCTTTCCTGAAGTTGGCGGCCGGCGCCGAGCCCGAAGAAGGCTTGCTTGCACCCTTCTTTGGCATGGGGCTGGGCTGGCTGTTGGGTGGCGGCACGCCCTCCCCGCTGCGCAAAGCCTGGCTCAGGCTGCGGCTGGCTCGGCTGGAGGGCAAAGACGCGCGGGCCCGGGGACGAAACGGACCGCGTCGGCCCCGCCCCAATCCCGGCGGCCTGCGCGTGATTCCAGGCGGCCGTGCGGACGACGACGACAAAGGCCCGGACGGTCGCTGGCTGAATTAGCGGCCTCGCCCGCCCCAGGGTCCTCAACCTGGTGTAAAACGCTCGGTCAAATGCCCTCGCGGCTTGCCCACCTCACGACCATCGACAGCCTGACGCCCGCGTTGGCCAATGAGCTGCTCGACAAGGCCGATGAGCTCCTAGAGGTCACCCGCCAGCCGATCGTCAAGCTCGGCGACCTGCGCGGCAAGACGATCATCAACGTCTTCTACGAAGCATCCACGCGCACGCGCACGTCGTTCGAGCTGGCGGGCAAGCGCCTAGGCGCCGACGTCGTGAACATCAGCGGCTCGGCCAGCAGCACGTCGAAAGGTGAAACGCTGCGCGACACCGTCAAGACGCTCGACGCCATGCACGCCGACGCGATCTGCATTCGTCACCCCGCGTCGGGCGCCGCCGACTACGTCGCCAAGCACACACGCGCCGCGGTCATCAACGCCGGTGACGGCATGCACGAGCACCCCACGCAGGCGCTGCTCGACGCCCTGACCATCCGCCGCCACCGCGGCAAAGATTTTCGAGGCCTGACGATCGCGATCCTGGGTGACGTGCTGCACAGCCGTGTCGCTCGCTCGAACGCCAAGCTGCTCAAATTGCTGGGCGCGCAGGTGCGCTTGGCCGGTCCGCGCACGCTCTTGCCGCGCGACGCGGCGGCCCTGGGCTGCCCGCAGTTCGAGCGCGTCGAGCCTGCGCTCGAAGGCGTCGACGTGGTGATGATGCTGCGCATTCAGCGCGAGCGCCTGGGCGCGGCGCTATTTCCCAGCTTGCGCGAATACTCGCGCGTCTTCGGCCTCAACGCGGGGCGCCTCGCGCTCGCCAAACCCAATGCCCTCGTCATGCACCCCGGCCCGCTCAACCGCGGCGTCGAAATCTCCGAAGAGATCGCCGACGGCTCCCACTCGGTCATCTTGGACCAAGTCGAAGCCGGCGTAGCCGTGCGCATGGCCGTCCTCGCCTTCACGGCCAAATCGTAGAGCAGCCGCCGGGACCCAGATCTTCTCACAGGAAGATCAGAAGGTCAGAAGGCGAGAATTTTGGGGTTCGAGCCATCGGGCGCCGAACGTCGACTGCGCAGGCGCCGCGAAGCACCGCTCGCTTCGAAACGAGAAAATCCTTTGCTCGCCCTTCTGCCCTTTCGATCTTCCTGTGAAAAAATCCGAGCCGTCGTAGCGCTGGGGCAACAGCGCGTTACGCCGTCAAATCGACTTGGGTCACTTGGGGCGCGCTCGTGCCGAGCATCTGTTCGGCCATGGCCGCGAAGCTCTTGGGCAGATCCGTCACGAGCAGCTCGAGCTCGGTGCCGGAGGCCGGCGAGCTGAAGGCGGGCATGATTCGTTCGTCGTTGATCCAAGCCTCGACGGCGGCTGCGGTCGCTTCGGCGCTGTCGACGACGGGGATGACGCGACCGGACATTTCGGCGGCGACTTCGGCGATGGTACGCTTCAACAGCGGGTAGTGCGTGCAGCCGAGCACGATCACGCTGACGTTCGCCGCCACGAGCGGCTCCAGGTAACGACGCACCGCGAGGCGCGGAACCTCGCCCGTCAACCAGCCTTCTTCGACCAACGGCACGAGCAGCGGCGCCGCCTGCGTCACCACTTCCAGGCGCGTCGAAAGTTGGCTGACGGCGCGCGGATAAGCGCCCGAGGTGACGGTCCCGACCGTGCCCAGCACGCCGATCGGCCCGCTACGATCCGGCCCCAGCGCATTCAACGCCGCGCGCGCGCCCGGCTCGATCACGCCCAAAATCGGCAAATCCAGCTCGGCGCGCAGGATGTCGACCGCCACCGCGCTCACGGTGTTGCAGGCGATGATCAACGCCTTCACGCCGCGCGCGAGCAGGAGCTTGGCGCAACCACGCGCGTAGCGCACGACCGTCTCGGCCGACCGCGTACCGTACGGAACGCGCGCCGTATCACCCAAATAGATGATGCGCTCGCGCGGCAGCGCACGCCGCAGCGCCGCCGCGACCGTCAAACCACCGAGCCCCGAGTCGAAGACTCCGAGCGGCGCGTCGGCAGCGAGCCTGCGCGCCGCGCTGTCTGCGCTCACACGTCCTCGATGCGAATCAGGCGCGCCTTGCTCTTCAAAATGGCCTGCTGCTCGATCGACGCGATCGCTCGGCGCACCGCGCCTTCTTTCGTCTGGTGGGTCAGGATACAGACCTGCACCGCGTTCTCGGTCTCGCTGGCGCGGCCGTCTTGCACCATTTGCTCGATGGAAACGCCCTCCGCGCCGAGCGCCGAAGCGATGCGCCCGAGCACGCCGGGGTGGTCGCCCACGCCAAAGCGAAGGTAATAGCGGGTCTCGATATCGGCAGGCGACATGACCTTGCGCGATCGGATCTGAATACCGCGCGTGGCCAAGCCCGATTCACCGTGAATGCGCGAAGACGCGACGTCGACGATGTCGGCGACGACGCTGACCGCGGTGGGCATGTCACCGGCACCGCGGCCCACGAGCAAACAGGGTCCGAGCGCGCGGCCCATGAGGAAGACCCCGTTGAGCACGCCGTCCACGTTGGCCAGCACGCTATTTTTGGGGATCAGCGCGGGGTGGGCACGCAGCTCCACCTGGTCCCCGCGATCGTGACCGATGCACAGATGCTTGAGCGTGAAACCGAAGCGGTCGGCGAAGCGGAAATCGATGTCCTCGACGCCGCGAATGCCCTCGATCAAGAACTCATCGGTGCCGATGCTGGTATCGAACGCGAGCATGCTGACGACCGAGAGCTTCTGCGCGGCGTCGTGGCCTTCGACGTCCATCGTCGGGTCCGCCTCGGCGTAGCCCAGCTCTTGAGCCTCTTTCAGAGCCGCCGCGAAGGTCAAGCCGTCTTGACGCATGCGAGTGAGGATGTAGTTGCAGGTGCCGTTCAAAATCGCGTGGACGCTCGACACCGTGTCGCTCGCGAGCGCCTCGCGCAGCGTGCGAATGATCGGAATACCCCCGCCGACCGAGGCTTCGAACGCCAAGTCCACCCGCTTCTCGATCGCGGCTCGCACGAGCGCGGGCCCATGCTTCGAGATCAAGTATTTGTTGGCGGTCACCACCGAGCGGCCGGACTGCAACGCGCGCTCCAAATACGAGCGAGCCGGCGTTTCGCCGCCGATCACCTCGACCACCAAGTCCACCGACGAGTCGTTGAAGATCTTTTCCGCGTCGTTGGTCAGCCACTCGCGGTGACACTCGGCGCCGCGGGCTTTGTTCAGGTCACGTACCAGCACGTGCTGAACCTGCAGCTCCGCTCCGACGCGTGACGCCAAGAACTCCCGATTGTCCTCCAGCAGGCGCAGCACGCCACCACCGACGGTCCCGCAACCGAGCAGGGCAATTTTTACCGGGGACTTCTGTGTCTCACTCAAAACAGGACCTCCAAAACAGGGCAGCCCTCGGTTTTTCGCGAGATCCTGCTGCACGTCAAGGCCTTTCCGGGATGGCGCCCGGGCGACTGCTCAACCAGCGGCAGGAAGCTTGGCGCCGGGACCGAGCGCGGGCGAAGGGTCTTCGGCCGAAACACCGGTTTGTGGCGCCAGCACCGCTTCGAGCCAGGCGGCGCGTGGCCGAATGCGGGCCAGGATGCTGCGCCGAGGCGCGTTTTGCATCTCCCCTTCCCAGCTGCGGATGCGTGGGCGTCCGGCGTTGGCGGCAAGCTCGGTCGGCATGCCGCTCAGCGGGTCCGCGTCGACGATCAGGAACGAATGGTAGTGCAGCTTTTCGTCTTCGCGCGGCCCCAGAATCGCCACGATGTCGCCACGCTTGAACTCGGCACGCGCGCGATACAGCTCGGCGAAGAACAGCGCGCGATTGCGCAGCGGAATGCGCGCTTCCGGCGGCGGCTCGTACACGTCGAAGGCCTCGCGATGCGCGCGCGCAAAATCGAGAAAGCGCTCCACGCTGCGGCGATTTTCCAGCCCCGGGTCATCGAACTGCAAACGTCCTCGCACCCGCTGTCGTCCCTGATCGCGCGAACGCCACCAGCTGCCGCCCGCGCGCTCGAAGGTGTCGAGCACGAAGTCGATGCAGACCTGGGGCGGCCGCGGGCGGCCCGCCGAGTCGAACACCGCGTAACGGTCGCCGTTGAATTCGAAGCTGGAGCTGCCGTTGAGGTAGGCGTTGCGCCACTCGGGGCGCAGGCGCCCGTCTTGCTGGCCGTCCTCGGTCTTGGGCTCGTCGAAGGGCAAGCCTTCGTCCACCTGCTCTTTGATCACGGACACGAGGCGGGCTTGGTTCTGCGCTGCGCGCTGAGCCTGTGCGCGTTGCGCCAATACCCGCTCACGCTCGGCGCCGGGCGCTTCGCAGCCGAGCGACAACTTGCCCCCCGTCATCGTGAAGAGCATGGGGATCCGCGCGCTGCCGTAGATAGCCTCGACCGCGAGCTGGTCGGTCGTCGCTCGCGCGATCGCGAGCTCGTCGAACCCAAGCTCGCCGGACAATGCGCGCAAATCGACGTGACGAGCCGCTCCGAGACTCGCGCCGACCGCGGCCACGCGATCGAAGAGCAGCAGCTTGGCGCGCCGCCCGCGCTCGTCGCCGCTCGTGTACTCGTAGTCACCGTCGTTCAAGCGACGCGCCCCCAGTTGTTCCGCACCGCGCACGATCACGAGCTCCGGGTCGCGAAACAACAGCGAGAGCGTGAGCGAGCCATACAGCGCCGCCAGCTCGGGATTTTCGGTGTAAAGGTAGCCTTCTCGCAAGAAGACCGCTCGCGCCAGCTCGGGCTGGCGTCGCACCTTTCCGACCACGGTGTCGAACGTGGCGTAGCCCGGTAAGGCTTCGAGCGACCGGCGAAGCCCCGCCGCCGTCGCCTCCCGCTCGTCGGCCTCGGGACGCGAAAGAAACAGCACCGGTACGCTCTTCGTGCGCCCCAGCAGCTGTGCGCGCAGCGCGGGCACGTCCGCCGGCGGTAGAATCAACTCCGGCCGCTGCCAAAGCTCGGCGCGCCGCGCCAGGCACTCGCGGTCGGCGGCGTCGTCCACGCTGGGCGTCGCTGAAATGGGCCCCACCGGGCGCAGAGCCGGAGCCGCGATGGCTCTGGCGGGCGCCCCCGCGCCTGCACGCGCGCGCTGCACCGCCAAAGCGCCACCCAGCGCGCTGCTGAGCAGCACGGCGAGCGCACGCACCCACACGCCGCGCAAGAGGCGAGCTTTCACCACCAAAATCTGTAACATACTCCGCCTCGGAAAACGCCTTTCCCCAACATGCCGATTCCCTACAAGAACCGCCCCCGCCCCGAACCCCGCATTTCCACCTGCACGGCTCTGCTCCGGCACCGAGAAGGCAGCGCGGTGTTGCGCACCTTGTGTATCGATATCGGTGGAACGGGCATCAAAATGATCGTTCTGGACCCCGAGGGCGAGCCGGTGAACGAGCGCGCGCGCGAGCTCACGCCCAAGCCGGCCACCCCGCAAGCCATGCTCGCGGTGATGGCCAACATGGTCAAGCAGCAGCCCCGGTTCGATCGCGTCTCCGTCGGCTACCCCGGAGTCGTTCGCCAGGGCATCACCCTCAGCGCCGCCAACGTGGACCAAAGCTGGATCGGCTTCAATCTGCAACGCGAGCTGGAAGCCCTCACCGGCACCCCAACGCGCGTGCTCAACGACGCCGACCTGCAGGGCTACGGCGTCATCGAGGGCAGCGGCGTCGAGATGGTGCTCACGCTGGGCACGGGCGTCGGTTCCGCGCTGTTCGTCGACGGCCGCTTGGTGCCCAACCTGGAGCTTGGCCACCACCCCTTCCAAAAGGACAAGACGTACGAAGAGCGCTTGAGCGACGCCGAGCTCAAAGAGCACGGCAAGCACAAGTGGAGCAAGCGTGTCGGCGAGATGATCGAAGTCCTCTCGGCCATCTTCAACTACGACCGACTCCACATCGGCGGCGGCAACGCCGAGCACATCAAAGTCGAGCTACCCGACAACGTATCGATCTTCGAAAACGTGGACGGCATGACCGGTGGCATTCGGCTCTGGGACGACGAAGGGTGAGCGAGCAGGGGCTGCCGAAATGCAGCCTCAATCGCAGAAACTTCTGTAGCGCAGCCAGGCCACCTCGTTCGGCTCGAGATT
>Ga0164241_10003285_pt1 | contig 16504 bp, 21 predicted proteins | sample OricomyardsoilBY_FD_108780 | JGI IMG/M metagenome (GOLD analysis project Ga0164241, IMG submission 108780) | Backyard soil microbial communities from Emeryville, California, USA - Original compost - Back yard soil (BY) | ecosystem: Environmental > Terrestrial > Soil > Unclassified | place: USA... | reverse complement strand
CTGCCGGCCTCGCTCTCGGTCAGCAGCTGGCGCAACTCGTGTGCTGTCGTTTCCGCCTCCTTTAGTGCTTCGATCGCGGGGAGGCACTCGTTAGCCTCGGCGACACCCAGCGCGGCGATGATACGATCGAATGCCGGCTCGCTATCCTTGTGCCCCACAGGCAGGCTCTCGTCGTCCGTCCCATCGCTAGGAGGATCGGAGCCGTCGGCTGGATTCGATTCAGGCTCGGGCTTCGGCTTCGGCTTCGGCTTCGCTTCAATCCCAAGGTCGCCTTCTATCTTTGCAAGCTCGCCCTTTGCCTTCTTCGGACCAGCACTGCGGTAGATGGCCACCAGATCCTGTTGAGTGGCGCGATCTGGGAGACGGGCAATACGCACCAGCAGTCCAATCTGATTTGCGAGGCCCGTTCCGAAACAAGCGACCTCGGCCGCCGGGTCCAACGTGACCAGCTGTTCCGCGATCTCCAGCCGCGTGTAGACCGTCCGCGCGGAGACACCCGTATGCGCGGCGACGTAGTCTGCAAAGCTTGGCCAAGTTGCAGATCTTGCAACTTGCTCGCGGTGCCCCCCATGCCGCGTTTCGGGATGTAAGCGCTCGTAAATTTCCTTGGCGCGCGGCAGCAACTTGACCGTAGCAAGCTCGGACATGTCGTCAGCCAGGCGTGCGATGAGACCGTTCAGCTCGTCCTCCGCGGCGCGACCGTCGAGCGGGTCAATGTGCTCGCCTTCCTCTTCCGGATCGTCGTCGCGTGCGTCCGGGGTGCTGGGCTCGTGCTGCGCGGCTTCCTCCGACTCATTGGCCTCCTCCTCCAGTTCAGCCAGCGAGTCGGCCAGTAGCTTACGCGGTCCTTTGCCGCTGGGGATCTCGCGAACACGAAGATCCCCGGACCATTCCGTCCAGGTCCCTCCGTGGGGGTCGCGCACGGTGACAGGATGCCCGCCATCGACAACGACTGCACCAAGCTGCTTGAGAAAGTAGGGCACCGCCGCATCCCGACACTGCACGATGAGTTTGCGTGCCCAGGCGATGTCGAAGGGGCGCGCGTCCTTGCCTGACTCACCACCTTGAATGATCCAATCAAGCTGACTGAGGTGCTCACCCAGGTCCACCTCCTCGACCTGAGGCTCAACCGACAGAAACCGCGTCGTTGTCTCGTCGCCCACGCGCAGCAGCTTCGCGACGCGCGCAAGGGTAGCGGTATTGGTAATGCTCGTCCCTACCCACAGGTTGACGGGCCACTGGCGCCCTTGCTCCTTCAGCCACACCGAGAACTCGGCCATCCGATGCGCCCGCTTGGTGAGCCATTGCCAGATGTGTCGCTGGCCGCGCTCGCTCGCAGCGACCTCGATGACTTCCGCCAACAGGTACTCAAAAGAGATCGCCTGCGAAAGTGAATCGCCCATATCGCTGACAAAGATCAATCGGGGTGATCCATCCAGCCACGGCTTGCCTGGCCGCGCCTCCCCACGCAGGTCCGACCACCCCGCCGCTTTGTCCATCCTCCCAGGGAAAGGCGCCACCTTCTCAAACGAAGGAGCGAAGCCCTTGTTCTTTTTGCCCCGCGTCTCGTGAAGGGTCCCCGCGTAGCAAGTGTGGCGGAGCTTGTCCCACAGCTCGCACCCGTCGCACCCCATCGAAGGGTTGCAGGTCGAGTCACACCACTGGATAGCGGTGTCCTTTGCCATCACTCGCCTCCTTCCGTGGCCAGCTCGGCGAGACGGCGCTCCACGAGTCCCACGGTTGAACGGTGGGCCGCGAAGCCTGCGGCGAGACTGGCCAGCGTCTGCGTGTGTACCCCCACGAGGGCAGCGGCGGCAGATGCACCGCGAGCCTCCACCAGGGCGACAATTTGTTGGCGCTCTACTGCGCCAATGGCGCGGCGAGACGGTATTCGGCTTTCGGCTTTCGGCATGAGGCGAGCATGGGAGTTGCTGACCTCATCAAGTAGGACCTCTAGGTGTCCCCACTTTTGCCACCGCGCGCCCGTTGCTTTTTGAGTGCCTCTGGCGACGCCGCAGGAATGCCAATTTCTCCCAGGAGGTCGTTGTAGACCTCGTCTTTACCGCGCGCCGGTGGGGCGCCATTGGGGCTCCCCAGGGGTCGTCCCCTGCGACTGGCAACCTCCAAGGCCTCGCTCACTATTGCGACGCCAGGAATGCGTCCTGTGAGCCGACAGATCTCGGCACAGACATCTTCCGCTACCCTCGATCTTTCCTCGGGTCTTGCCGAAGCAAAGGTGACCTGCCGTTCCTCGATCAACTGGATCACTGCGGCTTGAAAAACTCCGTCAGTCACTCTCAGGCCGTCCTTCCCCCTCGGAACTTCGCCCGCAAGAATACGCTGCATCGCGAGGATCTGGCGGCGGAACTCACTGTCCACGATATGCTTGTCTTGCTCGACCATGTCGGCGACGAGGGCATACTTGGTCAACTGATCGAGCAACAGGAGCGAGTGCTGAAGGTCGTCTGGCAGTTCCGCGTGCTTGAGGAGGCATACGAGTATTCCACGCACAGCCAGAAGCGATGGGCGGAGTTGCTCACCCACTTCCGAGGCATCGAGACGTCTCCGCAACTCGGCCTGGGTGATGTTGGAGTCTTCTGGGTCATCGAGAACCTTAAAGCCCATCCCTTCGCCATCCGGTTTGAGGGTTAGATCGACTCTCATGTGGTTAGGAAACCAGCCAATGGAGTGTTTGTCACTAGTGAGTTTACCCCCGCACGAACCGAGCGACCATCAGGTAACCGGTCAACGCTCGGCTCCCGCGCTCGTACCAAGGGTTCATGCCCACCAATACTCCCGGCATTGAAGCTCGCCTTCACTTCCTGCGCGCCAACCGAGACGCCATCTCGGTCATGCTCGGACGGGCCGTTGGCGGCGGGCTCGAGCCGACAGACGCCGTCGTGATCGTGCTCGATCAGCGCGACCCCGTCGGCCGAGAGCTGGCCGCCGCGGCCGCCGAGAAGGCCGGGCTCGACGCGGACGATGAGGCCGAACGGATTGGAGGCCGTGGCCAAATCCCCACGGCGATCATCGTCGTGCCCTTGGCTGCGGCTCGCATGTTGTTCAGCGAGAGCCATCCCGAGGTCGAGCGCGGGCTGGCCCGCTTCCCCGCTCCTCGACAGGTGAGGATCGTCGTCATCGCCGAGGGTGCCGCGATGCTGACGCACGCGGAGGTGTCACCGGCCCGAGGCCTCGCGGCTGAAAGCAGTTCGTGATGTCTCGTGTCGCCTACGGGCTCGGCTCCCCCAGGGGCGGCGGAGGCGCGTCCTTGAGCACGACCGTCGTGACAGCCGGTCCCAGCCCAGCGCTAGCAGCTTGGGGTGTAGGGCGAAACTCGACCCGGATCGGGCATTCACCCGCCACAGCGCTCTCAAATTTGAGTTCGAGGTTCCACGGGGGACCGGGAAGCGGCTGCACAGGTGCACCAGGCACATCGAGCCACCGAAGCGTGACGGGGCGCGCCGGCTCGCCACCAAGCACGAGCGAGAACCGAAGGTCCCCATCCGTCGGTTCAAGGTAGCGAAGGTCTCGCAGCGCAGGGCCGGACACGAACGCCGACCCCGAGACGACGTTGGGCCCAGCGAGACACGGCCCTGGCTTCAGCGCCAGGCCGAGCGAGCGCGTTGGTATCTGTGGCGTCGTGGGGTCGGGCGCCGACGCCGAGCAGGCGCTAAGCCCGGCCGTGATGGCAAGCAGCGCGAGCCTCGCGAGCACACTCGTCGCCGGACGTTGTACGCCGCCGCGCCGGGTCGTCTTCCTGGGATGGAAGAGCCCGATCACGCCTCACCACGAGGGCCAGGCGGACGATCGAGAAGAAACGCCGTCGCCCTCACCTCCGCTTTGCCGCTCGGCTCCGTCACCACCTCCGCAAACGCCAGCCTTGGGTCGTCAGCGTGGGTGGTGATCCTGGCCTGACCCATCGCCGCGATGGTGGCCTTGCCCTGTGGAGGCATCGTGACGAGCGCGCTGTCGAGCCCGGCCCGAAGCATCGCCGCGTTGGCGTGCTTCGCCTTCTCGTAGAGCGGTAGGTTCCACACGACGATGGCGATGTTTAGGACGCCCTGGAGCGTCTTCGCGGTTGGGGGATCTTCGACCTGATCCAGCAACGGCTTGGCGAACGCCAGCAGCGTCGCCGACATCGACGGCAGCTTGGAGAGGTCGACGGGTTTGGGCTTCTTCTCCATGGGCTACCAGCGTCTTCTACGCGGGACCAACCGCTAAAGTCGTTCTTGCTCATCGCGCGGAGCATCGATCTAGCGACATCCCAGTCCCGCGTCGATCATTTCCGATCGCTGACCAAACGGCTATCTTCACGGGGCATGGTCCTCTTCCGCCCCGTTGGCCTCGAAGAGCTTCGGCTCATCTACGAGGCGGACCTAAAGAGGTTTCCGCCTCGCCTGCCGGATCAGCCGATCTTCTACCCGGTGTTGAATCAGCCGTACGCGGCGAAGATCGCCAGGGACTGGAACACGAAGAGCGGCTCGAAGGCGGGCTTCGTGACGCGCTTCGAGGTGGGTGACGTCTATGTGACCCGCTTCGAGCGCCATGTTGTAGGCAGCCAGGATCACGAAGAGCTTTGGGTGCCCGCCGAAGAGCTTGCCGAGTTCAACGAGCACATCGTGGGGCCCATACAGGTCGTGGAAGCGCACTTCGGCGATGACTACCGGGGACTTGTGCCCGAGTCGTTCGGGCTCAAGGGGAAGTCCGCCCACGAGCAGCTTGTAGCATTGGCGCGGACGCTTCCGCAGAGCGGGTTCGACGTGGTGTGCGAGATGGCGGCCAATCACGTCGCCGTGTTTCTGAACTTCTTCTTCTGGGAGCGCGAAGACTTTGACTCCGATGGCATCGATGCCGATGAGCGTGACCGGATCCTCGGCGTGCTGAGAACCATTTGGTCACAGGGGCAGAGGGCTGGTTTTCCCCTGGGAATCGGCGGGCATTGGTGACCGGGGGCGAATACCGGTGTCGTGTTTGCGGCCTGCTTCAGCCCGAGGCCATTTGGGGGACCGACGACCAGTGCCCCACGTACTGCATCTGTGAGTGTGCTTGGAGGTGGAACAAGACCTTCACGACGTCGAAAGAGTGCGACAAGCTTCGCGGAAAGCAGCTCGAGAAATGACTACGGCCGCCCAACGGCGACTCGTGGATCCAGACTTCTGTTTCTGTTACAAGGGACGATCGCGGAGGAGAGCCCAATGAACAAGCTTAGGTATCTTGCGTCTGTTCTGGCCTTCTTGGTGGTGCCCGCGTGCATCACGGTTCAAGAGTCTGACGACAAGTGCGACAGCGCCTGTGCTGGCACCAAAGCCGACGACATGCCCGAAGCGGGTACCAGCACGGGCGGAACGAAAGCGAACGGCGGGACGAGCGGTAGCGACGGGACCGAGGGTGGCACCGACGGTGCGCCTGACGAGGGCATGGCGGGCCAAGGCGGCACGCCACCGACGCTGCCGACGATCGTCAGCATCGAAGTAACCGGCATTCTGATAGGCCCCGGCAAGGTTGACGGCACGCAGTGGGACCTCAGCGAGCCGGTTCCCGAAGAGGTGCTAGAGGCATTGGCAGCGGCCTTGGGGTACCCCGGCATGGGCCAGGTGCTCGACGTAGTGCAGGGTGCCGCCTACCAGGCCCTCTCCAAGCCAGATGCTTTCGGGGTGGCGAACCTCAACCCAGATGGCAGGGGCTTCGACGCGCTTTTCGACGTAGCGCTCGCCGGCATCAACGACAACACCGAGGACAGTTTCACGCCCAACTGGCCGATGCCATTCCCTGGCTGGCAGGACCTGCCATTCGAGCCCGGGCTGGCAATTCGGGTCAACGTCCGAGACGAGGACATTGCCCTCCACGATGACATCGGTACCGCCACGTTGAATTACGACGACCTGCTGGAAGCGTGGCTCGCGCAAGACTCCCACTGGATCCGCGTCGAGGACCAGACGAACGAGCAGCTCATCGCGGTCCAGGTCCAGGTCAGCGGTGTCGTCGAGTAGCCACGTCTTCTGCCCCGCATGCGACTGGCCCGTGCCGTCAATCTTGATGCGGCCGATCCCGCCGATGGGAGCGATGGGCCCGACCCCGAAGATGTGTGCGCCGACTGCCTGGGTAATTCTCGTCGTCGGTTCGTGTACCCCCGTTCGGGAAATGACCATCGACGTCACCCTGAGCGGTCGGTAACGCGGTCAGGACCATGGCCGACACGCTTGAGGCTCACGGGCACTCGTCTTGGCCAGGTCTTCGCGATCGGGTCGACGGTTGCCGGGCTCACGCTAGCGAGTAGCTCGCCCGTGGTGCTCTTTGCGTGGGCGGGGCTCGCCTTCCTTGGGGACCTCGGTCTGCGATGGTACCAACTCGACAAGGCCCTGTACCTCGACGGGGTCACCGGGAAGAAGCTGAGTGCACCCGAGCTAATGGTTCATCCTGATATGGGAGGGCAGATCGTGCATTTGCCAGTCTGGATTTGGGCAATTGCGCATTCGACGGTGCGGCAGGAAGTTTTCCCTTTTCCTCACCTCGGAGGCCCTCTCTTCCTTCACGTCGTGCAGCGGCTCGTTCGCCTCGACGGCCGCTGACAGCTCAAGCGTACAGCAGGCACAACTATCGCGTCTGGGTGGTGGTGGCGCACCCTGGACGGCGAGTCCAGGCACGGATAGGTTTCTGCGATCATGGCAGCCAAGAAAGAACAGCCGAAGCAACAGCCGAAGACCGGCAAGCTCACCCGCCAAGACTCAGCCGACGGTGTGATCCACCGCAAGGAGCAAGCTAGCGTCCCGTCGGGGCGCGAGGCGGACGAAAGTACCCGGGGTGCCAAGCCGGTCGAGCAGGGTACGGGCGACAAGAAGAAGTGAGGCGGTGAAAGTCTTGTGCCCGGGGCTTGGTATGCAAGAGTCGCTATTCGCCGCCTGGGAGGTCCTCAAGAAGCTTCTGTTCACGAGCGAATACGCCAAGTCGCCCATGGCGGGCATCGTCGTCGGCGTCGTGCTCCTCATGGCCAAGGATGCCTACGACCGGCGTCAGGCCCGAAGAGTCCTGCTGGTTGCGCTCCAGACCGAAGCCTCAACCGCCTGGCATACGGTGCATGACTTGCTGCGTCGCTTCCCGACGAAAGCCGAAGCGGATAAGCTCGTGAAGGGCGTCGAGGACAAAAACCTCGACTTCGAGACGCTCGACAGCATCCCAGCGGGGTGGTTGCTGTCTGCGCCTAGTTTTTCCGTTGCCGACACGATCGCCAAGCTCAAGCCGCACCAAGCAACGGTCGCCATCGAGTACTTTGACGCATGGACGAGGTTGGTTGAACGCGAGCGCCGGCTGACGACGACCTACATGAAACTCGTTGAGCTAACGCCACAGCTATCCAAGTCGGAGAGCCACATGCAGCTCCGTGAGGTTGCTTGCCAAGTTCGTGGCAGCCTCAAGAAATTGCTCACGGCGGCGAAGGACCTGGCGGTGGCGCGAGATGCCTTGGAGGTGCTGGCGACCCGAAGCCTGAAGTGGCCGCTGGTTCATCCACGACACCCGAAGCGCCTTGAGGCACACGCGCTCGAATACCCTCGGGATTGGGATGCCGTAGCGCCTGAACCGGCGGCGCTATGCAGCGGGAACGAGCCGTTGGGTTCTGCTCCGCCCGCCGAATCAACCTGAAGACGGCCCAGAAACATAGATCGGCTGCCCGATGCATGGTATACGTCCGTTCAGTAAGGAGATTTGGATGGCAAACGGAAGAGGCGGCGACAGTCACGGGAAAGACGTCACGGTCGGCCCCCATAAGGGTTCGGACGGATGGGCGGTATCGCGGCAGGGGAATGACCGAGCCAGCCGCGTCACGGAGACCAAGAAGGAAGCCGTGGAGATCGGCCGCGACTACGCGAAGCAGGAAAACTCCGAACTGATCATCAAGGGTCAGGATGGAAAGATTCAGTCGAAGGACAGCCACGGGCACGACCCGAAGAAATCGAAGGGCTAGCCATGGTCTTGATCACGGCTATCTCGGGCACCAAACGGGTGCGGTTCGTAAACGGTGAGCTTCAGATTTTCGAGGCTCCCAACGATACCGATACGGGAGAAAAGGACCTCAAGCTACTCGCTAGCGTGCCCCTGCTTCCCGATCACGCCACGAACCTAGCGCTGGAGCTGAACGCCTTCGCCAAGGCCAAGGGCTAGAACCAGGGACAACACCCATGACCGAGGATGACTTCGAACAGAGGATTGCGGCGAAAGAGGGCTCACTCAAAACGGCCATCGAACAGCTCGAATCGATCCGAAAAGAGTTTGTCCCTTTGGCAGCCAAGTTCGCTGCCGACTGGTGGGCCTCGACGGCAAAGAGCGAGGTCGAGCGTGATGCTGTCACCGAGAAGCTCACGGACGAGCAGCTCAGCAAGCTCAAAGGCGATGTTCAGGACCTCTGTACTGTTGCCCAGAGACACGTGGAGGAATTTTTCGCGGACAGCAAGGCGTGGTGGCATTTGCAGAGCCCCCTAGTCGGCAGCCCGGTTGCTCCGAGCTATTTCTATTTCTTGGACGGCAGCAGAGGCCCCGACCAAATCATCAAACCGCTGCGATTCGTGCTGGGAAAAATCGCGCCAATCCTGGAAAAATATGGATACCTGGCTAGGGATTCCCGTCTCTCTAAGGGGCGCGGCAGCGGGTGGCGCGAGTATGACAGCACCGGCAACCACCACCTTCCCAACGGAAGGCCGTATTACCCGTCCCAGTTGGAGTGGCCAAAGCAGTTCACGTCGTTGATTGAGCGCTACTCGGCGCAGATGCGCGACGCCAACGATCTGCTCACGGGCATCGAGAGCGTCCGCAGGGAGCAGAAGCAGACGGCCGCCAAGAAGCGGTGGGACTCGGTGTAGACCGCGGCACCTTGCTAGGACGATGGTACGATGACCCCCGCGATGCAAACTGAGCTTGCAGCTAACTTCGACTTCAACCGCCTGTTCTACTTCGCGGGCCCCAACCGGCAGCGCGTTCTGCTAAACGCGCTGGCGAACCGGCACGGTTTGCCGAGCTTGCCAGCGCTGCCGCAGGTCTGCGACGTCGAAACGCAAGGGGAACTGCTGCAAGTTCTCGCTGACCTCAGCGGAACCTGCACCACGCTGGGCTACTCGCTGGACGACTTCGTGATCTCGGATGCAGGTCGCCTTTACCCGGGGCACCTGACGGCTCAGGCGTTCACAACTCCCTGAGGGAGCGCCGTGGGTTTGGCGGGCAAAGCCACGGATCAGGGTGTATGTGGGTCCTATGGCTGCTGCTGAACCGCTTGCACCACGCTTTCTAGACGACTGGGCCGCGATCCTAAGGGCCAGGCTCGACGAGCTTGGAGTCAAGATTGCAGCCAGCGCTTCTACACAGCAGGTGTCGTTCGCGTATTGGAATGCAGAACGACGCCTGATTACCGCGAGACCACGAACGGTAGTCGTGGCTAACACGTTTCAATGTCCTCCCGCCTTTCAAAAGGGATTGGCGGTATTGCGGGCCAAGTTTGAGCGCGGGGAAAGCCTGCGGGTTCACTTGAGCACCGCAGTGTCGGATGCGAGCAACCCGAACTTCAACGACCGCTTGCTGAACGATTGGGGAATCCACCACTTTCATTTGGGGGATGTGACAGCCGGAAATCCAACGGGGCGGAGCGACGACGTGTTGTTCGCCAGGGTAGCCCCATCGACCGCTTACTTCATCGCCGTGCTCCCCCATCTCGACCGCAGCACCACGCCGGCGACGTCACCTTGGGCGGAGCGCGACCTGATCGAAACGGTGCACCGAAACTGGCCCGAGACGATCGCTCAGTTCATCCCCGAGGGCGTCACTGCCGATGACGACGAGCCCACGTCAACTCAGATGATCAGGGCATTTCGAGGCACGGGCGATAGGAGACCGAAGAAGCGCAAGACCGGCTTCTTGTACCTGATGCAAATGGACGACGGGACCCTCTACCTGCCACCTGGTGGCGGCTACAGCACCAGCGGTCTAAGCACCGAGGTGTTGACGACTTCAAACTGGTACTGCAATAGGGTGGTTGACCTCGCGAACTACGTCGACGCGAACCTCGAAAAAGTCCTTGGGGCAATTCGAGAAACTGGGCTGACCCCTGGATCGCCACCGGAGTTCAAGCTCGTGATCGAAGACGGCAACGCCTGCGTTGACGAACAGGCTTCCGGTTGTCGCGTCGTGTTGGGACCGATCGGTCCAAACAGAGGCAAGAGCTAGAGCAGGAGAACTTGAGACGAGGATGCCATTCTATCCGCACAAGGACTATGCCTGGTGGGTTATCAGGCAACTTCAGGGCGACGACCGAACGGTCACTCCGAGCGAGATGGTGCGCCGGCATGCGGACGGCTGGCGCGACGTTTTCAATCGCTTCGTGGCGGCGGGCGCACCTATTGAGTTGCCGGCGCTGGTTGTTTCCCGCTGGGAATACCTGGGTTCACTTTATCTGGGTAGCGTGGAGAATCGAACGGACGTAGCGGAAGCCGTCGCCTTCTGTGATCGCTTCCTGACGCAGGTAAACGGCCAGTATCAGCACGTGCACAACCTTGCTGGCAGGGTGGCGCCGCCTCCAGGCCGATCGGATTTCTTCACGATGTTCCGAAACAAGCCGCTACATGGCCTCAATCCAGCCCCTATCCACGCCGCGGACGGCAGCGGGGTGGTCGCGTGGTGGATCGGTACCGGAATCACGGACGCCGCCCATCTGACCGTGGACCCATTCGGGAAGCTGCACTTAAACGAGGCGCTTCTCTCCATAGAATTGGTTGACGTCATGAAGCTCTACGCCGACTACCTGGACGCCAACACGGACTGGCTCGGTGGCAACTACCTGCCTCAAGAGCGCTGGCTTCGAGCGGGTTGGGCTCGCTTCCGACCTCACGAGCAACCATGGCCAGACTGGCTTGCCCTCGGCCAGCCCTACGGTGTTCCAGTCTGAACGTGACAGCCTCGCCAAACCGCGTGGGCCGAGGCGTGCCACGTTCCCCACGCCGACTTTAGGAACACCAACCCAGGCTTTTGGAACGGCCGTCGATTTTGAGGCAAGGCACACCTCGGGCTACTCCCCGCCGATCTTGCTCAACGCCTTCTTCAGCTCGCGCTTCACTACGCCCGCCGCCGCCTCGCCCACCAACTCGCTGACGGTGGTCTCGCGAACGATGGCGACCACCTTGAGCTTCTTCAAGAGGTCGTCGGGCAGCATGATGGTGATGGGCTTGGTGGTTTCGGCCGGGACTTGGTTCGGTGACGTGGTTCCCCGCTCGTCGGATCCATCGCTGGTCGTCATGACTTCGGTACGCCTATGCCCTTGGCGACCTGAACCCTCCGCCCGCCCCGACGCGCGTTCTCTTCAACGCCGCCGGTTGCGCATGATCCAATCAACGCCTTCCTGAGTGAGCCGCCAGGGGCGTCCCCGTGGCCCGCCGAAGTACAGCAGGCCGAGCGCTCGCAGCTCGCCGTAGATTGGATCATCCTGGTCTTTGGGGGTGAATGACCACACCTTGAAATTCGGGAGTTTGGCCTTCACGTATTGCTCGGCTAGCCATCGCATCAGTTCACCGGCCCCTTCGCTGAAAGGCATCCCGTCCGATGGTGCTGCGGCCGCCGCCGCGGGTTTTCCGATCCTCTCGAAGGTCGAGAGTTCCGCTCCTGCACGCCAGGCACGAAGTAGCGGAGCCGGGAAGCGGCCTTCATCGGTGTCAATCAGCGTGCCGCAGGTGCGGCACAACCAGACGCCGTTGTGAAAAGAACGGCGCTCTTCCTCGGTCTGAGCGAGCCGCGGTCCCAAGTCCGCCATCGATCGCGTGCTCGAAGCTGACGATCTCTGTTAACGAGCCCATCCCCATCGTCGGACCATGACGGCAGCAGGCGTGGGCATCGCCCGTTGTCATCGGGCTGGGGTTCGACTCCTTAGGGTGGGTCTCCGAAAAACGCCCCGCTAGCCGTGAGGGCTGCGGGGCGTTCTGCCGCCCAGTAATGTGCCTGAATGAAGCTCTAGGGCTTCGTTCGCCGCATGTGCGGGCCAATCACTAGGTCGTTGTGAAGGACAGTGAAGAAGTCCTGCACGTATAGGGGATGCGTGTGGAGGTGATAGTTGGGCGACGCTGTGTCCGCGAACGGGCTGTGGGGGTAGACGCTCGGATGCGCACTCCGTTGCAAATACTCGAACTCCTTCCGCCTCGCAGTTAGCATTGTCTCAAGCAGCGACTGAAGGCGAACAGTGTCGTCCTCGTTTTTTCGCGGCCCTAGAACCGTCTGAACTCTCAAGTGCCTCGACTGAGCGTCATCAATCGCTGCGAGGAGCTTGCGACGCGACTCTGAATCACTCGGTGGGAAGCGGTACCCTAGGAAGATGAGGACGCTCGCCTCGCGAATGGCGCCCAAGGCGCGATCCCAGCTGGGCGCCAGGAGGCCATTCGAGTGAAGGTCTTTCGTCGGACCGGGCGTGGCGATGAAAGGCATTCTGTCTTCGCGGATGATGTCAGCGGCCGACCTGACGGACACCTGCTCAGCCAGGCCCAACCAATCAACGCTTCCGTGCAGCTTGTAGACCTTGGCTAGACCTTCGGCTGGCTCTTGAACGCCCGGGATGAGAAAGGACTCCGTCGTGAGACACGCCTTGTGTGCACGGATTTCACAGTCGTTCTTGATCCATTCGCTGGTCGCAAGCAATTCGAGCACCCGGTCGTAGTTAAACGTGACGACCGTATCGTTCTCCGTTAGCCATCGAGCCCATCGGATATAGGGCTGCCATGCCTCACCCTTTAGATCCGAACGGAGATCCGTGAACAGGCACTCCGCCGCGACTAGCTGGCACGCCGCCCGGTGAGCGTCGACGGGAGAAAAATCCCCAAAATGCGCCTTGAAACGTGCCGCGTGAATGCTGTCCGCTACCCTCGCACAGTCAACAAAATCCAAGAACTCCTCTGCGTGCTGCCACAGAGTGGGCCCGGGGGTTCGCTCTTCCTTCTTGTGCTCAGGGTGATGAGCCCGAAAGATTCTCAGGACCGCTTCGTGCGTCGAGGTCAGGTGGAAGCTAGCCTTGTAGTCCTTCCCGCTCCTGGGGTGCAGAAGGTCCTTCAGCAGGGGGCCGCCCAGGCCAGCTGAGAACCCCGACCCGACGATCCAAACCACCTTCGCAACTTGCTTTTCTTGGACCATTTCGCGGCCAACTTATTCGCCGGCCGAGCGGGCGTCTAGGCCGGGCGCGGGTTCGCGTCCCGAAGGGACTAGGGTGGTATCAGGCACGAGAGATCGCAGTAGCCGGGGTACTCGGACTTGCCGGTCTCGGCTCGGACCCACGAAGCAACCCCAGCGGGGCCAGCTACGAGGCCGTAAGAGCCGTGGGGGCTCGCGACGAACGCTTGGCAGCCTGTGAGCGTGTAGCCGCTGTCAGCAGCGTGGAGAGTGCTCTCACTGTCGCTGGGTGGCGACCGGGCGATCGGTTGATCCATGCCGATCGAGGTACACAAGTGGACTAACGGTCGGGTTCGACTCGTTGCCGCAGGAAAAGAGCGGTTCGTCGATTCTCACGCCAAGCGCGGAACCGGCGCCGTCTAGGAGCACCATGCAGATCCACGCTGACTCCGCCGGCGACCGCTACGTCGAAATCAACAACGTCCGCGTGACGCTCGTGCTCGCCAAGGACCGCCCCCAGGGCAAGGACTGGGCGGGCCAGGCTGTGCTCCGCGTTCAGGCTTACAAGAACGCCAAGGGCAAGGCGATGCATAAGGGGGCTGAGCTTCCCGCTGGCGAGGCCAAGACGATTCTGAACTTCATTGAGGCAGTTGCTCAACTGGGCGGCAAATAGACGAAAGCCCCCGTGTCGGTGAAGAGCACGGGGGCTTTCGAGGCCCATGACTGCGATCGAGCGGGCCCACTAGTCGATCAATCGTCGGCCGGTTCGCCCCCCCTTCCAGCAAGTAGCGCTCCAAAGCGCTCAACAGGCGGTCTGGGTCGCCACCGTCGTGGTTTGGCACGTCGGTCACAGGGTCGAGTTCAAACGGTTGATAGGACATGCCGCGATCGTAAGGTCCGATCGATAGGTATGGGAATACAGGTGATGAACCGCCCTCGGCAGATCTCCTGCGAATCAAGCTCGCTTCTTCGGGGCGGCGTTCGACAATCAACTATTGACGCTATTTGGGTCCGGGTGGTCAGGTGGGGACGATGCCGATAGATTCCCGAACGCTCCGCGTCGTCAGGGTCATAGATCGGGGTGGCTTTGGCCGCGTCGAGGAGGTGGCGACACCGTCGGGAGAGACGTTCGCCGCCAAGGTATTCGACCCTGCTCCCGAGCTTGGTCTGAAAACCGCCGAAGACCTAGAGAAGGTACGGAAGCGCTTCGAGCGAGAAGTCCGAACGCAAGCGTCTCTGAACAAGCCGTGGGCCATCCCCGTTCTGGCGAGCGAGCTGTCAGGGCCAACGCCGTGGTTCATCATGCCGCTGGCGGAGAAGAACTACACCAAGCAGATCGAGGAAGACCGCGAGTCACGAAGCATCACGGCCGAACCGTTGTTTGACATTCTGAACGCGCTCGAAGAGCTGCACCGACTTGGCTTCGTTCACAGGGATCTCAAACCCGACAACGTGCTCCTTCACGACGGGACGTGGAAGCTCGCTGATTTTGGCTTGGTCGCTCAGCGCACAGGAAGGGCGTCACGGTTCACGTCTACGGCGTCAGGTTGGGGTACTGAGCAGTACATGGCCCCCGAGCAGCACCGTGACTTTCGCGGCGTAGGCCCCGCAACGGACATCTTCTCTTTCGGATGCATTGTCCACGACCTGGTGGATGGTGGCGTTCGCACGCCCTACGGCACGCTTACAACGAAGGGGGCGTGGGACACGTTACTCAGGAAGTGCACCGCAGCCGATCCGAAGAAACGATTCACGAACGTCAGCGGTCTTCGTGCCGTGCTGACTTCAGTGTTGAACCGAGCGGCGCTCCTCGAGCGGACCCAAGCGACGCGGGAATGGGCCAACGCGCTGAGTGCTACCGAGACCTGGACCGAGGAGCAGGCCGGTGAGTTTGCGGGCGTGCTCGAGGAAAACCATGAGTACTCGATGATGGGCGTCGCGCCTTCGCTGACCGAAGAGCACATGGAGAAGCTCCGGACCCGCTTCCCAGACGAGTGGAACCGCATGGCCAACGCCTACTGTGATTGGGCGATGCGTTCGTTTGGCTTCTCGTTTTGCGATGTGCTCGTTGGTCGACTTGAGTTCATACTTGGGGCAGCCGAGTCGTCGCTTGAGGCCAAGGCCGGCGCGATAATGGCGATGGCTAATCTCGGAGCCAGCCATAACCGCTGGTACGTCATGGAGAAGCTCGCTCGGTGCGCCGATTCCTCGATGAGCGACGACCTGGCTGAAAGGGTAGCGATAGAGATCCGGGCGGCGGCGGCGGAACAGAATTTTCAGAAGTGCGCGACGCAGATTCACCGCCCCTACAACGCCTACCATCCACAAATCTGCGGTGCGATCAGCGATAACGTCATCGTGAGCGGGCTCGCCGGCGGCTGACTGCTGCGCCAGGTAGCGTCGGTCGCCTGGCATGGGAGCGTACCTGAATGTCTTGATGGTCTTGGCCCTGGCCCCCATCTTGGGTGTTGCATTTGCGACCCTACCCGAACGGAGCCGAGCTGCCGATCCGCATCTCGCCCTTGCTGAACGTGTGAGCCAAAGCGAGCTTGCTCCGCTCCGAGGTTTGGTTGCGCTCGAACTCGGCGAAGCCCGCCACTCAGATGCAGCGCCCCACCCCGCTTCTCCCAGGCCTCGATCGTCGCCAAGCAGTCTGCCGTGCGTCGGAAAATGCGGTCGAGCTTCAAGGCGACGACGGCATCGACGCTCTGGATTTGATCAGGGCCAAGATTTCACCGAGCGCTTCGCAAAAAAGGGGCGTGGCATTTCCTCACCCGTGACGGTCTACCGCACTCTCAAATGATCCAGCGTCTGCATCCAAGCCATCAGCGACGCCCGCACGCGACCGAACAACTCCTCCAGCTCGACCTCGGGCCCCTCGTCGCGCTCGTCCGGGTTGTCGATCAGGCGAGGCAGCTCGATGATCTGCATAGCCGCGACCTCGACCCTTTCGAGGCGCAGCTCACCGCCAGGCCCGCACACGACCTTCGCTGTCGGTGACCCCTGCCACCCGAGAACCTCGGTCATGCCCATGCGGTTTTCACGCACGACCTCGTCAGGCAGCAAGGGCTCGATGCGGTCGAGCCGCGCCATCGTCTCCTCGACCCATTTGGCCCACGCAGCCTTCGCCGGCATCGGCAGCGGCTTGTCGAACGGAGCCGATGCACGAAGCTTGATGTCCACGCGGAGGTACGGCTTCTCGGTCACGAGATCCTCGACCTGGTCGCGCCCGAGCATCTCCGATAGCAGCTCGCCGTCTGTCCTCGACCCGCGCACCGTGTTCGTGGCGTGCCAGTCCCAGGCTAGCTCGGCCGTGACGTGGAACGGAGCCGCATCCTGCCCGCCCAGCGGCTCGACGTAGATGCGGTACGAACGATCGAGG
>Ga0164241_10003284_pt1 | contig 16512 bp, 13 predicted proteins | sample OricomyardsoilBY_FD_108780 | JGI IMG/M metagenome (GOLD analysis project Ga0164241, IMG submission 108780) | Backyard soil microbial communities from Emeryville, California, USA - Original compost - Back yard soil (BY) | ecosystem: Environmental > Terrestrial > Soil > Unclassified | place: USA... | reverse complement strand
CGAAGCACACCCGTGACGGTCGCCAGTGGGACTCCGTGGGAGGTTCTGCGCCGGATCCCTTTGCCAAGCTCTTGATCGACGACAAGGAGATCTTGCTCACGCCCGTGCAAGCGAACACGCTCACGCCGACTTGGCCCGATCAAAAGCTCGGCAACTACCGCATTCCCCAAGGCGAGCCGGTGCGCGTCGAGCTTTGGGATTCGAACGCGATCAACAATCATCCGATTTGCGTCGAAACCATCGGCAATATCTTGGCGGAAGCGAGCGAAGAGCAGAACCTCGAGCTTCGTTGTGATAGCGGCGCGATGATCGAAATCGTGGTCCAGCCGGCACACGCGAAATTTGGGCTGGGTTTGTATTACGAACTTGGCAGTGACGACATTCACGTAACCCGCGTGATCGTCGAATCGCCTGCCGGACGCGCCAAACTCTCGCGCGGTGATCAACTGCTTCGGATTCAGGGCCGCGACGTGAAAGGGATGGACCCGGAAACCGCGCGCAGCCTAATTAACTCGAACGTTTCGACTGGCGTGACGTTCAAGGTCAAGCACCTGGACGGCTCCGAAGCCGACGTGACCTTGAAAGACGGCCCCATCTACCCGACCATCGACGAGGAAGTTCCGGTCGAGTGACTAGCCCCTGCGGATCCAGGGGCGCGCTGGGCGGGAAGCGCGCGCAGCTTGCTTCGCTGCGGCTGCAGGCTAATGCTTGACTGATGACTTCTGCTGGCCCCCCAGAACCGGTGCTCGTGGTGCTGCAGCCCGCCCGTGGCACGCTGTCGGTGACGGGGAGTGAAGCGAAGAGCTGGCTCAATGGTCTCGTCACTTGTGACGTGCTGAAAGTCGAACCAGGCCGCGGAGCGTTCGGCCTGGTGTTGAACAAGCAGGGCAAAATTCAGAGCGAGGTCGAGATCATCGATCGCGGTGAAGGCTTGTTGCTCGGCGTGTCGCCAGGCGTCTCCGATGGGTTAGTGGCGTCCCTCGACAAGTTCCTCGTGATGGAGGACGCCGAGCTCAGTGATGTCAGCTCTGAGTATTTGTGGGCGGATTTTCACGGGTTGGGTGCCGCAGTCTTAGCCGAGGCCGCGGCGAAGACGTGTGCCGGGGTCGCCTCCGGGATTCGCTTCACCTCCGAAGCGGCGGCGACTTTGGTTTTCGAGCGGGATGAGCTGCTCGAGCTCGAACGCTTCGTCGAGCGCACGCCCGCATTGCGACGCGCTACCGACGCGGACTGGGAGGCTCGGCGCATCGCCCAAACGTTCGGTCGCTTCAGCGTCGATTTCGGTGAAGCCGACAACCCACATGAGGCCGCGCTCGATCGCCGTGCAGTCGCTTGGAACAAGGGCTGTTACCTCGGCCAAGAGGTCGTGTGCATGCAGGATATGCGCGGCAAGCTGAAGCGTCGCTTGGTCGCCCTGGCGCTCGATGGCAGCACCGAAGCGCCCGCAGTCGGCACCCCGGTGACGGCGGGTGACAGCGGGGAGGCGGTGGGCGAGCTCACCAGCGTCGCGCGTAGCCCTCTCACCGGCAAAGTCTTGGCGCTCGCCCGAGTCAAGAGCCCCTATTTCGAGGGAAAGGTCCCGCTCGGTGTGTGTGGCAAGCCTGCCGCGTTTCTCCCGCAGGGGACGCCGGAAATAGAGTAGTTTCGAGGTTCGATGAGCTCTGACGCCCAAAAAGGTTTGGTCCATTCGAGTCGCTTCACCCAAAGCGGCCTGCGCGTCGCCGATGACGTGCTCGGGCTGATTGAAAAAACTCCGCTCGTGCGCTTGGCTCGGCTCTCACCGCAGGGCGGCGCCACGGTCTGGGCCAAGGCCGAGTTCGTGAACCCCGCGGGCAGCGTGAAGGATCGTCCGGCGCTGTCCATGATCTTGGCCGCCGAAAAGTCCGGCGAGCTGGAGCCGGGCGCGACGTTGGTCGAAGCCACCAGCGGCAACACCGGAATCAGTTTGGCGATGATCGCGGCCGTGCGCGGTTACCGTTGCATCTTGGTCATGCCCGAAGACATGAGCCTCGAGCGGCGCTACATCCTGCGCGCCTACGGCGCCGAGATCATTCTAACTCCCGCGGGTGATGGTATGTCCGGCGCAGTGAGTAGGGCCCTGCGTGTGCTGTCGGACACTCCGGGCTCGTTCATGCCGAGCCAATTCGACAACCCCGCCAACCCCGCGAGCCACGAAAACGGTACCGCGCTGGAAATTCTCGAACAAACCGGCAATTCTTTGGCTGCGTTCGTGAGCGGCGTCGGTACCGGCGGCACCGTCACGGGCGTGGGACGCACTTTGAAAAACAAGCTCGGGAGCGCAGTCAAAGTGTTCGCGGTCGAGCCGGCCAACAGCGCCGTGCTTTCCGGCAAACCTGCGGGCATGCATGGCATTCAAGGTTTGGGGGCCGGCTTCATCCCGCAGATCGTCGATCGTAGCGTGATCGACAACGTGATTGAAGTGACGGACGTCGCCGCCGAACGCATGGCGCGCCGGCTCGCGCGTGAAGAAGGGCTGCTGGTCGGCCCCTCTTCGGGTGCCAACGTGCACGCGGCGTGTGAGGTCGCGGCCCAGCTCAAGGGCGGCAACGTCGTCACCATCCTGTGTGACTCGGGCGAGCGTTATCTGTTCTGACGCGTCCCGGGTCGATCCGTTATTTGCCGGAGAACCGTGGGCTGCGTTTGGCGGCCCACGCGGCCACGCCTTCGCGAAAATCGACAGACCCGAGCAGGGCAGTTTGTCCGTACTTCTCGCGCTCGAGGGCGGCTTCGATCCCGCCCTCGGCGGATTCACGCACGGCGCTCTTGATCGCCGCTAGAGCAAGCGGTGGTCCGGCTGCGAGCGCCGCCGCGAGTTTCCGTGCTTCCGCGCGCTCGTCGTCAGCGACGCGATTGGCGAGGCCGAGCTGAAGCGCGAGCTCGGCGTCGATGCGGGTGCCGAGCAACAGGTACTCGAGCGCGCGGCCGATCCCGACCAGGCGCGGAAGCCAGAAGCTGCCGCCGCCGTCCGGCATCAGGCCGATGGCTACGAACTTCTCCTGCAGGTACGCGTCACGCGACAGCACGCGCAAGTCACAGGCCAGCGCGAGATCGGCGCCGAACCCCACCGCCGGGCCACGCACGGCCGCGATGACCGGCTTGCGCGCGTGCACGATGGCGCGAATCAACGCGTGGAATTGACCGATGCGCGGCCCCAGATCGGCGCCGACGTCGAGATCACCGATCGCCCCTTTCAGATCTGCCCCCGAACAAAACGCATCGCCCGCGCCGGTGAGCACGACCGCGCGCACGCTCGCATCATCCGTGACGCTCGCGAGACCGGCCACGAGCGCAGCGAGTAGCTCGGGATCGAGCGCGTTTTTCGTCTGTGGGCGATTCATGATCAGCGTCGCGACGGGGCCCTCTTGCTCGATCAGCAGCACTGATTCCATGCCCCGGGAGCTTAGCACCGGGAGCCATGAATCCGCGGGAAAATCCAGCGAGCTGCTCAGCCGGGCGCGTGCTAGTTCTGGCCCGCACGGAGCCGCCTCGTCCGGTTTTCGTCAGCCACACCATGAGTAGCCGCGCCTTTCCGATCCCTGAACCACTGCCGCTCGCCGAACAACGCGGCCAAACTTACCCAAGTCTCGTTGCATTGATGCAACGCCTACTCGGTGAAGGCGGCTGCCCGTGGGATCGCGAGCAGGACATGAAGTCGCTCCGCCGTTACGTACTCGAGGAGGCGTGCGAGGTAATCGACGCGATCGACGAAAACGATCCGGCGCACATCCAGGAAGAGCTTGGCGATCTAGCGCTGCAGGTCGTTTTTCTCGGTGAGCTCGGTCGGCGCGAGTCAGCGTTTGGCCCGGATGACGTGATTCGCGGCATCGTCAGCAAGCTAGTTCGCCGGCACCCGCACGTATTCGGCGAGGTCCAGGTCAGTGGCAGCGCCGAAGTGCTCACGAATTGGGAGGCGATCAAGTCCGAAGAAAACAAGGAGCGAGGCGTGCTCGACGGCGTGCCGCATTCGCTTCCGGCTCTATATCGCGCGCAGCGTATGAGCGAAAAGGTGAGTCGCGTCGGCTTCGATTGGCCTGACGGACGCGGTTCGCGCGAGAAGGTGAGTGAAGAGCTCGCCGAAGTGGACGAAGCGATCGAAGGCGGCAACAAGCAACGCATCGAGGAAGAACTCGGGGATCTCCTATTCTCGCTGGTCAACTTGGCTCGCCATCATGGTGTGGACGCCGAATTGGCCCTCCGCAACACCTCCGATCGCTTTGCGCGTCGCTTTTCCCACGTGGAGGCGCGCGTCAAAGAAGAGCACGGAGGCTGGCCGCGCGGGGTCGACGGCAAACCGACTGCAGGACTTTCGTTGGAAGAGCTCGACGGCTACTGGGACGAAGCCAAACTCAAGGGCAAATGACCACGCGCACCGCGCCCCTCGCTGGGGCAAACCACCCCGAGCCCAGCCCCGAGCCGCTCGACATCGAAGATCCCGTCGGACGCCTGCCGGAAGAGTGGCAGGCCGCGCTCAGCGCGCTCGGTGAGCGGCCGTTTCGCGCCAAGCAACTCTTTCGCTGGCTGCATCAACGGGCGGAGTTCGATCCCGACAAGATGAGCGATCTGAGCGTGCCGTTTCGCGCCCGCCTGCGCGAAGCGGGCGTGGCTGAACCCTTCCGCGTCGAGACCGTGCACGAGTCGAAGGACGGCACGCGCAAGCTGGTGTTAGTAACCAAAGATAGCGCCCGCGTCGAATGCGTCATCATTCCGATGACTGATCCGAGTGATGCCGACGCTAGCGCCGCCCCAGCGGACGACGAAGACGACGAACCGCAGGCGGCCAAATCGAAGGTCACCTTGTGCATCTCGACGCAGTTCGGTTGCGCCATGGGGTGCGTGTTTTGCGCCAGCGGTCAGGCGGGCCTGGTGCGCGGCCTTCGTGCCTCGGAAATCGTGAGTCAGGTGTATCTCGCCAAGCGCTACCTGCGACCTGACGAGCAACTCGGCAATTTGGTGTACATGGGCATGGGCGAGCCCTTGCACCACTACGAGCAAACCGTGCGCTCGCTGCGACTGCTCACTCACCCTGAAGGGTTAGGTATGAGTCCACGCCGCATCACCGTCAGTACGGTCGGGCTGACTCCGGGTATCGAGCGCCTGGGGCGCGATTTTGCTGGGAAAATCGGCTTGGCTGTGTCGGTGCACGCGCCCAATGACGAAACGCGCGACAAGATCATCCCCATGAATCGGCGCTATCCGCTGGCAATGCTGATGCGCGCACTGCGTGCCTACCCGTTGCCCAAGCGGCGGCGGATCACCATCGAATACACGCTGATCGACGGCGTGAACGACACCCCGAGCCATGCGCGAGAACTCGCGACGTTGCTGCGCGGGTTGCCGAGCAAAGTCAACTTGATCCCGATGAATCCGATCACGGCTTCGGAGCTCCAAGCACCCAAATCGGAAGCCGTGCGCCAGTTTCAAGACATCTTGGCCAACGCAGGTTACAGCTGCTTCGTGCGCACGCGCCGCGGGGATGAAGTATCCGCGGCGTGCGGACAGCTCGCCATGGCAGATGATCTGGTGAGGAAAAAGCGCGAGCGCGAAGAGTTGCGGGCCCAAGCAAAGAAGGCGTGATGTTCAAGAAGGTGCTGGTCGCCAATCGCGGCGAAATCGCTTGCCGCATTTTCCGAACCTGTGAAGCCCTCGGGATCCCGACCGTTGCGGTGTTTTCCGACGCGGACGTGCTCTCGCCCCACGTCGCCCAGGCGGACGAGGCGATTCGCATCGGTCCAGCGAAAGTGAGCGATAGCTACCTGAATATTCCAGCGATTTTGGCCGCCATCGGTGATGTAGGGGCGGACGCGGTGCATCCAGGCTATGGGCTGCTCAGTGAGCGGCGCGCGTTTGCCGACGCCGTGCGCGACAGCGGCGCAGTCTTCATCGGTCCGCCCAGCGCCGCGCTCGACGCTTTCGGCGACAAGATCAAAGCGCGCCAAGTGGCGCGCAGCGTGGGCGTTTCGCCTCCTCCCGGCAGCGAAGAGCCGGTCGATCCCAAGGACAGCACGCTGCTGAAAGCGGAGGCCGAACGCATTGGCTTGCCGCTCTTGATCAAAGCTGCGGCCGGGGGAGGCGGCATCGGCATGCAGATCGTGCGCGACCTCGGCGACCTCGAGCGAGCCGCGCAGACTTGCGCCGATCGAGGCCTTGCTGCATTCGGTGACGGTCGCATCTATCTCGAACGCTACCTCGAACGCCCGCGCCACATCGAGGTCCAGGTGTTCTGCGACGGGCACGGCAGCGCGGTGGCGCTCGGCGAGCGTGAGTGCAGCGTGCAGCGCCGGCATCAAAAAATCATCGAAGAGTCGCCCTCTCCAGCTGGTTTTTTTAGCGGGCCAAGCGGCGCCGAGCGCCGCGCGAAGCTCTGGAATGCGGCGCTTTCCGTGGTTCGCGCGGCCGACTATCGCGGCGCAGGCACGGTCGAGTTCGTCGCCAACGCTGATGGCGAGCTGTACTTTTTGGAGGTCAACGCGCGCCTGCAGGTCGAACACCCCGTGACCGAACTCGTGACGGGGCTCGATTTGGTCGAGCTGCAACTGCGTGTCGCGGCTGGTCACGCATTACCTCGGCACGTACTCGCGCCGAGCCTGTCAGGTCACGCGATCGAGGTGCGCCTGTACGCGGAGGACCCGCAAAAAGGCTTCATCCCGCAGCCCGGCGTCTTGCAGCGCTTCGAGCTGCCCAGCGACTTGCCTGGTGTGCGCATCGATTCCGGAGTGATCGCGGGCCAAGAAATTACCCCGTACTACGATCCGATGCTCGCCAAGATCGCCGCTCATGGCGAGACCCGTGAAGAAGCACTCGAGCGACTCCGAGCCGCTCTCGGGGCCTGTCGGGTCGAGCTGGTCGGTCCCAAGGGGCCGCGCGCCACCAACCTGGCTTTCCTGCAAAAGGTGCTCGATTGTGCGGAATTTCGCAGCGGCGAGTACGACACGAGCCTCGCCGAAACTCTCAATCGCAGCTGAGAATTACGCCCAACCGCTGACAATTTGCATGACCAACCCGGCAGCTCCAGCGGCCACCGCTGAAATGATCGAACGCGCGCGTGCGTGGGCCGCGCGCGATCCCGACCCGGTCACGCGAGCCGAGCTCGAAGCGCTGATTGACTCGCGTAATGACGCGGAGCTCGGCGAGCGCATGGACGGTGATCTCGAGTTCGGCACCGCTGGGCTACGCGGCGTGGTGGGCGCGGGCAGCGCGCGCATGAACCTGGCGGTCGTAGTTCGAATCACTCGCGCGGTCGCCGATCAGCTGGTCTGCCGCGCGCACGATGCACGCACCTTGCCAGTCGTGATCGGTGGTGATGCGCGGCTCGACAGCCAACGATTTGCCGACGCAGCGGCGCGAGTGCTGCTCGCGGCCGGCATTCCCGTGAAGCGTTTCTTCGAACCGGTAGCCACGCCGCTCGTCGCCTACGCCGTGCGCGCGTACGCGGCGAATGCGGGCATCATGATCACTGCCAGCCACAATCCGCCCGAATACAACGGCTACAAGCTGTTCTGGGAAGACGGCGTTCAAGTCATTCCGCCGACCGATCGCGAGATTTTCGCGCGCATGCGCGCGCTCGGCCCCGCCAATGCCGTCCCCCTCGGCGACTTGGGACGGCAGGAACCGATCGGCGACGAGATCGTGCAGCGCTATCTGGCAGAAGTTCGCAGCTCGTTGCCGCGAATCACCGGCGACCGGCGGCTCCGCATCGTGTACACGGCGCTGCACGGCGTGGGCGCGCAGTTCGTCGAGCGGCTCTTTCGCGAAGCAGGCTACAGCGAGGTTACGAGTGTGCCCGAGCAACGGGAGCCCGACGGCCACTTCCCGACCGTGCATTTCCCGAATCCAGAAGAGCCGGGCGCGCTGGACCTCGCGCTCGCGCTCGCGGCAGCAAAAAACGCCGATCTCGTGATCGCCAATGATCCGGACGTGGATAGGCTCGCGATCGCCGTGCCCAGCGCGAGTGGCCGATTTCGCGCGTTGAGCGGCAATCAAATCGGCTTACTTTTGGCTGACTTCGCGCTTTCGCACGTCGGCTCGGGCGAGCAAGCGTTGGTGCTCTCGTCCATCGTCTCATCGCCGATGCTTTCGGTGATCGCGCGCGCTCGCGGCGCACGCTACGAAAGCGTGCTCACCGGCTTCAAGTGGATTTGGACGGCAGCGCTCGCGCTCGAAGCGCAGAACTATCGCTTCTGTTTCGGCTACGAGGAGGCCCTCGGCTACTCGTTTGGCCGCACGGTGCGAGACAAGGACGGCATCAGCGCCGCGCTCGCTTTTGCGGAGCTCGCGGCAGAGGCACGAGCGTCAGGCAAGACGGTCCTCGAACGCCTGCACGCACTGTACCGCGAGCATGGTTTGTGGGTCAGCGCCCCGCACAACGTGGTGCTCGCGGGGTCCAGCGGCGCCAAGCGCATCGCTGAAGCGATGCAACGATTGATCGCCGCGCCGCCGACGTCGCTGGCCGGTCGCGCGGTGACTCGCGTCCGCGATCTGCACGCGCCGGAGCCCGGCGCGCCGAGCTGGCGCGGTCCCGCGCAGCTCGTGGAGCTACAGCTCGGCGAAGAGGGGCGCATTTACGTTCGCCCGAGCGGAACTGAGCCCAAGTTGAAAATGTACGTCGATTTGCGTGTCCCGCTCGCTCCCGATGCACTTCTCAACGAAACCGAGGCAAGCGCGTTGCGCGACGCGCAAGCCATCGCGAGTGCACTCTCGAACGCCCTTGGCCTGGAGAGCTAGCGTTCGCGCCGAGCTACGGCGAACTCAGTCCGCGCTGTCGAACGCGACGACCTCCGTCGACGCCAGGTCGCTCACGGCTTCACGCACTGCGCCGCCGATCACGGACTCGGTGCCGACCACCGTGACCAAGAGGTTCTCTTCCGAAAGCCGATCTTGTACGGCTTGATTCACTCGTTCGAGCGTGACCGCCTGTACGCGCTCCAAGTAGTGGGCGTAGTAGTCCTCGGGTAGATCATACAGTGCTTGGTCGAGCTCCAAACCGACCCGCTTGGCCGCGGTATCGATCGCGAAGCAATGCGAGCGCACCATGTAACGTTTGGCCCACGACAGCTCTGACTTCGTGACACCTTTCGCACGCAGCTCGCTCAGCATATCGAGCTCGAGCTTCACGCAAGGGCCCGCGTCCTCGGCCTTGGGGAAGGTCCACATACTGAAACTTTGGCGGCGGCGATCGAACGGCATGTTCGAGTACGCGCCATACGACCAGCCACGTTTGGAGCGAACCTCTTGCGTCATGCGCGCAGTGAAGGTTCCGCCGAAGATGGTGTTCGCCACCAAGAGCGCGACGTGATCTTCATCACGCGTGTGCGAGCCCAAGCAGCCGATCAAGATCTGCGTCTGTGTGCGCTCGGGTTTATCGACGAGCACCAGGCGTCGTCCGGGCACCGCGACCGGCTCTGGAGTGCTGTCCACCGGGGCCGCACCGCTCGGCAACGCCTCAGAAATGCGGCGGGCGATGTGCGAGGCCCGCTGCGCATCCAAATCACCCGAGAAGGCGAAGATCAGATTATCGCGCACGAACGAACGCTGAAACACCGAGGCGACGTCGGCGGAGCTGATTTCGGGCACGGTCTTCGGCGTGCCGCTGACGGATCGCCCGTACGGATGGGAGCCGAAAAAACGACGTCGGAAGAAGCGGCGGGCCAAGCTGCGATCGTCGTCGAGCGAATCCTTGAGCTCGGCCAGCGTTTCGCGTTGCAGGCGCTCGAGCTCGGCAGTCGCGAGGCCAGGTCGAGCGAGCACATCGACCAGCAGGTCGACGAACGAGTTGAGCGAGCGCGAGATCACCGTCGCTTGGAAGATCATCGTGCTGTGCACGACGTCCGCGCTGAGCGACGCTCCGAGTGAATCGATGCGTGTGTCGATCACCTGTGGCTCGAGCCCGCCCGCGGTGCGGCGCATGAGCCGCGAGAGCAGGCGAGTGGTGCCTTCTTTTCCGGGGGGGTCGATCAGCGAGCCGGTTTTCAACCCAACGCTGATCGAGACCAAAGGTAACGCACGCGAGGTTTCCAAGAGGACCGTCGCGCCGCCCGCTTCTTCCAAACGAACCACCGTTGCTGCAGCGCTCATTGTGCGGCCTCCGCGTCATCAGCGCCGGCCTCGGCCGACAAATCGGGACGAACCAAAATCACGCTGCGATATCGCGGTAGGAGGTAGCGACGCGCGACACGGATCAGATCACTTGCCGTCACCCGGCGCGTGGTGTCGAGGCGTTCGAAAGCTGCGCCTGGTCTACCCAGCACGATTTCATAGAAGCCCAGCGTGGAGGCTTTGCCATCGACCGTTTCGAGTCCCGCGAGCAGGCCGAGTTCGAGTCGAGCTGCGGCGCGCGCGATCTCTTCTGCGGAGATGGGTTCGCTCTGCACCCGCTCGAACTCCGCGTCGATCACCTCCAACAACCGTTCCGCACTCGTGCCTTCGCGTGCGGAAACGAACAGCTCGAACAAGCCGGGATCTCGGAAGGGGCCGACGAAGGCGCGAACCTCGGTCGCCAGCTCGAGCTCCCGAACCAGCTTTTGATGCAGGCGACTCGCGCGGCCGCTGAACAAGACCTCGGCGAGCAGCGATAGGGCAGGGTGATCGAAGTCGCCCATGGCAGGGCTGTGATAGCCGACGACCAGCTTTTCGGTCGCGGTCGGTTTGCTCACTTCGACTCGGCGCTCACCGGTTTGCGGCGGTTCGGGCCGGACGTCCTCGATCGGCAGCGTGCTCGCGGGGAGGGCACCATAAGCCGCTGACAGTCGCTTGAGCAACGCCGCCTCAGCTACGTCGCCGACGATCACCAAGACGGCGTTATTCGGCGCGTAGTACGTCCGATAGAACTCGAGACAATCTTCGGTGGTGAAGCCCTCGATGTCCTTCATCCAACCGATGGTCGGCCAGCGATAGGCGTGGTTCTCGAAGGCCGTGGCCCACAAGAGCTCGCTCACCGCGCCCTCCACGTCGTCGTCGACGCGGTAGCGGCGCTCGTTGGCGACCACCTCTTTCTCGCTCTTCACCTGCGGGTCGCGCAGTACCAAACGGCTCATGCGCTCGGATTCGAGCTGCACCACCAGCGGCAATTGGTCCTTCGGGATCGACACGTTGTACTGCGTGAAGTCGAGCCAGGTCGATGCGTTGCTCTCAGCGCCTGCTTCCTCCAGCTTGCGATCGAACTCGCCGGCCTTGCGCCCCTCCACCTCGTTGAACATGAGGTGCTCGAACAGATGGGCGAGACCCGTCTTGCCTTCACGCTCGTGGCGTGAGCCGACGCGGAACCAGGTGTGATAAGCGATCACCGGCGCGCTGTGGTCTTCACAAAACAGCAGCTCGAGTCCGTTCCCGAATCGAAAGCGCTCCACCGAAAGCGACGGCCCAAACGCGACCGTTTCGAGGTGCGCGATCTGACCGTCGGGTGTCGCGCCCGTGTTCAGTTCCGAAAGGCGTTTTTCACGCAGCTTCGAGGCAGAGCTACTCATCAGGATCCTTCTTTTGTAACGACGGAACGCGCGTCCGGCAAGAGCAGCTCTAGCCGAGCCGCGAGCGAACTGCGGGCGGCGGCTTGCCGGCTCGTCAGCTATCGAGCTTCAAGATGGCCAAAAAGGCTTCTTGCGGGACTTCTACGCTGCCAACGGCCTTCATCCGCTTTTTGCCCTCTTTCTGCTTCTCCAGCAGCTTTCGCTTGCGGCTGATGTCGCCGCCGTAGCACTTCGCCGTCACGTCTTTGCGCATCGCACGCACGGTTTCACGGCTGATGATCTTTGCGCCGATAGCGGCTTGGATCGCCACTTCGTATTGTTGCCGTGGCACGAGCTCCTTCAACTTCGCGGCCAGGGCGCGGCCACGAGTGTACGCGGAATCCTTGTGCACGATGATGCTGAGCGCGTCGAGCGGCTCGCCGTTGAGCATCATGTCGAGCTTGACCAAGTTGTCCACGCGATAACCGGTGACTTCGTAGTCCATACTCGCGTAGCCGCGCGAGACGCTCTTCAGGCGATCGTGAAAATCGAGGATGACCTCGGCGAGCGGCAGCTCGTAGCTCACCACGACGTGATCCTTCGTCGAGTAGTTGAGGCCGAGCTGCGTGCCACGGCGTTCCTCACACAGCGCGACGGTCGGTCCGACGTATTCCGCCGGCACGTGCACCGTCAGCTTGAGGATCGGCTCTTCGATCGTCTCGATTTCGCCGACCGGGGGCATCTTGGACGGATTGTCGACGCGCACCGTTTCACCGCTCTTGGTGTGGGCGATGTAGACCACGCTCGGCGCAGTGGTGATCAGATCCAGGTTGTATTCACGCTCCAAGCGTTCCTGGATGATTTCCATGTGCAACAGGCCGAGAAAGCCGCAGCGAAACCCGAAGCCGAGCGCATCCGAAGTGTCCGGCTCGAAGCTGAACGACGAGTCATTCAAGTGCAGCTTGGCGAGCGCGTCACGCAAGTTCTCGTACTCGGCAGAGTCTGTCGGGAAGATGCCGGCGAACACCATTGGCTTCACCTCGCGGAAGCCGGGCAGTGGCTCGCTCGCGCCGTGGTGAAAGGTGGTCACGGTATCGCCGATCTTGGTGTCTTCGGTCGACTTGATGTTGGCGGCGATGAAGCCGACCTCGCCCGGGCCAAGCTCGTCGATGGCGACCGGATGCGGGTTGTAGCAGCCCATCTCGGTCACGTCGTAGTGTCGACCGGTGGCCATGAATTTGATGCGATCGCCCTTGCGCAGCGTGCCGTCCATCACGCGCAACATCACGACGGCGCCGCGGTAGCTGTCGTACCAGCTGTCGAATAGCAGCGCGCGTAGCGGCGCAGTTGCGTCGCCTTCGGGAGGAGGGACGCGATCGATGACCGCCTCGAGCACCTCCAGCACGCCGACGCCGGTCTTGCCGCTGGCGAACATGGCGCCGCTGCAGTCGAGCCCGATCACTTTTTCGATCTGCTCTGCGGTGTGGTCGACGTTCGCCGAAGGCAGGTCGACTTTGTTCAGGACTGGGATGATTTCCAGGTCATTTTCGATCGCGAGGTAGGCATTGGCCACGGTTTGAGCCTGCACGCCTTGCGTTGCATCCACGACCAACAGCGCGCCCTCGCAAGCGCGTAGGCTCGAGCTGACTTCGTAGTTGAAGTCGACGTGGCCGGGCGTGTCGATCAGTTGCAGCTGATATTCTTGGCCGCGCGGCGAAAGATATTTGAGCCGCACGGACTGCGCCTTGATCGTGATGCCGCGCTCGCGCTCGAGCGGCAGCTTGTCCAAGAACTGGTCGACCTTCTCGCGCGAGCTAATGGCGCCGGTCACGTCGAGGATGCGGTCCGCGAGCGTGCTCTTGCCGTGATCGACGTGGGCGATGATCGAGAAGTTACGAATCTTTTTGGGATCGGTGGGCATGAGCAGTGCGTTCGCGGGGCGGCTGTCTAGCGCGGCGTCGGCGCGCCGACCAGCCAAGCTCGACCCGGACTCGGCCTCGAACTTACTTTTTGGCGGCTTTCGGGGCGGGCGTTTCCGTCAGGCTCATCTGTCCCGGCAGCGCATGTTCATAGCGCTTCAACACCAGATCGATCCCTTCACGGATGTACACGGCGACCGGAACCTTGGTGCGCGTATGCAACAGATGCAGCCGCTCGTTCTGCTCCGGCGTGATGTAGACAGTGGTGGAGATCTTCTTGCGGGACATTCGGGAGACGCGCCTAGTTACCAGTCGTTACACTAGATTCCCATACGTGTGTTGTCAAACGGCAGAAGCGGCTTAGAATGTCTATTTGTCTTTAATTTCATAGCGTTAACAAATCAGATCCGGCTCCCAACCCGGAACTTGACTGGCGGTCGTTACGCAGAGCGTGAGTAGCCTTCCGGTCGATCGGTCAGGCCGTGGTCACACGCATACCTGAGGAGTAAGCGCTGGTAGGCGGCTATGCTTGAGCTGCGATCCGGGCTAAACCTGAGCACTGCTAAGCCGGGTGCTCGAGCGCTGTCGCGTGCGGTCGAGCCCGGCGAGAGGTTGAGAATGACGAGCAGAACGAGGGTCTTGAATTCGCCTTGGCCGTGGGCAGCGCTGCTAAGCGCTGCGATGTTCCAGTTGGGGTGTAATGGTGCAGGCAGCGGCGCACACTCCGCGAACGCAGCCACCACGCGCGATACACAAGTCACCCACGAAAAGTGTGATGTGAAGGCGGAGACGGTCGAGAAGATCGACGCCAACAACGACGGCAAAGCCGACATCACCATCGTGCGCGAGGGCGGACGCGAGGTCTGCCGCGCAGTGGATCTGAACTTCGACGGCGTGATCGATTCGTACAGCTACTTCGACTCCGCAGGCCAGCTGCGTAGGCGTGAAAACGACTACGACAAGGACGGACAGATCGACGAGATCACGACCTTCAAGGGCGGGCAAATCAGCGAGAAGGACCAATCCACCGCGCTCGCCCAGCATCTGGACACCTGGGATTTTTACCAGGCCGGCGTGCTCGTGCGCACCGAGCGCGATTCGAATGGCGACGGCGTGATCGATCAGTGGTGGGAATATCCGAAGCCCGGCTGCCCGTTGATTCACGCGGACATGAACAACGACGGCCGTCCCGACCCGGGCGCGACCATCGATTATTGCAAAGAGACCGGCTACGTGCCCCCGGACCGCGCTGACAAGACGCCTGCGAGTCCGACCTTCGAGACCAAGAGCTCGCTTCCGACCGAGACCGAGAACAAGGCGTCGGACGTTCCGACCGAGAAGTCCGCACCCGCCCCGGCGCCGGCCGAAAAAGGAAACAGCAAGTGAGCAGAGCCCAAGACCATCGGCGCGGCAGCCTCATTCTCCTCGCGCTCGGGATGAGCGCCTATGCGTGTGGCGCCTCCGAGCCGAAGACGGGCGCGGCGTTGCGCGGTGAGGTGAGCGGCGTGGCAGCTGATGATCGCTCTCGCTGTGACTTCAAAGGCCGTAGTGATCGCGAAGTCGTCGAGAGCCTCGGTCCAGGCGCGAAAAAGGCCAACATCCGCCGCGTCTACGGCGTGGTTGGGGAGGGGGAGGATCGACACCGTGTGCTGCTTTGCCGTGAAGTCGACACCAACCTCGATGGCGTGAAGGACGTCGTTCGTACCTACACGGACAAGGGTGACGCGTTGAACGAGGTGGCTGACACCAACTTCGACGGCAAGATGGACACCTGGATCACTTTTGCCAAAGGGCGGGTCGCCAAGGTGCGCGAGGACCACAACGGTGACGGGCAGGACGATGAGACGCGGTTCTACGTCGGCGGCCAGCTGAGCCGCGCGCAGATCGACACCAACTACGACAACAGGCCCGACGTTTGGGAAATTTACGACGAGGGCAAGCTCGAGCGGCGCGGCGTCGATTTGGACTTCGACGGTCACGTCGACCGTTGGGATCGTGACGAGATCGCGCTCCGTGAAATCGAACAAAAGGACGCTGAGGCCGAGAAGGCCGCGGCTGCAGCGGCCGCAGCGGCCGCGGGCGCCGGAGGCGCAGCGCCCACGGGCGCTCGCGCTCGCAACAAGTAGCGTCGGTTTGCGTCCCGGCTGACGAAAGCCCAGCGCTCGACCGGCCTCGGTGCTAGGACGGCGAGTTCGATGGCAGAAGAACGGCTTCAGAAAGTCTTGGCCCGCGCGGGTATCGCCTCACGACGAGCCGCCGAGGAATTGATTACCAAAGGTCGAGTAAAGGTCGACGGTCGTGTGATCGACCAGCTCGGCGTGCGCATCGATGCGCGCAAGGCCAAGGTCGAGGTCGACGGCAAGCGATTGATGGCCGAGCAGCTCGTGTACATCGTGCTGCACAAGCCGCGCGGTGTGATGTGCACCCTGAGCGATCCCGAGGGGCGTCCCACGGTCGCAGATCTGCTCAAACCGGTGGGCGTACGCGTGGTCCCGGTCGGTCGTCTCGACTTTCACACCAGCGGCGCGTTGCTCTGCACGAATGACGGCGAGTTCGCCAATGCGCTCGCGCATCCACGCAACAAAGCCAAGAAGGTCTACGTCGCCAAAGTGCAGGGCCTCGTGCATGACGCTCAGCTGGATGGCTGGCGAAAGAGCATCGAAATCGACGGCCGTTCCACCGCGCCAGCCGAAGTACGCCGCTTGCGTTTCGAAGGCGACAAGACGTGGCTCGAACTCACGCTCCGCGAAGGTCGCAACCGCCAGGTGCGCCGACTCGGTGAGGCGACTGGCTCTTTGGTCATGCGTCTCGCACGTATCTCGCACGCGGGGGTGACCGCGGAAGACTTGCGCCCGGGCCAGTGGCGTCATTTGAGCCTCGACGAATTGGTCGCGCTCAAGCGCGATTTCGGCGTGCCGCACCGGGTTCGCGCTCCGGGCAGCGAGGCTTGGGAAATTCAGGTCAAAGCCAACGCCAAAGTACCGCGGGTCGCGGCACCAAAGCGCGCGGCCGAGGAGTCACACGGCCGATCGCCACGCGAAGCGGCAGCACTCAGGGATCGCGAGCCGCGCGCCGATCAGGGCGATCGTTTTGCGCGTCGCAGCGATGCACGCCCGGGGCGGAGCTCCGCGAAT
>Ga0164241_10003283_pt1 | contig 16520 bp, 17 predicted proteins | sample OricomyardsoilBY_FD_108780 | JGI IMG/M metagenome (GOLD analysis project Ga0164241, IMG submission 108780) | Backyard soil microbial communities from Emeryville, California, USA - Original compost - Back yard soil (BY) | ecosystem: Environmental > Terrestrial > Soil > Unclassified | place: USA... | reverse complement strand
AGCGCGTCTTCCACCGATTGCAGGTCGTTATACTTGAACGTGAAGACCTGCTCGGAGGTTGCCTGCGGAATCCCCGCGTTGCGATCGGTGACCGACACGTACCAGTCGTGCCAGCCGTGGTAGCCGCAGCAAAGGACCTTCTCGCGCTTCGTGAACGCGCGGGCGAGACGCACGGCCGCGGTCGTCACGTCGCAGCCCGTCTTCGAGTAGCGCACGCTCTCGGTGTTCGGGACGACGCGGCGGATCTGCTCGGCGACCTCGACCTCGAGCGGGTTGACCAGCGAGAACGTGATGCCGTCCGCGAGCTGCTTCTTGATGGCCTCGTCGACCGCCGGGTAGCAGTACCCGAGCGAGATCGGCCCGACGCCCATGATGAGATCGACGTACTCGTTGCCGTCGACGTCCCAGGTGCGTGCGCCCTTGCCGCGAACGGCGTACTTCGGCGCGACACCCTCGGTCCACTGACCAGGCCCCTTCGCCAGGGTCTGCGTGCCGGCGGGGATCAGCCCCTGGCTTCGGGCCCAGAGCTCGTTCGATTTCGTGATCGTCGGATACGGCATGGTGGCCTCTTCAAATCAGGAGGGCAGGGCGGCGGTGATGCGCTCGACCAGCTTGTCGGCGGTGAAGCCCTCGTGCTCGAGGACTTGCGGCAAGAGCGTCGGAAGGAACCAGCGCTCTTCGAGCGCGAACGGGACGACCCGCGCCATGCGGCCTCGCTTGGCCATGAGCTCGGCGACGATCGAGAAGAGCCCGCCCGTCAGGAAATGGTCTTCGATGGTGAACGTCGTTCGGCACGTCTCGAGCGTCTTCAGGACCGCGGCCTCGTCGAGGGGCTTGAGCGTCGGCACGTGCACGAGGCGCACGCTCTTGCCCGCGGCGACGAGCTTCTCGGCCGCGGCGTAGCAGTGCCGCGACAGGAAGCCGTAGGTGAGGATGCCGATCTCGTCGCCCTCCATCAGCACCTCGGCCTTCCCGAGCTCGAACGGATGCTTGTGCGGGAAACCCGGCGTCATCGCGATGTGGCGCACGTACGTCGGGCAATCGCACTCGACGAGCTGGACGAGCGCCTGCGCGAGCTCCGCCTCGTCGGCGGGGCAGACGACCTGCATGTTCGGGATGCCGCGCATGAGCGAGACGTCGTCGATCGCCTGGTGGGTCGGCCCATTCGCGTCCGAGAGAAAACCCGGGACGCCGCCGACGAGCACCGCCGGGAGCTTCGGGATCCCGAGATCGTCCCGGATGAACTCGAACGCGCGCAGCGTGATGAACGTGGCGAGCGCGTGCGCGACGGGCCGTCGACCGCGGAGCGCGAGGCCCGCGGCGACGCCGATCATGGTCTGCTCGGTGATGCCGGTGTCGATGAAGCGCTGGCCGAGGATCGGCGGCAGGCCACGAATCGCGGCGCGGTTCTCGGCCGTCAGTACGACGACGCGCTCGTCCCTCTCGCAGAGGGCCTTCATCGTGGGCTCGTACGTCGGAAAAATCTGTGCGGTGGTCATGACGGATGAACCTCAGCGAACCATGAGCGTTTCGGAGGTCAGCGTGGCGAGCGCCTCGCCGTGGAGCTCCTTCAAGAGCTGCTCGATCTCTTCTGCCTTGAAGTTCACGAACCAGCGGTCCGCGCGCTTCTCGATGCTGGGCAGTCCTTTGCCGCGCACGGTGCGCGCGATGATGGCCGTCGGCTTGCCCGTGCGGAGCGGCAACGTCCGGAAGGCCGACGCGAGCGCGTCGAAGTCGTGACCGTCGACCGTCTTCACCTGCCAACCGAACGCCTGGAGCTTCTGATCGAGCGGCTCGAGGGGGATGAGCTCTTCGGTGCGAATGTTCGCCTGGAACTCGTTGCGGTCGACCACGACCACGAGGTTGTCGAGGCCGTAGGCGTGGGCGACGAGGAAGCCCTCCCACATCGAGCCCTCGTCGCACTCGCCGTCTCCGACGACGACGTAGACCTTGTTGGTTCCGCCGCGCATCTTGATGTCGAGCGCCACGCCGATCGAGACGCTGAGCAGGTGCCCGAGCGAGCCGGAGTGGAACTCGACGCCAGGGATCTTCCGGTTCGGGTGCCAGTACATGCTGTCGTTCGGCGACAGGTGGTTCTTCAGCCGCTCGACGGGGAAGTATCCGAGCTCCGCGAGCGTCGCGTAGACGGCCGGGACGTCGTGCCCCTTCGACAAGAAGAAGTAGTCGCGGTTCGGGTCGCCGAGCGTCGCGGGCGTGACGCGCAGAACCTTCGAGTACATGTACGTGACGATGTCCGCGCACGACAGCGAAGCGCCGATGAAGCATCCGCCGGCCGTCGCCATGCGGATGATGTGCTCGCGGACCCGGAGCGCGAGCGCTCGGACGTCTGCGTGCGCGTCTTCGGTCGCGGCTCTCGACTTGTCGGTGGTGATCCCAGGAGCGACGGCGATGGTCATGGTTGTTTCTTCGTCATGTCGGGCGTGACCGTGCGGAGCTCGCCCAGGTGGTTCCGGTACCAGTTCACGCCCGCATATCCCGCGTTGAGGGCGTGAATGTCGGGTCGCTTTTCGACCAGCCGAAGGATGTCGTCCAGAGAAAACGGAGGCGCGCCGGGCTGGTAGAGCGCGTCGTAGACGGCGGAGATGAACGCGTAGTCCTCCGGGTAGTCGATGGTGAAGCGGTGGCTCATCGAGTAGTCGAGGCCGGTAGACCAGGCGACGTTGCCGAGCCGGAATCGCTCGGGCTGCTCCCAGAAAAACGGCGTGGTGTGCTCGCGCTCGAGCGGACGCGTCGCTTCGCGGTCTGCGAGTCGCAAGAGCTCGGTCGGGAACACCTCGACGTCGTTGCCGTCAGGCCACGTCGCCGGATGCAGGTTCGACACGAACTCGAACGCGCCAGCGTGCTCGAAGTAGTAGCTGAGCACTTCATCGATCACGCCCGGGTCTATGAGCGGGCAATCGCTGGGGATCTTCACCACGTGCTCTGCCCCGGCGTCGTCGGCCGCACCGAGGTGCCGATTCAGACAGTCGAGCGGGTCGCCGCGAAAGGATCGAACGCCCGCCGCTCGCGCGAGGTCGACGATGCCGTCGTCCATGGCGAGCGTCGAGGTCGCGACGGAGATTTCGAACGGCGTTCGCGCCGCGCGGACGCGCTCGATCATCCGCGACAAGAGCGGTTGGCCCGCGAGGGGCATGGCCACCTTTCCTGGAAGGCGGCTCGACCCCATGCGGGCCTGGATTACGACCAGGGTGCTCATGGTGCTCGGTAGTCCGTCATGGCTGCCTCGCGCAAGAATGCGTGGGCAGCGCAAGAACAGCGCAGTCAGAGTGGAAACGGCTCAGTCGCGGTTCAGCTCGGTCCGACGCGGCGTGCCGACGTCGGCGGGATCTCCTCGCCCGTCGCGCGACGGACTTCCATCTCGTAATCGACGTGCGTGTCGCCGAGCAGATCGCGGACGACGTTGGCGATGTTGCGTGCGGCGCGGCCGTTGTTCTGCAGCGGGAGCAGGCGCTTGAGCTCGTCGAGCTCGAAGAGCGAGAACACCTCTTTGCCGAGCGCCAGGCCGACGTACGCGAGCGTCGAGTATTTGCAGACGAGCGTGTCGCAGTTCGCCACCATCTCCTCTGCGCTGCCCGAGGTGAAGATGCGCGCGTCGGGTGCCCAACGGCGGATCTCGTCGACCGCGCGAGGAAGCTTCTCGTTCGGGTGGAGCTTGATGAAAAGCGGCTTGCCACGTTCGTGCGCGATGCGAACTGCCTTCTGCAGGAACGCCTTGCGGTCCTCGTACCAGAAGACCTCTCGAACGTCGGAGGTACAGCAGAGGACGTATCCCTTGTACGGGATGTCGTTCAGGAGATAGCGCTGGCAGTTGTCGAAGTTCGGAATTCCCGTGACGACCATCTTGGAAGCGTCGCAGCCCCGGTCCTCGAACAAGTCCTTGTAGCCGTCGCTCGCGACGCAGAACTTCGTGTACGCGTTCGTGAGGCCGAACGCGCTGGTCCCGGCGATCCAGCCGGGGAGTGCCTTGATGCGCTTGACGACCGGGTACAGCGGGCTCGGCGGATCGGTCATGCCCTCTTGAACGAGGACGACCTTCTTCGCGTCGAGGTTGTGCGGCCAGACGAGGTCGGAGCAGTGGAGCGCCAGATCGAAATCCTCGAGCATGCCGCCGAATTCGCAGGGCAGATCGTTGTCGCGCAGGTAGTCGAGCGCCCGCCGAGACAGCTTGTGCCCGCCGATCGTGTACTCGAGCGCGCCGATGCTCTTCAGAAAGTCGAAATCCCTATTTCCGTAGTAGGGCGAGAAGACTTTTCGGTACTCGGGAAGCTCGTTGGCGATCTGATGCATCTGGGTCGTCTGGTTGAGCGAACCGCAGATGAAGAGCAGTTTCTTCGGCTTCTTGTTCTTTTGCATGGGTTTCACGCTTTCGATTCGGCGATCGAGGCCTGCTCGGTCGTGATGGGAGAGCGAACGCGACTACGGGTGTTCTTGAACCGGGGACGATGAAGGGAGCATCGAGTGCAGAGAGGGCCTTCGGGCGAGTGCGCCGAGACCGACCGCGATGAAGAAGAATTCCTTGGCGCGCTTCAGAAGCACGAAGCACGCCCCGACCTCTTTGGCATTCGACACACCAAGGGCCGCGAGCATTCCGACATAGCTCGCATCGGTGACGCCCAGGCCGCCGGGCACGAAGAAGGCGAGCGCACGCACGAGCGAGCTTCCCAGCTCGATCGCGAGCGCTTCGGTGAACGTGACGTTCGTGCCGAGCAGGTGAAGGATGAGCCAGGTCTCACCGAACTCGGTGACCCACTGGCCGAGCAGCCATGCGGCGGCCTTCGCATGCGCGAGAGGCGCAATGGACGCAGCTGCGTCCAGTTGAGAAGCGTCGCTGCGCGCGGCCGCCCACGACCGCACGGCCGCAAGAGGCGCCCGCGCTGCGAGCCGGACGGCGACGCGCGCGGCACGGCGCGACGCGAGGAGCACCAGCGTGAGCCCGCCCGCGAGGACGAGCGCGAGCGTCATGCCCCAGAGGACGACCACGAGCCAGTTCCCCGCGGGCAGGTTCGAGGCGAGCTCCGAGATCGCGTGCTGTCCAACCGCGAAGAGCGCGACCAGGCAGATCGCATGCGTGCAGAGCACCCACGCCTTCTTCGCGGCGACCGAGGCGAGCGCGGTCGACCAGGTCGCACCGAATCGCGAGCGCAGCTCGACCGCGGCGACGGATTCTCCGAAGGCGGCACCCGCCGGGAGCGCCATGCGCGCGCCCTCCGATCCTAGAAACACTCGGGTCAGCGCGAAGAGCGGTACACGCGTACCTCGCGCCGCGAGTAGCTGCTTCCACGCAGCCGAGTGGAAGACCGTCCCGAGGGCCTGCGGGACCAAAATGAGAAGCACGATGGGACCGACGGAGCCCAAGAGGGTGCGAAGCTCGCCCAAGTCGAGATCGCGCATCGTCCATGCGAAGAAGCCAAGACCGACGACCGCCGCCAGGCCCCGCAGGGCGAGGCCCGCGAGGGACGAACGCGCACCGGGCTCGTGGGACCCGTGCGACGAGCTGGGGGCTTCGGTCGGTGTCGGCATTCGGCAGGTTTCGAAGTGCAGACTTCGGGCCATCGCCGTCGTCCGGAGCTTCGTCACTCACGTCTTATGGCTCGCAGTTAGCGCGCCTTCTGTGAAGTTTCCAGTTGGGGACGGTTGGTTTTCGTAATGCCAAAGGTTACGAAGTGGGCTCACTCAAGCGCGCTGCCCTACGCGCCGGCGTCGAGAGCGGCTGCGACAGCCTCGAAAATGCACAAAAAGCAGAGGGCCCCGATGTCTCGGAGCCCTTGAAATCGACGTGGGAGGTCAGCGTCGAAAGATTGCTTTAATAAGTGCCATCACCACCCGGCAAGACGGCGATGACCTTCGTCTTGGCGATCTTGTCGTGCATGCACTGCTGGTCCTGGCTGAAGATCATGCAGGCGTCGATCAGGCCGAGAATGCTGCCGATCCACGGGATGTTGTTGATGAAACCCTGCACCCACTCGCGGAGGATCACGCCGGAGACGAAGTCCACGGGGCTGCCGTCGAGGCGCACGATCTTGATGTTCAGCCACTTCTTCGCGATGGTCTGACCGCGCTTGGCGATGAGCACCCAGTTGTAGATCGTGAGCGCTAGCGCCGGCAGAAGCATGAGAAAGATGGGGCCGAGCATGTCGTCGAAGGTCGGCCCGGTCGAATAGGTCGACGTCCCATACGGATCGCTGGCGCCGGATTCGCTCGACAGGGTGGCGAGCCAGATGATGCCGGGGATCATGGTGGCGACGACCATCAGACCGTCGAGGAGGCGAGCCGCGAAACGGGCGCCTCGCGTCGCGAGGGGCTGATCCCACGCGGCGTCGCCGAATCCGTACGGGGGTTGGCCGTAGCCGTAGGGCGCTTGGTAGTTCTGCGGCGGCGCGTACGGGTTCGGTGAGCTCGGGTACATCGTGGCCTCGCTACAAGTTGGGAAGGGCCACGTCGCAGACGACGAACCCCGGCGACGCTCTACGTGCGCGGTGCAGAGACCTTCCCGTCGCTCGGGACGCTACTTGCCTAGATGCAGCGTCGCAGCGCACGTTCCGTCTGCGACGGCCGGCATCGTCTTCACGGCCTTGACGACGCAGGCTTCCACCTTCGCGTCGTCGGCCTTCGCTTCGGCGCTCGAGACCTTGCCGCCTGCGAGCGTGAAGCGAACGCGGACGTCCGCGCCCTTCGGTGCACAGGCATCGAGCGCGGCCTTCTTCTTCGAGAGGCCACCGGCGATCGCGGGGCCGAGCATGAGCACGCCGAGCCCGCCGCCCTCGACCTTGCACCCGAGATCCCGCATGACGAACCCGTCTGCGGTGATCGATCCCACGTTCAGGTTCGCGCCGTCGACAGCGAGCGGAAGCGCGGGCGGCGGAGGCGGCGCTTCTACTGAAGCTGTGGCCTCTGCCGTCATGACGGGCGGCGCGGTTTCGACGGGAGGTGTGGTGTCGACCGGCGCGGTCTCGGCGGCTGTGGGCGCGGGACCGTCGAGGTCTGGCCCAGAACGCGCGGGCTCGTACTCTGGCGGCGGACCATGAGGAGCAGGTCCTCCGCCCGAGCAGGCGCTGCAGACGACGACGAGGAGCATCCCGGGGCCCGAGGCGAGTGAGCGAAGGTTCACGCGGCGCGAGCTACCACGCGAACGGGCGAGCGTCACCGCACGCCCCCGGGGCGGCACGGAGTCGACGCTGGATCGTTCGAGTGCGTCAGGATGGCTGGTGAGCTCGACGCGCCCAGCCTTCTCGGGTGATCTTCGCGGCCGCGGCCCGCATCACTGCGCGCAGCAGCGCACCATCGTTGGCGCGAAAGGCGTGGTCGGTCTTGGCGACCTCGAGGACCGCGATGAGCCGTGCGTTTGCGTAGATCGGCGCGAGTGCGACGCCGCGCACGGATTCGGGGAGGGCCTCCGTTCGCTCGAGCGTCGCGACGCCGCGCCTCGAGTGGGCGGGCTTGTCGATGATCGTCGCGCCGAAGCGCGCGGCGCGAATCGCAGAGTCGTCCGGTCGCACCTCGTCTCCGAGCCGCGCCGTGAGCGCTGCGCCGCGGGCGACGCTCGTGACGAGCGGTCCGAGCGTGCCTTTCGGGCGATGCGCCAGACCACCGGTCGCCCGCATCTCGGTCACGAGCGCCGACAAGGCGAGCGTGACGACCTCGCGTTCGTCGGTCGCCGAGGCGATGAGCGTGCCGGCCTTCGCGAGCTGGGCGGCGTGATTGGGCGCCGGGCTCCAGCGCTCCGTCGGCGTCCACTGCGCGCCCCGCGAGGCACGCGTCCGCTCGAGCACGTGGAGCTCGCGAACGCGGCTGAGCGGGCGCCAACCCGACCATGCGCGTCGCCAAACCATGCACTCCCTGCTCACGTCCCCGGTCGCGACGCCGCGCAGGAGGACGCGGGTGTCGACGGGGCCGACCCAGCGTTCTCCGTTCGTCACGTACCAATCCTCGAGCGTTTCCCCCAAGCCGAGTGAGCCGTGATTCATGGTGAGCCGATCGTGCCGACGCGCCGCCCGCGGGGCCAAGGAATGCGCGAGCCAAGGCGTGGCTGCGTCGCCCGGCTCGGGCGACACGCTCTGTAATGGAGCCTCAGCGTCAGGCCGTCGCCGCAACGTGCTGCGCGATGCGATCGGCCAGCGCCATGACCGTGAGCATCGGATTCACGGCCGGGCTCGACGCGAAGATCCCTGTGTCCGCGATGAAGAGGTTGTCCATCCCGTGGCATCGGCCATCGGTCGTGACGACGCCTTCGGTCGAGCTCTTCGACATCCGCGTCGAGGCGAACGCGTGATTCGCCGCGGTGATCGTGTCGGTCCCCTTGAGCTTCATCGTGCGAAGGATCTCGCTCTCCGCGCGTGAGTGCAGCTCTTCCGGGACGCCGTGGATCCCGGGGAGAATCGAGGTCGCTCCTGACGCCCAACAGATGTCCGACAAGAGGGCGACGCCGCGTTGGATGTTGCGGACGTCGTCGTCGTGGAAGTCGAACTTGATGTCGGGATCGAAGCCGCTTCGCTTTGCCCGGACGGAGCCGAAAGACTTTTCGCACGCCACGATGACGTCGAACGGCGCCATGTGATCGTACGACCGAAGGTGCCTCTGATAGTCGACGCCGAGGCCGGGCAGGCGTGCGGCGAGCACGGCGGGGGGCGACCAGAGTACCTCGAGCTTCAGGCCCTCGCGAAGCAGGTGCAGCGAGTGGTAGCCCTGCGTCGCGCCCTTCCAGGGATCGATCGGGTCCGGATACACCGCCATGACGGCGAGCCCCGGGTGCATCAAGAGCTTCTTGCCGACCCACCCGCTCTCGAGCGCGACCTCGCTCTTTTGGAGGATGACCGGTGTCTGCATGCACCCCGCCGCAAGGACGACGAGCTTGGGACGCACGCGGACGGCGTAGCTCTCTTTGCCCGTGAAGGGCTCGACGATGTGTCCGTGGACCGCGACGACGCGGCGACCGTCGGCGACGACGCGTTCGGCGCGGATGCTGGTCAAGACGCGCGCCCCGGCGCGGATCGCGGCCGGGACGTAGCTCGTGTCGGTCGACTTTTTCGCGCCGTTTCGACACCCCGTGAAGCACTCGGCAGAGCCCTTGCAGCCCTTCACGTTGCGCCAAGTCGGCTCGCTCGAGAGGCCGAGCTCGTCGCAGCCGCGCTTGAAGCGGAGGTTGCGCTCTCCTTGGACCTCTGTCGGGGTCGGCGCGACGAAGAGGAACTTCTCCACGCGTTCGAAGTGCGGCGCCATCGTGTGCGCGTCGAGGTCGACGCCAGACGCGGCCGCCCACTTGTCCCAGACCCACTCTGGTGGGCGTGCGCAGATCGCGCTGTTGATGACCGAACCACCGCCGAGCAGGTTGGCCTGCATCGTCGGGACGAACATGTTGCCCCGCGAGGCGCGCGTCCCGCCCTCGCGCAGCATGCGCTGCATCGCGAGGCCTGCTTCCTGCGTGAAGTCCTTCTTGCCGAACGGCGGACCCTCTTCGACCAGGACGACGTCACGGCCCGCCTCCGCCAGCTCTTTGGCGACCACGGCGCCGCCAGGTCCAGAGCCGACGACGAGGATCTCGCAGGTCAGATCGAGCTCGCCTCGGTAGTCGGCGAACACGCGAACGCCCGCGTGCGGATCGGCGCCGGAGAGATCGGGCGACTCGTCCGTTCGCTGAATCGGGAGGGAGCGACCGGAGGACGGCTTGTCGGTGCTCATGCGGCCTCGGCTTCGTGTCGGAACGGATCGGAGTCGGCCGTCATGCCCATCGCGCGCGCGACCTCGGGGTGCGCCAGGTAGCCCATCGAGAGCATGGTCCGCATCGACAGGAACGCGATACGTCGGAAGTAGATCGGACTCGTGCGCATGCTCTCCAACACGCGAAGGCGCGACTTTTCGTCGAGGCTCGTGAAGCGCACCGGAGCGGGACCGAAGACCCAAGGACCGTGCTCGGTGAACCAGAACAGCAACCGGACCAGCACGCGTTGCTGCGACGGCAGACGCTCGAAGTAGCCCTCCATGTACTCGACGAGGCCCGCCTCGGTACCCGAGAGCGGGATCGGTCCGCCGGCCGGAAAGAGCGTGTCCGCGCACGCGGCGACGATGGCTTGCTCCTTTGCATTGAGGAGGCCATCGGGGACGCGGCGTGACGGGTAGCCCGCGAAGAGCCCGCGCGCGAGGAGGCCCGCCGCCGCTGCGGTGGCGAAGATGGGGACGAGCACGATCATGATCGGGACCTCTTCGAAGACGCGGCTTTCGGAGCCGCCGATTTTCGTCTTGGCTTGATGCGCAGTTTCGAGGGCGTGGCTGGTGGTGTCGCGCTACCGAACGCGTGGACGAGCCGCGTCTCGAGCTCGCGATCGACCTTGTCGAGCCAACGATCGAGGTGCGCGAGCGCGCGCGCTTCGTCGCGTGCCGCGACGTGATCGAAGAGGCGCGACATCGCGGTCTCGTAGTCGCCGGGCGGACCGCCCGCGAGGGGCGCCAAGAGCCCGTGGAGCTCGCGCATGGGCGCCCAGAACGCGTTCGCGAACCACACGGCGGGCCAGATGCCGCTCGACACTACGAGCTGGCGGAAAATTTCGAGCTCTCGCATCGCGTGCGCGACCGGATCGACCGCCCCGTCGGAGCCCTCGAGCGCGCGGCGGACCGACGCGATCGCTGCGTCGTCCGCGTAGCGCGTGGCCAGCCGTACTGCCTCGCTCGCGAGCAAGCGGCGCATGCGGAGCAGCTCTCCGAGCAGGCGCGGAGCGTCGGCGAGCGCGGACGGAAGCGACAGGTAATAGGGCAGGAGAGCCGGCGATCCCTCGCGACGCCAGTCGAGCACGTGAGCTCCAGAGCCGCGGCGCGATGCGACTACCCCCAGCGTCGCGAGCTGCCCGAGCGCCTCGCGTACGGTGCTTCGACCGCACCCGAGCTCGCCGGCGAGGTCCGTCTCTGCGGGGAGCCGGACGCCCGGCGGAAAGTCGCCGCCGACGATCCGCTCGAGGAGCGTTCGCCGCACACGGACGACTTCACCGGCGTGGGTCATGTCAGACGAATTAGTCTGACAACTTTGTTCGCGCAAGTCACGATCGCGTCAGGCGCCACGTCGACGCGCGTCGGCCGACGCGCTAGCCGAGGACCGATGAGGGCCGAGTGGGCGCCGTTCTTCGGAGAGAGCGATCTCCGGGTGTTCCTCACACTGGTGGAGTCCGAGCTACAAACCCGCGGCGTACCGCACGAGCTCGCGGACGGGGTGGTGCACCTCGACGTCGGCGGAGAGCGCGAGAGTCTCGGGCTCGGAAATCTCGCGGAGACGTGCGCGGAAGCGCCGATCGAGACCTGGTCGCAAACGATCGCCAGACACTTCGAGCTGGTCTTCGGTCGCGCCGTGGAAGAGGCGGAGCTCGAGGACGCGATCGCGGATTTCGGTCGCGTCGCCGATCGCTTGCGCGTGCGGCTCCACGGCGGAAGCAGCCTCGACGAGCAGGTGACGAGGACGCTCTCGCAAGGCATCGTCGCGAACCTCGTCTTCGATCTGCCGTCCTCGATTCGCAGCGTGCATCGACGCGAAGCCGACGCCTGGCGCGCCCCGGACGAGGCGCTCTTTCGTCACGCGCTCGCGAACTTGGACCGCGAGGAAGCACCCGAACAGACCACGCTCACCGGACCGGACGACGTCGCGATCGAGGTCGTCGGCGGCGAGAGCTACTACGTCGCGGCGCACGCGATGCGTCTGCGAGAGCGCGGCGTCCCCGACGATCACCCCTACGGCGCGCTCGTCGCCGTGCCGGCGCGCCACGTCTTCTTCTTCCACGTCATCGAGGACGCGAGGGTCCTCGCCGCGGTGCGGTCGCTCGCGAGCCTCGCGACCGAGGCTTTTCGGCGCGGCCCAGGCGCGATTTCGGACCAGGTGTATTGGGTTCGAGGCGACACCTGGGTGCACCTTCCATGCACGATCGAGGGCGGGACGCTCCACGTGAAGCCTCCTCCCTCGTTCATGAAGGCCGTGCTCGAGCGCGTCGTCGCGCCGAAGTCTTGAGCTCGACCGTTTCGCGGGTGGCTTCGGCGGTCCAACGACTCGGCTCTTGGGGACCCCGCGTTCGACCTTTTCGGCGGCCACTTCGCGGCTTTTCAAGGGCCTGTGCAGATGCCCACTTCCGTACCCCGCAAAGGGCGTGTAAGGCGGGCGCTCGAACACGGCCCGGAGAACGCTCGGCCCGACGCGCTTGACGTGCATCGGCCCCTGAGTATGCTGCGCGTCCCGTTTCCCCCGAGCACTCCGCGTTCCCGCGGGACTCCGCGAGAACCAAAGAAGAACGTACATGCCGACGATCAGCCAGCTCATCCGTCAGGGTCGCGAAGCCGCCGTTTGGAAGACGGCCTCTCCCGCCCTCAAGTCCTGCCCGCAGCGCCGCGGCGTGTGCGTCCGCGTCTACACGACGACGCCGAAGAAGCCGAACTCCGCGCTCCGCAAGGTCTGCCGCGTTCGCCTCACGAACGGCATGGAAGTGACGAGCTACATCCCCGGTGAGGGGCACAATCTTCAGGAGCACTCCGTCGTGCTCATCCGTGGCGGTCGCGTAAAGGACCTCCCGGGCGTTCGCTACCACGTCGTTCGCGGAACCCTCGACGCCTCTGGCGCCTCGGGCCCCAGCTCGACGAACAAGGCGAGCCGCAATCGCAAGCGCTCGAAGTACGGCGTCAAGCGCCCGAAGAGCTGATCTTACTTTCCTAGCCGTCCACGAAGCAGCCGAGAGAGAACGTTATGCCCCGCCGCCGCGAAGTCCCGAAGCGCAGAATCACTCCGGACCCGAAGTTCAAGGACAAGCTCGTCGCCAAGTTCACGAACAGCCTCATGCTGGGCGGGAAAAAGGCGACCGCCGAGGGCATCATCTACGGGGCGTTCAACATCATCCGCGACCGCTTCAAGGAAGAGCCCATCGACATCTTCCGCAAGGCGCTCGACAACGTGAAGCCGAAGCTCGAGGTCAAGAGCCGACGCGTCGGCGGCGCCACCTACCAGGTGCCCGTCGAGGTTCGCCCCGAGCGCCGCGTCGCCCTGGCGATGCGCTGGCTGGTGAACTACTCGCGTGGCCGCGGAGAGAAGACGATGCGCGAGCGTCTCGCCTCCGAGCTCGTCGACGCCGCTCAGAACCGTGGCAACGCGGTGAAGAAGAAGGACGACACCCACAAGATGGCCGAAGCGAACAAGGCGTTCGCTCACTACCGCTGGTGATCGTCGCTCGTGACGCCGCACTCGCGGCGTGACGTGACCATCGGCTCGGGCAGCGATGCTCGGGCCGGTTCCTTTTTGTATCCCTTCGTTTGCCCACGGAAGGAACGAGGCCCGACCGCGCCTACGCTTCGAGGCAGCTGCGAAGATTCGCCTTGGCGCGGTGGAGCAGCACGTCGACGTGGCCGCGCGTGATCCCGAGCGCCGTCGCGACGTCCTCTCCAGGCTGCTCGTCGAGCACGCGTAGGGTGACGACGGCGCGCTGCGTGTCGCAGAGCTGCGCGATGCACGCCGAGAGACGCACGTGCTCTTCCGCGCGCTCGACCAGTCCATCCGCGCCGATCTGGTTCGCTTCGGGCTCGACCTCTTCGATGGGTAGGTGCGGTTTTGCGCGCCGATGCAACCGTCGTCGATTGCGCGCGGCGTTCTTCACCGTGGCGCCGAGCTCGGCCCGGAGCCGATCGCCCTTCGCCAACGGTACCTGCCGCGCGCGCATCAAGAGGTTCGTGAAGATCTCTTGAACGCAGTCGACCGCCTCTTCCGGATCGAGCCCTTCGCGCCGCGCGATGGCGGCGAGGCGCGCTCGTTCGCCGCGGATCACGTCCGCGATCTCGTCGAGCGCGTCGCGGCGCGGGGCCTGGGTTTCCAAGGGCTCTCGTTGCATTCGTGTGTAGAGGTGTCGAGGTCCACCGGATCTTACGGCTGTAAGAACCGCCGCGCTCGAGACCTCGAGAGGTGGAGGTTTCCCGTGAGCGAAAAGAACATCATCCGAGTGGACGACCGCAGCTTCGAGGCCGAGGTGCTCGCGGCCGTCGGCCCCGTGCTCGTCGACTTCAGCGCGACGTGGTGCGGGCCCTGCAAGCGACTCGATCCCATCGTCCACGCCCTGGCCGCCGAACGAGAGGGCTCGCTGCGCGTCGCGATCGTCGATTTGGACGACGCGCCGAACGTCTCGGCGCGATTCGGGGTTCGCGCGGCGCCCACGCTGATGCTCTTCGAGGGTGGCGAGGTGAAGCGCAAGCACGTCGGGCTGCTGGGCCGACAAGCCCTGGCCGAGCTCGTCGACGGATCGACCTGAGGCGCTGAACGACTCGCGCGGGCCCTGTCGTCAGGCGGTCCGCGCGATGAGCAGCACGACGCACGTGACGAGCATCGCGACGAAGCTGAATGCACCAAAGGCAGCCAGAACGACGGCGCCGACCGGGTGACGATCGACGAAGCGCTCCCACTTTCCCGCGCGGCTCTTCATGAACGTCACGGGGCACTCGACGTGGATCTCGCCCTCTGCGCGATCGCGGAGGCGAGTCAGCATGTCCGCTGCAGTCTGAAAGCGGAGGGCAGCGTCTTTCTGGAGGCCTCGGTGGACGAAGTGGCCGAGCTCGGCCGGGATCCCCGTGCCGCCCGGGTTCACGCAAAAGAAGATGTTCGGCACCGGCTCGTGGATCACGGCGTCGATCACCTCGGCCATCGAGCGCTTCTCCGAGAGCGGGTGGTCGAGCGCGAGCATCTCGCGGAACACGAGCGTCAGTGAATAGAGGTCGCTCCGCTCGTCGACCGGCTCGCCGCGCGCCTGCTCCGGCGACATGTAGAACGGCGTCCCGACGAGCTGGCCGGCCTGTGTCTCGAGCGCTGCGCTGCGGCTCAGTGAGGGTGCCGAGCTGGCGAACGCCGCGCCCCCGTTGGATGGGGCCTGCTCTGCAGCGACGGAGTCGGCCGCGGCGCTTCGATCTTTCGCGATGCCCCAGTCCATCAGGACGACCTCGCCGTATGCGCCGACCATGATGTTCGCCGGCTTGATGTCGCGGTGAATGATCCCGCGCGAATGCGCGAAGGCGACCGCTTCGAGGAGCGCCATGAAGATCTCGACACGACGCTCGATCGAGAACCGCTCCAGGTACGTCGGATCGCCTGCGGCCAGCTTTTCGATGATCGACTCGAGCGTCTCGCCGTCGACGTATTTCATCACGAAGAAGTGATCGCCGCGCTCGTCCACGCCGACGTCGTGGACGGGGATGATGTTCGGGTGCTCCAGCTTGCCGATGGTGCGAATCTCTTCGGCGAAGCGGATGAGCGCCGCGTCCGACTTCGCCTCTTGGCGAAGCCGCTTCACGGCCACGCGACGGCCGATGTCCTGGTCGACCGCGCCGACGACCTCGCCCAGGCCGCCCTCGCCGAGCTTGGCCTGCTCCGCGTAACGGAGGCGCGCTTCGCTGACGACGCGCGTCTCGCCCCCGAACACCTCTACACGCGGAAGCACCGTCACGCGCGGGGAGATCGAAGTCGGCGCGGGGATCAACGAGAAGCTCGGCGCGGGGTCCGCGGCCATCGTGACCGCGCTCGAGATCTCCGCCGAGCTCGCTGGGGCGGCGGCGATCGTCACGGCGCCCGAGAGGGCCGATGAGCTTGGCGGAGCCGCGGCCAGCGTCGCGTCGGCTACGAGCGTCGCGTCGGCTGCGAGCGTCGCGTCGCCGACGAGATCGACGGTCCCGCGTCTGCCCATCCGCGCGGTCCCGCCCCAACCGAGGGCGCCGCGCTTGGTCGGCGGTACGGCCGTCCGTTGGGTAGCGAGAGTGTCGTCGGCCAACGTCTTGGTCTCGTCCATGGTGGTCCCCGTCTCCCCAGAGCGCACCAATCTAGCCTCGCCGACGCGGAGCGCCATGGCCCGCATATTTAGAAGCGTGTGCTCGATCGCACGAGGCCGTGTGCGCGCTCTCCTGCTGCGACCTCCACATGTGCGTGAAACATCGACAGTGACCCTTTTTGGGTCGCGAGCGTGCGTTCTCATTCATGGCGCGGCGTCGGCGAGGCGCTCACGCCGACGCTCCTATGGCGCTTGCTCGGCCTACTTCGTCGCTGCCTGATGGAGCGCATAGGCTGCGCCCTGCGAGTCCATCAGCTGCGCGACGCGACCTCCGGGGACATCCATCGGCCCGTTCAACACCTTCGCCCCGTGGGCAGTCGAGCGCGCGATGGCGGCGTCGAGATCGTTCGTCGACACGTAGTAGAACCAAAACGGTGGCATCGGATTGTCGGCGGGCCTCGTCATCATTCCGCCGAGCTGCGTCTCGCCGACGCCGTAGATCAGGTACGTGCCCATCGGGCCCATATCCATCTCGTTCAGCTTCTGCCATCCGAAGAGCTGCGAGTAGAACGCGAACGCCTTCAGGTGATCGGTCGTCAGTAGCTCGTTCCAGGACACCTCGCCCTCTCGGGTCATGTCGTGAAGCGGCATCTCCTGGCTCGGTTTGAACGCGGCGATGACGGAACCGAACGGATCCCCGAGCACCGCGTAGCGCCCGACGGTGGGGACGTCGGCCGGCTCTTT
>Ga0164241_10003282_pt1 | contig 16537 bp, 13 predicted proteins | sample OricomyardsoilBY_FD_108780 | JGI IMG/M metagenome (GOLD analysis project Ga0164241, IMG submission 108780) | Backyard soil microbial communities from Emeryville, California, USA - Original compost - Back yard soil (BY) | ecosystem: Environmental > Terrestrial > Soil > Unclassified | place: USA... | reverse complement strand
TGACAGGACGCGCTCACCAGCCTGGACGTCGGCCAGCACATTCACGAATTCCGCGCGGAACGGCGGGTCCCCGGCGCCGCCCACGACCATGGCGCCCGTCGTGCTGCGCTCGAAGGTCACGGCGATGCCAGCCAGCCGGTCGATGAGCAGCTGGACCGTGGCGGCATGATCCGTCACCGGCGGAATCACGCGCCCGACGATACCTCGCGCGGCAATGACCGCCATGTCGGCCGCGATCCCGTCGGCCGTTCCCCGGTCGATGGTCACGGTGTAGGACCCTGGCGACGGATTGCCGGCAATCACGCGCGCAGCCAGCGTGGGAGCCGCCAGCGTCTCGCGCAGTTTCAGGGCATCCTCGAGCGCGCGGGTACGGCCGGCAATCGCCTGTTCCTGCTGCAGTCGCGTTTCCAGCTCGAGAATGCGGCTCCGCAACTGCTCGCTCTCCCGCGCCGCGCCGCGCAGCGCGAAGTAGTTGGTCCAGATGCCGTGTCCTGCGTCGGCGGTGCCGGCGAGCAACCGCTGCACGCGCGCGAAGGCGCCGAACGCGACGTCCTCGACGACGGGCAGGCCGCTCTTCGACTGCACCTGTGCGGAAATCAGCAGCACGTGCCCGAGGCAGATCACGATGAGGAGTGAGTACGTGCGGCGGCGAATCACACGGCGCCCTTGGCGGTTCGGCTCAGGACAGAGAATACGCCGAAACGACGACCGGGCACGTGGCTAATCGAGCGAGATCTTCCGGAGGAGTTCGAAGTTCGACAGCATCTTGCCGGCGCCGAGCACGACGGTCGACAGCGGGTCTTCGGCCATCGCCACCGGCAGCCCCGTTTCTTCGCGCAGACGCTTGTCGAGATTCTTGAGCAGCGATCCGCCGCCTGTCAGCACGATGCCGCGATCGACGATGTCGGCCGACAGTTCCGGCGGCGTGCGCTCGAGCGCCACGCGCACGGCATCGACAATGACATTGACGGTCTCGGCCAGCGCTTCGCGGATTTCTTCGTCGGAAATCGTGATCGTCTTCGGCACGCCTTCGATCAGATGGCGGCCCTTGATCTCCATCGTCAACCGTTCGTCGAGCGGAAATGCGGATCCCAGCTCCATCTTGATCTGCTCGGCGGTGCGTTCGCCGATCAGCAGGTTGTACGTCTTCTTGATGTACTGGATGATGGCGTCGTCCATCTCGTTGCCGGCGACGCGGATCGCCTTGCTGTAGACGATGCCGGCCAGGGAGATGACGGCGATGTCGGTGGTGCCGCCGCCGATGTCGACGACCATGTTGCCCGACGGCTCGGTGATCGGCATCCCGGCGCCGATCGCCGCGGCCATCGCTTCTTCCACCAGGTGGACCTCGCTGGCCTTCGCGCGGTAGGCGCTGTCCTTGACGGCGCGCTTCTCGACCTGCGTGATCTCCGACGGCACGCCAATGACGATGCGGGGCCGCACCCACATCGTGCGGTTGTGCGCCTTCTTGATGAAGTGCGCGAGCATCTTTTCGGTCACCTCGAAGTCGGCGATGACGCCGTCCTTCATCGGCTTGATGGCGACGATGTTGCCGGGCGTGCGCCCGAGCATCTCCTTCGCCTCCTTGCCGACGGCTTCGATGCGTCCGGTGACCTTGTTGATGGCGACGATGGACGGCTCGTTGACGACAATGCCTTTCCCGCGCGCGTAGACGCAGGTATTGGCGGTGCCGAGATCGATAGCCAGGTCGCTGGAAAAGAGAGAAAAGAGCGAACGAAGCGTCAACGCAACTCCTGACGCTCGCCCACTACCCTGGCGGCGTCGTTTTCGCTGCCCGAAATGTGAATGCCATTCTTGCCGGCCATCTTGACGCGGTACATGGCCGCGTCAGCGGCTTGGAGGAGGCCTTCGGCGGTGTCCGCCACGTCGGGCAACGTGGCGATGCCGATGGAGGCCGTCAGCCGGTTGCCCGGACTGTGGTCGGCGATGAAGTTGAAACGCTGGACACGGTCACGCAGGCGCCGCGCGACGGCCTGTGCGCCGTCGACGCCTGTTTCCGGGAGGAGAATGGCGAACTCGTCGCCGCCGAAGCGCGCGACGATGTCGGTTTCGCGCGCACTCGCGCGAATCAGGTCTGCCGCTTCGATGAGCGCGCGGCTGCCGAGCAGGTGGCCGTTGGCGTCATTGATGCGCTTGAACCCGTCGAGGTCGATGAAGAGCAGCGAGAGCGGCCAGCCGCTCCGCATGGCGCGCTTGGTTTCCTTGCGCAGCGCGTCGTTGAGGAACCGCGAATTGTAGAGCTGCGTGAGATCGTCGGTCACCGACAAGGCTTCGGCGCGCGCCACCCGGAGGGCATTGGCCAGCGCGTAGGCGGCCGGCTCGATCAGCCGGACGATGGCATCGGTGAACGCCTGGGAGAGCACCGGCAACCGGCGCGCGCGTCCCTGATCGAGTCCGACGAGCGCGCCGATGACGCTGCCGTTGACCACGAGGGGCCACCCGATGACGGAGGCCTCGACCATCTTCGCCTGTCCCGAGGCATCAATGCGCTCGTCCAGGTAATTGGTGACGCGAACGGCCGACTGGCCGGTCTTCACGACAAACTCCGCCAGGGACTGCGAGGCCTGATGGGCGGCGCCGGACACTTCGGCGGCGGGCCCGATCTGGCGGGGCGCGCCGTCTGGCTCCACGGCAAAGATCGCCCAGTCAGCGATGGGCAGCCATTCGCCGACGGCGGCCGAGAGCGCCTTGGCGACGTGCCCGGGGTCGAGCGCGAGATTGACGGCGCGCATGACCGACGCGACCGACTCCGGCTGCGCGGCCAGTTGAATGAGCCGTGGCGAGGACGCATCGATCCGATCAGCCAGATCGAGAAACTCCCGGCTGCCCAGAATGCGCTCGAGATCCGATACCTGCAAGGGTGCGACAAAGTGATCGCGGAAGCCGAGCGCGCGCGACAGATCCAGAAGACCCGCCTGCGGCGTGAGACTGTAGGACGCTGCCGGCAGGCTGCCAATGAGCGCCGACACGAGCCGCTGTGAACCGTCCTCCGGTGACAACTCCCAGAGCACCGCCGACACGTTGCTCGGCACCGTCCACAGCGATCCTGTCTTCACGAACTCCAGCCGCACACCCGCCGCGTTCCCGAGTTCAGCGAACTGCGATTCGGGATTGTCGCTGCGATGATAGACGGCGAGCGCGATGGCCGCGTCAGTCGCTGGCATCTGGAGCGCGGAGCTGCTCCGCGGAAATCGCTCTGGCATGAGCAAGGATGGTCACGGCTCCGTGTCTGACGACCTGCCGAATGGCGAGAACTATAGCACGCAAAAATCGAGCGTCAGGGCCGTGAACAGGCGGATTTCGAACTTGAAAGTCAAAAAAGATACAGCGGTCACCCGATTCGTCATCGGAATCCGCCATGGCATAATTGTCGTTTCTCAGACAGCGAGGAGACGCTTCGACCATGACAATGCTCGACCGGATGCGACGCCACCGCGGCTGGCTCAAATGGAGCCTCGGGATTGTCGTGGCTACGTTCATATTCCTCTACGTGCCCCAGTTCCTCGGCGGCGGGACGGCGGCCGGTCCGAACACCACCATCGCCTCGGTCGATGGCCGCTCCATCTCGGCGGCCACCTACCAGCAGCAGTACGCGCAGCAGGTCAACCAGATCCGCAGCCAGTACGGCGAGATGAACGACCAGGTGCTGCGGCAGCTCGGCATCGGTGAACGGATCGTCCAGAGGCTCGTCGCCGAGGAGGCGCTGCTCGCCGAGGCGAAGCGGCTCGGGATCACCGTGAGCGACGGCGAGTTGCGCGCCCGGCTGCTGAAACTGCCGATGTTCCAGGACAACGGTCACTTCGTCGGCGAGGCGGCCTACCGCCAGATCCTCAACAGCGCGCGGCCTCCACTGAACCCGAGCGAGTTCGAGGAGAATCTCCGCCGCTCCCTGGTTGGCGAGAAGCTGCAGACGGCGCTGACCGGCTGGATTCGCGTCACCAACGCCGATGTCGATCAGGAATTCCGACACCGGAACGAAAAGGCCAAGCTCGACCTGGCGATCTTCACCGCCGACGCGTTCAAGTCCGCCGTCAAGGTCACACCGGCAGATCTGAACGCCTACTTCGCGGCGCACCAGGAAGACTACCGGGTACCCGAGAAGCGCCGCGTCCGGTACCTCGCGGTCGACGCCCAGGCCCTGCGGGCCAGGATGACGGTCACGCCGCAGGAAGTCGAGGCGCGCTACAACGAACAGATTCAGACGTACTCGACGCCTGAACAGGTCAAAGCGAGCCACATCCTGTTCAAGACCGAGGGCAAGGACGAAGCGGCCGTAAAGAAGGTGGCGGAAAGCGTCCTCGCGAAAGTCAATGCCGGAGGCGACTTCGCCGCGCTCGCAAAGCAGTACTCCGAAGATGAGGGCTCGAAGGACAACGGCGGCGACCTGGACTTCTTCAGCAAGGGCGCCATGGTCAAGGAGTTCGAAGACGCGGCCTGGAGCCTGGCGCCGGGACAGACGAGCGGCCTCGTCAAGTCGCCCTTCGGATTTCACATCATTCGGGTGACGGACAAGCGCGCGGCGTCCACGAAGACGCTGAACGAGGTGCGTGCGTCAATCGAGGACGCCATTCGCTTCGAGAAGGCGCGAGCCGAAGCCTCGCGCCTGGCCACCGACATGGCGTCGCAAATCAAGAGTCCGGCTGACCTGGATCGCGTCGCGAAGGAACGGGGACTCTCCGTCGGCGACTCGGGGCTGTTCGCTCGTGATGAACCGCTCGGTGGACTGGGCCCGGCGCCGACCGTCGCCAGCGAGGCGTTCGCGCTGGAGACCGGTAAGGTCAGTGGACTGCTGACGACCAATCAGGGCTACGCGTTCATCGCGCTGACGGAGGTCCAGCCGTCCGGCCTGCCGAAACTCGCCGACGTGCAGCCCAAGGTTCAGGACGACGTCGTCCGCACGCAGGCGCTTGAACTGGCTCGCCAGAAGGCGGCGACCATGGCCGCTGGTGCCAGGACCAATTTCACCGCCGCGGCGAAATCGGCGGGCGCCACGGTCAAGTCGACCGAACTCGTCACGCGCGGCGCCAACCTGCCGGAGATCGGCGTCAACGCCGCTGTGGACGATGCCGCATTCGGGCTGCCCAAAGACGGCGTCAGCGCTCCTGTCGCTACGGAGAATGCGATCGTCGTCGTCCACGTGGCCGACCGTCAGGACGTGACCCCGGCGGCCGTCGAAGCTGGCCGTGAAGCCCTGCGCGCCGAACTCACTCAACAGCGCGCCCTCGCCTTCCTCGACGCGTACATGACGAAGGCGAAGGAGAAGATGGAAATCACCTACAACGAAGCCGCGCTGACGAGCCTGCTGCAGGGACCTGGACAGTAGCGCCCGTTCGAACGGTACGACGCCCGGGCGTCAGGGAGCGGCGTACTTGGCGAGCGTCGCCAGGGTGTCGTGGATGTTCTTGTCCCACACGCGCTGCTGCTCCGGAATTCGACCAAACGACGTCTCGTCGTCGTAGCGCTGTTGCGCCTCCGCCTCGTCGGTCACGAAACGGTCCGCGAGCGCGTTGAGCTGCGCCTCCGTCTGTCCGCACGGGTTGTAGAGCTGATCCTGAAAGAACCGGCGCATCTTCCTGGCGAACACTTCGGTTTGATTGAAGTGTGTCTGCTCGTGGTTCAGGATGCGGCGCCCTTCGGGTGGATCGCTCAACGCCCGCGGTTTCACCCAGGACTGCGCGGGAAGAAAGGACGCGGATACGGAAAACCGGAAGACCGCGGCGCGACACCACATCCCGTACGACAGCACGTACGCGGTGCGCGCCCCTTCGACAGCCCCGGGAGGCACCGCGGCGCGGAAGTCACTGAGCTGCAGCACTCTCGAGGCGGACCACGCCATCGAGTCCGGGTCGCCGGAGGCGGCCTTCAGCTCCTCATCAATCGGACCGCCTCGCCGTGTGGGCTGGCCGGCCACCTGCGGCGGGGGCGTCGGCGTGGCGCACCCCGCCGTCACGAGGGTCAGCACGACGGCCAGGACGCGGACTTTCCTCATCGGATCAGTGGATGAACACGTTCGGCATGATGGCGAGCGGCTCGCCGCGCCGGAAGCGCTGGATGACGGAGAGCGTGGCGTCCATCAGGCGGGCATCCGGCGCCTGAAGCAGTGTCTTGACGCCCGCCGTCGTCGATGCCCCGAACGAATGCGAGATGACGTCGTAGAGCGAGCGTTTCTGCGGATAGACCACGAGGTCGACGCCCCTGGCCGGATCCAGCTTCGCCCGCTGTTTCGCGATCCGGATCGCATCGTCGAGTCCGCCAAGTTCGTCCACTAATCCGATCTCGCGCGCCTGACGCCCCGTCCAGACGCGGCCCTGGGCCACGCCGTCGATCTTGGCCGGAGTCTCATGACGGCCGTCCGCAACGCGCTTGAGAAACAATTCGTACGTCGACTGGAGCTGTTCCTCGACGCGCGCGCGCTCCTCGTCCGTGAAACGGCGAAACGGCGAATACAGCTCCGCGAGGCGGCCATCGGCGGCACTCGCGGTGCCGATACCGAGCTTCTCTGCCGCGCCCTGAGCCACGAACTTCCCCGTGACCACCCCGATGGATCCGGTCAGCGTTCCGGGTTCAGCCACGATGGCGTCGGCAGGGGCGGCGATGTAGTAGCCACCCGATGCGGCCACGTCGCCCATGGACACGACCAGCGGTTTGACCGCCCGTGTGAGCATCAGCTCGCGCCACATGACTTCCGAGGCGATGGCCGATCCGCCGGGGCTGTCGATGCGCACTACGACTGCTCGAATCCCCGGATCCACCCTGACCTTGCGGATCCACTGGACGAATGTCTCGGATCCGACGACGTTGCCGCCGGGCGTGTCGAAGGAACTCGTGCCGCTGGCGATCACGCCCACGGCGTAGAGCAGCGCGATCCGGCCGCCGCTCGGTGGCGGCGCCGCGGCCGGCAGGGCTTTGGCGTACTGGTCAGCCTGGATTTCACGCGTACCCTGGATCGGTGGAACGTCATCGAGCTGGTCCTCATATCCCAGCTGATCGACCAGATGCGCGGCGAGCGCCTGTTCCGCGAGATACGGCCCGCGGTCGATCGCGGCGCGGACGTCGGCCTCCGACATCTTGCGTCCCGCGGCAATGGCCCGTACGACTTCGTCGTACCAGCTCCGGTTGAGCGCCTGCGTCATTTCCCGATGCGCCGGCGTGAAGCCCTTCTCCGTAAACGTGTTCGACGCCGTCTTGTAGTCGCCGATGTGCAGCAGGTCCGGATACACGCCGAGTTTATCCAGTGCGCCGCGAAAGAACAGTTCGTAGGAGGCCAGTCCGACGACATCGAGTTGCCCGGCGGGCATGAGCACGATGCGATCGGCCGCGGAGGCCAGGTAGTACTCGCCCGCGCCGGCCGCTTCCAGGTATGCCGTGACCGGCTTGTTCGACGTCTTGAAGTCCTCGATGGCGGCCCGGACTTCCTGCAGTTGCGCCCACAGGCCGCCCATCCCCTGTGGGCGGATGACGAGACCCGTCACGCGTGCGTCGGCCTTTGCACGCTTGATGGTCTCGATCGTCGACCGCAGGCTGGGAGGTCTGTTGAAGAGCTCTCCCAACACATCGATGGGCTCGATTTCGGAAAATGGCGCCTCAAGCTTCAGGTGCAGCGTGGCGTTGGCCGGGACCTGGACCGACGGTCCTGCGAACAGCGTGACGACCGCCACCGCCCCGGCCGACACGAGGACTGCAAGAAGAATGAGCGCGAGAACGAGAACAACGCCGCGGCGAGCCGACACAGGAAACCTCTTCGGCAGTATAGCGTTCAGGAGCGGCGACGCCGACGCGCCGCTCTCACGACCTCACGCCGGACCGTGGTGGGCCGGCTCGGCGGGTGGCACCCGGAACGCCACCCCCTCGCGAACAAAACGGGCATGCAGGCGCTTGATCAACTCGTGCTTGATCAGGAACTGGTCCGCGAACTCTGCCGACCGCATCGACACCGCCACGGTTATCCCTGCCGGCGTGAACGATTGAAACCGGACCGACGGCACGGCCGTCTTCAGCGTACCGGGCACCTCCGCCACCACCGACATGGCCACCTCCGTGGCCGCACGCTCCACCAGCCCGAGGTCGTTGCCATAGTCGACGACGACTTCCACGCCGACGCCGACATCGCGGGACGGCTGATGAAAGTTGGTCACGGTCGACTGCGCCAGCTTCGAGTTGGGCACGATGGCGACATTGCCGGACAGGAGCCGGATGCTGGTCGCGCGCCAGTTGAAATCGAGCACATAGCCCTCAACGCCGCTGTCGAGCCGGACGTACTCGCCCAGCCGCACCTGGCCCGATGCACTCATGAAGATTCCGGCAAAGAGATTGGACAGCGGATCCTGAAGCGCGAGCGCGACGGCGAGCCCCCCGACGCCGAGAGCGGTCAGGTACGGCGTGATGTTGTACTTGAAAATGCCGACGATCGTCAGCGCGCCGAGCACCAGCACGACGATGCGGATCACATTGCGCGTCAGCGCGGAGACCTGCGTTGCCGTGCCGTCCCTGCCAGGATGGGTCGCAACCAGACGCGTCGCGACGGCGGCGACCGCGAACGTCAGCGAGCCAATCGCCAGTGCCGAGATGACGTTCTGGACGTCCTCGCGCTGCGCCGCATCCAGCGGCCAGCGGCGCTGGGCGAAGTGAAGCCCGACGAGCACGCTCCACAGACCGATGCGCGGGCGGACCTCCGACAGGATGACTTCGGCCCAATCGCCGGGACGACGCGTCGTCAGCCGCGCCAGGCGCGCGGTGACAAGAAGGCGCACGATCTGGCCGAGGCCGTACGCGATGCCGACCGTCACGATCGTTCGCGCCATTTCCGTCAGCCACCACGGCCATTGCTGCCACACCTGCATGCGTCGGACTCCTCGAACAACTTTGTGATCGCGCTTCCGAGCGTATCTCAGACGCATCGAAAAACATGCCGCCCCCCCCGAAGGAAAACCGGTGAACTTCCGATAACACCGGGGAGTCCGGGCATGAAGGCCTCCACCGCTCTCCCGTTCACCGCCGCCATCGACCTCGAGCAGCGCGACACCGCGTCCGCGCACGACGAACTGTCGGTCAGGTTCCACATCTCGTCCGGAACCCTGGCCGCGGCGGTCGCCGCCGTGTCGGTGGGAACCCTCGCCGGGTGGTGGTTCGGCATCGAGCCCCTCAAGAGCGTGTTCCCCGGTTTCGTGTCGATGAAGCCGAACGCGGCCGTCGCGCTGCTGCTGACGTCGGTCGCCGTGTGGCTGCATCGCGACCGGACGTTCTCGCCGCGTCGCGACACGATCTTCAAGGCCGCGGCCGGCACGGCGGGATTCATCGCCGTGGCGACCTCACTCGAGTACCTGACCGGATTCAACTTCCATATCGATCAGCTTTTGTTCGTCGATCCCGCGAGCGGTGCCGCCCCGCCAGGCCGAATGGCGCTGACCACGGCAACGGCGGTGCTGCTGCTGAACACTGCGCTGCTCGTGGCGAATCTGCCGCGCCGGTATGCGCTGGCCCAGGCCCTTGCGGCGGCGGCCGCGCTGGCCGCCACCTTGAGTGGCGTCGGGTATTTCTTCGGGTTGCGGACGTTCGCGGGATTGCCGCAGTACGGATCAATGGCGGTGCACACGGCCGTCGCGCTGATCCTGCTGTGCCTTGCCTTCTTCTTCGCCCGGCCAGAGGACGGCATCATGGAAGCCGTCACCGATGCCGGTGCAGGCGGACTCGCCATCCGGCAGCTGTTCCCGGTGGTCTTCGTGCTACCGGTGCTGCTCGCATGGTTGTCCTGGCAGGGCGTGCGCGCCGGCTGGTACGAACCGGGCTTCGCCATCGCCGTGTTCGTCGCGCTGGCCGCCAACATGCTCGGCTATGCCGTGTGGGCCGGCGGCCTCGTTCTGCGCGGGTTCGAGCAGCAGCGGGCCGCCGCCGAGGCGGAGCGGGCGCAGAGTGAAGAACGGCTGCGGCGCGCGGTGGTGGACGCGCCGGTGCCGACCATCATCCACGACAGCGACGGCCGGATCCTGCACATGAGCCGGGGGTGGGCCGATTCCTCCGGCTATTCCATCGACCGGACACCGACGCTCGCCGCCTGGATCGCCGCCGCCCGTCCCGAGGGTGCGGGACGGATCGAGGACCATCTCACCGGCATCGAGCGTCACGGCGTCGCGGCGGTTCAGGGCGGTGAATGGACCATCACCGCCGCCAATGGGACACCGCGCACGTGGGAACTGTCGACGACGCCGCTCGGATCGATCGGATCGACCGGGGGTGTGTTCGTCACGATGGGCGTCGACGTCACGGATCGCAAGCAGGCCGAGGAAGAACTGCGCCGTGTCAACGAAGGGCTCGAACAGCGCATCGCGGTCCGGACGGCGGAACTGACGCGCGCCAACGACGCGCTGAAGCGGCAGTCCGATCAGCTGAAGGAACAAGCGACGCTGCTCGATCTGGTGCGCGACGGCATCCTCGTGCGCGACCTGTTCGGCACGATCATCTACTGGAGCGAAGGCGCCGCCGACATGTACGGCTGGAACCGCGGGCAGGCGCTCGGCGCCGTGTCCCACAAGCTGCTCGGCGCCGAGTATCCCGTGCCGGTCAACGAGATCGAGCGGCAGGTCATGCAGGACGGACACTGGGAAGGCGAGGTCATCCACACGACCCGGACTGGCGCCAAGCTGCACGTCGAGAGCCGCTGGACGCTGACGCGAACCGAGCGCGGCGTGCCTCAGGGCTTCCTGGAGGTCTATCGCGACATCAGCGCGCGCAAGCTGGCCCAGGCGTCGCTGCAGGACAGCGAACGGCGTTTCCGCGCCCTCGCCGAAACGGCCATCGAAGGCATCATCACGATCGACGAACGCGGCACGATCAGCTACTGGAACCCCGGCGCCGCGAACTTGTTCGGCCGCGGCGCGGCGGAGACGGTGGGACAGCCGATCGGGCTCGCGCTGCCCGATCCCGCACTGCTCTCTCATTCGCGTGCCTCGACGGACCACGCCCGGGGCACCACATTCGAGACCATCGGCCGTCGGGCCGACGGAATCGAGTTCCCGGTGGAACTGTCACTCAGCGAATGGACGACGTCACAGGGGGCGCGCTTCTTCACCGGGATTGCGCGCGACGTCACGGCGCGCAAGAACGCGGAACATGAACTGGAAGCCAAGGCGGACGAGCTTTCGCGCTCGAACCAGGAGCTGGAACAGTTCGCCTACGTGGCCTCGCATGACCTGCAGGAACCGCTGCGCATGGTCTCGAACTACACCCAGCTGCTCGGCCGGCGCTACAAGGACAAGCTCGACCAGGATGCGAACGAGTTCATCGACTTCGCGGTCGATGGCGCCCGGCGCATGCAGGATCTGATTCGCGACCTGCTGGAATACGCGCGTGTCGGCACCCGCGGCAAGGCGTTCAAACCCGTTCCGGCCGAGGCGATCGTCGCCGCGGCGCTCGTGAACCTGTCGTCGGCCATCGATGACACCGGCGCGAACGTGGTCACGGCATCGCTGCCGACCCTCGTGTGTGACGCGTCGCAGCTCACGCAGGTGCTGCAGAACCTGATCGGCAACGCGATCAAGTTCCGGCGCCCCGGCGCGGCACCCGTCGTGCGGATCTCGGCGGCCCGCGACGATCGGGCGTGGCGGATTTCGGTCAGCGACAACGGGATCGGGATCGAGCCGAAGTACTTCGATCGGATCTTCCAGATGTTCCAGCGCCTGCACGGCCGCGACGAGTATGCCGGCACCGGCATCGGCCTCGCGCTCTGCCGCAAGATCGTCGAGCGGCACGGCGGCCGGATCCGCGTCGAGTCGGCCCACGGCAGCGGCGCGACGTTTTCGTTCACGATCCCCGACACGCCGGAGAAGGCCGGCGCCTCCGCATGAAGCCCATCGACATCCTGCTCGTCGAGGACAATCCCGGCGACGCGCGGCTGACGCGCGAGGCGCTCCAGCTCAGCAAGGTACGCAACGCGCTGCATCACGCGCGCGACGGCGAAGAAGCACTCGAGTTCCTGCGCCGGCAGGGCCGCTTTGCCGCCGCGCCGACGCCGGACATGATTCTGCTCGACCTCAACCTGCCGCGCCGCGACGGCCGCGAAGTGCTCGAAGAGATCAAAGCCGATCCGAAACTGATGCACATCCCGGTCGTGATTCTCACCTCCTCGCAGGCCGAGGAGGACATCCTGCGCAGCTACCGGCTGCACGCGAACTGTTTCATCACCAAGCCCGTCGACCTGGAGCAGTTGACCCGCGTCGTACAGGGCATCGAACAGTTCTGGTTCACGCTGGTGCGGCTGCCCCCGGAGGTCTGATGCACGACGACTTCATCCGGGTGCTGCTCGTCGAAGACAACCCCGGGGACGCGCGGCTGGTCGCCGAGATGCTGAAGGACGCCAGCACGGCGGAATTTCACCTCGAGCACGTCGCGACGGTCCGCGCGGCCGTTGACCGCCTGTCGGACGAACAGCGTCCCGTCGACGCCATCCTTCTGGACCTGAGCCTGCCGGACGAGCACGGACTCGAGACCGTGCGGCGCGTCGTCGGCGCCACGTCACGGGCGGTGGTCGTCGTGATGACCGGAGCGGGAGACGAGCAACTGGGGCTGCAGGCGCTGCAGGAGGGCGCGCAGGACTATCTGGTGAAGGGCCAGGTCACCCCGGCGACCCTGCGCCGGGCCCTACGCTTCGCGATCGAGCGGGGCGGGCAGCGCCTGCACCTGCAGAACCTGTCGCTGAAGGACGACCTCACCGGGCTCAACAACCGGCGGGGCTTCCTTGCCCTTGCGGAGCAGCAGATCAAGACCGCGCGGCGTCAGCGCATGCCGTTCGTGCTGCTCTTCCTCGACCTGGATCGGCTCAAGTACATCAATGACACGTTCGGGCACGCGGAAGGCAACCGGGCCCTTGCCGAAGCCGCGCAGATCCTGCGCGACTGCTTCCGTCAGAGCGACACCGTGGGCCGCATCGGCGGCGACGAGTTCGCGGCGATCGCCATGAACATCACGGGCGCCCACGAGCACATCCTGCGCATGCGCATCGAGTCGGCGCTCACGCTCGCCAACGCCAACGCCGATCGCGCGTATCCCCTCGGGTTCAGCATCGGCCTCGTCACGTGCGGGCCCGGCGACGACGGCGCGATCGAGGTGCTCCTCGAACGCGCGGACGCCGCGATGTATCAGGAAAAGGCGAGGAAGAAGCGGACAACCGCGGGGACGCCGAGCTGAGACGCCCGGTCAATTCGACTCGGGGGCGAAGTACCCGCCGCGGGTCTGCACGATCACGCCCTCACGCTTCGAGTGGATCTCGACTTTCCTCCAGGCGCCGTCGCGTTCGAAGTTCGTGGACGTGTAGCTGAGGATATAGCGACGCCGGAGGTTTTCGAGGATGCGGCGGTACTCGGCTTCCAGCGTCGAGACATCCGACGGAAAGTACGTCTCCCCCGTTGTCGCTTCCGCGAACCCGTCCAGCGTCTCCCGGTCGACATTCGGGCCCAGGCCGATGGCGTACACCGTCGCCCCGACGTTCGAGAGATTCGACATCACGTCGTTCAGCGTATGCGTGCTGCCCGGACCGGTGCCGGGATTGTTCTCGTCGCGCCCGTCCGTCATCACGACGATGGCCGTCCGGCCGTCGGCGCGCTTCAACCGGGCCAGGCTTTCGAACATGGCGTCGTAGAGCGCCGTCCCGCCATTGGCGGTGTAGCGGCCGATGGCGTCCAGGCTCCAGTCGCGATTCGTCGTGAGATCGTGCGCGAGCTCGGGCCGGTCCGCGAACGTCATCACGGCCAGCTTGTCCTGCGACGGCAGCGCCCTGACAAAGGTCTTCGCCGCGTCGATCACCGCCTGCGCGTCTTTGCGCATGCTCCCGCTCGAGTCGAGGACGAGCAGGATCGATACCGGGGTGAGTGCTTCCTCGAACGCGTCGACCTTCTGCTCGACGCCATCCTCGAGGACCTCGAGATCCTCCGGGGTCACGTCCGTGTACTCGCGGTTGCGGTCGCGGAGCGTGAGCTCGATCTGCGGCCGAATGGGGGGCGGGGGCGGCGCGTAGTACCCCGGCCGAACTTTGATGACGTGCGCGGGGTCCTTCGTCGACAGCGCGATCGCGCGCCAGCCGCCGTCGGCCTTCTGGTTCGTCGGCGTGTACGTCACGAGGTACCGCTGCTGGACGTCTTCGGCGATGAGCTCGTGGACATCGGCCAGTTGCGTATCGCGGGCCGGAAAGAACGCGCGGCCGCCGGTCTCGACCGCCAGACGCCGCAGCAGGTCCTCGCCCTTGATGGAAATGCCGGCGACGCCGGAAATCGCGATGACATAGACCGTGGCCTTGGCCGCGCGCACCGTCTCCAGCGCCTTGTCGAACGTGATGCGGCTGTTCTCGTCGTAGCCGTCCGTCAGGAGCACGATGATGTTGCGCCCCTCGGCCTGATTGAGCTGCGTCGCGACGGTGGTCAGGCAATCGAGAATGGCGGTGCCGCCGCTCGACCGCATCGCATTGATGGCGCCGGCGATGGTCTCACGATCCTGCGTGGGACCGGTGACCGTACCGAGCGTGCGTGAAAACGGGACCACCATCACGCGATCGTTCGCGCGCAGGTGCAGCGGCAGCTGGCGCGCGGCATCCTGCACGAAATCCATGCGACGGGCCATGCTCTGGCTGCTGTCGATCAACAGGGTGTACGTGGCGGGAATCGTGTCGGGCGTCGCGAGATCGATCGTCTGCGGGACGCCGTTCTCCGTCACGGCAAAGTCCTGCAGCGTGAGGCCGTTGACCGGGCGGCCGTTCTTGTCGAACACGGCTGGCTCGAGCAGTACGCTCGCGACGCGCGCGTTTTCGGCGAACTCGAGCGGCTTCAGTGTGATCGAGTCGCGCGCGCTGTGGCCCTGCGCATCGGCTACCTGCACGACGATTTCGCGCTTCTCGAACGGATTCGCGTCCTTCCATTCCACCGCGTAGGGCGGCCCGTCCGTGTCCTCGCCGACCAGTTCACCGTCGACATAGAACGACACGGGACTCAGCGCCGCCTTCGACTCGGTCACGATGCGCGCGACGATGCGGACCGGTCCGTTCATGCCGGTGCGGCCGAGCGGCGAGGTGATCTGCACGGTGAGCGGACCAGGTTGCGGTGCCTGACCGAGGATCGCGGGGGTGGCAACGGCGAGCAGGACCGCGCAGCCGGCGGCACCTCTGAGGAACGCGGGAGCCGGCCGGCGCCTATAATTCAGGCCGACCCGTGGGCCGCCCGCATTTCCTGGATCCATTGCTTCGTTCATCAGCAGAAGCGCTCGCCCTCTATATCGGCGGCAAGTCCGTGCCGCTTGCACCGACCGTCGAGCCGGCGTTCGATTCCGCCGCGCGGCGGAGGGGCCTGCTCGGACGGACGTCGCTGCCCGCCGGGACGGCCCTGATCATCGCGCCGTGTCAGTCGGTGCACACCTTCGGGATGCAGTTCGCGATCGACGTGATCTACGCCGCGCGCGACGGCCGCATCATCAAGATACGACACGCGATGCCTCCTGGGCGTATCAGCGCGGCGTTTTCGGCATTTGCGACGATCGAAATGGCCGCGGGCACGGCGGAGGCGGCGGGGATCCGCGCGGGAGACGTGCTCGAGCTGAGATGAGATCGGTCCGGGGGACCGGGGGTTCGACGTGCGAGGTCCTTCGTGATCCTTGATCGTCCGAGGTCCGGGGTTCCCTATCCGAAGCCGTGACGCGAGTGATTGGTCGGGAACGGCGCGGCTGGTATACTTTGACGTTCTGATCGCCGCCCCCGAGCGCGCGATCGGAATCCCCACGCGGAAGTGGCGGAATTGGCAGACGCGCAAGCCTCAGGAGCTTGTTGGAGCAATCCAGTGGGGGTTCGAGTCCCCCCTTCCGCACCACCATCGTCCTACAATCCCGCCCCATGAGCACGACCGTCATCGGTGTCGCCGGTGGTACGGGCAGCGGCAAAACGACCGTGGCCCGGCGGCTGTTCGACGTGCTCGGCAGTTCGCGTGTCTGCGTGATCCAGCATGACCGCTACTACCGCGAGCGCCTCGACCTGACGTTCGAGGAACGCTGCGCACTGAACTTCGACCATCCCCACGCGCTGGACACCGCCCTCCTGCTCGAACAGCTCTGCGCCCTCAAAGCGGGACGGGCCATCGACGCACCGGTGTACGACTTCTCCCGGCACGCGCGCTGCGCGCACACCGATCGGATCGAGCCGCGGCAGACGATCATTCTCGAAGGCATCCTCGTGCTTGCGGACGCGTCACTCCGCGAACTGCTCGATGTGAAAGTGTTTGTGGATACGGACCCGGACGTCCGCTTCATCAGGCGGATGTTGCGCGACACCAGCGAGCGGGGCCGGAGCGTGCAGTCGGTGATCGACCAGTACATCTCCACGGTGCGGCCCATGCACCTGGAGTTCGTCGAGCCCAGCAGGCGCTACGCCGACGTCATCGTCCCCGAAGGCGGGGACAACCCCGCGGCGGTCGAGATGCTCCAGGCGCTGGTCAGGAGACTTGACTGAACAGCCGCGCCGCTTCTACGTCCCTACCTTGTGCCATGCGGC
>Ga0164241_10003281_pt1 | contig 16544 bp, 10 predicted proteins | sample OricomyardsoilBY_FD_108780 | JGI IMG/M metagenome (GOLD analysis project Ga0164241, IMG submission 108780) | Backyard soil microbial communities from Emeryville, California, USA - Original compost - Back yard soil (BY) | ecosystem: Environmental > Terrestrial > Soil > Unclassified | place: USA... | reverse complement strand
GTCGCGGTCGGTCTGCGTCCTGAAATTCCGGTCGACGAAGGGAATCAGCACCTGGGTGACATCGTCGGCGAAGGCCTTGGCCATCTCGTCGCGCGCGCGCGCGGCTTCGGGCGAATTCATGGCCAGGTTCGGGCTGGGCACCGCGCTACCCGCGCGCCGCGCATACCCATTGGCCATGACCACGATCATGGGCCGGGCTTCACCCGCGGCGATCAGGTTGTCGAGGATGAAATTGGCATGTCCCTGGCGGATCCAGCCGGTTTCGTCCTCGCCGCCGCCATGCTGCAGGTAGAGCACGGGGTAGCGTGCCTTGGGCGAGGTGTCGTAGCCCGGCGGTAGATAGACCAGCGCGTGGCGCCAGGAGCCCGTGACCGGCGAGTCGTACCAGATCTCGCGCACCTGGCCGTGCGGCACGTCCTGGATGGAGTAGTAAGTCGAGCCGGGCTCGGGGATCTCGACCATGCTGGTGTAGCGCGAGCCGCCGAAGTAGGCGCGGCTGCCGGGGTCGCTGGCGTCGATGCCATCGACGTTGATCACGTAGTAGTGCAGCCCGGGCACGATCGGCGCGGTGGTCACGCTCCAGTAGCCGTCGGCCTGCTTCTCCATGTCGACCTTGGGGCCACTCCAGAAATTGAGCTTGACCTGGGTGGCGCCGGGCGCCTTCACGCGCACCTGCACGCGGCCTTGCGCGTCGACCCGCGGATACTCCGCGCCCAATACGTTGGTGTCGGCCGGTTTGAAAGTGTCCGCGCCCTGCGCGTGGCCCAGCGAAGCCAGCAGGCCCCATGCGAGTAAAACTGCGATCTTTCTCATCGAAATCCCCTTCGTGATGGACCGCGGGAGATTGCGTCCTCCCGTCGGCGCGGAACAATCCGGATTCTGCTATCGCGTGCAATCCAGGAGCAGATGGTCATGAGCTAACGCGCCGGGTAGCTGGACGCGCAATACTTGCCCAGCACCTCGGCATGCGAGGGCAGGCCGTCGGCGTATTCGTGCATCGCGCGACGCAGCTTTTCGAGCTTGGGTTCGAACTCGGCCGCCGCTCGCGCCCCGATCAGGGGATCGATGGCCCGCGGTCGCACGCCCTGGCCGAGCATCACGGCCACCCAGCTCGCGTTCGGAAACAGCTCGCCTTCGTTGCGCAGGAAGCGCCCGCCCTCGGCGAACAGCGCGAGCCTGCGTTGCAGTGTCTCGGGGATCGTCATGGCGCGGCAGTGGCGCCAGAAAGGTTCCTCGCGTCCATTGGCGAAGTAGTGGAATACCAGCAGGTCGCGCACCTGTTCGAAATCGCGCTGCATCCAGCGGTTGTATTCGTCGCGCATGACGGGAGGCAGCGAGGCGTCGGGGAACAGCGCGATGAAACGGCTGATGCCCTGGCGTATGAGATACAGCGACGTCGACTCGAGGGGCTCGAGAAATCCGGAGGAGAGACCGATGGCGACGCAGTTCTTGTCCCAGAACCGCTGGCGGTGCCCGGTCGCGAACCGGATGAGGCGCGGCGTGCCCAGTATCTCGCCGTCGAGGTTGGCCGTGAGCGTGGCCGTGGCCTGCTCTTCGCTCATGAACTCGCTGCAATAGATGTGGCCATTGCCCGTGCGGTGCTGCGTGGGAATTTTCCATTGCCAGCCGGCGGTGCGTGCCGTGGAACGCGTGAACGGGCGCGGCGGGCCGTCGTGCTGGCAGGCCACGGCGAGCGCGGCGTCACAGGGCAGCCAATCGCGCCAGTCCACCCACGGCACGCCGAGCGTCTTGTCGAGCAGCAGCGACCGGAAGCCGGTGCAATCGAAGAAGAATTCTCCGCTCACCACCGGGCCATTGGCCAGGCGCACGCCGGTGATGTCGCCGGATTCCGGGTGTCGCAGCACTTCGTTGACCTTGCCTTCCACGCGCTGTACGCCGCGTGCCTCGGCGAAGCGCCGCAGGAAGGCGGCGTACAGTGTCGCGTCGAAATGATAGGCGTAGCGCAGGTACGAGGCGGGCGCGCCGGGTACCCGCAGATCGGGAAACGCGAACTTGTCCCTGCGGGCCAGTATTTCCGTCAGGCAATAGTCGCCGATGGAGTGCTCATGGCCGCTGGCGCGGCAATGCAGCCAGTACTGGTGGAAGTCGACACCGTCGATGTCGATGCCGTGGAAACCGAAAGGATGGAAATAGCGGGACCCGGGTCCCGACCAGTCGACGAACTCGATGCCCAGCTTGAAGGTCGCCTGCGTGGCACGCATCAGCTCCGCCTCGGCGATGCCGAGGAAGAGATTGAATTGCAGCATGTCGGGGATGGTCGCTTCGCCCACGCCGATGATGCCGATCTCGTCGGACTCGACCAGCGTGAGCGAGACGTCCTGCGGACGCAGCAGTCGCGAGAGCGCGGCCGCCGTCATCCACCCCGCGGCGCCGCCGCCGACGATCACGATCTGGCGCAACCTGCCTCCGGTGGTGAGTGAAGCCCGCGGTACGGCCGTACCGCGGGCTACCTCGTGAACAATGCTAGCGACAGTCGTGACCGTGCCAGCGGGACTCGGAGCCTTTCACCCGCATGCGGATGGCAGTCACCGCGTTGGCCGGACCGGTGATGAACAAGGTCTTGCCATCGCGCCCGGCAAAGGTGTTGTTGGTGGCACCACCGCCGGTCGGAATCTTCAGGATGTTGTTGCCGTCCGGGTCGAACGCCAGCACACCTTCACCATTGCTGATGTAGACATTGCCGTCCTCGTCCATCGACATGCCGTCGCCACCCCAGTCGCTGAACTGGCGCATGTTCTTGAGCGTGCCGTCCTTCTTGATGTCGAACACCCAGGTGCCGCCGTGGTTGTCGCCGGCCCACTTGTTGACGTAGAGCTTCTTGCCGTCCGGTGTGCCGACCACGCCGTTCGGCCAGGAGTCGGACTCCCAGCCCAGGGCGTCCGAGGTGACGCGCACCAGGGTCTTCGCACCCGGCGGTAGATAGTAGACGTGGCCGCCTTTGCCCTGCGGTGCCTGCTCGGAGTGGGTCGGTTCCCAGCCTTGCTGGCGGGGATCGCCGGCATCCCAATACGCCCTCGGGAAGATCGGATCGGTGATGTAGATACCGCCGTTGGCCGGGTTGACCCACACGTCGTTCGGTCCGTTCAGCAACTTGCCCTGGTAGTTGTCGATCAGCACCTTGTGGCTCTTGTCCGGACGGATCTTCCACAGCTCTCCGTGCATGTCGGCCGCGGCGATGAGATTTCCATCGCGGTCGAAGATCATGCCGTTGGCGCGACCCGTGCCCTGCAGCCACAGGCTGATGGCGCCCGTGCCGGCATCCCATCGATAGATGCGGTCGTTCGGCTGGTCGGTGAAGTAGACGTTGCCGTGACGATCCGCGGCGGGGCCCTCGGTGAATCCATAACCTTCGGCGAGCTTGTGGAGCTGCCCTTGCGGGCCGCGCGCCACCAGGCCGAGCGGATCATAGATTTCCACCGGGACGATTTCGCCCGACAGCGGCGGCTGGTGTCCCGGGTGTCGGTCGGGTGGTCCTTGATGGCCGTGAGCGGAGGCGTCCATCGAGCCCACGAAGGCCAGTGCTGCGAAGGCCGCCAGCAGATTGCGTGTATTCGACTTCATGTCGTATCCCCTGGTTCAGAAGTTGGTGCGAACGCCGAGCGTGATGAGACGCCCCACCGGGTTGGCGGTGTAGTTGTCGTAACCCCACGCGCCACCCATGAAGCCGCCCTGGTTGCCATTGAAGAACGGCGGGTCCTCATCGGTGACGTTGCGGACGTCCAGCGACAGGCTCAGGTCTTCGATCGTCTTGTTGATCTCGAGCTTGTAGGCGAAGTGCAGGTCGAAGGTGTTCGTCGCGTCCACCTTGTCACCGCCGCCGTTGGGATTGCCGTTGGCATCGCGCGTCAGCGGAGCAAAGGTGCTGCCACCCCAGTTCCGGTAGTCACCGATCCAGTTCCAGAACAGATCGGCGGAGAACTTCTCGATGTCGAAGCCGATGTAGGTGCGCGCCTTGGCCTGGATCGACGGGAACACACCGTTGAACCCGGAGGTGTTCAACACCGAGAACTCCGGGTTGGTGCCGAATTGCTGATCGTAGTGCGTGAAGTACGTGCCGGCGGTGCCGACCCGTGCGTGCATGCGATCACCCATGTCGAAGGCGTAGTCGATCTGCGCGTCGAAGCCGTCGATCGACAGATTGAGCCAGTTACGCGCGCTTTGATCGATCAGGTAATAGACGTTGGTCGGAATCGTGCCGCCGATGGTGGCACCGTTGGCGATGTTGGCGAACTCGAGGATCTGCTGCTGCGTACAGCCCGCGGCCGTGGGGCAGAGTGTGAGCAGTGGTGACCCGGAGGCCGTGATCGACGCCGGCGATGGCGAGTTGACGCCACCGGTGAAGTCGTTCTTGAAGTAGGTCACCGACATCCTGAAGCCCTCCAGCCATGTGGTGGGGATCAGGTCGAAGCCCAACGAATAGCTCTCACCGAACTGCGGGCCCATCTGCGAGAAGCCGCCGCCGAGCTGGCGCCGCATCGCCGAGTTGTTCTGTCCGATGGTGCAGGAGGTCGCCGCCGAGGTGCAGGGCGTGTTGGTATTCGCGACGACCGCGCCCGGTACATTGACCACGTCCGGGTACAAGGCCACCGGAACGTTGAGTGTGCCGGTGCTGGTGACGCTTCCCGACGCGTACAGGTAGCCCTGCGACGCATCGCCGATGACCGCGATCGGTGGCGCCACGAATGACTCCGCATAGTTGGCGCGGATGCGGAAGCCTTCGGTGATGTTCCAGTTCAGGCCATAACGCGGATTGGTGGTGTCGCCCACGTCCGAGAAGTCGTCGTAGCGCACCGACAAACTCAGGTCGAGCTTGTTGAGCGCCGGGATTTTCCAATCGGGTGACACCAGCGGAATCGCCACCTCGGCAAATGCCGACACGATGTCGCGGTCGAAGTTGTACACGCGATAACCCGAGCCGGTGGTGGTCGGGCCGGTATTGTTGCCGCCGCTCAGCTTGAACTGCTGCTCCTGCCACATGTGCTCGCCACCGAAGGCGATCTTGAACGGACCCGCGGGCATGTCGAACAATTCGCCTTGCGCCACCAGGCGGAACTGGTTGAAGGTGTTGTAGTTGTTGTTCTGCGTGTTGTTGGTATAGAGCCTGTCCAGGACCTGCTGATCGGTGCGGTTCGCACTGCCCGCATTCCAGACGTCGAGGGCATTGCTGGTGGTCAGCGGTAGCTGCAGTACCACCACGTTCTGGCCCGGGATGCTCGACGCCGTCGTGCTGCCGCCCGACTGCGTGGTTCCATTGAGCGCCAGCATCGCGCAGGGAGCGCAGAACTGCTTGAAGCCATCGAGCGACGAGCGGTTCCAGCCGATCGAGTCCGCGGCCGTCAGCGACCACTTGTCATTGATGTTGTAGTCGAGCACGACGTTGGCATACACCACGTCCTGCTGCGACTCCGTGAACCCATACTTCTCGTCCTCGCGCGTCGCCAGCCAGTTGATGATCTCCGTATTGGCGGCCGGTGCACCGGCGGGCGCGGTGAAGAACGGGTTCTGCTGTCCCGCGACACCGACGCCGGTGCCGAACACCGTCGCGCTATTGAGCTGCCCGGGACCCGAATCGGCTTTCGTCTGGTTGCGGTTGTAGAGCAGCGAGGCCGATAGTGAAAGGTCGTCGGAGAAATCGTTCACCACGCGGATCACGCCATTGGCACGGTACTGCGAGGGAATGAACGAGTTGTAGGCCGAGAGATTGCAATTGCCGTTGACGGCGGCGTTGTTCGCCACCGGCGTGGTGGCGCCCGGCGAGAGGAATATCTGTCCACCGCCCGGGGCCGTGCCGCTGCTGACACCGGTCACGCGGATCGTGGCCGGATCGCAGGTGAAGCTGTTGGTGTTGGAGCCGCCGATGTCGCGGTAGTCGCCGCGGCTGGCCCAATCACGATCCTTCACATACAGCTGCGAAGCGTGGCTGTATTGGGCTGCCACGTAGACGCCGCCGGTGTCCCAGGTGGTGCCCCAGATGCCGTTCAGGTCCCAGGTGTCGTAGTCGCTCGCCTGTCCGTACGACGAGTTGATCGCCAGGCCGTCGTAGGTCCTGCGCGTGATGAAGTTGACCACGCCGGCCACGGCGTCGGAGCCGTAGACCGCCGAAGCGCCATCCGCCAGCACGTCGACCCGCTGCATTGCGGAGGTCGGAATGATGTTCGGATCGGTCTGGTTGAACTGCGCGCCGCCGCCGGGCATGCGCATGCCGTCGATCACCACCAGCGTGGTGTTCGACGACGATCCGCCGAGCTGGTGGATCTGCGGGCTGTAGAACGACCACAGGTTCTCGCCCTGCGCCAGCGAGCCGTTGGTGCTCAGTGCCGGAATGGTATTGACCAGCGTAGACAGGTTGGTGGCCGAGGTCTTCTCGAGTTCGTCGGTGCCGACGGACATGACGTTGGAACCGATCGGCGTGACGCCCTTGATGCTGGTGCCCGTGACGATGATGGTGTCGTCGATGGTTTCCGCCTCTGCGCGACGCGCCGGTCCGGCGTCGGGCGTGGCGGTCTGCGCGATCGCGGCACCGCTGGCCAGTGACGTCGCGGAAATGAGTGCCGCACGCGAGGCCTTCCAAAGCTTCTGCTTTCTTGACTTCATTGTTTCTCCCTCTCCGTAATTTCGAGATCCGTTGCGGACCGTGGTCGAATGCTGGGTGCGAACCCGGCTCCTCAAGCTAGTTAGATATGTCCCGCTCGCGGGTGGTCGCGGGGAGCCGTCGCGACACAGGCCGAACATACCGGAACATGCGATAACGTAACTGGTATGCATGTATGTCTATTCGGCAACCAGGTTGCCTTAGTGAAACTGCGCTGATAGCGTTACCAGAGACTTCGCGAGCGGCGAAAGCGCGTGCCCCGGGCGAATTCGGCGCGAGCCAAAGCTATGCGGCGGGAGGCGTCTTCACACAGCGGTTCCCCCCTGCACGTGAGGACGTGGGAAATGTCGATTCCGCGTTGACATTTCCCTTCTCCCGCCGCTTCACTGTGACCATCACTGCAAGGGGGAATCCATGATCCGATCCATGCGCTACGCGCTGTGCCTCGTCGCTTTCGCCTGCGCGGCCATGGCCGCCGACAAGAATGCCGTTTCGATCTCCGTGGACGCGGCGGGCGCGGGCCCGAAGATCGACCGCAATGTCTTCGGCCAATTCGCCGAGCATCTCGGTCGCGGAGTCTACGAAGGTGTGTGGGTCGGTCCGGACTCGAAGATCCCCAACACGCGCGGCGTACGCAACGACGTGGTCGCCGCGCTCAAGGCCATCAAGGTGCCGAACGTGCGCTGGCCGGGTGGCTGTTTCGCGGACGAATACCACTGGCGCAACGGCATCGGCCCGCGCGACCAGCGCCCACCGACACTCAATCCCAACTGGGGCGGAGTCATCGAGCCGAACACCTTCGGCACGCACGAGTTCATGGACTTCGTGCAGCAGATCGGCGCCGACGCATACCTCTCCATCAACGTGGGTTCGGGCACACCAGCAGAGGCCGCCGACTGGCTCGAATACCTGACCACGCCCCAGCCGACGGCGCTCGCCAAGGAGCGCGCGGCCAACGGGCATCCGGCGCCTTATCCGGTCGCCTTGTTAGGCCTCGGCAACGAGAGCTGGGGTTGCGGCGGTTCGATGACGCCCGATGAATACGTCAACCACCTCAAGGTGTACGCGCGCTACGCGCGCAACTACAACACCGCGCAGCCCATGCGGCGCATCGCCGTGGGTCCCGATGGCGCGGACACCGGCTACACCGAGGCGGTGATGAAGGCCTGGAAGAACAAGACCTGGGCCTGGGACATCGAGGGCCTGTCGCTGCACTCGTATACCGTCGTGAAGTGGCCGCCGTCATTCAAGGCGACCGGCTTCGACGAGACCGAATACGCCACCATCCTCAAGGCCACCTTGAACATGGAGTCGCTGGTCAGCACGCACAGCGCCGTCATGGATCGATACGATCCCGACAAGAAGATCGCGCTGGTGGTCGACGAGTGGGGTGCGTGGCTGGCGCCGACGCCCGGAAGCCCGGAAGGTTTCCTCGAGCAGCAGAACAGCCAGCGCGACGCGCTGGTCGCGGCGCTGAACCTCAACATCTTCGCGCGGCACGCCGCGCGCGTGCGGGCCGCCAACATCGCGCAGATGGTCAACGTGCTGCAGGCGATGATCTTCACGCGCCAGGAGAAGATGGTCCTGACGCCGACCTACCATGTCTTCCACATGTACGTGCCATTCCAGGATGCGACCTTCCTTCCCGTGCAATTCGAGGCGGGCACGTACAAGTCCGGTGACCTGGAGCTGCCGCGCCTGGATGCCATCGCGGCGCGGGATTCCACCGGCAAGGTGTGGGTTGCGCTGACCAATCTCGATCCGAACCGCGCTGCCAGCATCGACCTCGCGCTCGCGGGCAAGCGGGTGGCGCGGGCTGTCGGCCAGACCCTGGCAGCACCGAAGTTCGACAGCGTGAATACCTTCGAGTCGCCGGCCGTCGTTGTCCCGAAGCCAATCACGGCGAAAGTGGCCGGCGGGAAAATCACCGCCAACCTGGCGCCGGCATCGGTGACGGTAATCGGACTCGAATGAACGCAACCAGCGCCATGCGGGCGATGCCCACGGAGAAGCCGGGCGCGCCGCTGTCGGGCCGGCCCGCACGCAAGCTGCGCGTGAACGGAATCCTGGCGCGCGACATCGGTATCGCGATCGTATCGGGCAAGTTGAGGCCGGGGCACGTCCTCGACGGCGAAGTCGAAGCCAGCTCGCAGTGGAAGGTTTCGCGCAACACCTACCGGGAAGCATTGCGCATCCTGGTGGCGAAGGGCCTGATCTCGAGCCAGACCCGTACCGGCACCCGCGTGACGGAAACCACGGAGTGGCATCTGCTCGACCCGGATGTGTTGGGGTGGATGTTTTCAGGTCATCCGCGGCAGGAACTCATTCACGGAGTCTTCGAGCTGCGCAGCGTGGTGGAACCCGCGGCTGCCGAAATGGCGGCGATGCGCCGCGGGCAACACCACCTGGCCGAGATGCGGCGCGCTCTCGAGGACATGGCGCGCTACACGCTCGAACAGCCGCAGGGACGCGACGCGGACAAGGCATTCCACGCGGCCCTGCTGGCGGCCACCTGCAACCCGTTCATGGTTTCCTTGACCAATGGTGTGACCGCCGCGGTGGATGCCCTGACGCAATTCAAGCAGCGCCTGAACAGGATCACGCGCGACCCGGTTCCAGACCATTGGCGCGTCCACGATGCCGTGGCCGCCAAGGACGCGGAGGCGGCGCGAACCGCCATGCTGAAGCTCATTCGCCTGGCGATCCTGGACATGCCGAAAGATCAGCGGCCCCGGCCGCTGAGCCCGGGAAGTCAGACTTCCAGCGGAAGACCCACGTAGTTTTCGGCGAAGCTCGAGCGTGCGGCGCGCGAGCCGCGCAGGTACTCGAGCTCGGCCAGCTGCATCTGCCGGTCGAAGCCATCCATGTGCGGGAACCGATGGGTGAGATGCGTCAGCCACCAGGAGAACCGTTCCGCCTTCCACACGCGCGCCAGCGCACGGTCGGAATACCCTTCGATGCCCTCGTGCGAGCCCATGGCGTAGAAACGGCGCAGCGCGTCCGCGAGCACCACGACGTCGGCAACGGCGAGATTCAGGCCTTTCGCGCCGGTCGGCGGCACGATGTGCGCCGCATCGCCGGCCAGGAACAGTCGCTCCCAGCGCATCGGCGCGCTCACGAAGCTGCGCAATGGCGCGATGGATTTTTCGAACGAAGGTCCCCGGGTAAGCCGTTTCGCGAATGATCCACCGATGCGCAGGGCGAATTCGTCCCAGAAGGCCTCGTCGCTCCAGTTCTCGACGCGGTCCTGCAGCGAACATTGCAGGTAGTAGCGGCTGCGCGTGGGCGAGCGCATCGAGGCCAGCGCAAATCCGTGTTCGTGGTTGGCGTACACCAGTTCGTGGTTGCAGGGTGGAACATCGGCGAGCACGCCCAGCCACCCGAATGGATAGACACGCTCGAACACCGACAGTGCGCCGGCGGGAATGCAGGCGCGGCTGACGCCGTGGTACCCGTCGCAACCGACGACGTAATCGCAATCCAGGCGATGTTCGTCCTGCCCTGAATTCCACGTCACCCACGGGGCGTTCGTATCCAGCCCGTGCGGCTGGACGTTCGCGGCCTGGTAGTGCACTTCGAGGTGACGCTCGTCGGCGGCCTGGTTGAGATCCTTCATCACCTCGGACTGGCCATAGACCGTGATGGCCGCGCCCCGCACCAGCTCGTCGAAATCCACGTGGAATGGCGCGTCGTTCACGGCGAGCGTGGTGCCCGCATGTACCAGGCCCTCACGCGCCACGCGCGCGCCGATACCGAGCCGGTGCATCAGTGCGACGGTGGTTTGTTCGAGCACGCCGGCCCGCACGCGCGAGACGACGTAATCCCGGCTGCGAAGCTCGAGCACCACCGCGTCGATGCGCGCTTCGTGCAGCAGGTGCGCCAGGAACATGCCGGCCGGGCCCGCGCCGATGATCGCGACCTGGACACGCGTGCGTGTCGCCGAGGCCATCTAACTTTCCCGCGCGCGGTCCCAATCCGCGAATTTGCGCCCGTCCGCCGCCAGCTTGCGCAGCAACGGCGCGGGCGGCCAATACCTCTCGATGCGTCGCAGTACCTGCTCGATGCCGAGTGTGTCGGCGTAGAACATCGGGCCGCCGCGCCAGCGCGGGAAGCCATAGCCGGAAGTCCACACCACGTCGATGTCCGCCGCCCGATAGGCCAGGCCTTCCTCCAGGATCTGCGCGCCGATGTTCACCAGGGAAAGCACGCAGCGTTCCTCGATTTCATCGTCCGGCACCGCGCGCGCCGCGATGCCGTGCTGGTCCGCCAGCGCGCGCGTCAACTGCGCGAGTTCCGCGTTCGGCAGCGGCGTGCGATCGCCGGCCTCGTAGCGATAGATGCCGCGGCCCGTCTTCTGGCCCAGGTGGCCCAGCGCGGTCAGCGAATCGGAGACCACGTGGTAGGGCGGCGGGCGCGATTCGCGCTTCATGAGCTCGGTGCGCACCCGCGTGCCCACATCGATGCCGGCCATGTCGTTGACGCGGTTCGGGCCCATGGCGAAGCCGAATTTTTCCATGATGGAATCGATGCGCTCGGGCGCGATACCTTCGAGCAGCATCAGCTCCGCTTCGCGGAAGTAGCCGTCGAGCATCATGCGATTGCCGACGAAACCGAAGCCGTCGCCGACCACCACGCCGACCTTGCGCAGCTTCTTGGCCAGCGCCAGGCCCGCGAGAATGGTGGCGTCGGCGGTGTGCGCACCCCGGACGATTTCCAGCAGACGCATGATGTTGGCCGGGCTGAAGAAGTGCAGCCCGATGACCCTTTCGGGATTCGTGACCACCTCGGCCAGGCGGGTCAATGACAAGCTCGAGGTATTGGAGGCGATGATAGCCTCGGGCCGCACGATGGGCGCGAGCTGCGCGAGCACTGAGCGTTTCAGTTCGAAATCCTCGAACACCGCCTCGATGACCACGTCCGCATCGCGCGCGGCGTCCAGGGTCAAACTACCCGCGATGAGCGCCTGGCGGGCGGCGGCGGTTGCCGCGTCGATGCGCCCGCGCTGCGTCGACTGGGCGTAGTTGTCGGCGATGATGCGCAGGCCGCGATCGAGCGCGGCACGATCCCTTTCGATCAGCGCCACCGGGATCCCGGCGTCGGCCAGCGCCATCGCTATCCCTGAGCCCATGGTGCCAGCGCCGACCACGGCGGCGCGGCGTACCTCGTCCACGGTCCGGGAAGGTTCGATGCCCGGGATGCGGCCGCAGGCGCGCTCGGCGAAAAATACGTGCCGCAGCGCGCGCGATTCGGTGGTCTCGAGCGAATCGGCGGACAGCCGTGCCTCCAGTTTCAACCCCTCCTCGAAGGGAAGCGTGCTGGCGGCGCGGATGGACTCGAACACCAGGTTCTGCGTGGTACGTCCCTTGAGGCCGCGTGCATGACGCGCCAGTGCAGCGTCGATGGTGGACGCGGGCAGGACGGGCTGCGGCGCGGGCTGGGCGCGCGTGGGCCGGGGCTTCGCGCCTTGCGCGATCAGCCGGCGGGCGTAGTCGATGCCACCTGCGAGCGGATCGTCACCGATGATTTCGTCGATGAGACCGAGATCGCGGGCGCGCGCTGCGTCGATGGGCGCGCCGCTCAGCAGCAGGTCGACGGCCGCTTCGATGCCCACCAGTCGCGGCAGCCGTTGCGTGCCGCCGGCGCCGGGCAATATGCCGAGCGTGATTTCCGGCATGCCGAGGCGTGTTCCGGCGGTGGCGCAGCGATAGTGGCAGGCCATGGCGATCTCCAGGCCGCCTCCCATCGGGGTGCCGTGCATGGCGGCGACGACGGGCTTGCCGAGGTTCTCCAAGGCGCCCAGCAGCTCCGCATACGGTGGCGGCGCGATGGAAGAACTCAGCTCGGACAGGTCCGCGCCGGACATGAAGGTGCGGCCGCGACAGGCGATGACCAGCGCGTCAATCGCTGGATTCGTCGCGGCCCGCTGGACCGCGCTCAGCAGTCCCGCGCGAACACCGGCATCAATGGCATTGACGGGCGGACGATCGACCAGGGCAACGGCGACGTTGCCCTGGATTTCGAATGAAACACTCAACCGAGGTCCTGGAACTTCTTCAACGCGTCCAGCAATGCCGCCAGTTCGGCGGGCTTGAACAAGGCCTTGACGCGCGCTTCGTGCTCGGCGATGCGCGTCTTCACCTTGCGAAAGCGCGAGATGCCCGCCGGGGTGAGGTACAGCTCCTGGCGTCGACGGTCGACGGTCGAGCGCTTGCGGATCACCAGCCCGCGCTCTTCGAGCCGATCGGTGATCGACATCATGGTCGCGCGGTCCATGTCGAGCGCGGTGGCCACGGATACCTGTGAGACGCCGGGATTCGCGCTGATCAGCCACAAAGTGGCGGTCTGCTTCTGGGTGAGCTCGAGCTCCGCGACCGCCGCCATGAAATCGCGGTGCATCGCACCCTGCGCGCGCCGCAGGCAGTAGCCCAGCAGCCCGTCGAGCTCTTCGAACATGAGCTCGGGTGCGGTGAAGGTCTCCGCGGCTTCGGTCGGCCTGGCGTTGGACTTGCGTGGCATCGGCGCTCTCTCGAATGGGTGTGCGCGAATCTACCCGCTTGCAAAGTCGCTAGCAACGTGAATAGTATGTATTACATACAAACATTCCTGAGGGGAGTCTGGACATGTTTGACGATAAGAAAAATGCGCGCGAGCGCGGGCTTGCCGGCCATGGTCGAGTGGCCGGTTTCATCGGGTTGTTCTCACTGCTGTCCGGCGGATGGGCCGGGGCACAACAACCCGCAACCGGGACGCAGGCGTCGGAAGGCGAGACGCTCGAATCCATCGTCGTCACGGCGCGCCGCCGCGAGGAATCGCTGCAGGACACGCCGGTAGCGGTAACGGCGCTGACCGCCGAGGCGCTCGAGCGCCAGCAGGCCACCGGCACCATGGATCTCGACAAGATCGCGCCGAACATCCAGTTCCACAGCTACGGCACCTTGACCGGCAACAATTCCGCCGCGCAGGTGTTCATCCGCGGCATCGGCCAGACCGACGCGACCCCGGCGGTGGATCCCGGCGTCGGTATTTATATCGATGACGTGTACATGGGCCGCTCGGTGGGCGGCGCCATGGAATTCCGAGACATCTCATCCGTGCAGATCCTGCGCGGACCGCAGGGAACCCTGTTCGGGCGCAACACCATCGGTGGAGCGGTACTGCTGACGACCAACGGTCCCGGCGAAGACGCTGGTAATTCGGTGCGCGTCGGAGTGGGCGAGGACAACCTGCGCGAGCTGTTCGGCGCTTTCGACATCCCGCTGGGCGATCAATTCTCCGCGCGCATCGCAGCCGGTGGCCGCGAGCGCGACGGCTACGTCACACGCGTGTTCGACGGCAAGGATCTCGGCAACGAGAAGATGTACACCGGCCAGCTCGGCATCCGCTGGAAGCCGTCCGATGCATTTTCACTGACGCTGCGCGGTGACTACACCAACGAGGACGAGAACGGCTCGCCCTTCGTGTTCCAGTCGATGAACGAGGCGGCGACCTTCGTGGGCGCCTCGAGCCAGGCCGCGGGCTGCCCGAACATGCTCGATCCGCTGCCGCCGCCGGTGCTGGTGGGGCCGCTCGCCGATCCGCGCTGTGGCAACGATGCGCAGGCGCTGGGGAAGTACAAGAACGGTGGCACGTATCCGGCGTCCAGCACGCTGGAGAACAGCGGCATGTCGCTGGTGGCGCAATGGGACGTCAACGACAATCTGTCATTCAAATCCATCACGGCGGATCGCAGCCTCGAGTGGACCGGCACCCGCGATGCCGACAACACGCCGCTGCTCATCCTGCACACCAACTACGAGAGCAAGAGCGACCAGTTCAGCGAAGAGCTGCAGGCGGTAGTCAGTACCTCGCGCGTCGACGGTGTCGTGGGCGTCTTCTATTTCGACGAGGATTCCTTCGACCGGCTGCTGGTGCCGCTCGGTAATCCCGGCACGTCCTATGACACGCAGCGCGTGTGGATGGACTCCAAGGCCAAGGCGGCGTTCACCGAGTGGACCTTCAAGGCGACCGATGCGCTGAGCTTCAGCGCCGGCCTGCGCTATACCAACGAAACCAAGGGTCTGCAGTCCACCATGTTCAACGTGGCGCCCGCGTCGCGCGTGGAACCCGCGGCCCCGACCGCGTTGTGCCCGTTCGCGGGTCCGCCGCCGACGCAAACCGGCTGCCTGTTCCTCACCACCAACCGCTTCGAGCGTGAGTTCAGTGCGACCACCACCTCGGCCAGCGTGCAATACCGCGTCAACCCGCAGTTCATGACCTACCTGAGCTGGTCGGAAGGCTTCAAGAGCGGCGGCTTCAACCAGCGTTACAACGCCGCGCCACCGGGCAATGCGCCGATCTCCTTCAACCCGGAGACCGCCGAGTCGTGGGAGCTGGGATTCAAGATGGATCCCTCGGACACGGTGCGGTTGAACGTCGCGCTGTTCACGACGGACTACGACGACATCCAGATGACGTATCGGCTCGGCGTGGTGCCGTTGCTGTTCAACGCGGGCGTGGCATCCATCACGGGTGGCGAGCTCGAGCTCGAATTCGCGCCCACCGCGGAATTCCGGCTCGATGGCAGCCTCGGCTATCTCTGGTCGGAATTCGACCAGATCACGCCACCGCCGCCCTTCGGACCGGTGACGCCGACGGCCACGGCCACGCTCAAGAGCCGGCTGCCTTTCACGCCGGAGTGGCAGGCTCACCTGGGTGTTTCGTACGACTTCCAGACGGGCTCGAGCTGGAAACTCACGCCGCGCGCGGACGTGAGTTTCACCGAATCGCAATTCTTCGATGCCGGCAATTCGGTCGAGATCGCGCAGCAGAGTGGCGTCACGCTGGTGAACGCATCGCTGGCGCTCTCGAGTGACGACTCGAAGTGGCGTTTCGTGCTGAGCGGCAACAACCTGACGAACGAGGAGTACCCGGTGGCGGGCACCTCGTCGCTCACGACGGCGTCAGGCTACTCGGAGATCATCTATTCGCGACCACGCACCGTGGCCGTGAGCGCGACATTCAACTTCTAGCAGGTCGATTGCTCAGTGCGTCCAGCCGAGTGATTGCGAGATCCGGCGCGCCGCGGTTTCCACGGCGCGGCGCGCCTGCTCGACGGTGGTGGGCACCGAATTGTCGAGCACGTGCAGATAGGGGACGGTCAGGGCCGCGAGCACCCGGCCGTCGAATCCACGCACCGGATAGCTGATGTCGGTGACACCCGCGGTGATGGGACTGGGGTGTACCTCGTAGCCTTGCTTGCGGATCCGCGCCAAAGTCTTGAGCAACTTTTCCCGGGAAATGTTCCAGGGCTGGGGTATCGAGTCGAGCAGGCTTTTCATCTCCTCGACCTGCAGGTGCGCAAGCAGCACTTGTCCCGAACAGCTTCTGGGTATTTTGATGGTGGCTCCCAGCCTCACCGAGATGTTGGCATGCCGCCGCGGATTTTCCTGCCGCAGGATCACCAGGCCCTGCGTTCCCGACAAGACCACCAGGTGGCAGGACTGGTTGACCCGGCCTGACAGCTCATGCATCACCGGGGCCGCGGCCAGCGTCAGCATTTGTGCCGGCGTGCCGCCGTGCGCCAGCTTCAGCACGTGGTAGGTGACGCTGTAGCGGGAACTCTCCGGATCTTTCTGCAGCCAACCGCGACGTTCCATCACGATGATGACGCGGAACAGTTCGCTCATCGGCCGTTCCAGCCGCTGGGAGATCTCGGAGACGGTAAGACCTGACTCCGCGCCCGCCAGCAGCTCGACGATGTCGATGCCTTTTTCCAGCGCCGGCGCGGAATAGCCCCGCGAAGGTGGCCTGGCGTTTTTCGGTTTGGTGCGGGCCATGGCGGCGAAGATTAGCCTACGCCGAGGTGCCCGAGAATCACTCCTTATATATGTGATCCCCGGACACCGCCGGCCGCTACTTCGCCTTGTAGTTGAATTTCTGGCCCGCGACGGTC
>Ga0164241_10003280_pt1 | contig 16549 bp, 19 predicted proteins | sample OricomyardsoilBY_FD_108780 | JGI IMG/M metagenome (GOLD analysis project Ga0164241, IMG submission 108780) | Backyard soil microbial communities from Emeryville, California, USA - Original compost - Back yard soil (BY) | ecosystem: Environmental > Terrestrial > Soil > Unclassified | place: USA... | reverse complement strand
CGAGAGGCCCCTTCCCCATGTCAGTCATAGTCGTGCTCGGAGCCGGGATGATGGGCAGCGCGCTCGCCGTCCCGCTCGCCGATCGCGGACACGACGTCCGCCTCGTCGGGACGCCGCTCGATGAAGAGATCGTCCTGCAAATGGCGAAAGACGGCGTCCACCCGAAGCTCGGACTGAAGCTCCACGATGCGATCCGTCCTTTCGCATTCTCGGGGCTCGGCGAAGCGACCGCGGGAGCCGATGCCCTCGCGCTCGGCGTCAGCTCTGCGGGGATCGCGTTCGCGATCGAGCACGCGCTGCCGCTCGTGAAGCCGGGCATGCCGCTCTTCATGATCACGAAGGGGTTGGCGTACGAAGACGAGCGCCTCGTCACGTTGCCGGATCTCTTGGCGGCGCACCTGCCCGAAGCGGCGCGCGCGAGCGTGCACCCGGCCGCGATCGCGGGGCCATGCATCGCGGGAGAGCTGGCGCGACGCGTGCCGACTTGCGTCGTCGTCGCAGGACGCGACGCGGCGTCGAACCAGCGGATCGCGGATCTGATTCGCACGCCGTACTACCACCCGTTTCCGACGACCGATGTCCGGGGCGCAGAGGTCTCCGCTGCGCTGAAGAACGCCTACGCCATGGGCATCGCCTTCGCGCTCGGGCTCCACGAGCAGCGCGGCGGAAGCGCAGGGAGCATCGCGATGCACAACCTCGAGTCGGCCACGATGGCGCAAGCGATCTTCGAGATGCGCGCGATCGCAAAGGAGCTCGGCGGGCTCGAAGAGACGGTCTCGGGCCTCGCGGGGGTCGGCGATCTCGACGTCACCACGAACGGCGGGCGCACCGGTCGATTCGGCAAGCTCCTCGGGCTCGGTCTGGGACGCGACGCGGCGATCGAAGGCATGCAGGGCGCGACGCTCGAGTGCCTCGAGATCCTGGGCGTGCTGCGGCGCGCCGCGGCCGCAGGCGCGCTCGGCTCGCGAGGGCTCACGCCACTGCCGCTGCTCGCACACATGATGGACGTCGCGCTCGACGGCGCGCCCGTCGAGCTGCCGCTCTCTCGATTCTTCGGAGGGTCACCCCGGTGAGCGGGCGCGGGCCTCTCGTCATCGGCGTCGACGTCAGCACGACGGCCGCGAAGGCCGTCGCGTTCGACAAGAGTGGCCTCGCGATCGCCGAGGGTCGCGCGACGTTCGCGCTGTCGAACCCGTCGCCCGATGCGTGGGAGCAGCGCGCCAACGACTGGCTCAGCGCGACGCAGACCGCGATCGGACAGCTCGTCGGCAAGCTCACGAGCACCGATCGCGCCGCGATCGGCGCGGTGGCGATCGCTCATCAACGAGAGACCTTCGTCGTCACCGATCCGTCGGGAAAGCCGCTCGCGCCCGCGATCGTGTGGATGGACGCCCGATCGCGCAGCGAGGTCGAAGCCGTGGTGCGAGCGTCGGGCGACGGCGGCCAGTCGATCCACGATCGGACGGGCAAGCCTGCGTGCGTCACGCCATCGCTCTACAAGATCAAAGCGTTCTTCGAGCGACTTCACCCCGAGCTCGCGGGGACCGACGTACGCGTGCTCGACGTGCACGGCTTTCTCGCGCTGCATTTGACCGGCGAGCTCGCGACGTCGATGGCGTCGGCCGATCCGTTGGGGCTCGTCGATCTGCGGCGCGGCGCGTGGGACGAAGAGCTCGCGAAGCTGGCGCACGTGGCGCCGTCCGCGCTCGCTCGGCTCGTGCCGCCAGGCGCGACGATCGGCCCCATCAAGCCCGATACGTGCCGTCAGCTCGGTCTGCCGGTCGGGACGCCGCTCGTTGCCGGCGCCGGCGATGGTCAGGCGGCCGGGCTCGGCTGCGGCGTGCTTCGAGAGGGCGAGGCGTACCTCAACATCGGTACGGCGATCGTCTGCGGCGTCCCCTCGTCGACGTATCGCGTCGACCGCGCGTTTCGCACGTTGTCGGCGGCGACGCCCGGCGGCTTCCTGCTCGAGACCGATCTGAAGGGCGGGACGTTCACGCTCGATTGGCTCGCGGATCGGCTGCTCGGCTCGGGAGAGATGACCGGCGGCCTCGATCGCATGGTGAAGCTCGCCGATCTCGAGGCCCGCGCCGCGAAGCTGCCGCCGATGTCCGACGGCCTCGTTGCGTTGCCATATTGGGCGGGCGTGATGAGCCCCTATTGGGATGACGACGCGACGGGCGCGCTCATCGGACTGCGCGGAGATCATGGGCCTGAGCACGTCTTCCGAGCCTTGTCAGAGGCGATGGCCTTCGAGCAACGCCTCGCTCTCGAGGGCGTCGAGAAGGCTAGTGTCCCCGTGACGAAGATCGTGACCGTGGGCGGCGGGGCCAGGCGTCCGTTCTTCGCAAAGCTCTGCGCGACGATCTTGGGGCGCGACCTCACGATGAGCCGCATCCACGAGACGACGGCGCTCGGCGCCGCCATCATCGCAGCGCCTGTCGCAGGGCTCGCCCCAGACATCGAGTCCGCGTCGCGTGCGATGAGCGGCGACGGCGAGGTCTTCGAGCCCGGCCCCGACAAAGAGCTCTACGACCGCGCGTATCGCGAGATTTACGTCGATCTCTATCCCACGCTTCGCAGGGCGACCACCGCGCTCGCGAAGTGGCGCACGGCCGCGACCCCACCGCGCTGAGGCGATCGGCCAGGACGCCGCTCAGGTGTCCGCGTCGCCGCGCGTCGTCGCCGCCTCGCGGCAGGCCCTCGCATAGTCCGTCGGTGACCGACCGAGCTGCGCTTTGAAGTCGCGGCTGAAGTGCGCCTGATCGAAGTACCCGAGCTCTTGGGCGAGGGCGGCCCAGTCGAGCGTCGCCCCGTCTCGACAGCGCTCGGCGGCGTCGTGAATGCGAAAGCGACGGATCACCCACTTCGGGCCGACGCCGACGTGCTCGCGGAACATGCGCTGCATCGCGCGGAGACCGAGGCCACCGACGATCGCGAGATCTTCCGCCCGCGCCAGCTCGCGATCGACACGCGCCGCCTCGACGAGGCGATTCGCGAGCGCAGTCTCGGCGGACGCGGTCGGCCCTCGACGGCGCAGAAACGCCTCGACGAGCGCTCGCGTCGCGAGGTCGTCGTCCTCGTTCGCCACAGATCGTGTGAGCTCGCCACACGAGACGCCGAATGCCTCGTCTGGCGAGAGCACGCGGTCGGTCAACGTCGCGACCGAGGCCTCGATGAAGGGACGGAAGCCGGCCGGCGTGAACTTCACGCCGAAGACGTGCCCCGCGCCGACGAGGCGCCGTACGAAGAGACGCGTACCGACGCCGTGCACCTCGGCTCGATCTGCGGAGAACGACAGGTGGACGCTCGGATGGGGCAGAATCTGCGAGTCGTAGGGCTCACGGTCGCGCAGATCCCAGCGCACGATCCAGTAGCGCTCGGCGAACGGCGCGAGGTCCGCGCTCGGCTCGTAGCGCGCGAGGCGAAAATGCTCGAACCCGAGCGCGGGGTTCACGATCCCATGCGTCGGCCGACGAACCTTCATGCGCGTCGCATAAATACAAGACCGACCGGAGTGCGCCAGTTACACGAGGGCGCAGAGGAGATCGAACCCATGAGCGAGCTCGAGCGTTACACCGGTTCTTGTCACTGCGGCCACGTGAAGATCGCCGTGAAGGCGGACCTATCGAAGGTCTACGCCTGCAACTGCTCCATCTGTTCTCGCGCGGGCTACCTGCTGACGTTCCCGACCGAAGAACAGTTCGAGCTATTGGAGGGCGAGGGCGCGATGACGGATTACCAATTCGGCAAGAAGAACATCCACCACCTCTTCTGCAGCACGTGCGGTGTCCGCGTGTACGGCCACGGCGTGGGGAAGGGGGGAAAGAAGATGTTCTCCGTCAACGTCCGCTGCCTGGACGGCGTGGACGCGGCGACGCTGACCATGGAGATGTTCGACGGCAAGGCGCTCTGACGCGCGTCGCCGCGATCACTCGCAGACGCCGTACTCGCTCGCGTCGCAGCCGACGACGCGAGCGCCGTCGGCATCGCAGGTGATGACGGCGTCCTCTGTCACGCACTGCCAGAACGACGCGGCGGTCGGCCCGCACTTCGATGGCGTCTTGCACTGCGAGAACAGCGTGTCGCATCCGTGACCGCAGCCGTTGATCTCGAGTCGCGTGCAGAACGTGTCGCAGTCCGGGACCGGAACCTGGTCGTCGTCGGTGGCGAACGCGCTCTTGGCGCCGTCGTAGTCGGCGCAGCGATCATTGCAGACCTTCTCCGCGGCGAGGCATTTGCCGAGCTCGCAGGTCGAGTCGAGGACGACGGAGCCGTCGTTGCACGCGCAGCCGACCATGGGACAGCCGTGCCCAGGTGGGCAGCCCTTCGGATCGGGATCGTCGAGGACGGTGGTGGTGGTGCACCCGAGCCCGAGCGCTGCGGCCAGCGATGCCAACAGGGAAGCCGCGAGCGCGGTGCGGAGCATGGCCGACGAATAGGCCGAGCTTCGCGGCGCAGCAAGCCCGCTCACCGCCGGTGGCGCGGCTTCGGCTCGAGGTCCACGCCGAGGAGCGCGGTGATCGCGAGCTCGAAACCGGCGACGACCAGCGAGATCGCGACGACCCACGCGAAGCCGATCGCGAGCGCGAGCAGTCCGCGCAAGACGCGCTGCGTGCGCGTTCCTTTGGAGTCGAGTCGGGTAACGAAGGCGAACGGGATCAGGATGAACCGTCCGACCCATGGGAGGGCGACGAGAAACCCGAGGCCGTTCCCGAGCCGCGCGCGTCGGTCGTCGTCGAGTCGCGCCGTCAGCGCGCGCTGAAGCTGCCAAGTCGCGACGTACTCGACCGTCGCGATCGCGATGAGCGCCCAGAAGCGTGCGTCGTGGAGCCCGCCCCAAAAGAGCTCTATGAAACGTCGGAGGTCCATCGCGTGAGGAGCGCCCGAGAGGCACCCGTTCACGGATGGATGTACACCGTCGTCCCCTCGCCCGTCTGCGCGGACGCGTTCACGCCGTGCCAGTCCTTCGGCAGCTTCGGATCGGAGAACATGAAGACGCGACGCGCGTCGATGGGAGCAAGGTTCACGCAGCCATGGCTGCGCGGCTTGCCGAAGTCGTCGTGCCACGGCGCCGCGTGGAGCGCGTAGCCGCCCTTGAAGTATTCGACCCACGGGACGTCGCGGAGCTCGAATTGGTTATCGACCTCGTTCGCGTCCATCGTCGTCGTGACGTGCTTCTCGCGAATTTGGAAGACGCCCGTCGGAGTCGAGCGCGTCTTCTGCGGATCACCGAGGCCGTCGCGACCGGTCGAGACCGCGGTGGCATACACGGCCTTCTGGCCCTCGTAGAGCACGAGGGTCTGGGTCTGGATCGAGATGTCGATCCAGCGTTTGTCGCCCTTGGCGAAGCTCGGAAGCTTGCCGGGCTTGGCGACGATCGCCAGATCGTGCTCGCGGTAGTAGCTGCCATCCATCGCCTCGAGCATGCGGTGGCCACCGAGCGAGCGTGAACGGCCCGTCAGCTGCACGGCTTCGTGTTTGGCGATCTTTTCCTTCTTGTCGAGCGCGGCCTTCGACAGATCGTAGGAGTAGGAGCCGGGGAGCTTGATGAAGGCCATGGGCAGCGTCCACCCGGTCTTCAGATCGACGCCGTGGAAGGTCGACCCGGTGTCGGGCTTGAGCTTCGAGGTCGGGACGAGGCGCGCGTCGGTCGTCAGCGCGAACCTGCGATCGTTCGGTCCGACGAAGGTGCCAATCAGGGCGAGCATCGCCTTGCGCTTCACGCGGTTCGTGATGACGGCGTAGTCGGGGACCTTGAAGCTTGCGATGTTCGGCAACTTGCGACCGCCGTCGAAGTACCAAGGGATCGCGTCGCTCCCGTTGCCGCCATAGAACTTGTTGTAGTCGAGCGCGGGCGCCTCTTCCGGTGCGATACCGATGGCGTTGCCCTCGGCGTCGAGCGTGATGTCGTTCGCGCCGACCGAGAGCGCGTCCCACTTGGCGCCCAGCCGCTCGTAGCTCTTCAGGTGGCGCTTGAGCGCCATCTCGAACTGGAACTGCTCGGCCTTCGTCGGGACGCGGTAGTAGTTCGGTGCGACGGCGCGTACGAACGCGTACGGATACGGCATCGGCTTTTCGATGTTCGGTCGCAGCGTCAGCGCGCGGATGATCGGGTTCTCGAGGTCCGTCGTCGCCTCCTTCGTCGCGCACATGAAGCCTTCCGGCGCCACGCGGTACCAACCGCCGGGGCAGTCGTCTTTGCGAACGGGCTCGGCGGCGCGCGTCAGCGTCCCGCCTGCGCGCAGATACCCCACCTTGTCGGCGCGCGAATCCGGCTCGGCGTAGATCGTCGCGACATACTCGATGGCGCCGATCTTCGGGCCGTCCGCTTGCGGCATCGTCTCCGGAGTCTTCGGCAACGTGACCCCGCCGGCCGCCGCCTCCGCCGTCTTCGAGAGCGCTGGGGCATCCTTCATTCCGAAGATGCCACCTTCGCGATCGACGCCGTCTTCCTTCGCCTTGCAGCCAGTGGCCGCGGCGAGCGCGAGCGCGGCGATGACCGCGAGCGAGGCCCGTGTACGCGAGGGTAGTAGCCGCATACGGGGGTCGTGCCGCACGCGGCCGCCCTGGGCCAAGTTTGCGAGTCGGTCAGCGCGGCGTCGTGCGGGCCGCGACCGCGAGCTGCGCGTCGATCTTCGAGTCGAGCTCCATCGTCGAGAACGGAGACTCCTTCGCCCGGCCGAGGAGCTCGACCGCGTCGTTCACGAAGCCGCCCTTCACGAGCAGCGTCGCGTGGCCGACCGCCGCCCGCACCGCGATGGCGTCGATCAAGCCCTCACCGTGGACCATGGCAAAGGTCTGTCCGCCGAGCATCGCGTGGCCCCTTCGCGCCAGACGTTCGCCGAGATCCGCGAGCACCGTCCGCGGCAGCGCGCGAAAGAGGCCGTCCTTCTTCAGCTCGAGCATGAGATCCATCGCCGGAGCGTTCTCGTCGGCGTCCGCATAGAGGCCGACGAGCTCGGCCAAGGTCTGCGCGCGGAGCGGCGCGTCGCCGGTGATCGCCGTCGCGCGGAGCAGCTCGAGCCGCGGGTCGATGGCGGACGGCTGCGACGCAGCCAGCGTCGCGAGGAGCGTCGCTGCCTCGGAGGCGCGGCCGGCGTCGATCATCTGGCCCGCGTCGAGGATGCGCGCGTCCTGCGAGACCGTCGCCACCGAGTCGACCGACGCGTCGAGCCGTCGATCGATCCCTGTCGCCTTCATCACGAGCGCGACGGCCGCGCCGAAGACGAAGCCACCGACGTGCGCCCAGTGCGACGTTCCGTCCGACGAGCTGAGCACGCCGCTCAAGAGCTCGACGACCAGCCAGATCGGCAGCATCACGTACGCGGGCGCGTCGAACGTCCCCCACTTGGGTCTGAAGACGATGATGTAGACGTAGAAGAAGCGGATCCGCGTCGTCGCGAACACCACCAAGAACGCGCCCATCGCGCCGGCGATCGCGCCCGAAGCGCCGACGAGCGGCAGCAGCGATCCGGGCGCCGTCAGTCGATGTGCGATGCCTCCCGCCACGCCGCACGCGAGATAGAACGCCAAGAAGACCGCCCGTCCCCAGCGATCTTCCAGGTTCACCGCCGTCAGCCAGAGAAACCACAGGTTGAAGAAGAGGTGGAACCAGCCGTCGTGCAGGAATTGGTACGTGATGAGAGAGAGCACGCCCCCGCGGGCGGGCACGTCGCCGTACTTGAACGCGGGCAGCTTCTCGAGCTCGGACTGCGCGCTCTGGCAGAGGTCCGCGAGCGCGGCCGTGTCACGGATGTAGTCGGCGTCGGAGACATCGGCGGGACGCTGGATACCGTTCACCAGGGGCTTCACCCCGCCGATCGCGCACGGAGCAAGCCAGGGATGTTGATCTTCGAAAGAGATCAGATCGTCCATGCGCTGCTTGGCGTTCGCGCCGAGGTCTTTGCCCCCGACCTCGAGCATGAACGTGATCGCGAAGCACAAGAGACACAGGAGCAACGCGATCAGAGGCAGCCGCCGCGCCGTAGAGCGCTCGTGTGCGAGCGGCAGGAGAAAGAACACTTCGTGAGGCTTCCGTTCAGCCGCTGACCTTGCCCCACGGCAGACCTTCGCCGGGGTCACGGAGCATCCACGCGCCGAGCGTCAGCGCCTCGAGACGACTTCGGAGGCAGGACTTGCACCCGAACGTCGAGGCGTCCGGCGCGCCGCTCGAGGCCACCATGTCGGCGTCCGCGCCGCATAGATCGCAGTGAGCGAGCTGCGCCGCGTCACGCGTCGCGACGCCGTCCTTCACCGATCCCTTGCCCTTCACCCGCACTTCGATGCCGTCCGCCATGACTCGCCTCTCTCTCGCCGATGGCTCGGCGACCGCGCGAGCGTACCGCTTCCGCACGCGCTCGGCGTCGATATGCGCGCCGGCGTCACGACGCGTCGACGCGTGTCGAAACAGGCCCGCGACCCGCGTAGGCTCTGCGGCATGCGTGCATCCATCGTCGTCGTGACGTTCTGCTTTCTCGCCGCGTGCTCGAGCGCTCGAGACGCGTCGCCGCGTCCAGAGGCGATCGTCGACGTCTCGCCCGGGCCGAGCGCCGAGGTCGCAGCGATGACGACCACGACGGCGCTGCCTCGCAACGACACGCCGCCGCCTTCCGCGCTCGATGCGTGGACGTTGCCCGGCGTCGATGGGCCGAAGATCGGCGAGCCCTGCCCCCCTCCGCACGAGAACGCCCCCGCCGCGGGCGTCGTCACGCCGTGCGGAACCGCGGGCAAGGTCTCCCTCGAGTACCAATCCTATCGTCCGCTCGTGGGCGAGCCGCCCTGCGAGATGCGTTCGCTCGACGGGAAGCCGCAGACGTTCGAGACGCGCGCGTGCGTCGACGGCGATCACGCCGTGTTCTCGTCGGTGTGCATGATTTGCCGAAGCATGAGCGGCTGGTCTGCGCACGCGCGGCTGTCCGAGCTCGCGCCAGATCAGAGCAGGGCGCTCTACGCACGCATCGGGTATGGCACGACGACCGACGCAGCCCCGACGACTCCCGCGGCGTGGCGCGCGTTGATCGAGAAGGGCGAACCCATCGAGCGCGCACCCACCGTTCCCACGCCGTGACCCGACCTCCCTGCGCCGTGAATCGAGGGCGCGCGTCGCCGATTGGCAGCCGTTGCGACCCGAGAGCGCTTCCGCTACGGTCGCGGCGTCTCAAGCGACACTAGCTCAGCTGGATAGAGCGCTGCCCTCCGAAGGCAGAGGTCGCAGGTTCGACTCCTGCGTGTCGCGCCCAGTTCGTGTTGTTTTGGGTCGTAATCGTTTGACCTCAAACGAATCCGGGGCAAGTTGGCCCCGTGAGTACTCTGCCTTTGATCGACAAGCTGCCCGAGTCGTTTCGCACGACCGGCGCATTCGGCCTCGCGCCCTGGCAATGGGTGGGCATCGTCCTGGCGGTCGCGATCGCGTTCGTCCTGGGCTCGTTGCTCGGGAAGCTGACCTCGGCGCTGCTCAAACGCCTGACGGCGAAGACGACGTTCGAGTGGGACGACGCGCTCGCGGCTCGCTTGCACGCGCCGGCGTCGCTCGCTTGGGGAACGTTGATCGCTTGGGCGGGCGCGTCGGTGCTCGACCTGCCGCCGAAGCTCGACCACGCCGCAGACCTCGCGACGCACATCGGCTTCGTGGTCGCGCTCTTCTTCGGCCTGCTGCGCTCGATCGTCGTCGGCGTCTCCGTCGTCGAGGGCTCGGCGTGGGCGCTCGCTCGTCCGGGCGCGCGCTCGCTCATCTCGGTCGGAGGCAAGGGCGGCCGCGTCCTCGTGTTCGCGCTCGGATGCATCACGATCCTCTCCGAGCTCGGCTTTCCGGTCGCGAGCATCGTCGCCGGTCTCGGCCTCGGCGGCCTCGCGCTCGGTCTCGCTGCGCAGAAGTCGCTCGAGAACTTGTTCGGGGGCGTCTCGATCGCCGTCGATCAGCCGCTGCGCGCGGGCGACTTCGTCCGCGTCGACGACGCGACGATCGGAGAGGTCGAGTCCGTCGGCCTCCGCTCGACGCGCATCCGAACGCTCGACAGAACGCTCGTCTCGCTCCCGAACGGCAGGGTCGCGGACTCGCGCATCGAGTGCTACACCGTCCGCGATCGCATCCGTCTCGCGTGCACCCTCGGCCTCGTCTACTCGACGACCTCCGAGCAGATGAGGACGGTCATCGAGGGCCTCGAGACCGTCTTGAAAGATCACCCCAAGATCTGGCCCGACAACGTCGTCGTCCGATTCTCGGCGTTCGGGGCAAGCTCGCTCGACATCGAGATCATGGCCTGGTTTCAGACCACGAACTGGGGCGAGTTCCAGGGCATGCGCGAAGAGGTGCTGCTCGACTTCATGGGCGTCGTCGAGAAGGCCGGCTCATCCTTCGCGTTCCCGTCGCGAACGCTGTACCTCGCGCAAGGTTGAGCCTGGGCGCTCGCGGGCCTCGGCAAGACGAGGCCACGCGGGCGACGCTCACGTGTCTCGTTCCTTGGGGAACATGTGGTCGAACGGCGCGGCCTCGGCGAGGACGCGTGCGAACGTGGGTCGGGCCTCGAGCCTCGTGAGGTAGGCGCGCACGTGCGGGTGCGCCTCGCCCAGGGGAACCATCCGGTTTGCGTAGTGGAGCGCGGGCGCTGCTGCGCAGTCGGCGATCGTGAAGGTCTCGCCCGCCGCGTACGGGCGACCCTGCAGCGTGCGCTCGAGCATCGCGTACGCCGTCGCGAGCGTCGCTCGGGCGCGCGGCGCGCCGAGCGGATCTCGAGCGTCCTCGGCGCGGATGCGATCGTCTGCCAGGCGCTGCATCGGATCGTGAACGTAGAGATCGAACACGCGATCCATCCGACGCGCCTCGAGCCGCGCGGCTCTGTCGGGGGGGAAGAGCGCCGCGCAGCGTGGATGGTGCGCCGCGAGGTGCTCGAGGATCGTCGTCGACTCGGCGACGACCTGACCCTCGTCGGTGATCACGGGGAACTTTCCGAAGGGCCAGAGGCGCAAGAGCGCTTCGCGCTGCGCCGCATCGCCGAGGTCGACGACGTTCCCCACAAATGGCGTCTCCGTCTCGTAGAGGGCGACCAGGACCTTCCAGCAGTACGAGGAGAGCGGGTGATAGTGGAGCGTGATCATGGGCAACCGTTCCTCTCCAGCCACCAGCGATGGCCGTTGCTGCGGCACGGGACCTCGAGCTCGCCGCAGATCTCCGCGATGAGCTCGGGGGTGAAGAAGTAGTTCGCGAGATGGGCGATGCCGTCCCCGTCGCTCACGACGCGATTGACCGCGCGCACGTACTCCCCGTCCTCGTGCGCGTACCAGATGAGAACGATCGCCTCGCCACGGTAGAGGCGGACCTCGGACCGAGGCGGCGTCGAGAGCGCGCCCATCACCAACCGCGCCTCGATTCCGCCCTCGGTCGCGGCCGCCGCGAGCCTCTTGCTGCCGAAGACCATGCCGCGGAGCATGCCGTCGCGACACCCATCCGAGCCGAAGGACGTAGTCGCGCCGACCACCTCGACCGTCGCCGAGTCGAGGAGCAACGCAGTGACGCGATCGATGTCATGCGCGTTGAACGCTGCGACGAAAGCGTCGACCACCGCGCGAGATGGCGTGCGGCCGTGTGCTTCGATCGGCTCGACCAGCTTGCCGCGCCCTCGATGCAGCGCCGCCTTCACGGCCCCCGTCGACGTGGCGAGCGTCGACGCGATCTCCTCGAGCGACAGCTCGAACACGTCCTTGAGCACGACCGCGGCGCGCTCCTGCGGCGCGAGCTGGGAAAGCAGCATGCCGGCGGCTTCGCGAGTGCTCGCGCTGTCCGGCGGAAGCGTCGACGCCTCGGCCAAGAGGGCCGGCGTTTTATCGCGCTCGAGCCGCGAGCGCCGCACCTGATCGAGCCACAGGTTCGAGGCCACGCGGAAGAGCCACGCACGTGGGTTCGGTGGCGTCTGTTCCCCCATGCGACCAAGCGTGGCGAACGCACGCGCGAACGCGTCCTGCGCCAGGTCCTCCGCGTCCCACGGACTGCGCGTCAGGTACCGGCAGTAGCGATAGAGATCGGCGCGAAGCGGCTCGTACGTGTCCGCGAAGCGATGCCAGGCCACGCGCACGTCGCGCGGGAGCGATTCCGAGTCGGGGGGGCTCATGCGGGGAGAACGAACGAGGAGGGAGAAAGGATACGTCGGGCTGGGGTGACCCGGACGGTAGTCACATCTGCCCCGGTCGTCGCTAGGCGCGCTCGACCGCCTCGAACGGATCGTCGAGCTGCCATTCCCAACGAACCGCGACCGGCGCTCTCTCCGGAAGCGCCCGGGCGAGCGCCGCACCGTCGATGGCGTCGCTGGGCGGCGGGCCGCGGTGGACGGAGATGAAGTGGGCCGTGCGCTCCTCCCCTCGAACGATACCGAGGGCCGATCCCGCAAAGCAAAGCACGCCGTCACGCCAGATCGCCCAATCGACCGCGAGCACCGAGTCTGCCTGTTGCACCGCTGCTTGGAGCGCATCCGCGCCGCTCGCGTCGTCGCGATAACCCGGGACGTGCGCACGCGTCGACGACCCGAGCTCTTGGCGGAGCGCCGCGTTGTGGCGGCGCACACGCCATCCACGCACGAGCTCGATCGGAATCAGGATCGGGAGAATCAAAATGGCGAACAGGCCCACACACCCGATCGTCATCGCCGTGCTCCGCCGCGCGAAGACCGCCTGCCGCGCGAGATCGGTCGCCGAGCTTGGGAGCTCGAGCCGAAACACGCGGCGCAGATTGGCGACGAGCGGCGAGATCGGCCGAAGCCCGGCCGCGTCGATGCCGTCCGCGATTGCGATCGCCAAAAGCCCGCGGGTCTTCCGGTCGACCCGATCTGCCATGGCGCGAGTATCGCATGGTGAGAGCCGACCGGCGTAGGCGGGCGAGGTGCGTCGCAGGAACCACCCCAGGCGGTTGACATGTCGCGGCGCGGGCGGCGGCACGGCCGCCTGCCCACGATGACAGCTGTCGGGCGGTCAGGCCCCGACGACGCGACACACGGCAGACTCCGGGTCGCTCGGCGGTTCGAACCGAGCCTCCATGAGATCGAACATCGCCGGGGTCACCTCGAACGAGAACGACGCGCCCTTGTCGCGGTTCCTCTCGAGCACGCGCGCTCTGCGAACCGAGAGCGGCGCGGTCACGAAGTGGAGCTGCACCTCCGCGCCTTCGGCTCGCGCCAGCGCTGTAAACCGCGCGCGGTCCTCGACGCGCATGAAGCCCAGATCCAGGACGACGGCGCCGCCGCGCCGCACCACCTCGGCGCCGACCTGCCAGATCCGTCGTTCGCAACGCGCGACGCGTTCCATGATCCACGCGAGGTCGATCGGACTTGGCAGGTCTGGGCCGCACAGGGCCGTCATCCACTCGTCGATCGAGAAGCGCACGGCGCGCTCCTCGTCGGCGAGCGCCCGCGCGAAGGTCGTCTTGCCCGCGCCTTGCGGGCCGAAGATAAGGTGGACGGACGTCGTCATGGCTCTAGCGTCTTTCGCGGGGAAGTGGAGTGCACGTGCTCAGGCCTTCGGCTCGAGGGTCGCGGTCGACAGCGGAACGAACCCGGTGCCCTCCCGCTCCCATCGTGGCCAGTCTGCGCGCGCGCCCACGTGCGTGATCTCGATCGCGTGCCCGTCGGGATCGACGCCGAAGATGGACCGCGCCATGCCGAAGTCGGCGGCCCAGCGAAGCGCCTCGCGCGCGGCGAGCGCGTCACGGGCGGCCACGAGCGCGGCGAAGTCGTCGACCTCCCACGCGACGTGTGCCGCGCCCGCCGGCTTTCTTCCCTCGCCCGTCACCTCGTGCAGGGCGAGGTCGTGAAACCGGTCGGACGCGCTCGTGCGGAGCAGGACGATCCGATGCGGCTCGTCGCGCGCGACCGGCGTGGCGCCCACGACGTCGCGATAGAACTCGATGGCTCTCGCGAGGTCGCGGACCTCGATGGCGACGTGGCCGAGGCGGGCGGCGCTCATCGTCCCACCTCGCGCTCGAACCGCACCCCGCGCTCCCCTTGCACCGCGAGCAGCCGCTCGATCACCGCGAGCGGGGGCGGCCCCTCCGGCGGCGGCGGAAGCTCGTCGCGCTCGGCAGGCTCGCTGCTCGCGCGGAACGCAGCCTCGAGCCCGCCCGGCGTGATCATCATGACCATCCGTGCGCGCGGGGAGAGGACGCGGAAGGCGTGCGTCTTTCCACGCGGCAAGAACGCCAGGGTCGACGGGCCGGCCCGAAGCGGGCGACCGTCGATCGTGAACTCCACCTCGCCCTCGATGACGAAGAACGACTCGTCTTCATGCGTGTGCGTGTGAGGGGGCGGCTCGCAGCCGGCGCGCACCTCGACCTCGGCCAGGGCGTACGCGCCCCCGTTGTCTGCGGCGCTCGCGTGCCATCGAAAGAGAGATCCCATGTGCCATAGAGATTCGTAACGCAGGGTCATCGTCGGCTCCTCGTCGCGGTGGTTTGCTTGCGACGAGGGCGAAGATGCGTCGCGCTCGAATCCCGTACATTCCCGCGTTTTGCGGCCCCTCGAATGACCCCCCTAGACCTGGGGGTAGGCGCGCGCACACGATGGCAGCCAGACTTTCGCCATGACGACGGACAACACGCGAAGGGCCGTTCGGCGCGAGCTCGAGGCCGCCGCGACGGCGGGGCTCCACGTCTCCGCGTTCACGACGCGGACCCTCGCGCTGCTCCACCGCGTCGTTCGCTTCGACGCGTGCTGCCTCGCCACGGTCGACCCGACGACGCGGCTCATCACCGGCGCCGTCGCGCGCGGGCTCGACGAGAGCCGCGCGGCGCATCTCTTCGAGATCGAGTACGGGCGCGGCGACGTCAGCGCGTATCGCGCGCTCGCCCAGACGAACACGCGCGTCGCCACCCTCGACGCCGCCACGAATGGGGACCCGGCGGCGAGCCTCCGGTTCGACGAGATCCTCAAGCCGCTCGGGCTCGGCCACGAGCTGCGCGTCCTCTTCTCGAGCGAGGGCCGGACGTGGGGCGTCGCCGCGCTCATGCGGGGCACCGACGAGAAGGCGTTCGGGGACGACGAGCTGCGCTCGATCGCGACGCTCAGCGAGACGGTCGCCGATGGTCTCCGGGCCTCGATCCTCGTCGAGGTCAGCGGGCGCGCGCAGATCGTCGATTCGGTCGGCCCCGCGGTCGTCGTCATCGAGGAGTCGGGCGAGCCTGAGATGATCACGCCCGCGGCGGCCGCGCGCCTCGTCGACTTCCCCGGCTACGTCGCGGATCGCTTGCCGGACGCCGTCCTCGTGGTGGTCGCGGCGGCCCGCGGCGCGGGGGCTGCGGGCGCGAAGCTCCGCGTGCGCGGACAGAGCGGCGCGTGGTGGGTGGTCTCGGCGACGTCGGTCACGACCGGAAGCGCGAAGGCGAAAGTCGTCGCGACCGTCGAGGAGGCGCGCACACCCGACGTCGTGCCGCTCGTGGTCGCGGCGCTGGGCTTGAGCGCGCGCGAGCGCGACGTCGTCGTCGGCGTGCTCGAAGGCAGGACGTCGGGGGAAGTCGCCGACGACCTCGGCATCTCGACCCACACCGTCAACGATCACCTCAAGTCGATCTTCGCGAAGGCCGGCGTTCACAGCCGACGCGAGCTCGTGGCCCGCGTCTTCTTCGAGCACTACGCCCCACGCATCGGCAGCCCGCTCGCGACCGGCGGCTGGTTCGAGGAGTAACTGCGTCGTCCTTCTTCTTGGTGATGCTTCCGAGGGACGACTCGATCTCCTTGATGAGCTTGTCCGACTTGGCATCCTCGTCGACGCTGAAGAACGCGCTCAAGCTCGAGACGTTCTCCTTGTCGTCGGTGTCGTAGTTGATGTGCGGCCCCGACAGGCTGTACTCGTTCGGGGGCCCGAGGCCACGAAGTGTCCGTTCGAGTTCAGCGCTTCGGCGCCGCGGGAGCCCCCGAAGCACTCGGCTCCGCGGAGGCTCTCGGCATGTGCCGTTCTACGAACGCGAGCTCGTCCTTGAAGCGTTGGACGCCGGGCTCGATCTTGTGGGCCTTGTCGATCGATTCGTGCGCGGCAGTCCAGTCGCCTTTGACTTCATAAAGGATGGCGAGGTTGTAGTGGTGCCACCCGCTGCGCGGGTACCTCCGCGTGGCCTTTTGCATGATGCGGATCGCGCCGTCGAAGTCGCCGCGCTGCACCGCCTCGAACGCGGGGTCCGCTGCGCTCGGGTCGACCCCGCCGAAGGGCTTCTCGACCGACACCTTCTTACCGTTCTCCTGAACGTCGAACACGATCGACTTGAAAGACCAGCCGCAGCAGGCGACAGCCACCGCGAAGATCAGAGCGCCAACGCGGATACTCCACGAAGCCATTGGACGATTCTCCCCCTCGTCGGTCTCGTCAATCGTGTCGCCAACCTTCTGCACGACCCCGGCCTTTCGGTAGACGCTGATCCTGCCCCCACACGACCTCCTGGGCCATCAGAATTGTGGCTCTCCATCAGGTTTGGTGGAAGCGCGGCGTGGCATGAGCGGGCTGCAGCGTGAGGCCTGAGCAGCAGAGACGGATCATGGCGATAAGGGCGAGTGCGCTGTGGAGACCATAAGAGCGT
>Ga0164241_10003279_pt1 | contig 16561 bp, 14 predicted proteins | sample OricomyardsoilBY_FD_108780 | JGI IMG/M metagenome (GOLD analysis project Ga0164241, IMG submission 108780) | Backyard soil microbial communities from Emeryville, California, USA - Original compost - Back yard soil (BY) | ecosystem: Environmental > Terrestrial > Soil > Unclassified | place: USA... | reverse complement strand
TATCCCGGCACGCAGGTGGGCGCCGACGCCGCGTACGCGGCGAGCTGCCTGGCCCGGGTCCGGACGCGCGACGCGGGGCTGACCGAGCTGCACCTCGAGCCCGTGGACGTGGCGCCGTTCTACGCCCGGGCGACGCTGCTCGTCGCGCCGAACCGGATCCTCCCGGCGAGCAAGGTGCCGGGCGAGTCGTGGGGCCGCACCGTCCCCGAGGCGCTGGTGGCCGGGCTGCCGGTCGTGGCCACCGACGCGGTGCCGAGCGCCGTCGAGCACGTCGTCGAGGGGTGCAACGGCACGGTCGTCGGCTGGCACGACGACGCCGCCCTGGCCCGCGCGGTCCGGAGCTGGCTGCCGTAGGCGCGCGAGGCGCTCCGGACACCCGACCGCGACCGCCAAGGCGGTGCCGGGGCCGGTTGGGCGACGGAACTCGACCCAGACAAGGTTGGCGTGAGGTCGACCTCGACCCGATCACGCTGGGATGCCGACCAGCACGGCGAACGTATCGCGAGCTCTCTCGGGGTCTCCAGCGCTGGACAGCCCGAATAGGCCGAGGTCGTCGAGGTCGAGGCGGTCCTCGACTTGTCGTAGCCACTTGACTTCGGTCTTCGTCAGCTCGTCGCGCATGGCGAACGCGTTCGGGACGAGCGACAGGAGCGTGATGCGGCGATCTTGGCGATGGTTCTCCACAGGCTCGCGGAGTCCGGGTCGCTCGGGTCGATCCGGAGCGAGGCCACAGGCGAGGGGCGCGGCGAGGTCACGGCACCTGACGTCGGTCCTTGTCGAGGCGAGCGAGGACCTCTCGTCCGACCCGGGACGAGCGCGAATCGGGATAGTCGGCGAGGTCGAGTCCTACCGCGGCGATCGGAGCCACCTTCCGGCCGCGCAGCATCCAGGCACCGTCAGGGACGGCGCGGAGAATCACGTCTGCCTCGCGAGGAGAGGCCACCCGAAGAGCGGTTGCTCTCACGATCCGATCGAGTCCGGATGCGGGGACGTAGGCGTCGATGGTCTCGGGGCCGAGGAGCTCGAGCTTGTGGTGGCCGGCGGCGCTGGAGCCGGTGAGGACCACGTCTTCGGTCGTTCTCAACTCCCGAAGAGCGCCGGGCAATGCCACGTAGTGGAGTGCGCGTCCGCGGCCAGAGAGGCGGGCGTGGAGGCCGACGAGGCCGACCTGTCCGAGGCTCCGCTCGATCCTCCAGCGCGAGACCGGGTCGAGGCCGGCCGGGACATCCTCGCCCGAGGCGCTCAGGAGGGCGGCCCAGGCGTTGACGGGAGAAAGGGGGCGCCCCGTCCGGCGTGGCTCGCGCTTGCGACGCGCGACCTCCGCCGGGTCGATGAGCCAGCGGCCACCGATCTTCTCCGCGGCCATCTCCTCGGCCGCGATCAGGGCACGGACCCGTGACTCGTTGATGCCGAGGGCTTGTGCTGCATCGGTGACGCCCAGGAACGTGGACATATCAAAAGTATGGCGGTATCGATATAGATCTGCAAGAGAAGTGAGCCGATGCTCACTGGCACTTATAGAGGTCATGCCGGATCGATCGCGGGCTCGCCGGGAGGCTCCGCCACGGCTCGCGCACCCTGAGCCGGGACGGTCAGGAAGAGCGTCAAGCTGCGCTCGAAGCAGAAGCTCGTGGTGAAGCGCGCGGGTGCTCACAGGTCGGCGCTCAGCGCCGCCTTGGCCGCTGCCGTCTCCTCGTCGGCGATGACCTCCGCCGCGGCGGCCTGCACCCCGTCGAGAGCGGCGCGGACGACGTCGGCGGGATCGTTCTTCGGGATGTCCCAGCCGGCCATCATGTCGGTGTCGGTGGAGCTGAGGTACAAGCCGGTGACCTGCGTGCCCTGGCCGGCGAGCTCGAGGCGCGTCCCGTTGGTGAGGCTCCAGACGGCTGCCTTCGAGACCGCGTAGGCGTTGGCCCCGGGGAACGAGAGCCACGACAGGCGCGACGCCACGTTGAGGATCGCGCCGCCGCCGCCCGCGGCGAGGATCGGGGCGAACGCCCGGGTCATGAGCAGGGGGCCGAAGAGGTTGACGTCGATCTCGCGGTGGATCGCCTCGAGGGCACCGGTGACCAGGTCGGCGCCGGTGGACGCGCCCGCGTTGTTGACGAGCAGCGTCACGTCGGACGCCACCGCCGCGGCCGCCGTGATCTGCTCGGCATCCGTGACGTCGAGCCGCAGGGGCACCACGCCGGGGAGGTCGATCGACTCGGGGTCGCGCGCCGTCGCGTAGACCTTCGCGGCGCCGCGCTCGAGGAGCTGGGCGGCGAACTGGCGGCCGAGGCCGCGGTTGGCGCCGGTGACGAGGGCGGTTGCTCCGGAGATATCCATGAACCGAACCTATGGGCCCGTGACGCGACTGTCGATGCGCATCGACCGCAAGTTCATTGCCCGTTGCCTCACGATGGCTACGATCTCCTCCATGGATGCCCTCGCCGACGCGCTCTCCGTCTCCGGCGTCCGCGGTGTCTTGGGCGCGCGCATCGAAGCGGGCGACGACTGGGGCTGGTGGGCGAGCCCGAGCCCAGGCGCCGCGATCCACGCCGTCACGGCGGGCACCGCGTGGGTCGGCATCCCGGGCGACGCGCCGCGACAGCTCCTGCCCGGCGACGTGCTGCTCCTGCCGCGCGGCGCCGACCATGCGCTCGGCAGCGATCCTGGAGCCCTGGCGCGCACCACCGCCGACCGCCACGACGACTACCGCGAGCTGAGCCCGGGGACGGTGAGCATCGGCACCGGCCCGGTGCGGACGCACATCCTCTGCGCTCACTACGAGCACGACGTCGCGATGGCCACGCCGGTCCTCACGCTGCTCCCCGACCTCGTCCTCGTCCGCGCCGGAGTCGCCGGCACCCACCTCGAGGACTGCGTGCGCCTGCTCGCCCGAGAGCTCGCCGACCCGCAGCCCGCGACCACGACCGTGCTCCGCTCGCTGGTCGACGTGCTGCTCGTCGGCGTCCTGCGCGCGTGGCTCGCCGACGGACCCGCACCTCTCCGGCCCTCGTGGCTCGGTGCGCTGGAGGACCCGATCGCGGGCGCCGCGATCGCGCTGATGCACGGGCATCCCGAACGTCCGTGGACCACCGCGATGCTCGCCCGTGAGCTCGCGGTCTCGCGGGCGACGCTCGCGCGCCGGTTCCCCGTCGCGGTCGGCCAGACGCCCGGCGCGCACCTGACGCGCTGGCGCATGGACCTGGCCGCCCAGCGCCTGCGCACGACCGACCAGCCGCTCGAGGCGATCGCCCAGGCGGTCGGCTACACCTCGGTGTACGCGTTCAGCCGAGCGTTCCGTCGCGTGCGCGGTACGCCGCCGGGCCGGTACCGGACGAGCGTGCGCGCCGCGGTCGCGGCCTGAGCGCCCGTCCCGAGCCGGACGAGCGCCCGCGCCCTACAGCCCCTCGCGCTCCGCGAACCGCCGCTGCCGGCGCTTCGCGTCGGCCACGACGAGCGGCATCAGGAACGCGAAGCGGTCCGGGGCGGCCGCCATGAGCCTGACCACGGCGCCGCGGCTGCGCGGGACCGAGCGGACCATGCGGGGCTTGTCGAGCAGCGCGACGGCGGCGTCCGCGACGCGGTCGGGCCCCATCATGCCGCCGGACCACGACGGCCATGCGTCGGGGTCGCGGGCCCGCTCGAAGAGCATCGGCGTCCACATGCCGTCCGGGCACAGGGCGGAGATCCGCACGCCCTTCTCGCGCTTGACGAGCAGGTCCAACTGCGTGCCGACGGAGAACGCGAGCGCGGCGTGTTTCGTCGCCCCGTAGATCGTCTCGTGGGGAGCGGGGACGAGCCCGGCGACCGAGACGATGTTGACGACGTGGCCGCGGCCGGCGGGGCGGAAGCGGTCGAGCGCCGCGGTGGTGCCGTTGATCACGCCGTGGACGTTGACGTCGAACAGCCGGCGGCGCAGCGCCTCGCCGGTCTCCCAGCTCGGGCCGGTGGCCAGCAGCCCGGCGTTGTTGACCCACACCGCGAGGTCGGGCGTGGCCGCCGCGAGCTCGCGGCACGCGGCGAGATCGGAGACGTCGAGGACGTGCGCGGCGCCGCCGACCGCCTGCGCGGTCTCGGCCGCGCCGGGCGCGTCGACGTCGGCGGCGATCACGTGCAGGCCGCGGGCGGCGAGCCTTCGCGCGATGGCCGCGCCCAGGCCCTTCGCGGCTCCGGTGACGACGGCGGTTCCGTGGACGGCCTCGGGCACGCGGACCGCCGCGCTCAGCGGGACCGGTTCAGCGCGACCGCGGCCTGGACGAGCGCCGTGAACGCCTTCGCGTCGATCTTGTCGCCCTCGTGGAAGTCGATCGCGCGCCGGACGTTGCCCTCGAGGCTGGAGTTGAACATGCCCGCCGGGTCGTCCAGCGAGGCGCCCTTGAAGAACGTCACCTTCACGACCGCCTTGTAGCTCTCGCCCGTGCAGATGATCCCGTCGCGCTCCCACACCGGGACGCCGCGCCACTTCCACTCCTCGACCACGTCGGGCTCGGCCTGCTTGACGAGCTCCCGGAGCTTGGCCAGGGTCTCGCCGCGCCAGTCACCGAGCTCCTCGATCCGTCGATCGATGAGCGCGGAGGGCGAGCTGCCCTTCTTGTCCTCGTCTGCCTTCGACATGCACGGCACGGTAACGAGGAACCCGCGGCCCGTGTGACGCGGCCCTGGGTTAGGCTGGGTCCGGTGAGGGTTCTCGTGACTGGTGGCGCCGGGTTCATCGGCTCGCATCTGGCCCATCGCCTGCTGGCCGACGGCCACGACGTCCGGGTGCTCGACTCGTTCGCGACCGGCCGCCGCGAGAACCTCGCGGTGCTCGACGGGATCGAGCTGGTGGAAGGCGACATCCGCAGCTACGAGCGCGCGCACAACGCCGTGCGGGACTGCGAGGTCGTGCTGCACCAGGCGGCGCTGCCGTCCGTGCCCCGATCGATCCAGGATCCGCTGACGAGCGCCGCGGTCAACACGACCGGGACGCTGAACGTCCTGCTGGCCGCGCGCGACGCCGGCGTGCGACGGGTCGTCTACGCCTCGTCCTCGTCGGTCTACGGCGCAGGGGAGGAGCTGCCCAAGCGCGAGGACATGCCGCCCGCGCCGATCTCGCCGTACGCGGTGAGCAAGCTCGCGGCCGAGGCCTACTGCCGGGTGTTCAGCGAGGTCTACGGGCTCGAGTGCGTGGCGCTGCGCTACTTCAACGTCTTCGGTCCGCGCCAGGATCCGCACTCGCAGTACGCGGCCGTGATCCCGCGCTTCATCTCGGCGGTGCTGGAGGGCCGGCGCCCGGTCGTGTTCGGCGACGGCGGGCACTCGCGCGACTTCACGTTCGTCGACAACGTCGTCGAGGGCAACCTGCTGGCGCTCTCGGCCCCCGGAGCGGTCGGCGAGGTCTTCAACGTCGCCTGCGGCGAGCGCTTCTCGCTCAGCGAGGTCCTGTCGGTCATCGGCGAGATCACCGGCAACGAGGTCGATCCCGAGCACCTGCCGCGGCGGTCCGGGGACGTCCCGCACTCCCAGGCCGACATCGCCAAGGCCCGGCGGCTGCTCGGTTACGAGCCGTCCGTCGGGTTCGTCGAGGGCGTGCGCGCGACCGTGGACCACATGGTGGACCAGCGGGCGGGCGGAACGTCCGGCGTGGCTTGAGCGTGGCGGCCGGGAGGCCGATCGAGGTCGTCCACGTGCTCGCGCGCGACGCGCTCGCGGGCACCGAGACGATGGTCGCGGCGCTCGCCGAGCACAGCGACCCGTCCGTCCTGCGCACGAGCGTCCTGATCCTCGACCGGCCCGGGCCGGTCGCCGCGCGGCTGCGGGCCGCGGGCGTCCCGGTCGCCTCGCTGGGCGGTGGCGGCGGGACGCTCGCCGCGCTCGCCCGCCTGGCCGCGGCCGTCCGCCGCCGCCGCGTCGACGTGCTCTGCGGCTACGGCTTCCGGGCGAGCCTCGCCACGCGCGTCCTCGCGCGGATGCTCTCGCCGGGCACGCGGGTCGTCGCCGGCATCCGCGGCCTCTACGTCACCGAGATCGAGCGCATCGACGGGCCGCGCGGCCGGGTCGTCATGGCGATCGAGAAGATGACGTCGCCGCTCGTCGATGCCTACGTGGCCAACTCGCCGGGCGCCCTGCGCGTGCTCGAACGGCACGGGATCGCCGCGCCGCGCCTGCACTGGATCGCCAACGGCCTCGACGCCGACCGCTGGACGGCCCCCGACCGCACCGACCGCGACGGGCCTCCGCTGGTCGCCTGCGTCGGCCGCTTCAGCCCGGTCAAGCGCCAGGCTGACCTCGTCGCGGCCGCGGCCCTGCTGCGCGACCGGGGCGTCGCCGCGCGGTTCCTGCTCGCGGGCATCGGCCCGACGATGCCGAGCGTGTGGGACGACGTGCGGCGCCTGGACCTCGAGGACGAGGTGCGGCTGCTCGGCGACCTGTCCACGCCGGAGGTGGCCGCGCTGCTCGAGGACGCCGACGTCGCGTGCCTGCCGTCCTCGCAGGAGGGCATGCCGGGCGCGGTGATGGAGGCGATGGCCAGCGGGCTGCCCGTGGTCGGCACCGACGTCAACGGGATCGCCGACCTCGTCCGCGACGGCGAGACCGGGCTGATCGTGCCCGTCGGCGACCGGGTCGCGCTCGCCGACGCGCTCGAGCGGCTGGTGCGCGACGCCGCGCTGCGACGGCGGCTGGGGGAGGCGGGCCGGCACCGGATCGTCGCGGAGCTGTCGCTGGACCGGATGCTCGCCGAGACGACCGCGCTCTACGGCGTGCTGACCGGCCGCGGCTGAGCCGCGCCGAGGCCGAGGACCTCCGCCCAGCGCTCGATCACCACGGCGGGATCGTGGTGGGTCCGGACGTACTCCCGGCACGCCTCGCCGCGCGACGCGTCGGACGCCCGCGCCGCCCACGCCTCGCGCGCGTCGGCGGCGAGCCGCGCGGGGTCGCCGCCCGCGCAGCGGCCGAGCCCCTCGCGCCCGATGACGCCGTCGGGATCGTGGGCGAGCGTGAGCGCGGGCACGCCGCGGGCCCAGCCCTCGAGCAGCGTGTTCGGCATGCCCTCGAAGTCCGACGTGCTGACGATCGCCGTGGACCGGGCGATCCGCTCGAGCATCCGCCCGCGACTCTGCGGTCCGAGCAGCTCGAGGTTCTCCAGGCCCGCGGCGCGGCGGCGCAGCTCGCCGGCGGCCCCCGGCGGATCGCCCTCGGCCGGAGCGCAGACCATCGTGAACCGGGCCTCGGGCACCGCCGCGGCGAGGTCGAGGAACGCCATCGGGTTCTTGTAGCGAGCCAGTCGCCCGATCCACAGGAAGCCCTCCGACCGCGCACGGTCGACCGGGGGCGCGGAGCTCGGCTCGGCGACGCTCCGGATCACCACCGGGCGGCGCCCGAAGCGCGCCGCGCACAGCTCCGCCTGCTCGTCGGTCTGCACCACGACCTGCTCGGCGAGCCGCACGCCCGCCCCGTAGAGGCCGACCGCCAGCCGTCCGTAGCCGAGCCGGGCGGTCGTGAAGTCGACCGTGCTCGCGCTCGAGTAGACGAACCGCGAGCGGGAGAGGCGCGCCGACAGCGCGACGAGGCCCGTCGTCCCGCCCGCGGCGCGCTGGACGATCACGTGCGCGTCCAGGCGCGCGAGCGTGCGCGCGGTCGAGGCGAGGAGCATGGTGCGCCGGGCGAGGCCGAGACGCCAACGCGGGCGCCGCTGCGCGATGACCTCGACGCCGTCGAAGGTGGCCGGGAGGCCGTCGACCGCATAGGTCACGACGGCGACGCGCGCGCCGCGCGCGGCGAGCCCGCGCGCGAGCTGCAGCACCTGCACCTCGGCGCCGCCGCTGGGCTGCGCGTCCGGCGTGAGCAGGGGACCGGCCCACGGCGAGTAGAAGACGACGTCGCGCCGGCGGATCCTCACGGTCCGTCACCGTAGGCGATGCCGTGCGAGGATGTGGTCATGGCCGTCGACGACGAGGTGGATCGCTTCGGCTTCGGCGAGAACTGGACGCGGTTCCTCGCCGTCCTCGACGAGAGCCGCATCGCGGAGGCCGAGCGCTCGCTGGTCGAGATGGTGGGCCACGACGCGATCGCCGGGCGGACCTGGCTCGACGCCGGCTCGGGCAGCGGGCTGTTCTCGCTGGCGGCGGCGCGGCTGGGCGCGGCGCGGCTGCGCTCCTTCGACTACGACCTCCACAGCGTGGCCTGCACCGCGGAGCTGCGGTCCCGCCACGGTGCGGACGCCGACCACTGGGCGGTGGAGCGCGGCAGCGTGCTCGACGGCGCCTACGTGGAGGGGCTCGGCGGCTTCGACCTCGTCTACTGCTGGGGCGTCCTGCATCACACCGGGGACCTCTGGACCGGCTTCGACAACGTGGCCGGGGCCGTGGCGCCCGGCGGGCTGCTGTTCGTGGCGATCTACAACGACCGGGGGTGGCGCTCGCGCGTGTGGGGCGCGATCAAGCGGCGCTACAACCGCCTGCCCCCGAGCCTGCGGGTCCCCTACACGGTGGCGGTCATGAGCCCGATCGAGCTCGCGACGCTGGGGCTGGACACGGCGCGGCGGCGCCCGTGGAACTACGTCCGGCGCTGGACCCGCTACCGCAGCGCCCGCGGCATGAGCCGCTGGCACGACATGGTCGACTGGGTCGGCGGCCACCCGTACGAGCCCGCGACCGCCCAGGCCGTGTTCGACCGCGGGCGCGCGCTCGGCCTCACGCTCGAGCGCATGGAGCTCGCGCGCGGGACGGGCTGCAGCCAGTTCGTGTTCCGGCGCGGATAGCGCCGGTCACCCGACCGGCGCCGCGTCGAGCACGGGCTCGGGCCCCGGCGGCCGCGGCTCGACCGGCTGCTCGGCGCGGCGCAGGAAGCGCTCGAGCGACAGCACCGTCCAGAGCCGGGCGCCGTGGTCGGCCCGCTCCTCGCGGTGCTCGGCCAGCATCCGGCCCAGGGCGGCGCGGTCGAGGTGCGCCCCGGTGCGGGCGTCGGGCGCCAGGACCTCGTCGGCGAAGACGGTCCCCAGCTCGCCGCGGAACCAGCGGTGGATGGGGACGCCGAAGCCGTGCTTGGGCCGGTCCCAGATGCTGTCGGGCAGCAGCGGCCCGAAGCTGTCGCGCAGCACCGGCTTGACCTGGCGCAGGCCGATCTTGTGCCGGGCGGGCAGGCGCGCGAGGTACTCGATCAGCGCGGTGTCCAGGAACGGCGAGCGCGCTTCGAGGGAGTGGGCCATCGTCGTGCGGTCGACCTTCACGGAGAGGTCGTCGGGCAGGTACGTGCGCAGGTTCGCGTAGAGGATCCGGTCGAGGTCGGGAAGCGCCGCGGACTCCGCGTAGCAGGCGGCCATCGAGCGTTCGATCCGCTCGCGGACGGCGAGCTGCCGCAGCTCCGGGCGCAGCAGCGACGGCAGCATCTCGTGACCGGCGAGGGCGATCCAGGACTGGTAGCGCTCGAGCAGCGTCCCCTCGGCGCGCTCGACGAAGCGCTGCGCGCGGCGGCCGAAGTCGGCGTAGCCGGTGCCCCGCGGGAGCCGTGCGGCGAGCGGGCGCGCGAAGCGCGCGGCGGCGGGCGGGAAGAGCCGCGAGAGCGACGCCGCGCGGAACCGGTCGTAGCCTCCGAAGACCTCGTCGCCGCCGTCGCCGTTGAGGACCACGGTGACGCTCTCGCGCGCGAGCTGGGCGACCACGTAGGTCGGGATCGCCGACGAGTCGCCGAACGGCTGGTCGTGGTGCCAGAGGAGGCGATCGAGGAGCGACACGGCGTCCATGCGGACCGCGTGCTCGGTGTGCCGCGTGCCGAAGCGCTCGGCGATCACCCGGGCGTGCGCGCGCTCGTCGAAGGAGGCCTCCTCGGGGAAGCCCATCGCGAACGTGTGCACCGGCTCGGGCGAGGCGCGGCTCATGAGCCCGACGACGAGCGACGAGTCGATGCCGCCCGACAGCAGCGCGCCCAGCGGCACGTCGGCGACCATCCGCCGCCGCGTCGCCTCGTCGAGCAGCCGTGCCACCTCCGCGTGGAACGCCCGCGAGGGCCGCAGGTCCTGGCCCTCCGCGGGGAGCGCGCTCCAGTACGGGCGGGCCTCCGACGCTCCGGCCGCGTCGTAGGTCATCACGCACCCGGGCGGGACCTGCGCGACCGCGCGGAACATCGTCCGCGGGGTCGGCACGTACCCGTAGGTGAGGTACTCCGGGATCCCCTCGGGATCGATGTCGCCGGGCACCCAGGGGCACGCCAGCAGCCCCTTGATCTCCGAGGCGAAGGTGATCCGGTCGCCGGCGAGGCTGTAGAAGAGCGGCTTCTTGCCGGTGCGGTCGCGCGCGAGCAGCAGCCGGCCGTCGCCGCGCCCGTCCCAGACGGCGAGCGCGAACATGCCGTCGAGGCGCTCGACGCAGGCGTCGCCCCACGCCTCGTAGGCCCGCAGGACGACCTCCGAGTCGCCCTGCGACGCGAAGCGGGCGCCGAGCGCGCGCAGCTCGGCCCGCAGCTCGCGGAAGTTGTAGATCTCGCCGTTGTAGGTGAGCGCCACGGCGCCGTCGTCGCTGCGCATCGGCTGCGCGGCCGCCTCGGAGAGGTCGACGACCCGCAGCCGCCGGTGCCCGAGCCAGCCGTGCAGGTCGCCGCGGGCGGTGACGGCGGCCTCGCCGTGCCCGTCAGGACCGCGATGCGCCAGCGTCTCGCACATGCGCCGTCCCGCGTGTGGGTCGATCGGCACCGCGCGGACCGAGGCGTATCCGCAGATGCCGCACATGGGCACGCATGGTCGCAGCTTCGGGCCGCAGGCTCCCGCCGCGCGGGGTTGGGTAGCCTCCGGTACGTCGCCTCACGGCGGCTCCTCTCCGATGGCGGATCACATCCTCATCACCGGCGGTGCCGGCTTCATCGGCTCGCACCTCGCCGAGACGCTGATCGCCCAGGGACACCACGTCCACGCCCTCGACGACCTCTCGACCAGCGGGATCGAGAACATCCAGCACCTCCGCGACCACCCGCGGTTCTCGTGGACCATCGACAGCTGCGCGGACGAGGTCGTCGTCGGCGATCTCGTCGCCGCCGCCGACCACGTCTACCACCTGGCCGCCGCGGTCGGGGTGGAGCTGATCGTCGAGTCGCCGGTGCGCACGATCGAGACGAACGTGCACTGCACCGAGGTCGTCCTCGCCCAGGCCGCCAAGCGGCGCCGGCCCGTCCTGATCGCCTCGACGTCCGAGGTCTACGGGAAGTCGACGGCGATCCCGTTCCGCGAGGACGGCGACCTCGTGATGGGCGCCACCACCACCGGGCGCTGGTCGTACGCGTGCTCGAAGGCGATCGACGAGTTCCTGGCGCTCGCGTACTGGAAGGAGCGCAAGCTCCCCACCGTGGTCGTGCGCCTGTTCAACACGGTCGGGCCGCGCCAGACCGGGCAGTACGGGATGGTCGTGCCGCGGTTCGTGCGCGCCGCGCTCGCGGGCCGCGACCTCCAGGTGTTCGGCGACGGCAAGCAGACCCGCTGCTTCACCCACGTGGCCGACAGCGTCCGGGCGATGGTCGCGCTGATGGCCGACGAGCGCCACTGCGGCGAGGTCTACAACGTCGGGTCGGCGGAGGAGATCAGCATCCGCGAGCTGGCCGAGCGGATCGTCGCGCTCGTCGAGTCGTCGTCGGAGATCGTCGAGGTGCCGTACGACACGGCCTACGAGGAGGGCTTCGAGGACATGGTGCGGCGGGTGCCGGACACGAGCAAGGTCCACGCGGCGATCGGGTGGACCAACAGCCACGACCTCGACGAGATCCTCGCCGACGTGATCGCGCACGAGAAGACCAAGCTGACGGTCTGAGGCGCCCGCCGGGATGCCCGCCGAGCCCGCGATGACCCACAGCGGACGGCGGATGGCCGAGGACGCCACCGCGGCGTTCGCCGTCCAGATCCTCGGCTACGTCACGGGCCTCGTCGCGAGCATCCTGATCGCGCGCGCCCTCGGTCCGTCGGACCGCGGCATCTACGCCGTCGCGGTCAGCGCGGCCGCGATCGCGGTGGTCGCCTTCCACGCGGGCACCGAGCTGGCCGGCAGCTACTTCTTCGCCGAGCGGGGCACGTCGCTCGGGGCACTGACCCGGACCGGCGTCTTCACGGTGATCGTCCTCGGCCCGCTCGCGATGGCGGCGATGCTCGTGCTCTACGCGGTCGGGCACGTCTCGCTGCTCCACGGCCTCTCGCTCGCGCTGTTCGCCTGCGCGATCGCCTCGGTGCCGCTGCAGATGCACCAGCTGTGGATCGCGAACCTGCTGATGCTCTCGGGGCGGTTCCGCCTCTACCAGCGCGTCTCGGCGATCATCGCGGTGGCGCAGCTCGCGACGGTCGGCGTCGTCTTCGCGGTCGGCGGCCTCGGCCTCACCGCGGTGCTCGTCATCTACCTCGGCGTGGCGATCGTGGCGTGGGCGCTGTGCGTGCGCGCGGCCCGCGGGCTCGGGCCGATGGGTCCGCCGTACGACACCGCGCTGTTCCGAGGGATCCTGCGCTACGGGCTGCGGCTGCACGGCGGGTACATCGCGTGGTTCGTGCTCCTGCGGCTCGACCTCTTCCTGGTCGCCTGGTGGCTCGACGCGCGTGCCGCCGGCATCTACGCGGTCGCCGTCCTCTTCGCCGAGCTGGCCTGGCAGCTGACGACGCCGCTCGGGCTCGCCGCGGTGCGGTCGCAGATGGGGCTCGCCTCCGCGGAGGCGGCCAAGGTCTCGTTCCAGGTCGCCCGCGTGAACCTGCTGCTCGCGGGGTGCTGCGCGACGGCGTTCGCCGCGACGCTGTGGATCGTGGTGCCCGTGCTCTACGGCCGGGCGTTCGCGTCCGCCTACGCCGTGATCGTCGTGCTGCTGCCGGGAGTGGTCGCGATGGCGGCGTTCCGGCCGCTCTACAACTGGCTGGTGCGCGTCGCGCCACCGCTGCGCCTCAGCGGCATGTGCGCGGCCGCGGCGATCGTCGACGTGGCGATCAACGCGCTGCTCCTGCGCCGTTGGGGGATCGTGGCCGCCGCGCTCTCGTCGACCGTCGCCTACGTGCTGCTGACGCTGGCGACGGGCCGCTGGGCCGCCGCCCGGAGCGGGCTGGGGCTGCGCGAGCTGGTTCCCACCGGCCGCGACGTCCGCGCGATCGCCGACAACGTGCGCCTGATCGTGCGCGAGCGCCGGCGCTAGCCCGCGGAGCGGGAGGCGCCAGCCCGCGGAGGGGCACGGTCCGCTCCGCGACGGTGATCCCGGGCGGCGGGCCTCGAGCCGGCGGACCGTCGTAGAGTCGGGCGGGTGCCGCCCGAGCGTGTCCGCGTCCTGCGCATCATCGCCCGGCTGAACGTGGGCGGCCCGGCGCACCACGTGACGATCCTCGGCGAGCGGCTCGACCCTGAGCGCTACGAGACCGTGCTGCTCGTCGGCGAGACCGGGCCCGGGGAGGCGTCGTTCGAGAGGATGGCCCGCGACCGCGGAGTCGACGTGCGGCGTGTGCCGGGCCTGAGCCCGACCGTGCGGCCGCTGGCCGACCTGCGCGCGCTCCTGGCGCTCGTCCGGCACGTGCGGCGCTTCCGGCCCGACATCGTGCACACGCACACCGCCAAGGCGGGGATGCTCGGGCGACTGGCGGCGCGGCTCGCGCTCGGCCGCCGGCCGATCGTCGTCCACACCTACCACGGCCACGTGCTGCGCGGCTACTTCGGCCGGCGCACCGAGGCGCTCTACCGCGGCATCGAGCGCGCGCTCGCGCGGCTCAGCACGCGGCTCGTCGGGGTGAGCGAGGCGACGGTCGACGAGCTCGTGGAGCTCGGGATCGCGCCGCGCGATCGCTTCGCGGCGATCCCCGTCGGGCTCGAGCTCGGGCGCTTCCTGGCGGTGGAGCCGGACGCGGGCTCGCCGGCGCTGCGGGCCCTGTACGTCGGGCGGCTCGTGCCGATCAAGCGCGTCGACGTGCTGATCGACGCGGTCGCCGCGGCGCGGAGCGACGGGCTCGACGTGCGGCTGACGATCGCGGGCGACGGGGAGCTGCGCGCGGCGCTGCAGGAGCGCGCCGCGCCGCTGGGCGACGCTGTGACGTTCCTCGGCTACCGCGACGACCTCGAGGCGCTGCTGGCGAGCGCGGACGTCGCCGTGCTCGCCTCCGACAACGAGGGGACCCCGGTGGCGCTGATCGAGGCCGCCGCGGCCGGCGTGCCGGCCGTGGCGACCGGCGTCGGCGGCGTCGCCGACATCGTGCGCGACGGCGAGACCGGATGGGTGGTCGCGCCCGGCGAGCCCGGCCTGTTCGCCGCGGCGCTGCGGGCGGCCGCCGCCGATCGCGGCCGGCTGCGGACGATGGGCGCCGCGGCGCGCGCCGACGTCGCGACCCGCTACGGCGCGGCGCGGCTGGTCGCGGACATCGACGCGCTGTACGGCGCGCTCCTGCTGGGGCGCGCGGGCGACGCGTCCGGTAACGTCGGGTCGCGGTGCCGGTAGAAGCCCGCCTGCTCATCGGCTTCGCGCTGGCATCGTCGGCCGCGTACCTGCTGGTCTCCGTCGCCATCGGCGTCGCGGGCCGCCTGGACTTCTACGACGTGCCGGCGGGCTACAAGCAGCACGGAACGCCGACGCCGTACCTCGGCGGCGCCGCGGTCATCGGCGGCTTCGTGCTCGCCGTGCTCGTCGCGTCGCTCGCCGTCGACGCCGAGCGGACGCTGGCCATCGCGGGCGGCGTCGCCGTCCTGTGCGCGGTCGGCACGGTCGACGACCGGCGCACGCTCTCGCCGGTGCTGCGCGTGGCCGTCGAGGCCGCGCTCGCCGTGATCCTGTGGGCGCTGGGGATGGGCTGGGACACCGGGCTCGGCGGCGCGGCCGACCTCGTGCTGAGCGTCGGCTGGATCGTCCTCGTCGTCAACGCCTTCAACCTCTTCGACAACATGGACGGCGCGGCGGGGACGATGGGCCTCGTCGTCGCCACGGGCATCGGCGTGCTCGGCCTGATCGAGGGCGACACGTGGCTGGCGGCGACCGCCGGCGCGCTCGCCGGCGCGTGCCTGGGCTTCCTGCCGCACAACATGGCCTCGCCGGCGCGGATCTTCCTCGGCGACGGCGGGTCGATGCCCGTGGGGTTCGCCGCCGCGGCGCTGGCGATGACCGGGACGGCCGACGCGATCCCCTCGTGGCAGGCGCTCGTCGTCGGGCTGATGCTCGTCGGGATCCCGCTGCTGGACACCGCGCTCGTGGTGTTCTCGCGCCGGCGGCGTGGAGTGTCGATCCTCACCGGCGGCCAGGACCACCTGACCTACCGGGCGCGGACGCGGCTGCGCACGGCGCGGCTGGTCGCGACGGTGCTCGGCGGCGCGCAGGCGGTGGTCGCGGCGCTCGCCCTGCTCGGCGCGTCGCGGGGCTCCGGCGTGCTCGTGGCGGGGGTGACCGTCTACCTCGCCGGCGCCGGGGCGACGATCGCCGTGCTGGAGCGCGAGCAGGCCGAGGCGGCGGATCTCGCGCCGGACCGCGGCTGGGCCGGCGTGCTCGTGCTCGCCGTGCTCGGCGCGGGCGCCGGCATCAGCCCGTTCTTCCACGGCTACTACGACTCCGCGACGTGGGTGCCGATCGGCCTGGGCGTCGTGACCGCGTGCGCCGCGGCGCTGATCGCCTGGCCGCCGAGGCTCTCGCGGCCGGGCGCGCTGGTCGTCGGCGCGTCGCTGGCCCTGGCCGTCGTGACGCTCGGCTCGGCGCTCTGGGCGGACTCGGTCCAGCAGGCGGTGCTCGGCGGCAACCGCGCGCTGGTGCTCGTCGCGATGCTCGTGCTCGTGCTCGCGCTGGCGCGGACGCGGCGGCACGCGCTGGGGCTCGTCGCGGGGGTCAGCGCCGGGCTGGGCGCCGTCGCCCTGTGGGTGCTGGTGCGCATGCTCGGCGACGAGGGCTCGCTGTTCCTCGGGGGCCGGCTCAACCGCCCGCTCGCGTACATCAACGCCGAGGCCACGACGTTCGCGATGGGGCTGTGGATCGCGGTCGCCCTGGCCGAGCGGCGCCGGCCCGCGCTCGCCGGCCCCGGCGCGGCGCTGGCGGCGCTGGCCGCAGGGCTCGTGCTGCTCTCGCAGAGCCGGGGCGCGGCGCTGGCCGTCGCGGGCTCGGCGCTGGTGGTGCTGGCGGCCCTGCCGGGGCGCCGGCGGCGGCTCCTCCTCCTCGGCGTGGTCGGCGGGGCGCTGGCGATCTGCTCCGGGCCGCTGCTCGGCGTGTACGACTCGGTCGGGACGCAGGGGATCCCCGACGGGAAGGTGGCGGCGGCGGGCCGCGCGCTGCTCCTCGCCATGGTGCTCGCCGGGGTCGCGTGGGCGGCGATCACGTGGGCCGAGGGCGCGGTGCGGGCGCGGGGCGGCGCCGCGTGGGCGAGCGCGCGGCGGTGGATCGGCGTCGGGCTGGCGGTCGCGGGCATCGCGGCGCTGGCGGTCGGTGTCGTGGAGGCGGGCCGGATCGGCGACGCGCTTCACCGCCAGTACGACGGGTTCGTGCACCTGTCGGTCGAGGCGGCGCCGGGCACCGAGGCGGCGAGCGCGAGCGCGAGCACGTCGCGCCTGGCGTCCGGCGCCGGCAACCGCTACGACTACTGGCGCGTGGCGCTCAAGGCGCTCGGCGACCGCCCGGTGGGCGGCGTCGGCGC
>Ga0164241_10003278_pt1 | contig 16562 bp, 21 predicted proteins | sample OricomyardsoilBY_FD_108780 | JGI IMG/M metagenome (GOLD analysis project Ga0164241, IMG submission 108780) | Backyard soil microbial communities from Emeryville, California, USA - Original compost - Back yard soil (BY) | ecosystem: Environmental > Terrestrial > Soil > Unclassified | place: USA... | reverse complement strand
CCGGCAGGGTTCCCAGCTGCTGTCTCGGCCGGCCGCGCGCTCAGCCTGAGACTGTTCATCCCGCCGCTGCCGACCGGCGACATCCACTTCAAGGAGCGCGTCCGGGCGAAGTGCCTCCCGATCGGTCCGAAGTGCAATCAGTGCGGCAACCATCCGACCCGGCCACAGATGTACAACCCGAAGCGCACCACCGAGTGGGAGGACTGGGTCGCGACGCAGGCCCGGAACCAGCTGCGCTACGTCCATCTCGAGAACGACTTCCTGCTGCCGATCAAGGACGCGCGGGTCATCATCAGTGTGCGGTTCACCAGGAAGAAGCCGTCGTCGTACGCCAAGCGGGTTGTGCACAACACCGTAAAGCCGGATGTCGACAACCTGATGAAGGGACTTCTGGACGGCTTGGTGAAGGGCAACATCATCCACGACGACAGCGTCGTGACCGACGAGTACGTGATGAAGCGATATCCAGAACCGAACCATCCGGTCGGAGTAGAGGTCGACTTGACCGCGCTGCCCCTCTAGGATCACCACAACAAGGCAGGCACGGCAAGGCTGCTGGGGGCTAGGCATCTCTCGGCGCGGCCTTGTGGGGCTGGGCAGGCGTGGGTGGGCCCGGTGAGTCAGCGCGGGGTGTGGCTGGGCAAGACATGGTTCGGCTGGCATGGTGCGCAAGGTTCGTCCGGGCAACGCTGGCCCGGGTTCGGCGAGGCAGGCATGGCCAGTCGGGGTCGGTCGAGGCGGGAAGAGGCATGTTCGGGCGGTTCCGGGTGAGGCATGGCAGGCATGGTGCGGACCGGCACGGCTCGCGATGGCAACGCACAGCTTGGCGAGTCTTGGCGCGGCAGGCAGGGCAGCGCTAGGCCCGGCCCGTCGTGTCCCGGCCCGGCAGCGCCCGGCACTGGCATGGCAGGCTTGGCAAGGCTTCGTACGGCTTGTCTTGGTGCGCCAAGGTCCGGCAGGAGTGGCTTGGACGGCTGGGTCAGCCATGGCTAGGCAGGGCAGGCTCGGCTCGGTCTCGTGCGGATGGGCCAGTCATGGCAAGGCACTGTTCGGTTGGGCTTGGCCGGCGCGGATCGGCGAGGTTCGGCTAGGCATGCGAGCGCAAGGTACGGCACGGCACGGCAGGCGGGGAGTGGTCAGGCTGGGTCGGTCAAGCAGTGGCGAGGCAAGGCAGGCAAGGCAGGTCCGGGCACAGCAGCGCTCGGGGCGGCATGGCACGTCCAGGTTCGGCAGGCTAGGCAAGTCTCGACAGGTTGTGGCTGGGTCAGAGAAGGCCAGGCATTGCAGGGCTGGGCAGGCGTGGCTCGGTGAAGCTGGGCTCGGTGTGGTCGGGCACGACATGGCAGGCGTGGCTGGGATGGGCGTCGTTCGACTGGGTCCGGTATCGCGTGGCAAGGCCGGGCAGGCGAGGAGTGGTGCGGCCCGTCGTTGTCCGGCTAGGCGAGTCGGGGTGAGGCCGGGCTCGGCAGGCGAGGTACGGCTGGGTCAGGTTTGGCTGGGCAGACATGGAATGGCACGTCGTCGCACGGCCAGTCACGTCGTGGCCGGCGAGGCCATAACCCCTCCCCGGGGTCGCTCGTTGGGGGAACGAGCCGCTACCTGACCCCACGCGGGGAGGGGCTTGGCGCCCCGTTCCTGGAAAGTGCATGCACGATCCAGGACGGGGCGCTTACCCTGTACCCATGCAGTTCCATCTGTATCACTGACCGCCCCGGTGTGGGCCCCCTCAACCCAGCGGCGCGAGGGGGTCCCCGGGGCGCTTCCGGCGTCAGTGGCGGAGCGGCAATCGCAGCGGCCTGTAAAGCCGCCGTCTCGCGACTACCCAGGTTCGAGTCCTGGCTGGCGCACGTTGTGGGTAGCTCAACGGTAGAGCGCTGGATTGTGACTCCAGAGATCGGGTTCGACCCCCGCCCACACCCCACCTCAGGCGCGACACAGGAGGAGATCGACTCGTTCCGGCCCGAGAGGGGCTACTCTCCCGATCGTGAGCGCCGATGTCGCGGAGCGGACCTGGGAGGACCTCTCTGAACGGGAGAGGAAGCACCTTCGAGACCGGTGGTGGTTCGTCCTGAAGAACGATGACGTCGAGGTCTCCCAGCGCGTGCCTATGGAGATCCCCTCCGAGGTGATGTTCGCCCGAGCCGGATCAACCCACATCGCTTCGGTGATGGACGACGGGACCGAACTCGAGCGTGTCGTCGAGGCCCGGGTCCACGCCGGCGACGGCGTGCAGCTGGTGAAGGAATGACGTCGGTCCCGTACGCGGTTCGTCAGCTGGGTCAGATCACAGCGGCCTGACGTCTCAGGAGCCACTCCCCTCGCCGGCCGACCTCGAGGACCGGCCAACCGCCCGAAGCGGGCGCCCAGCGACGCACGCCCACGAGGACTCGAACCTCGGACTTGGTGATTAACAATCACCCGCTCTGCCAACTGAGCTACAGGCGTCTACTGCGCTACTCCGCGTTGCTCCACCTGGGTCCGGTTGCCCTTCGCTGAGGCGTTGGGTACCCCGACTCAACTCGCTTGCGCGCCCAGGCGGCGACACGCACCGTAGCAGATGGCCCTGATCCTGGGCCAGGAACTACATCGGTGTGGTTTCATGAGGGCGTGACCCAAGCGCCGGCGATGAGCAATCCCTACGGGATCACTCTGTTCACAGTCGTCACCCCGACCGGCGCCGAGCTCCACCTCATGACCGAGGAGGAGGCTACCTGGTACATCGACAAGCGCGACCGGTACCAGAACGACAACCACTTCCCCAACGTCTCGGACCTGCAGGACCTCGACCGCCTTCTGGCCCTGGAGGTCATGACCTACCGCTGGATCCTCTGGATGGCGCGAGGGTTCGATTACGGCAATGTCCTGGTGGACCAGGCGGGCCTGAAGAACTCCATCCGCGAGTACTCAACGGAGACACGCCTGCTGAAGCTGGCGCTCGGCATCGACAAGGCGACGCGGGACAAGGACAAGGGCGAATCGCTGCCCGACTACATCGCCAACCTGCTCAATCGAGCCAAGGAGTTCGGCTACCACCGCAACGAGCAGTACGCCATGGTGGTCACCAAGTTCTACGAGCTCCACTCGATGGTGATGGTCTACGACCGCTGTGACGACGAGGAACGCGAGTACCTCGACCTGAGTCTCGAGAAGATCTTCGAGTGGATCAGGGACAACGTCTGCGCCGACTACGACGCCATGTCCCAGGAGTTCCGCGAGCGCCAGTCGGCATGGATCAGGACGATGTAGATGTCGGTGGTCACCGAGGAGCCGGTCCGCCGCCGGCGAGGAGTCCCCAAGGAGGCGCTCGAGCGGGTCTATCCGTCGCTCCCAGCTCTCACCGGTCCGATCGGTCGGGCGGTCGACGTGGCGTGGATCGCCGCCTTCAAGGCGCGGCCGGACGCCATGCAGGACCTGCTGGCAGACTTGATCAAGCAGGTCCACGCCACCCCCGGGCGGATCGGACAGAGGGTCATGCCGCCAGAGGCCGAGGTCGACTTCCATGGCCTGGTCTACGGCGAGGTGAACGAGCTTCCGATCGCCGAGATACTCCCCAAGCTGATGCCGTACGGCGTGCGGCAGATCGTGCCCCAGCTCTCGATGTCCAGGACCCAGTTCCAACGCCTTCTGAAGGGTGAGTACCACCCGGATGCCAACGAGATCCGGGAGATCGCCAAGGCCGTGAAGAAGCCACCGACCTTCTTCATCGAGTACCGCAAGATCATGGCCGTCGCGGCCTTCGTCAATCTGATCGAGGAGCGCCCGGGCATCGCCACGACGCTGTACCGGCAGTACCTGGAGGTGCGCTTCAAGTGACCACCGACATCCTCGGCCGGCCGGTCGACCTGTCGTACGTGTGCAAGGCGGCGGGTCATCGGCACGTCTGGACGCCCGTCGAGGAGGCCCACGATGCCTGTCCTGGCTGACCTCACCGAGGAAGAGTGCTACCTGCTGGCCATCCTCAAGGACCCTTCCGGCATCGACCAGGCCGAGTTCTGCTGGGTCGACGAGACCAGCCCCGACTCGTGCTTCCGCTGCTACGACTACCAGTACCCCTGGTACCGCAACATGTCGAAGTTCCAGATCGACCAGTGCGCCCGAGCGATCGGCAAGTCGGTCGGCATGACCATGCGCGCTTGGGCGTTCCCGTTCTGCAACGCCGGCAAGGAGCTCCTGCTCACCGCGCCCGAGTACATCCACCTCGACCCGGTCACCAAGAACGTCGAGGAGCGGATCCTGGCCAGTCGACTCTCCAGGGAGTTCCTGAAGGAGTCGAAGACCTCCAACGGCATCACGCACCGGCCGTTCCGCGCGCTGTTCCGCAACAACGCCTCGATCAACGGCCGGATCCCGCAGAAGGACGGCAAGGGCGTCAAGGGCCAGCACCCCAACGAGCTCGAGATGGACGAGGCGCAGGACTACCCGAAGCCCGGCTGGATCGAGCTCACCGAGACGCTGCGGTACGGCGACCCGGACTCGAAGTGGCGAGCCCACGGCGTGACCAGGGGCGTGCGTGACGCCTACTTCGAGCGCACCCAGCCCGAGTCCGGCTGGCACGTCCACCGCTACACGGCCATGCACCGCCCGGACTGGACGCCGGCCGAGCGCGAGGCCAAGGCCATCGACTACGGCGGGCGCCACTCCCCCGACTTCAAGCGCAACATCCTGGGCGAGCACGGCGACGAGGCCTCGGTGCTCTTCGTGCTCTCCCGGCTGATGATGTGCGTGGACTCCAAGAAGGACTCCAAGTACAACACCGAGGAGTACTACTTCGTCTCGATCACCGAGGAGAAGCTGCGCAACACCGGCTTCTCGGTCGACTCGTTCCTCGACTTCCCGTCGCTGCACACCTCGGTGTACAAGCGCTTCTGGGTCGGCATGGACGTCGGCATGACCAACCACCCGTCCGAGATCCTGATCTTCGCCGAGACCACGAAGGGCGGGAACTTCTGCCTGAAGCTGGTGGCCCGCATCCACCTCGAGCGGATCTCGTCGCGCAACCAGCGCAAGGTGCTCGAGGCCATCTACGAGTTCTACAAGCCGCAGGCCATCTCCATGGACCGCACCGGTCTGGGCCTGCCGATCTTCCAGGAGATCATGGAGGACCCGGACACCCCGCCGGGGATGCCGGACGTCATGCGGCCCTACAACTTCTCCGAGAAGATCGTCATCGGCTACGAGGTCGAGGACGAGGACGCGCCGTACGACCCCGACGAGCCGTTCGGCAAGGAGATCAAGGCCAACGTGCTCGAGTACTCCTCGGACATGCTGCGCTCGAAGGTCGACGTCGAGGGGATCCTGCTGCCCTGGGATCTGGACCTGGTCAAGGAGTTCCAGGGTCAGACCTATGTCGTGCAGAAGAGCACCCAGAACCCGTACGGCAAGAAGGTCTTCAACCAGGGCAAGTTCCACGCCCTCGACGGCGCGCGGATGGCGGTCCTCGGGCAGCTCCAGGAGGAGATCGAGCAGAACCGCGAGGTCGCCGGCAACACCGAGCCGGTCCTCGACACCTTCTTGGCGATCGCGTGATCAAGGCGTCGTACGCCAGCAACGGCACCGCTCCCGGCCGACGGGTGCACTTCTGGTGCCCGGCGTGCGACCAGGCTCACGGCATCGTCTTCGGGACGCCGAACAGCTGGACGTTCAACGGGGATCTCGAGCGACCGACGATCACCCCGTCGATCAAGGTCGGCGGCGTCCAATGGGAGACCGCGTCCGGGTTCCACAAGCAGGAGCACTCCTCTGTCGCGCCCGGAGATCCGATCTGCTGCCACTCGTTCGTGACCGCCGGCCAGATCCAGTTCCTGGGTGACTGCACCCACGACCTCGCCGGTCAGACTGTCGAGCTGCCGGAGTGGCCCTACCGTTAACTCTGGACGTGCGTCCGGTCCGATCTCCTAGTAGGCCGTCGAGTCATGGGGCGGTCCGTACGACCAACTACCAGGAGGACACATGGACGCCAACGCCAACCGCCACGCCGTCAACATCGGCTCCGGCCGCGCTCGTCTCCCCGAGACCCCGCAGTTCGACGGGATCATGTTCGGGCCGGGCATGACGACCACCGCTCGCGAGGCGCTCAGTCTCGACACGGGCGACGCCGGCCTCGTGGTCTTCGACAACGTGCTGGCCGCTCTGGTGCTGTTCGACGGCACCGACTGGATCAACCTGGACGGAACCGCCCTTGCATAGCCCCCAGGGAGGCGGTTCCCTACTCCGGCGGCTTCCATGGGGTGAGGTCGCAGTCACGGGGTAGGTAGAGCGGGTGGCGAGGTGCGCCGCCGCCGGTCGTCGCGAACGCGTGAAGGCGTTCGGCGTATGACAGGGCGCAGACCTTCGCCACCCGCTCTCGTGCGCGCGGGGCCGCGCCCCATGCGGCCACCACCGGCCGATCGAGGGAAGCGGCAGTCGTGAGGATCTCGGTGATGGTGTGGTCGTTCTCGGGACCGACGACGTCGACGCCGCTGTCCATGGTCATCCAGAGCACGCGAGGATCCTTCGTGCGGAGCGCGAAGAGGTTGACCACGTGGATGCCGGTGTAGCGGTGGGCGGTGGCCAGGCTGACGCAGCGACGGATCGTGTTGTCGTCCCGTTCGGCGTCAGCTGTCGATGGGTTCAGCATGATGAAGCCGAGCGACCGCCCGGACTCGCCGGGCTTCCCCCAGGCCCTGGCCAGGAAGTAGCGGTATCGCTCGTCGGGAGAGATGATCGCGAACCGGTGGACCTCGACGCCCTTGGGATAGACGCTCACGCGACCCCCTTGAGGAGCCAGGGCGCGTCGGGCTCAGCGGTGGGCAGCGGGATCACGACAGGGTCCCGGCCTTGCGTCGGTTCTCCCACTGATCCTGTGTGGCGCGCTCGCCCATCTTGGCGTTCGGGTGGATGGCGATGTAGCGCTGGACGAACTCCTCGGCGTCCTTCCCGGACATGCCGCGCTCGATCGACCCGAAGTAGAGGTATTGGCGGAAGGTGATCGTCTTCCCGGCCATCGTGCAGACCCCCTGACTGAGTACGGGGCCCGGGCCTGGTATGAGCAGGTCCGGGCCCCGAAGGGTGAGAGGTGGGATTGCCTACCCACAAGGACGGGGCTCCACTGGTTCCTGTACCGGTGCCGTCCATCCACTCAGCTGGCCTGTCCAGTCCCTCGAAGGGGAAGCCGTGAGTCACCGGCCGGACTGACTACCGGCCCTGCCACCTTGCCGCACCCCTTGCGGGACTTGCCGTCCCACCCTCAGCGTTGCCCTGGGTGGATCTGCCGGCCCTGGAGCCGGGCGGTTCGGGATGACTCCCAAGTGAGCGATTCGGACCCCCGTGAAGCGTGGGGGCCTGGATTCTGCCACTCTCCAGCAAGACCGTCGTCCCGCTGTTGAGAAGACCGTAGGGGACGTTGTTCGGATTCGTCAAGTCGAGAAAAGCGAACGGGCCCCGCATGGGGTCGGGACCCGTTCTGTCACCTCGGGGGGAGGCAGTCGTTCTGCTGGAGACAATCCGAACATACACCCGGCGTGGCGTCCTGGGAAGGCATTCTGGGGCATACAGACTGCATCTGCACCCCGTTCTGAGTCGATAGGAGAACATCATGGGCACGATCGCGATGACTTCGGCACCCGGGACGAGCGCGGTCCCGCAGGCGATGACGGTCGTCCCTATGCGCACAGACGTCTGGAACGACGTCGTGAAGGGCACCATCGAGTCGGTCCGCAAGGAGATCGACGATGCCTGCGAGGAGATGGAGACCCTCTACAACAACGAGCCGGACCACTGCCTGCGGATCATCTCCGGGCACTCGGCCCGGCTGAGTCACATCGCCATCCTGGTCAGGCGCATCGAGGACCGCGAGCCTCAGTGGAGGCAGCTGCGCGAGCGTGAGCTCGAGACCGCGCTCCGCGAGCTCGAGCGCCAGTACGACAACGCCAGCCGCCGGCACACCATGCGGGAGTTCGACTTCAAGGTCGACGGAGGAATGCCCTGATGATCGACTACGTGCCCTGCGGGGTGATCACGCGTCAGGAGGGCCAGCTGGTTCGCTGTACCCGCGACATCACCCACCGTGGTCACCACTGGCGCGACGTCGAACCGCTCCCGGAGGGCTGTCCGCACACGATCCAAGACGGGGTCTGCCACTGCTCGACCAGGAGAGTTGCCTCATGAAGTTCGGAGCCCAGCTCGAGCACGCCCAGGTCATCGACGGAGAAGTGCTCGGTGAGTTCTACGACGACTGGAGCGCCGGCAGCGACGAGGAGTGGCCCGACCCCAGGTACGGACGGGTGTCCACAACGACTCGGCCCTCAATCCAGTACGTCAACGAGGCAGGGATTCCCGAGGACGTCATCGACCGCCACTTCCGGCGCGGCCGGGGCTTCCGGGAGATCTCCTCGATCATCGAGAAGTGGACCCAGGACCTCAACAACGAGCTCTCCACGGCGCCCAGCCTCAGCCTCTTCAACCGGTCGAGCCGGTACAAGCCGTCCTCGCTGCACATCCACGCGATCATGGCCAGGACCTCCTGGGCCTGCGACCACGACGACATCCTGCTGACCCTCGGCGAGGTGGTCGAGGGCCTGATGTGGCCGAAGTGCAAGTTCGAGCTGATCGAGGAGGACGAGCAGGACTTCTGGAACCAGTGGGCCCGCCGGATCAACCTCGACGCGATGCTGCGCGCCATGGGCCGGGAGGACTACAAGGTCTCCCAGTTCTACGTCGGCCTATGGTGGGAGAAGGCCACGTTCGCCGTGCGCGACAACGCCGTGGAGGAGAAGGTCCAGGAGTTCAAGGACGAGCTCAAGCAGAAGAAGTACGAGGAGCAGGTCGAGCAGCGTGAGCAGCTGATCGCGGCGAACAAGGGCAACCCCGACTTCATCGCGCCGCCCGAGCTCCCCGAGCCGGTCAAGAAGAACAAGGGGGGCAACCGGAAGCGCCGCAAGTCGGTGCAGCTGACCGTCCCGACGTCGTACACCATCTTCGACCCCACCAAGGTCGTGCCGGTCGGCCAGCTGATGTTCGGCAAGGAGCGCTTCGCCTACGTCGCCACCCGCGAGGAGGACGAGGCGTTCTCCAAGGTGATGGTCGGCAACGTCGTCGACGACACCGTGCTGCGCCTCCTTGAGCGGAAGTACACCCCGAACGGCCAGGACAAGAAGATGTGCGCCGAGCTCGGGGTCGACGACTCGCTCCTGTGGCTGTTCAACCGGGACGCGATCTGGCGCTACACCGCCACCCGTGCGCAGTACGAGCGCTTCGCCGTACCGCGCATGAGGAGCGTCATCCCGATCCTGGAGATGAAGGACCACCTGCGGAACTCCGACCGGGCGACCCTGATCGGCAACACGAACTTCATCGTGGTGATCACCAAGGGCTCCGACAAGCTCCCGGCCAAGCCGGCCGAGATCGAGAACCTGCAGTCCCAGGCCCGCATGGTCGCGCGGCTGCCCGTGCTCGTCGGCGACCACCGGCTGCACGTGGAGATCGTGGCCCCGACCATGGACAACACGCTGCAGGACTCGCGCTGGCAGGTCCTGGACTCGCGACTGGTCTTCACCGCCCTGAAGACCTTCACCCCGCTCACCCAGGGTGGCGCCTCGGCGGGGAGTGGGGTCAAGGAGATGTCGATGATCGTCTCCAAGGGCCTCATGAACCACCGGCACATGATCGTGCGGAGCCTGGAGAAGGAGATCTTCGCGGTCATGCTGCAGCGGAACCCGGATCTCACCGAGTTCCCCACGCTGACCTTCAGCCCCCGGCGGATCACTCTCGACTTCCAGGCCGACATCATCGGTCAGGTGCTCAAGCTGCGCGACCGTGGCGACATCTCCCGGGAGACCACGCTCGAGGAGCTCGACTACGACCAGGACACCGAGGTCATGCGTCGCGCGATCGAGCGCCTGGTCTACGACGAGGTGTTCGAGTCCCAGACGCCGTTCTCGAGTCCGGCCACGAACCCGTACGGCACCTCCGCGCTGCCGCCGGGCTTCGTCCCGGCCGCGCCCGGTGGCGCCCCGCCGGCGCCCGCCGCGCCGCCGGCGAAGACCGCCGCACCGGTCCCGGCCAAGAAGGCCGCGAAGAAGGTCGCGAAGAAGGCGGCGCCGGCTGCGACGAAGCCTGGCAGCAACGTGGGACCGAAGGGTCAGTCACGCACCGAGGGTGGGCGTCCGACCGGCGCCCGGACTGCAAAGAAGACCCCCTGAGGGCCGACGTAGTACTGAGCGAAGGAGCTGGAGATGACCACCCAGGCCGAGGAGTCGCGGAAGTTCACCGCGAAGCAGCGGAAGAGCGCATCCAAGGACGGCACCGCCATGCCGGATGGGTCCTTCCCGATCAAGAACGCCACCGACCTGAAGAACGCGATCAAGCTGGTCGGGAACTCGAAGAACCCCGCCGCCGCGAAGGCGCACATCATCAAGCGCGCCAAGAAGCTCGGCCTGACCGCCAAGCTCCCGAAGGGCTGGACGACCGAGAAGGCGTACGCCGACATCGCCACGCTCACCGGTATCGAGTGCCCGGGCGAGGACTGCGGGCGCCGCTTCTTCACCGACGAGGCGTTCATCGACCACGCCGAGAAGGTGCACACCTTCTCCGACATCGAGCGGCTGGTCGGCCAGGAGCTCCGGGAGAAGTTCGGCCGGCGCGGTGACTACGAGGCCACCCCGCCGGTCTCGAGCATCTGGGTCTGGATCAGCGACATCGCCGACGACTGGGTCGTCTACCAGGTCGAGGGCGGGGACAACGAGGGCCTCTTCCAGATCGACTACACCATCGACCAGAGCGACAACGTCACCTTCGGCGATCCCGTCGAGGTCGTCCGCCGTACCGTCTACGACCCCGTGAGCTGAAGGAGCCCCTGATGGCCAACGTCTCTGTCGACACCGGCGCCGGTGTCGCCCTCGACCTGTCGGACTACCCCGACGCCGGCGAGCGCGGCCAGGTCCTGATCATGCAGAACCTCGGGGGCGGCGACATCTACTTCGACATGGTCAGCACCGTCGACGCCGACTCCGGCCTCAAGCTGGCTGCGAACGGCTCCTACGAGCTCACTCTCGTCGGCCAGACGGTCTACGTGATGGCCAGCGCCGACGGGACGGACCTGCGGTACGTGGTGGTGGGCTGATGCCGGGCCGACTGATTCCTGCCGCTGGCGGGGTGGACCTGGAGCAGGTTCAGGCAGCCGTGACGGATGCGGTCGCCACTCTCCCGGTGCTTCCGGACGGTGGCGATACCAACGCGTTGCTGTCCAAGGCGTCTCCCGAGACCGGCGACACGTTCTGGGTGGCTCCGGACGCTGTCGCGCCGGCAGAGAAGTACCGGGGCGGATGGGCCGCTGACGAGCTGGTCTACAGCGAGGACTTCTCGGCGGGCGTGCTGCCCGACGGGTGGGTGGCCACCAACGTCACCCCGACCGTCGTACTCATCTCGTCGCTGTCTGCGGCCGACCCCCCGGCTTACTCCAAGGCGCTCGCCATCTACGGCACCTCCTTCGCGAACAGGGACGTGACGCTTGACCTGAGCACCCTCCCCGAGGCCGAGGGGGTGAGTCTGACCAGGGTGACGTTCGACATCGCGGTCGACAACGGCGTCTGGGGTACGACGAACTTCACCTTCCTGGTCGGCGGCAACACTGCGGGATCGCAGGGGCCCGGCGCGTGGCTGGCGTACGACGTGCCCTTCAGCGGCACACCCACCTTGACCTGGCGCCGCAGCGGCACCAACAACGACGGGCACGGCAACGTGTTCCTCGCCGGCTTCCGCCTCTACGGCCAGAGCGACCCGTACATGCTCGGGGACATGGTGACGTGGAAGGGCAAGAACTGGAGCTCCACGGTGGACAACAACGGCTCCGAGCCGGGCACCGATGCCGGCTGGGAGCTGCTGGGGAACCCCCAGGATGTCGGATGGGAGACTCTCTACGCCACGGCCGACCGGCCTGTTCCCGACTCCGGCCAGCTGGGCCTGCGGATCTACGACACCGACCTCGGAAAGCCGGTCTGGTGGAACGGCACCGAGTGGACCGATGCAACCGGGACGGCGGTCTGAACATGGACACCCTGGTCTTCGACAAGGGTCACTCGACGTACCTGGTGAGCTCCGCCTCGGTGCTGACCAAGGAGACCGACGTCTCCGACATCGCCGGCCTGCTCACCGACAACGCCTGGGCGATCGACGACTCCAACCCCTTCGTGAAGTGGATCGGCGGCGACTTCGTCGAGGCCGACAACCCGAACGAGAACACCCAGTTCTGGACCGCCGGCGACCTCGAGCTCTCCGAGTACACCATCCGGTACGCCCCGCTGAACATGATCCACAAGTGGCGTGACCCGGTCGGCTTCTTCGCCTCCACCAAGACCGTCCAGCTGGAGAAGGACGACGACGCGGACGACGGAGTCGACCAGGGCTCGATGAAGATCCAGGCCCTCTCAGGGATGTGGACCCACCTGTTCCCCCTGGAGGCTGACGTCGTCGACGCGGCCGACGGTGCCGGGCTGCTCTTCTACTCCATGGAGTGCCGGGGCACGCACCTGATCTGCGGGACGAACGAAGCCAAGGGTCTCGAGGGCTGCGGTGAGAAGTTCGACTACATGGCCTTCGACGACCACTGCGAGCACCTCCAGGAGCGCTCGAGCGTCCGGCACATCGTGAACCCGACCTTCCGGGGCGGTGCACTGATCGTGCCCCCGGTCCGGCCGGGATGGAAGAACGCAAACGCCGGCGTGGTCAGCGACGCGGTCATGCAGGAGGCGGCGGCGTACGCCGAGCGGCACGAGGCCGCGTACACGTCCCTGAACAAGGGCGGAGCCGACCTGTCGTCGGCGGAGTGGGAGATGCTCATGGCACAGCTGTGTGTCATGGCGGGAACAGGAGAATGATGAACAGGGAAACGGAACAGGATCAGGCCAAGAGCGAGCCCGTCCAGCAGGACGCCGACGAGTTCATGGACACCGGGGTGCTCCACGAGCGGCCCAAGGGCAAGAAGGGGGACGCGAAGACGGGCCTCCAGGGACGACGCGTAGATCGCGAAGCCCTGTGACTGCGGTGCGCATCCGCATCCAGCACAACAGCATGCAGTTCTCCGACGATCGGGATCAGCATGCTCACGATGCGAAGGTGGTCTTCGACTTCGCCACCAACAACGACGTCTGGGCGGTGACCGGCACCGAGTCGGGCTCCTCGCCGAGCAACCACGACCTGCGCCAGCTGCTGATCGACCAGGCGCACGCTCACAACTGGTTCGGCTACTTCCACAAGTGGGGCGACTGGGTGGCGCTGAACCGGCGGTTCCTGCACCGGTTCGACCACGGGTACATGGGTCCGTTCATCCCGGGCACCCACGGCCTCAGTCCGGCCCAGGGTGCTCACAGCCCTCGGGGCATCACCTGGGCCCAGGGCGAGGCCAAGAGCGCCAACCTGGGGCTGATGACCTTCGGGGCTGCGCACTACCTGACGGCCGGCTCGATGAAGGTCAGCGGCTCCAACCAGCGGCTGGTCAACGGGATCGGCAAGTACGGCCATGAGCACGGCGGCGGGAAGAAGCTGGTCTTCTTCGACGCCGACGCCAACGAGCACGACGATCAGGTGGACGTGTTCCGGGGCAAGCCCTTCACGACCATCGCCGACGAGCTCCACAAGCACCCGAAGACCCACGGCAAGGACAAGCAGCACGGCAGCGCCATCGACATCATCTCGTCCTACGACCATGACGGACGGGTGACCGGCAAGTCCTACCGGGTGCTGGACGATTCGGACCTGCATCTGTACGCCGACCACTTCTTGCTGCTGGCCGACTACAACGTCCGGGAGATGGCCGTCTGAGAAGCCCCCGGAGCTTCCCTTCGCTCCGGTTCGAGAAGGCCCCGCCACCCCCCCGGGCGGGGTCTTCTCTCGCGTCTGGGTGCTTCGGACGTGTATCGAAACTAAAACCCGCCGGGCCGGTGACTCGATGACTCCAGTGTGGAGAACGAGCACGCAGTCGCGCTGCACGACCAGCTCCTGGCGATGAAGCCGGAGTCGGCCAAGCACAACGCGGATGTCTGCCCGTTCTGCGTGGAAAAGGCCTCGCAGTCCACGGCGTCTGGCCCTCCAGACGTGTCCGAGATCGAAAGCACGGAGGGAGGGGCAACCCCGACCATGAGCGGAACCGAAGCACAGGGCATCTCGCAGGAGACGCACGAGGCGCTGGTCCAGCAGAAGGTCGCGACCGCCATCGCGCAGTCCGACCAGGCGCTGGCGACCCAGACCGATCGCGCGAACTCCGCCGAGGCGCAGGTGAAGGAGCTCGAGACCGAGCTCGCGTCGGTCAAGGAGGAGAACACCAAGCTGTCCTCCGACCTCGACGCGGCGCAGGTGGAGGTCAAGAGCCTGACCGAGGAGCGCGACCAGCTCAAGAAGGACGCCGCCGATGCCGCGTCCAAGCAGGAGGTGACCGAGAAGGCAGCCGAGCGCGCCAAGCAGGTCACCAACCTGAAGCTGTTCCCCGAGGAGTACGTCACCGAGAAGGCCGAGAAGTGGGCCGCACTCAGCGACGACGACTGGGCCGAGCAGCTGGAGAGCTGGGGCAAGCTCAAGCCCGCCGGCGACGGCGGCACGTCCACGGAGACCACGGGCGGTGACCAGGCCTCGGCGATGACCGGCGGCGATGGCGACCACTCGGCCACCTCCACCACCGATTCCGCCGCCGAATCCGGCGACGAGAAGAAGGTCAGCCCCCGCCGCGCGGCGCTCGGGCTGTCCGCCAAGTGAGGAAGGAGGAGTAGCAGATGTCCTACGGACGTAACTTCGGTATGCGGGACTTCACGAACGTCATCCGTTCGGGTCGTTTCCGTACGCCGAGCACCGGTTCGGCGTTCCGCATCGGTTCGGCTGTCCAGCTGGACCCGGCCAACGCGGGTCTGATGAAGGCCTGTGCCGACGGTGCAGCCCCGACCGCCGAGTCTGGGATCGTGGTCTACGAGCACATCCAGAACAAGTCGGACGCTCTGACCACTGCCTACGACTCGCCCTACGACCTCGTTCCTCTGGGTGTCTACGCCCAGATCGTGCACGGTCCGGGCGTCAAGGTGTGGTTCAAGAACACGCCGCTCAAGACCCTCTACGACGGGCGCACACGCGCGGCCGTCACGATGGTCAACCCGACGGACCTCTCGTCGGTTGCCCCTGGTGACACCCTGATCCCCCACGGGGACGGGACGTGGTCGGAGTCTTCGACCACGCCCTGGTTCGAGGTCACCCACGTCAACGCCGCGACCGGTCTGGTCGAGGCCCGGTTCCTGTTCTGAGGAAGGAGACCATCACCATGAGCGACACCAAGAAGCTGGTGGACTCCTTCGGGAGGACGCAGGAGGACAACGCCGAGCGCCTCAAGATCATCGAGGCCGCGAACGCGGAGGCCAAGGAGAACTGGGACGACCCGGCGTGGCGGCGCGAGTTCGCGGCCGACCTGACCGAGAGCATCCTGCTCGGTTTCGACTACACCACCCTGGTCGGGCAGTGGCTGGACACCGAGACGACCGACTTCAACGGACGCATCTTCATCCGTGAGGCCACCGGTCTGAAGGCGTTCTACATGGCCCGTGGTGGCTACATCGAGGCCAGCGAGCTGTCGGCCGAGATCTCCGAGGTCCCCCGGGACATGATCGGTATCCACGTGTGGGACTTCGAGGACAAGTTCCTCAACTCCTTCGCGGAGTCGGCGCAGGACCTCCGGGACCTGTCGATCCGACGCATGGACGCCGAGGTGAACCGTCGGGTCTACACGGTCCTGAAGGCGGCGCTTGCGACGTCCTACACGACCACGGCAGCCGGCATCTCGCAGACGGCGCTCGACGCCGCCATCGCGGCATGCCAGGACGAGTCCCTCGAGGGGAACGTTACGATCGTCGGTCGGCCGCAGGTGGTCAACCAGATCGGCAACTTCGACGGCTTCGGCAACGAGACCCTCGAAGAGCTCCGCAGGAACGGGATGTTCGGCCAGTACAAGGGCTGCAACATCGTGACCCTGAAGAACTACAAGGACGAGGACAACGTCGCCTACATCCCGAACAACGAGCTCTGGGTCGTGGCGCGGGACGCCGGCAAGTTCGCCTTCTACGGCGGTCTGAAGTCCAAGGAGTTCATGGAGCTGGACAACTGGTACTGGCACTACCTGTCGCGTCGCGACACCGGTGTCATGGTCCACCACCCCGAGCGCTCGCGTCTGCTGATCGACTCCTCGCTCTGAGGTCCTGCTTCAAGCACTGAGAGGCCTCCGGGTTCGCCCGGGGGCCTCTCTGCGTGACCGAAAGTGGGTATGGACGCCTGGGGGAGGCTCGGGTTACGGTGACGGGGCCGCTGGACGCCCCGCAGCGAGTCCCCCTCAGCGCGGGCGATCCCCCCTCGGCATGCCGGGCTCCTCTACCCCCGTGGGAGGAGCCCGGCACTTCTTCCGCCACGTGTCCGCACCTCCGCGTGTCTGCGACCCTGGTGGTCTAGTGTCGATCCGAACGTAGGAACAGGACCAGGAGGACACCGTGGCAGGCACCATCACCCAGGAAGACCGTGAGTTCGTCGAGCGATGGGAGCACATCTCGCCGGCGAACTGGGGG
>Ga0164241_10003277_pt1 | contig 16565 bp, 11 predicted proteins | sample OricomyardsoilBY_FD_108780 | JGI IMG/M metagenome (GOLD analysis project Ga0164241, IMG submission 108780) | Backyard soil microbial communities from Emeryville, California, USA - Original compost - Back yard soil (BY) | ecosystem: Environmental > Terrestrial > Soil > Unclassified | place: USA... | reverse complement strand
TACGGGGCAAATGAAATAAGAGAATGAAGCGGTTTTAATATTGATGGCATTGATCACATAAATAAAAGTAAGCCAGTTGGCAACCAGCAACGCACCACCGGCCAGCGTTATTCCAATGATTTGAAGTCGTTGATTTTTATTAAGTGACTTAAATAAGGAAAGGTCTGCTTTTAGTCTGGCCTTACGCGCAATCAGAATAATAAGAACAAGGATAATAGCTGAGAATAAAATCCGGAAGTAAAGTATTTCACCGGCACCAAAACCTTTCAATGCACGCAGCGGCAAAGAGAAGAATCCCCAGATGACGAAGGCCGAGATGGCCGCTGTGTAATGTTTTTGATTATTCATGATGCAGCGAATATAGAGAATGCTTATTCGCTGAATTAAAAAGAGGAAATAAAAATTAATGAATTAGTTCGTTCTCCAGAGAACAAACGTATGTTCTTAATTGATTTGAATAGGAACTCCAATTTTGATTTTCTCCCAACTGATTTCGAGTACGCATTCTGTTTCTGAGAGTTCTTTAATAGAATACTCAAGTCGTTCCTGGATCTTCGAAAGGTTCTTTGGCGTAATGGTTATTCGGGTTGCATCATCTTTGGAATCGTAATCGTCAGCTAAGTGCTGATTCCAGTTTTTATTCAGAATGAACGTCCACTTGTCTTTCCCCGGAATGGTGAAGATCCCGTATTTGCCTGCTGGAATTTTCTTACCTCCTATGGAGAAGGATTGATTGATTTCAAAGGACGTTGCCATGTGGGCTCCTGTTGACCAAACCTGGTCATAAGGAACTAATCCACCCCAGATTACTCTATTGCGAACTGCTGGAGCAGTGTACAAGATGGTAAGGTGTGCTTTGCCTATCATCGCATGCTCTTCACGGGGAATGCTTTTCTTGGTAGTGTCTTGTTTTGTTGCCGTATGCGAATGATCGGTTTGTGCGATGGCAATAAAAGTAGTACCGATAAAAATGATAAGAATAAATGATCTTAAGTTCATAGGTAATTTTTTTTTAAGTGTACGCGAATAAAGCAATGTAGAGCAGAGACCTAATAATTCGGTGATCAATTCGAAGATATTGGAGTCTTAGAAACACTATTGAAGAGTTTCTTTTACTGACCCACAGGTCATCATCTTATCTCCGAAATAGGGATTGCGTATTTTATCACTTTCACTTAACCAGAACGCGCCCTCATTATTGAATGCCATCGGGCAGAATTCATAGTAGGCAGTCGTGCCACCCAATCCATATGCCTTGATGGTTTTATAAAGATTATCCGATAATGAACTAAATGCTTTGCGCTGCGCTTCAATGTCTGAAGAAGCTTCCATTTCTTTCAATGCACCCTCCATGCTTCCTAAATAGGTCATCCAATCACTGTGTGCTGCACCGGAGACTAATTTCATATCTACATCACTAAGCGCTTTCTGTGTGGAAGCTACTTCTGTCTTTACTTTAGCTGCATCGGTAGCAACAAAAGCGTCTTTCAATGCAATGTAGGACGTAAACAATGAAGCCAGTTGTTGTTGGAATACAGCGTCTACCTGGAATGGTGTAGAACCTGCAGTTGAATCAGCAGTAGTTGCTTCCATGGCAGTATGATCGTGCGACTCCATAGCCTGTTCTTTTTTACCGGAGCAGTTGTTAAGCAATAAACTTGCAGCTATTGCTAATGCGAATAATTGAGTTGTGGTTTTCATGTATATTAGATGGTTATGATAATTTAAATTTAGATACTTCCTCTTTTTAAAATGAAATCGCTATATAATAAATAGGCGCCACTTACGGCAACGATTTCTCCTTCTTTTATTCCTTCAGTGATTTCGGTTTGATCGAAATCGTCCAGACCGGTTTTTACTTTACGTGGCTCAAAGGTGTTTTTATCAGTTTGTACAAATACATAGGCTTCATTACCATGATGAATAACTGCGTCTGTGGCAATGGCGATGGCTTGTTTGGATGAATGGGTGAATAGAACTTGTGCATGCATGCCGGGCTTCCATTTTCCATCCGGATTTTTTAATGAAGCACGTAAAATGCTGATCTGTGATCCAGCAAGGTATTCAGGACTAATAAAATTTACTTTTGCTTCTGTTTGGTCAGTGCCATCAATTCGCACCGTGATCTGATCGCCCGTATGAACTAACCTAAGTTCCTGTGGATAGATTTCTGCTTCCAGCCAAAGTTGATTGATGTCTTCAATCCGATACAATAAATTTCCTTCGTTTACATATTGACCTTCGGCAGCATTGATCTCAGTCACGATGCCATCAACAGGAGAGACGAACATTATTTTTTGTTGAAGATGTTTCGATTGTCCCAGCTTACTGACTTGATTTGGAGTTAATCCATACAATAACAATTTACGCTCAGCGGATTTTAGGTAGGATTGATATCTTTTTTCTGTCTGGCCCAATGTCTCAGATTGTTCTTTAGCCAACAAGTATTCCTGCTGTAAGGTGAGTAGTTGTTCACTGAATAATTCATAGAGCGCTTCACCTTTACGAACGCTTCTTCCTGTTTCTTTGATAAACAGTTTTTCAATTCTTCCGGTGGCGCGGGCGCTGATGGCTTCGCTTCGCTCTTCGTCTGCAGCTAACCGTGCATTCAATGAAATTGTTTCACCGATTGCTTTCAAAGCGACTTGCTGTACTTTGATATTCGCAAGTTTGATTTGGGTATCATTCAGCATCACCGATGGTTTCCCAACCACAGGAGAGATGTGATGATCATGTCCGCTCATGACTGCTTTCTTTTTTTCGGAGCAGCTTATGATGAGCAGTGATATTGTGAGTAAGCTGATCAGTCGCATATCAGTTTTTTGTTTTGATAAAGTTTTCACTGTCTACTAAGTAATGAGCATCAGATGCGATCTCATCGGAAGAGGTGATACCTTTCACCTCTGTCCAGCCATTAGTTGTTTTCTCTGTTTTTATTTCCTTTGGTTTGAAAACACCGCGATCTTTGATAAAAACAATTTGAGTCAATCCCTGATCCAGTATTGCGGCTGTGGGAATCCAAAGTCCTTCGGACGGTTTTAACTGAATAGTAGCATGGACCAACTGCCCGATTTGCAGATCCTTTATCTTTGAAATGTACAATCTGATTTTTACAAACTCTTGTCCTTCATTTAGAAAAGGTTGAATGAAATCTATCTGAGCTTTCTCGATTTCATTATTACCTAAATCCAAGTCCAATTCATTCTTGATTTTGATAGAGCCCACTGCGGATAAGGGAAGATTAAGTTCAATTCGCAATTCCGATGTATTAATTACTTTAAAAAGAACCTGGCCCGCAGTAACGTAATCTCCTTGTCGGATAAGTTTGACTGGAGAGTTGCTGATTGTAGCATTTGTTGCGGATGAACTATTCATCCCACCATTCATTGATGCAGGAGCTACACTTGGGGAATTGGATTGAGGTTGATCATCATTAATTACATATCCATCATAAGGGCTGTAAATTGAAATGGTTGAAGATGCTTCTTTCTTTTTAATTAATTCTTCAGTTTGTTTGGAAGTAAAGCCAAGTAGAGACAATTTGGTTGTGGCAGATTCAATTAGAGGCTGATTATCTGGATCATTTTCAACCACGTAAAGCAATTCGCGTTGCGCAGTCATTAATTCAGGACTATAGATCTCAGCTACTTTCTGTCCTTTACTGACTTTCTGAAATGCGTATTTGAGATATACTTTTTCTAATCTTCCTCCAACGCGTGTTGGAATGGAGTATTCTGTTCGGGTATCATAGGTCACGATACCTTGAACAGGTATTGAAATGGCCATTGATTTGAATTCGCCTTTAATGGTTTTAATGGATGAAACGATGGCTTCATTAGTAGAAGGCAGAAGTTTGTTCAGATCTTCAGTAATATGCACTTCTTCGCCTGCTCTTGCCTTGCGCACCAGATCCATTCCACATACCGGACAACTTCCCTGCTTGTCGGAAACAACCGTAGGGTGCATAGGACAGGTGTACGTCTCAACGTGTGCTTCCTTTTTCGCGCAGCTTACTGCCGCAAGTACAAATAGTAATATAATGAGTTGGCCCTTAGCTATTGGCCATTGGCTGCCTTTAGCTAAAGGCCAACAGCCAACAGCCAACAGCCAATGCCTAACAGCTAACCCCCACTTATTTTTCAATTTCTCTCTCATACTTCACGATCATTAAATAATACTCTTCCATTTTATTCAGGTATTCCATCTGCACCATGTTCATCGCTTCCCAGCCATCCAGTACCATAGGTAGTTGTTCACGGTTTTCTTCATAAGCCAGCATAAGGGATTGATAATTCTTTCTCAGTGCAGGAATGATCTGCGTATTGTAGTTGTCCAACTGCCTTTGCATGCTGTTTAATTGCGAGGCCATTCCTGCCAGCATTCCTCGTGCTTCAATTAAAATCGCCTCGCGATTCTTCTTCATCGCTTCGATTTCATAATTCATTCCTTTCACCTCCGACTTATAGCCACGTGATGACCAGGGAGCAATGGGTATAGAAATCATTCCCATAATTGTAAACATTTGAGGCATTCCAGAAGCGAACGGACTCATGTGGTTGTAACTGATTTTAAAATCCGGTTTGGCCTGAATGTTTTGCAGCTCCTGATTCAGCCGCATCACTTGTATAGTTTGATCAATCTGTTTGATGTCGCTTCGCTGATCGCTAATGGCAGCAGTGTCGTAGATCAATTGATTGACATCGTATTTGATAATTGTTGTTGTGTCAATTCTGATTTGTGCATCGTGCGCAATGTTCATTAACGACTTCAATCGGTAATTCTTTTCGTCAATGGACGATTGGGTCATCAATTGCATGTTTTGTATTTCGTGCAGGCGACCTTCCGTCTTATAAATATTTCCTAACGATCCCTGGTTGTATGGATAGCGAATCCGTGCCAGTTTCAACATTAATTCTACGATCTGCTCATTCTCTTTCAATACACTCATTTTCTTCTCGAGAATCAGCAATTGGTAGTAAGAAGCTTTTGCTTCAGACCGCAATGCATTGTATTGATAATTCTTTCCTTGTGTTTCTACTGCTGCACGTGAGGACAAGTAATTCTTTGTCGCATTTAGGCGTGCAGGATTAGGAATACTTTGTTCCGCAGAAATCATGAATGATCCTCTGTTTCCGGATTCCATCACGTTCTGTCCCGGATATGGAGTCATGAACGTTCCTACACCCACCATCGGGGCCATCCAGCTTCTTGCTCCTTCGGTGTATGCATTCATCGCTTTCACTTTGCTATCATACTCTTGCAACATTGGGTTGTTGCGATTGATAATGGAGAGCACGCTGTCAAGTGAATAGGTTTGAGATTGAGCGTTCGTGCTTGTGAAAAAAATTAGCATTACAATGATACCGGATGCTAGATACTGGATGCTGGTAGTTTTGACCAAGCTGCCAGAATCCAGAATCCAGAATCTAAAAGTCCTCAAGTTTCTCATTTCAATGTTTTGTATCATATCCGTCAAGTTTTCCAAACTTTCTAAGTTCATACTCCTTCGTCATTAAAAAGATTAAAGGCGTTACTAATAATATGTGAGTGGAAGAAGTCAACACGCCTCCGATCATCGGCAATACGATGGGCTGCATTACATCACTTCCTACTCCGGTCGACCATAATATAGGTATCAATCCAAACAACGCCACGGACACCGTCATGATTTTAGGTCGCAGGCGTTTTGCTGCTCCGGCAATCACAAATTCTCTCAGGTTTTCTTTTGAAATCGTTTCACTGGAGTTGCCTTTTAGTTTGATGAGTTGCTGCATCGCATCGTTCAGGTAGATGACCATCACTACTCCGGTCTCTACTGCAATTCCGAACAACGCAATAAATCCTACTGCAACCGCCACAGATAAATTCACTCCATAGAAGTAAACCATGTATGCTCCTCCAATCAACGCAAAAGGAACCGTGATCAGACTAAAGAATGCCTCTCTGATTGATTTAAATGCCAGGTAGAGTGAAATAAAGATGATGAGCATCACCAATGGCAGGATGATCAGCAATGTTTGCTTTCCGCGAATGAGATTTTCATACTGGCCACTCCATTCCAGAAAATACCCATTGGGCAATGTACCTAACTCTGAATTCATTTTATCAATAGCTTCTTTAACTGTGCTTCCCAGGTCACGATCGCGTACATTGAATAAGACTGCCCCACGCAATAACGCATTCTCCGAGGTAATCATCGGGGGACCATTTTCAAAACGAATATCAGCTACCGAGGATAGAGGCACGGTTCCGAATGCGGGTGTTTTAATCGGAGTACGTTTTAATTGCGTGAGACTGTTGCGATAATCCTGGGCCAATCGGGTGCTGATGGAAAATCGCTGTCTCCCTTCAATCGTTTGTCCAACCACGGCACCTCCGATAGAAGATTCAACCACCATGTTTACATCATCGACTGTTAAACCATAACGACCCAATGCTTCACGGTTAATGTTAATTGTTAAGTATTTTCCTCCTGTAATGGGATCAACATACAGATCTTTTACTCCTTCAATGTTTTGCAAGACGCGTTTCACCTTTTCAGAAACCACCTGAATGCTATCCAGGTTTTGCCCGTAGACTTTAACACCAACATCTGTCCTGATTCCTGTTGCCAGCATGTTGATACGATTGATGATCGGTTGTGTCCATCCGTTAATCACTCCCGGAATCTGAAGCTTGCCATCCAATTCATTGATAATATCTTTTTTAGTGATGCCTGCCCGCCATTCTGATTTTGGTTTCAGTAGTATGATCGTTTCGATCATGCTGATGGGAGAGTTGTCCGTTGCTGTGCTGGCTCTTCCCGCTTTGCCTAATACTTTATCTACTTCAGGAACCGACTTGATGATTTTGTCCTGAACCTGTAAAATCCGCTTAGCTTCTTCATTGGAAATATCTGGCAATGTCACAGGCATAAACAAAATCGATTGTTCATCCAGTGGCGGCATGAACTCCGTTCCGAGACTAAGTAACAAGGGAATACTGATCAGTAACGCGATGATGTTTACTCCAATTGTGGTTTTGCGCCAGTTCATGCAGGTACGAATGATTGGTTCATAAATCCGTTCTAAGAATCGATTGATCGGATTCTTCGTCTCATCACCGAATTTTCCTTTCATAAAAAAGGAAATGATAACGGGAGCAAGCGTGATTACCAATACGGCATCGACTATCAAAATAAACGTTTTGGTCCACGCTAATGGATGAAACAGTTTTCCTTCCTGGCCAGTGAGCATGAATACCGGAAGGAAAGAAGCAATGATGATGATGGTGGAATAAAATACTCCTCTCGAAACCTGCTGCGAGGACTTTTCAATGATCTCTAATCGTTCTAATTCTGTAATTGGTCCGCTTTCGATGTATCGGTGCGATAGATTTTTATATGCATTCTCCGCCATGATGATCCCGTTATCGACTATCACGCCAATGGCCAACGCAATGCCAGTTAGTGACATGATATTGGAGGAAATTCCAAAGGCATTTAGTAAAATGAAGCTTGCAGCTATTGTAATTGGAATCTGTATGAGAATACTGATCGCACTTCTCCAATGAAACAAGAATAACAACACGATCACCGCCACCACAATCATTTCCTCAATCAGCGTAGTCTGAATAGACGAAATAGATTCTTCAATTAGTTCACTGCGATCATAGACAATGTTAAACTTCACGCCTTGTGGAAATCCCCTGGCTACCTCATTCATTTTTTTCTTTACTAATTGAATGACTTCATCAGCATTCTCTCCATAACGCATCACTACAATTCCACCCACGGCTTCGCCTTCTCCATTCTGATCGAAAATCCCGAGGCGTTGTTCGCCAGTCATTTGCACAGTTGCCACATCTTTGATTTTGATAGGAGAGGTATTGACCGTCTTTAATGCAATGTTTTCAATTTCTTCAATCGACTTGAGATAACCGGTCGTCTTGATAATGTAACCGATGTCGCTCAACTCAAACTTTCTTCCTCCCGATTCATTGTTATTAGAACGTACCGCATTGATTACTTCCGGCACGGAGAGATTATAGTAGGTAAGCTTGTTTGGATTGATGGTAACCTGGTATTGCTTTTGAAATCCACCGAATGAAGCAATCTCACTCACACCTGCTACATTCTGCAAGGCAAACTTCACATACCAATCCTGCAAGGCACGCTGCTCGCCAAGGTTCATGCCGGGAGCATCCAAGGTGTACCATAACACATGTCCTACACCGGTTCCATCGGGACCAAGAGTGGGCACTACACCTTGTGGCAACAAACGTGACGCATAGTTCAACCTTTCCAGCACACGTTCACGTGCCCAATAGATATCGGTATCATCATTGAAAATGACATAGACGAAACTCATTCCAAACATGGAGGTTGCGCGCACATATTTCACTTGCGGCAATCCCTGCATGTTCGTAACAAGCGGATACGTAACCTGATCTTCCATCACCTGCGGACTTCTGCCCATCCATTCGGTGAAGACGATCACCTGGTTTTCGGATAGATCCGGAATGGCATCGATCTTACTGATGCGCACAGAGTGAATGCCCCAGGCAAATACACCGAGAGCGATGAGTAACACCAGTACGCGGTTTCGTAACGAGATCGAAATTATTTTTTCAATCATGGGTGGTAACGTTTAGCGTTGCCGTTTCAGTGATCAACTTTTGTTGATGTCGTAAAATAAAAATGAACAGAGATGACTCCGATTGGAAGTCTCTCAAAAGGCAGAAGCGCCTGATTGAAAAAAGATCAGATTAAAAACGAATGCTGTTCCACCGTTCGGTCGGCAGAGCGCAAAGGCGTATCGTAAGAAATGTAATTGTTGTGTGCGTAAGCTGACGAAGGAATAATTTCCGCCATCAGAACAGGAGTGTAGACAATCGCCAACGCAACAAAAGAAGGTTGAATGCTCAGCTTGGATTCATATTTCAGGTCCTGGCCTTCGTGAGCGATGACCTCATCTTCGCAGCATCCTTTCATCATTTTCTGATGGCAGGGGGGCATTTTTGCATGACCGCAGCCATCGGCAACTTCCAGGAAAGCCACCTTGTTCACTCTTCCGCTGCAGCTATGCGTAGCCACATAGAAACTGCTGGATGCCAGGAGCACCAGGGCAGCTAATGTGAGGGACAGTATGGAACGAAAGGGACGCATTACTGCAAATGTACGGATTTTTGGGAATTTGGTTTCTGCAATTAAGATTGGGTATTTGATTACCTCATTACTATTGATTGTATTTATCAATCGTAATTAATTGTAAAATCGAATGACATTTATTGGTGCGATGATGATTTTTATGGGATCACTAGGGTTAGTAATGGCATTGCGAGATGACAAAGAGGAAGGTTGGAGCCAATCAAGATTAAAATTCGGTTTAAGTGTAATTTCTTTGCTAATCGTTGGCATTGTTTTAATAATCAGAAGTTACTTTGACTGATTTTAATTGTACTTGATTTATTGTTTATGTTTTACTGGTAAATCTACTATTTGTATAGCGCATTTCAACGCGTGCTTTTCTTGTAAAAGTAAAAATGGTATGGGATATCAGTGCAGACCCTTTAATGATTCTTCTTAACTTATTCCGTTCTTAACGCAATGGGTGTCATTCATTTTTTTCTTAAGCTATTCACCATTAATTCAACCTCATCGATTAATAATTCCGGTTCCGAATCCTGGATATAATGTCCGCTTTTAAAAGTTGAAATTAATTTTATTTGAGGTGCATCTTTCATCCAGTATTCAATGAGTCGTTTTTTTATTTCCCGATCTTCCTTAGTAGCTCCTTGTCCTACTCGAAAAGTAGCAATAATAGTAATAGGTATGTCTGTTGGGAATTTTACATTTTTCATTGTGTTTCGCTGTTGATGGTATTGGAAAGCTTCATTCCGTTGCCCTTTCGGTAAGCTGTTAACAAAGCGTTCTCTATCTTCTTCTGCTTTCTTTTTTTCTTCATTGGTCTTAAGAGCCATTAAGCTATCAAACTGATACTCGTGCACAGGATCTATTAAAATCATGCCGGCTACATTTTGAGGATATTCACTTTGGTATTTGCGAGCGATAAAACTTCCCAATGAATGCCCAATTAAGATATAAGGCGTTTCGATTTTTTCATTGGTTAGAAATTTATCTAAGTCGTTGGTTAAGTTTTCAATTGTTCTCGGATGGTTCGTTGAATCTGATCTGCCCAATCCTAATCGGTCATAGGTTACGACTTCGCTTATAGCACTTAGCTTTTGTTGTAATCTCTTCCATGTTTCTAAATTCTCACCCATTGCAACTTCGATAACAATAGTTGGCTTTCCATGCCCTTGAATTCTTGAGTTGAATGTTTGGCCATGGCTTTTAGATTGAAAAACCAGGAGGATCAGAAATAGGAGAATGAATCTTTTCAAATTTTGGTCGGTTTTCTTATTCTTAATTTAGTATATAAATTAAGAATTACTACTTATTTCAAGTCGATGTTTACTTACCCACTGTTGCAACCGAGTGCTTTTTTCTTTAAAAAAATGGTACGCGTTATAAACGCGCACCATTTTATTTCTGCTTCTGGTCTGTGTTATCACCATAGTCGTTAACTTAAAGGTACCAAAGAATACAGAGTTTGATAGTGAGTCTGTTTTCTGGTTGGTGCTGACCAGAAGCTTGGTCCAGCCTACCTGCGTAGCGCGCTTAGCTTCCGGTTGGTGTCCCCGGCCGGAAGTCCAACGATGTGAAAGGATTCAGCCGAATCAAACACGAAATGAGTCTTTTTAAATTGTTGAAATTATTTACACTTTTCAGAAACTCCATGTAATTTCATGCGTTAGCCAAACCTGTTGAAACCCAAAAATTATAACTTATGAAAATCAGAGCAGTAGTCATTGTAGTTGCTTTTGTCTGCAGTTTCGCAACCCAAGCGCAAACCGTGGATGAAATAGTAGCCAAGTATTTTGAAAACACCGGTGGCGTAGATAAATGGAAAGCCTTGCAGGGAATGAAAATAACTGCCAAAGTAAATCAGCAGGGCATGGAAATTCCCTTGGAAATTGTTCAATTAAAGGATGGCCTGCAAATGACTTCCATAAGCTTTCAAGGCAAGAGTATTAAACAGGGAGTGTTTGACGGTAACGATTTGTGGTCGCATAATTTCATGACGATGAAAGCGGAAAAAAGTGATGCCGAGACTACAGAAAATATGAAATTGGATGTTGGCGAATTTCCTGATCCATTTCTAACTTATAAGGAACGCGGCCTGAAAGCTGAACTGATGGGAAAAGAAACCATAGAAGGAACCGAAACATTTAAAATCAAGCTTACGAAAAAACCAATTAAAGTGGACGGTAAGGCAACTGATAATGTGGTGTTCTATTACTTTGATGCAGAGAATTTCGTTCCTCTTGTTATGGAAATGGAAGTGAAATCCGGACCTGGAAAGGGACAGATATCACAAATAAAATGGAGCGACTACCAGGAAGTACCCAACGGAAATGGATTGCTTATGCCTTTCACAATGTCTCAAGGCGCCAAAGGCGGCCCAAGCCAGCCGATAAATATCAGCGCAATTGAATTGAATCCTAAAGTTGATAACACTGAATTTAAATTCCCCTCGGGTCAATAAAAAAAATCAATAAACAGATTGCAGGCCAACAACCTGCAATTTTGTTTTATATCTTCTTGCTGGGTTAATTAATTCAAATGAAATAGTTATCAGCACGGGCTGGTTGGGACTTACGAATAGCTATGCCTGAGTTACTACTGTGATGAGGCAATCCACAGCGTTTAAAATTAACTGAGATTAAAAACACAAAACAGATGAAAACAAAAATTTTGATTTATTCTTTTTTGCTGGTAGGTATTGCAGCTTTTGGGCAAGATGCCGTTACTAAGGGGAAAGAATTATTTGGCGATATGCGGGCTCGGCATATCGGCCCGGCATTAATGAGTGGTCGCATCTCGGATATAGAGTTACATCCCGCGAATGACCGTGTCTTATATATTGGTGCTGCAGGAGGTGGTGTTTGGAAAAGCACGAATGGCGGTGCAACCTTTAACCCAATTTTCGATGAATATTGTCAATCCATTGGCGCTATTGAAATCGACCCCTCTGATCCGGACAATGTGGTTTGGGTGGGCACAGGTGAAACCTGGACACGCAATAGTGTGACCATTGGCGATGGCCTTTACAAAACATCCGATGGTGGAAATAGCTGGCAAAAAATGGGATTTGAAAATTCCGAACGTATTGCCGGTATTCAGGTGAATCCTCAAAATCCAAGTGAAGTATATGTGGCGGTCATGGGCGCATTATGGAGCGACAGTGAAGAACGTGGTTTGTATAAAACCATAGATGGTGGAAAGACCTGGAATAAAATTCTTTATGTAGATAAGACGACAGGATGTAGTGATTTAATCATCGATCCAAAAAATCCCAATGTATTGTATGCCGCCTTTTGGGAATTCAGGCGCACAGGCTGGAGTTTTAACTCCGGGGGTGTGAACAGTGCGTTGTACAAATCCGTGGACGCAGGAAAAACCTGGAATAAAATTCACAATGGTTTTCCAAAAGGAAAACTCGGTCGTATTGCAGTGGCTGCCGCTCCGTCCAATTCATCCATATTGTATGCCGTTATCGAATCAGAACAAGACAAAGACAAAGGCTTGTACCGCAGTGAAGATGGGGGCGCCAGCTGGAAGCAAACCAATAACGATTTTGGATTGGTGGTTCGTCCGTTTTATTTCTCCCGCATCACGATTGATCCGCGAAATCCTGATGTGATTGTAAAGGCAGGCTTATTCGGATCCATTTCGCGTGATGGAGGAAAAACATTCAAGAACCTTGGGCCAATGCACGCGGATATTCATGACATCGTTTTCGATATCAATCAATCCGACCGCATGTATGCTGCCTGTGATGGTGGCTTATACAGAAGCTGGGATGGCGGTACCACTATGGAAATAGTGGAGAACCTGCCCTTATCGCAGTTCTATCACATCAGCACTGATAACGAAGAACCTTACAATGTCTATGGCGGCTTGCAGGATAATGGCTCGTGGTATGGCCCCTCCAGTTCGCCCGGTGGGGTGGAAGCACGCGATTGGGAGGTAGTTGGTGTAGGCGATGGCTATCGTGTTTTACCGCATCCCACAAAAAAAATATTGTACTCAGAAATGCAGGGCGCTGAAAATGTTTGGCGTTATGACACTGAGAAAAAGCAGGTAAAAACCATTCAGCCATTGGCTATTAAAGGCGATCCGAAATTACGATTCAATTGGAATTCACCTATGGCAACCAGTGCGTTTAAATCAGACCGGTTTTATATGGGTAGCCAATTTGTGCATCGGTCGGAAAACATGGGCGACACCTGGATAAAGATCTCTCCTGATTTAACAACGAACGACCCCTTAAAAACAGAACAAGGAAAATCGGGCGGCTTATCACGCGATAATTCAGGTGCGGAAAATCATTGCACGATTTTTACCATTGCTGAATCGCCTTTGGACGAAAACATTGTGTGGGCGGGGACGGATGATGGCAACGTGCAGGTAACAAAAGATGGAGGTAAATCGTGGACAAATGTAGTGGCCAATATTGCCGGCCTGCCAAAGAATACATCTTGCTGGCATATCGAGGCGAGTGTATTTGGGAAAGGTACAGCCTATGCCGTGTTTACGGGCTATCAAAAAGGAGATATGAAACCTTACGCTTTTAAAACAACTGATTTTGGCGCAACATGGAAATCAATCATATCCCCCGATGTCAATGGTTTTGTACGCAATATTCAGGAAGACTATGTAAATGAAAATTTGCTCTTTTTGGGTACTGAGTTTGGTCTTTACATCAGCCTTGATGGAGGTGTGAGCTGGCTGAAATTCACCAATAAAATGCCTTCCGTTGCAGTGCATTTTATTGATTTACAAAAAAGAACAAATGACCTCGTGATGGGCACGCATGGCAGAGGGGTTATAATTATTGATGACATTAGTCCATTGCGCCAATTAACTACCGAATTGCTGGCAAAAGATTTCCACTTCTTTCCCATTAAGCCAGCAGTAATGGATGAATCCAATAGTTTTGGCAGCACTGCTTCTGAAACACAATTTGTAGGAGCCAACGCAAGCAAAAATGCAAGGATCATCTACTATTTGAAAAAGCGCCATACCCTCGGAAAGATGACAGCCGAAATTCAAGATCTCAATGGAAATAAAATAACCGACCTCGATCCAGGCAAAGCAAAAGGACTGAACATCATCGACTGGTCATTCACAACGAAGCCGCCAAAAATTGCGGTAGGTAAAACATTCGCCTTTGGCGGATTTACTTCGCCACGGGTACCAGCCGGTACATACAAAGTCGTGATTCAAAAAGGTAAAGAAACATTTACCAGCGATCTGATTGTGCAATACGATACCAAATCCACAATTGCGGCAGAAGATCGAAAATTAAACGAAGAGGGTACTAAAAGACTTTTTGATATGACTCAACAGCTTGCTTATATGGTGTATGAGATTGATGAGACCATTAAAGCTGCGGAAGATCAGAAACAAAGAAATCCAGCAGCCGTCAAAACGGTTACTCCATTTATTAATGAGTTGACCAAGCTAAAAGAAACGTTGGTGGTGACAACGGGTGATAATTATGTAGGCGCGGGTGAGCCTCAGTTGCGCGAAGATTTGGCTGAGCTGTATAGTAAAGTCGCAAATACCTTTTATAAGCCTTCTGACGCTGAACTAAACAATCTTGCTGCACTTGACGAACGCATGCAGGCGGCTAAGACAAGTTTTAAGAAAATTAAGGAAAAGCATACCTCCAAACTAAATGAGGTAATGGCAAAGAATAAAGTCGAGCCACTTATCTTAAAACCATTTGAAGAGTTTATTAAGACAAATTAATTACAACTGCAGGTTTGTTAATAAAAATGCCCCGATGAATTCGGGGCATTTGCTTTAAGTGCATTTTCGTTTCAGGCTAGTTTTAACACCCACCTGATGCGTAAAAAAATACTTGAGATAGCCTACTCTGTCCTCAACGCTTTAGTTGGATTGGCCGTTGCTGCACGGAACGATAGAAAACTAATTGTCACCCATGCCACCGTTAATACCGCAAGCCCTGCCATGATAAATCGTAATGGGTTGATCACAGCTTGCAAAGTAAAATTATATTCCCATTGCTGAATGAGATACCACGTAATTGGTGTAGCTACTACCAACGCAGCAACAATCAGCCAAATAAATTCCTTTGCAATCAGAAGGATCACGTTGCTGACCGAAGCACCAAGAACTTTGCGTATTCCTATCTCTTTTGTCCTGCGTTCCACGGCAAAGGAGGTAAGTCCCAACAATCCAAGACAACCAATCAATATTGCGAGACCGGTAAATACTCCAGCTACTTTTCCCAATTGCTGATCGGCTTTATACTGACGATCAAAGTCAACATCGAGGAAGGAATAAGCGAAAGGAAGGTTAGGTACCAGTTCGGTCCATTTTTTCTGAACCTGTTCTACGGTTGACGTAAGATTATTTTCTTCTATCCGGATAGACATGCGAGTAACGTATTTAGTCAGCACAAGCAATAACGGTTCAACTTTACCGTGCAATGAACGATAGTTAAAGTCTTTCATCACACCAATGATCTTACCCTGGTTTGGACCTTTTATTTGTTTGCCGATGGCCTGCTCTGGAGTCCATCCAAAATCTTTCACGGCTGTTTCATTAATCAGATAAGCAGTCGTATCATCGGCCCTCACTTCACGTGAAAAATTTCGACCCGCCACTAGCTTGATGCCATACGTATCAATAAAGTCATTGTCTACAAAGTTGTAGTTGATATTGGTGGGAGATAACTTTCCGTCTGTCATTTCAATTTCTGTATACAGGTTATTGGTGGATTGTCCGGGCACACTTTGTGATCCTGTGATCATCCGAACTCCGTTCACCTGTTTCAGTTCATTTTTAATGGCGTCCAAATGATTGACAATTGCGCTGTCGCCATTGGTGGGCACGATCAGTGTGGCATTCTTATTGAATCCAAGATCCTGATTTCGTACCAGATTAAGTTGATCGTAAACGAGAGCTGTTCCTGCTACCAGCATAATGGAAATCACAAACTGAATTCCCACAAGTACCTTTCTGAAATTATGATGGCTGTATAATCCTTTTACCGAAGGACGGAAAACCTGCAGGGGTTGAAAGCCGGAGATAATCAATGCAGGGTAAGCGCCTGCGAGTACTCCAATCAAGAGAACCACAAGGAAAGCTATACCTGCCACGATCCAGGTATCGGGCAATATGGAGAAACTTAATCGTGATTCAATCAATGTTTGAAAAGCGGGAAACATTATCCATGCTAACAGTAAAGCCAGTACAGCAGCAATACAAGTAACAATAATGGACTCACCCAGGAACTGTGCGATAAGCATTCTTCGTAAGGCACCCAATGATTTGCGCAGGCCTACTTCTTTTAATCTTCTGGACGCACGTGCGGTAGCAAGGTTAACATAATTGAAGCAGGCAATCAAAAGTATAAACAAAGCTGTGATAGAAAGGATGTACACGTTGTTCATACTTCCCCGTGTTCCGTTTTCCCATGACCGCAATG
>Ga0164241_10003276_pt1 | contig 16567 bp, 9 predicted proteins | sample OricomyardsoilBY_FD_108780 | JGI IMG/M metagenome (GOLD analysis project Ga0164241, IMG submission 108780) | Backyard soil microbial communities from Emeryville, California, USA - Original compost - Back yard soil (BY) | ecosystem: Environmental > Terrestrial > Soil > Unclassified | place: USA... | reverse complement strand
TATCGCTGTACTGCAGGTTCTGGAAGATCGGACGGCCGAACGGGTTCTTCCCCTTCTCCGTGACGTTCGCGAGGAACTTACCGTCGCGCTCGATCACGAAGTTGCTGCCGGCGGCGACCGCGCCGCCGTCGGGCAGCCCGGCGACCGCGAACACGAAGCCGCCGCCGGGAAGCGAGTGCAGCAGCGTGTGCGCGTCCTGGTCGACCGTCCACCCCGTGCCCGAGCTGACGAGCAGGTCGGAGCCCGCGGCCACGATCGCCTGGCGGCCCGCGAACGCGATCGACGTGAAGTCGGTGGTCGCGCCGATGTCGCCCGGGAGCGCCTCCTGCGTCCACGTCTTGCCGTACGCCAGCAGCGTGCCGGAGCGGCCGACCGCGTAGCCGCGCTGCGGGTCGGCCGGGTCGAACGCGACGCCCATGAGGTTCGCGTCGAAGCCGTCGAGCGGGGTCGCGGGATCGCGCTCCCAGAGTCCGGTCTCCGCCCGCCAGAGCCACATCGCCCCGAGGTCGCCGACCGCGTAGGCGCGGCCGGCCTCGGGCCAGGCGACGCCGCGCAGCGCCGGCGAGGTGACCGCGCCGGTCGACGTCAGGAGGAACTCGCGCTGCCAGCCGTTCCCCGGCGCGTAGCGCGCGACGGCGCCGAACGCGCCGACGGCGAGCGCCTGCGAGCCCATGTCCCCGCCCGGCTGCGCCGGCGCGGCGGCGACCGCGGTGAACGGCGCGCGCACGGAGACCGGCCACTTCGCCAGCCGCGCCGGCGGCGCCGTGCCCGTGATCTCGACGGGGCCGTCGAGCCAGCCCCGGTCGGCCGACGTGAAGCCCCCGCCGGCCTTGAGGTTCCCGCCGCCGCCCGGCAGCCGCCGGAACGCGCTGCCCTCGAAGCGCAGGTACGTGCCGTCGTTCGTCGCGTCGTCGCCCTCGACGTCGAGCGGGTTGGTCACGATCCGCGTCCCGAAGCCGGGGCCGGCGAACGCGAAGCTGCGGTAGCCGGCGCGGCGGCCGAAGCGAACCCCGAGCGGCCCGTCGCACAGCGCGTGGCCGTCGGTCGCGTCGGCGTCGCACCACGACGACGTCACCTTCGCCGCGGCGAGGCTGTAGTAGAGCGTGAAGTCGTCGGAGTGCCCGGTCGTGCCCGTGCCGATCGCGGTCATCGTGCCGTCGATCCAGACGCCGTCGGTCGTCACGCTCAGCGGCTGGGCCGCGTCGGACAGCGCGGCGAGCCCGGAGACCCCGGCCGACGACGTCGCCGCCTCCGCGAAGATCGGGGCCTGGAGGTCGCGCTCGTGCCAGGTGGCGACACCGGCGGTGACCGTGCGCCGCAGCAGCACGACGCCGTCGCCGAGGACCGGGTCGGTCTCGGCCAGCATCCAGGCGTTGTCGTCCGACGTGGCGTCGATCGCCAGGATCCGGAAGTGCGACTCCGAGCCGGCGGGGACGTCGACCTCCTCGCGCGTCCACGCCGTGCCGTCCCAGTGCGCGACGGCGCTCTCCGCCTGGCGGCCGAGCAGCCCGGCGAAGGCCTCGGTGCGCGTGCCGTCGTCGAACGCGGCGACCGCGACGCGGCCGTTCCCGTCGTCGGTGGCGAGCACCTCGGCCGGCTGGCCGCCGCCGGCGGGCAGCGCGACGGTGTCGGGAACCGCGGGCAGCACGCGGAAGCGCGTGACGGGATCGCGCAGGAGGACCACGGCGCGCTGACCGGCGGGTCGCGAGCTGTCGGCGCCGACGAGCAGCCCGCCGGCGTGGGCGGTGATCCGGGCCGACCGCGGGTTCGGCGACATCCCCCGGTAGACCGCGCCGGACTCGTCGACCGGCGTCTCGGCCAGCGTCCAGCCGGCCTGGTCGTCGGCGACGCGCTCGAACACGAGCTGCGGCGACGGGTTCGCCGGGTTGGCGATCTCCGCGAACGCGAGCGAGCCGGAGCCGCCCGGCGTGCTCAGCGGCATCAGCCGGTAGCCCCACGTCTCCCCCGGCGCGCCCTGCGCCGCGCCGCCCATGATCTCGAGCTGGGCGTCGCCGGTGCCGAGCGCGGGCAGCGCGCGCAGCGGCGCGGCCGAGCCGTCCTGCGCGTCGGCCGGCAGCGCGGCCCCGAGGGTGGCGAGCACGGCGAGGGCGGCGAGCACGGGCCGGCGGCGCGGAAGCGCCGGCCTCACCGGCCCGCCCCTCGCGCGGCGCGCGTGGTGACGGTGTCGCCGCCGGTGGTCGCCGTCGTGGTGCCCGTGCCCGTGCCCGTGCTCTGCGGGACGCCGGGGTCGAGCTCCCTGGTGTTGAAGCGCAGCGCCGTCGGCCAGCGCTTGCGCGTCAGCTTCAGCGTCAGCGTGTGGCGCCCGGGCTTGAGCGTCGCCTGCTTGGTCTTGGCGACGACCTTGGTCTTGCGCTTGGCGATCAGCTGCACGCGCGCGCGGCGCACGAGCTGGAAGCGCACGGCGATCGTCAGCTTCTTGCGCGAGACCTTGACGTTCTTCATCAGCGCGGGCAGCGCCGCGGACTGCGTCGTCTGCGTCGTGGTCGCGGTGTTGACGATCTCGACCGGAGGCGGGGCGAAGAGCTGCGAGTCGTCGGCGGGCGGGGTGTCCGGCACCGCCTGCGCCGCGGCCTCGTTGGGGCGGAACGTGATCAGGCTCGCGAACGCCGAGTCGTCGTTCTGCGGGTACTGCGTGCCGTCCGTGTAGTGGAACAGCCAGCCGGCCGACGTCGCGACCCAGCCCTCGTTCGGTCCGCTGAACGCGATCCGCGCGGCGCTGCCGCGGCCCGAGCCGCTGGAGGGGACGCGGAAGACCTCGGTCGAGCCGTCGGCGCCGAGGCGCGCGACGCGCGCCTTCGCCGTCACGCTCGCGCGGTCGGCGAACGGCTGGCTGGCGACCCATGCCGTCGAGGTGCCGGGCACCGCGGCGACGTCGACGAAGCGCTCGGTCGGCCCGAACTGCGACTCGTCGATCGCGACCTGCTGGTAGAAGGGCGGCACCAGGTGCACCGCGATCGGCGGGCGCGGCACGACCGAGCCGTCCTCCGGCACGTCGGGGCCGGACGCGGCGCCCCCGCCGACGAACCAGAGGTCCGAGTCGTCGGCGTCCATCCCGAGCATCTCCGTGCCCTGCGAGGGCACGTCCGGGCGCGGGAGCGGCGCGAACGGCTCGTTGTGGAAGGCCCCGGCGACGAGCTTGTGGATCAGGTACGGGACCTGCTCGGGCTGGCCGAGCTCGACCTTCGTGTCCGGGTCCTCGCGCTGGACGCCGGCGAACACGGTCTCGAAGAGCGTGCCCTGGAAGAACTCGAGGTCGCTGACGCCGCGGCCCTGCGGCGCGTAGAGGCTGGTCAGCGTCGTGCCGTCCCAGTGCAGGTGGAAGGCGCCCGCGCGCTGGCCGCTGGGGTCCTGGCTCCCGACGCCGCCGAACCAGCAGTCGTTCGGGCCGTTGCAGGCGATCGCGTCCATCGGGCGGTACGGGTCGGGCGACTCCGGCGCGGTGCTGTAGGAGCCGACGACCTGCCCGTCCTTGAAGTGGCAGAGGCCGAGCCCGGCGCCCTGGCGCGGGAGGCTCGGCTCGGAGACCATCCAGAACTCGTCCGGCCCCGCCCAGGCGATCCGGGCGCTGTCGCCCGCGGCGCCGCAGACCGTCGAGAGCGGGCGCCAGCCGCGGCCGTCGTAGAAGAACAGCCCGCGGGAGACAGTCGCGTTGCCCTCGATCGCCAGCAGCCCGCGGTTGGGGCCGAGGAACTGCAGGTCGCCGGGCCGCCCCAGCGGGACCTTGAACCGCGCGCCGGAAGGCGGCGCGGGCTGCTCCAGCCGCCACGCCGCCTCGGCGCTCGCGGCAGCGGGCAGCGCGAGCGCGACGCCCGCCAGGACCGCGGCGAAGGCGAGTGGGTGGCGGCGGGCCGGCCTCACGACTCGCTGTCGGTGTTCCGCTCGATCTCGCGGTACGGCACGCGGCGCACGTCGCGGAGGTCGTGGAGGTTCAGCCGCGTGACCGTCGAGAGGACGGCCTCGAGCGCGACCCCGGACAGCGTCTCGTGCTCGAGCAGCGCGTTGGCCGTCTCGTTCACGGCGGTCCAGTTCTGGGTCAGGACCTGGCGCGCCTTGGCCTCGGCGTCGCCGACCAGCCGCTCGACCTCGCGGTCGATCAGCTCGAGCGTCGCCGGGCCGGTCGAGCCGAGGTCCTGCAGCGAGTTGCCGAGGAACACCTCGCCCTGCTTCTCGCCGATCGTGACCGGCCCGAGCGCGTCGGACATGCCGTAGGACGTGACCATGCTGCGCGCGAGCGTCGTCGCCGCGTGGAGGTCGTCGTTGACGCCCGTCGAGAGGTGGCCGAACTCGAGCCGCTCGCCGGCCAGGCCGGCGACGATCGCGATCAGCTGCATCTGGAGGTCCGGCTCCTGCTGGATCTGCTGATCGCGGTCGGTGAGCATGTGCGCGGCGGTGCCGAGCGACCGGCCGCGGGCGACGATCGAGACCTTGCGGGCCGTGGCGGCCTGGCCGAGCGCCTCGGTGACGACCGCGTGCGACGACTCGTGGACGGCGATCAGCCAGCGCTCGTGCTCGGAGAGGATGTGCTTCTTCGCGGGCCCCGAGACGACCCGGTCGATCGCCTCCTCGAGCGTCTTCTGGTCGAGCTCGACGCGGCCCTCGCGGACGGTCAGCAGCGCCGCCTCGTTGATCACGTTGGCGAGCTCGGCGCCGGAGAAGCCCGGCGTGAGCTTGGCGATCTCCTCGAGCGAGGCGCCCGGGGCCATCGGGCGCTTGCGGCCGTGGAGGTTGAGGATCTCCAGGCGGCCGTGGACGTCCGGCACGTCGATCGTGACCTGGCGATCGAAGCGGCCCGGCCGCAGGAGCGCCGGGTCGAGGATGTCGGGGCGGTTGGTGGCGCCCATCACGACGAGGCCGCCGTCGCCCGAGAAGCCGTCCATCTCGACGAGCAGCTGGTTGAGGGTCTGCTCGCGCTCGTCGTTGCCCTGGCCGATGCCGGCGCCGCGCTTGCGGCCCGCGGCGTCGAACTCGTCGATGAAGATGATCGCGGGGGACGCCTTGCGCGCCTTGCGGAACAGGTCGCGCACGCGGGCGGCGCCGACGCCGACCAGCGACTCGACGAAGTCCGAGCCGGAGAGCGAGAAGAACGCGGCGTCGGCCTCGCCGGCGACGGCCTTCGCGAGCAGCGTCTTGCCGGTGCCCGGAGGACCCACGAGCAGGACGCCCTTGGGCGCCGCGGCGCCGAGCTTGAGGTACTTGCCGGGGTCGTTGAGGTAGTCGCGGATCTCGCGCAGCTCGGCGACCGCCTCGCCCGCGCCCGCCACGTCGGCGAACGTGATCTGGTCGAGCGTGCCCTTGCCCTTCTTCTTGCCCTTGCCGGTGAACTTCGAGAAGCCGGCGATGCCGCCGGCGCCACCGTCGGCGCCGAGCCGCGTGAAGAGCGCGAACAGGCAGACGAGCAGCAGGATCGGGATCAGGAACTGGACGAGGATCGCCCGCGCCGGCTTGCCGGACTGCTGGTCGATCGAGACCTGGGCGCCGCCGTCGGAGAGCGCCTTGATCAGCGACTGGGTCTGCGCGCCGGAGCCGGGGTAGGCGGCGTAGAGCTCCTGGCCCTCGCGCGTGTGGACCTGGACGCGAGCGTCGTGGTCGAGCAGCGTCGCGTCCTGGATCTGGCGCTGGCCCGCGAGCGCGAAGACGTCGCTCAGCGGCGCGCGCTGGCCGGACGAGCTCGGGCCGATCGAGCCCAGGAGCGAGAAGAACGTGATCGTCAGCGCGACCGACGCGACGACGAGGAAGAGGGTGATGAGGTCCCGGAAGATCAGCCGCACCGTCCCGGTGGCGACGGCGCCGACGAAGACGAACGCCGGGTTGCGCTTGCGCGCGAGCCCGGAGCTGACCTTGCCGGTCGGGGCGGTGCGCGCGCCGGCGCGCTTGGTGCCGGCGGGCGGCTCGGGGGCGGATGGGGGCTGGTCGGTCACGAGAGGACTCCAATCGCGGTGCGCGCCCGGGGCCTTCCAAGGCCCCGGGCGCGTTCCGTCGTGTTCGGTGTCGGCCGGGGCTCACGCGGAGCCCCGGCCGGGTGATGGTCTGCTGGTCTGCGGCCCTACTTCTTCTTGGACTTCTTGGACGGCTTCTTCTTGGCCGGCTTCTTGGCGGCCGTCTTCTTCAGCGTCAGCGACTTCGTCTGCGTCGCCGCGGTCCCGCCCGTGGGCGTGAACGTGAAGACGACCGAGACCTTGAGGCCGGCCTTCTTCAGCGCGCTGCGAGCGGCCGAGCTGAGCCCGAGCGCCACGCTCGCCGTACCCGCGCCCTTGGGCGAGGCGGTGATCGTGCCGACGGTGATCGTCTTGCCCTTGTACTTCGCCGTCGCCTTGACGGTGAGCTTGCCCGCGCCCGGGAGCGTGACCTTGTAGGTCACCTTCGTCGAAGTCACCTTCGCGCTCGGGATCGAGAACTTGTTGCTCGCCGGGGTGGCGATCGGGGTCACGACCGGGGTCGTGTTCGGGGTGGTGTTGGTGGTCGTGCTGCCGCCACCGCCGCCGCCACCGCCACCGCCGCCGCCGCCCGCGCCGGCCGACTTGTTCCAGCCGATGTCCTTGACGGCGTTCTGGGCGATGGTCAGCAGGCTCGCCGGGAGGGGCGAGTAGTCGGTGTTGAAGAACTGCTGCCCGAACTGGACGATCGTCCCGAGGTAGTCCTTCACGGTCCGAGCGGCCGCCTCGTTCGCGGCGGTGTTGCCGTAGACGGCGGCGTTGTCGTCCCACGCGAGCTCGTACGTGAGCACGCAGACGGAGTAGTTCGCTCCGCCGACGGCCGCGGCGTTGACCCAGCTGCCGAACGTCGGGTCGTTGCCGTTGCTCGCGTCAGCCGCGGGCACGCCGACGACCGGCGCCGTGGCGCAGTTCGAGCCCTTGGTGCCCACCGACGGACGGTGCGCCAGCGGGTCCCCGGTCGGCTCGACGTACTTGGTCGGCGAGCCGCCCGCGTTGTTCTGCACCGGCACCCAGAACGTCGGGTCCTGGGCACCCAGGTTCGCGCCGGCGGTGATCTCGTAGTTGTTCGACCGCGCGGTCACGAGGTCGAGGTAGCTGATCGCGCCGTCGGTCGCCGTGACGACCCCGGCGAGGTTGCCGCCGCCCGTGCCGGCAGCCTTGCACAGGTGCTGTCCGAAGCCGACCTGCAGCGCCTTCGGGCACGCCGTGGAGTTGGCCACCTGGAACGCGTCGGCGCCCGCGTTGTTGCCGCCGCCCGTCGGCCACTGCTGGTTGGCCAGCGTCGTCCAGCCGCGGGTCGGGTTGATGAGCTGCAGCCAGGTCTTGACGGTGAACGTCGTGCCCGATGCGTCGTTGCGGACGATGCGCCGGATCGGCACGTCGGCGCAGGTGCCGCCGCTCTGCTGGGCGTCGGTGGCGTTGCCCGTGATGCCCGGGATCAGCTCACCCCAGGTGTCGACGTCGGGGTCACCGGCGAACGCCTTCTCGAGCAGGGCGCTCGGGATGTGCGGACGCGCGGTGCGGACGGCCGGATCGGCCGAGTCGCCGCTGCCGGTGTCGGTGGCCGTGGTGCCGTTGAGCAGCCCCGCGCCGGGAGCGATGTAGTCGCAGCCGGCGGGCAGGTGCACGATGATCGTCGCCGCGCCGAGCGCCGTCGGGATCACGTGGAGCTTGCCGTCGTCGGCGGTGGTGCTCGGGTCGCCGCCGTTAGCGAGCGCGGTCTGCTGCGGGGTGAGCGGCTCGTCGGAGGCGGCGAACGACACGAGCGTGTCGCGGACGCCGTCGGCGAGGTGGTTGTTCGGAGCCGTGCCGACCAGCGGGCAGGCCGGGACGACCGTGGCGCAGTAGACGGTGTTGTTGCCTCCGCCACCGCCCATCGCGGCGATGCCGTTGCCCGAGCCGCTGCCGGTGTACGCCGGCGCGGTGGGCGAGCCGCCGCAGCCGTTGCCGCCCTCGAAGACGAGCTTCCAGTACGCCTGGGCGCCGTTCTGGAACGAGGAGCCCTGGCCCCTGACGGTGCTTGATCCTGCGCAGGCGTTCAGCGTGAACGCCGCCTGGGCGCTCTGCGCCGAGACGCCCAGTGCGGCCGCCGTCGCGGCCAGCGCGAGGCCGAGACCAGCTCGCCTGACGCGGCGCGACACGGGCGCGGTAATTGACAGAAGCATGGAGAAAACGAGTCCTTTCTGGACGGTGGGGAGCCGAAGCGGTGCCACCGTGCCTTGCCCGGACATCGCTTGGCAAGACCGTTCACAGGACGTCTCCGAAAACGTCACAACTCGTTCACGGCGCGGTTTCCAGCGCTTAACACGGCTCATCGACGCACCGCTTTCCTGCTCTTCTTCGAAGCCGCCTTCTTGGCCGCCTTGCGGAACGTCACGTCGACCGTCTTGTGGCGCGTCGTGCCCTTCGCGGGCACGAACGTGACGACGGCCTTGGCGAGCACCGACCCGCCCTTCTTGACGGTCGTCGCGAACCGCCCCTTGGCCTTCAGGACGACCGTCAGCGTCTTGCCGTCCTTGGCCGTCGCGGTGACCTTCGCGACGGTCGCGGCGGCGCTCTTCTTCGCCTTCTTGCTCGACTTCTTCTTCGCTGTCGCCTTCTTCTTCGGCGGCTTGCGCTCCGTCGCGACGACCGCCACCTTGCCCGCCGCGGGCGTCCGGATCTCGAGCACCACGCTGCCGTCGGCGCGGCGATGCGCCTTCGCCGAGAGCGTGCGCGCGATCGCCCCTGTCGGGGAGTCGAAGCTGAAGATCCCGGGCTTGACCTGCGTCCCGGCCGGCGGCGGCGCGGCGGCGGGCGGGACGCGGTGCGAGACGACGAACGCGTCGGGCTGCTGATTCGCGTCGCCGAAGAACAGGTTCGTCGCCGGGGACGTGAAGGCGATCAGGCCGCCGTTCGACGAGAGCGTCGGGTTCGCCAGCGCGCCGCCGTCGGCGTCGCCGCCGTCGGCGGAGAACAGGACCCGCGTGATCTGGTCGGCACCGAGGTCGAGCGCGTAGAGCTCCTCCCCTCCGACGCTCGCGGTTCCGGTCTCGTGGAACGGACCGACGGCCGTCGGCGACGTCAGCAGGAACGCCGACCGGCCCGTGGTGAACGCGAGATGGTCGCCGTCGGCCGACATCGCGACCGAGGAGACCTGGCCGCTCGCGCGCGGGTTGCCCTGCGTGGCGTCGCGCGTCAGCTCGCGCGTGCCGGCCTTGCGGGTGACCCCATCGCGCATGCTGGTCATCCACAGGTCCAGCCCGGGGTTGACGTCGCCCTGCGGGCGGGCGCCGCCCGCGGCGAGGAACGCGACCCGGTAGCCGTCGCCGCTCAGCGCCGGCGCGGCCGAGCCGATGTTCGACGAGGAGAACTCCTCCGGCGAGGTGAGCGGCCCGTAGCACGGCCCGGTGGCGGTCGGGCTCTGGCCGACCCCGGCGCCGGGCGGACACGCCGGGTCGTCCGGATCCGACACGCCGGTGACCCGGCGCGTCGTCGCCCCCGGGTCGGCCCAGCGGCGCCACAGGTAGAAGTTCGCCCCGCTGTCGAGCACCTCGCCGGGGAGGAACCGCGTCTGCCGCGGAGCCTGCTGGCCCACCCAGGCCACGGTCGAGCCGTCACGGCTGAGCACGACCGGCCCGAACGACCCGCCCACGGGCTCGCGGGTGGTGCTGTCGCGCGTCAGGAGGACGGTCCGTCGCGCGGCGATGTCGCGGACGAGAACCTCCTGGGCGGGGGTGTCGGCGGTCGGGCGGTCGGGCAGGTCCGAGGCGGTGTCCGCCGTGCGGAAGGCCACGACGTTCCCGTCGGCGCTGATCGCGGTCCCCGGCCAGACCTGCGAGCCCGGGTTGCGGCCGGGCACCGGCGTGTCGCGGGGCGGGTAGTCGGGGGCGACGTCGCCCCCGTCCTTCGCGGAGACGAGCGTGTACGCCCCGCCGGCCGCCCGGTCCGCCGCGAGCGGCACGTCCATGTCACGGCGGTAGACGTCGATGTTGTCGTTGACGTCCTGCGGCGCGAGCTTCTGCGCGGTCGAGAAGACCACGTAGCGGCCGTCGGCGCTGATCGACGGGTTCGCGGCGCCGCGCAGGACGACCGCGCCGTCGTCCTCGTCGAGGAAGTCGCCGTCGGCGACGAGCGCGATCCCGCCGGTGTCGCGGTCGTAGCGGAACACGCCGCCCGCGCGGGTGAGGCCGGGCGGGTCGGGATCGCCGTCGCCGAAGAAGTTCGTCGACTTGGTCTGCATGACCACGTAGCGCCCCTGGTCGCTGACCTGCGCGAACTGGGTGGCGCTGTCGCCCTGCTCGCCGCGCACGTTGTCGACCGAGAGCACGTCGGCGCCCGGCCCCCAGTCGGCGAGCGCGGGGGCGGCGCCCGCGAGGAGCGCGGCGGCGGCGCCCGCCGCGGCGGCGAGGCGGCGCGCGCTCATCGGATCGTCACCGTGCGGGTGACGGTGGCCTTGTTGCCGGCCTTGTCGGCCGTCGTGACGGTGAGCCGGTAGCGGCCGGGGCGCGCGTAGGTGCGGCGCAGCGTGCGCGTGCCGCTCGCCCGTTTGCCGTCGCCGAACGTCGCCTTGGTGAGCGAGGTGGCGACCCCGGACGCCTCGTCCTTGGGGCCGTCGCTGACGACCACGGTCACGCGGCGGTTCGCGCGGCCCACGGTCACCTTCACCTTCGGCTTGGTGCGGTCGACCATCAGGTCGGAGTCGACGCTGGACGTCGTCTGGCCGGCGGCGTCGGTGGCGACGACCTGGACCTTGTGCGTGCCGTCGTCGACCGTCGTCTTGGTGAGCGTCGACGACGTGCCGCGCAGCCCCTCGGCGACGTCCTCGCCGTCGACCTGCACGTCGTAGGTCACGCCGCCGATCGCGTGCGGGGCGGCGTCCCACGTCAACGGGATCTTCGCGGCCGCGGTCCAGTCCGCCGGGGTCGCGACGGCGAACGCCCCGGGCGGCGCGTCGATCGCCGACGCGGCGATCTGGGTGTTGGCCCCGGTGCCCTGCTGGAACGCGGCGAGCGCGTCGCCGAGGCCCGAGCCCGACAGCAGCAGCTGCGCGACGTCGCCGCCGCCCGGCGCCGTGAGGATCCGGCTGAACGGCGTGCCGTCGGCGCGGCGCTCGAGCAGCGCGACGCCGCCGCTGCCGCCCACCGAGAGCTTCCACCCCAGCGCCAGCGCGCCGCCGGCCCCGCGGCTGAGCACCGGGTCGCCGGCCGCCGAGCTCGTGCCGTCGTCGACCCGCGCCGGCGCCTCGACCGTCTTCTCGGTCCCGCTGGCGCCGAACGTCTGCGGGCCGACGCCGAAGCTCGCGTCGAAGCCGCCGTCGTCGTCGACCGACACGCTGACCGGCCCGAGCGCGCCGGCCGGGCCGTCGGCGCCGCCGCCGTCGACCGGCCGCGCGCCGAGGAACGCGCCGGCGTTCTGGGTGACCGTCGAGGCCATCTCGTTGACGAACGCCCGCGGGCGCGTGAACGCGCCGCCGCTGCCGGGCTGCTGGCGGAACGCGACCGCGACCTCGCCGAACGGCGAGTCGGCCACGGAGAGCTGGTCGGCCGGCGCGCGCAGCGGCTTGTCGCCGAACGTCGACGGGCTGACCTGCAGCACGTTCCCCGGGGTCATCCCGAAGAGCCGCCGCGCGTAGACGCGGGCAATGAAGTCGTCGTCGGGCTCCTGCCAGGCGACCACCCCGTTGCCGGAGGCGTCGATCGCGACCTTCGGGCTGTTGAGCGGGGTCGGCGTCGGGACCGGCTGCGTCCGGGTCCGGTCGACCGGGTTGCCGAAGACCGACCAGTAGGAGCCGTCGTACTTCGCGACGCGCACGTCGGCGTCGACCGTTCCCGGCGGGAGGTTGGGCGCGTTGACCGCGTAGACGACCCGGTAGGCCAGGTACGCCTGGCCGCCGCGGTCCATGGCCAGCGACGGGTAGGCGGCGAGGCCTTCGCCGACGTTGGTGTCGAAGGCCAGCGGCGCCTGGAAGCGCTTCGCGCCGGGATCGAGCGACGCCGAGTACATCCGGTTCTGGACGCCGCCCCCGTACTGGCCCACCCACGTGACGACGAGACGGCCGTCGTTGCCCGCGCCGATCGCGGGCCACGTCGAGTCGAACGTCTGGCCGGCGTCGATGCGCTGCGGCGCCTGCCAGGCACCGTCGTAGCGGGCGGCGAAGACGTGGATCCGACCGTCGACGCGCTTGCGGTAGACGAGCCCGCCGGTGCCGTCGGAGGCCATCGCGACGCCGTCGAGCCCGACGATGTCCGCGGTCGGCCCGTCGACCAGCGCGACGTCGCCGATGTCGGCCGACGCCGATACCGTAAGGCTCGACCCGAGGGTGAGAGTGAGGGCCGCGGCGCCCAGGAAAGCGCGGAGCGAACGCGGGCAGCATGACGGGACGAGCGGGTGCACGAGCGGCGGATCGTCGGTCTCGGAGGCCCCGCGGTTGTGAACGTCCGGGGAACGCGACCCCGTCCGGCGCCCCCTCGGCCACGATCGCCTCGGAAGTGGGGATGGCGTTCACGAGTTTTTCTCCGGACGACAACCTCTTGTTCACGGCCCGGCCTCCGTGCGCACCGAGACTCCGCCCGAGTCGCCCGACCCTGCCCTGCTCCAGGAGGAACCGTGTCCCGCCTTCGCCTGACCACGACGCTCGCCGTCGTCGCCCTGCTCTCTCTCCCCGCGCTCGCCGAGGCGAAGACGCTGGTGACGATGAGCGGCTCCACCTCGATCTTCCCGCTCGCGCAGGCGCTGGCCAAGCGCTACGTGAAGGACAACCCCAACAAGCTCCAGTTCAAGATCCTCCAGGGCGGCTCCGACATCGGCATCAACGACGTCGCCCGCGGGCGCGTCACGATCGGCAACTCCTCGCGCGACCCGGTCTCGACCGATCCGGGCGGCCTGACGTTCAAGAAGATCGCCCGCGACGGCATCTGCGTCATCTCCAACCCGGCGAACCCGATCTCGAACCTCTCCCAGGAGCAGGTCCAGGCGATCTTCTCCGGCAAGGTCCGGTCGTGGGCCGACGTGCCCGGCGCCAAGTCGACCGGCGCGATCTCGATCGTCACCCGCACGGCCTCCTCCGGTACGGCCGACGCCTTCCAGAACATCTTCATGGGCCAGAGCCTGCGGATCGCCGCCAGCGCGGCCGCCAAGTCGAGCAACGGCCTGGTCAACCAGGCGGTCCGCGACGACAAGGACGCGATCGGGTTCGTGTCCTTCGACTTCGTCTCCGGCGTCTCGCCGGTCGGCTACGCGGGCGTGCCGTGCACCCTGCGCAACGCGAAGTCCGGCCAGTACCAGGGCGTGCGCAACTTCTGGATGGTCACCCGCGGCGCGCCGACCGGCGGCGCGGCCACCTGGATCAACTGGATCCAGAGCAGCAGCGCGGCCCGCTCCGTCATCTCGACGCACTGGATCCCCGTCCGCTGACGCGGGCGGCCCCGCGAGCCCCGATGGGCCTTGTCCGCAGGTGGAGGGCGACGGAGCGTGCCGAGCTTGCCCTCGGCGCGCTGTCGGCGACCGTCCTCCTGCTGATCGCGGGGATGATCGCGTTCGTCCTCGTCAACGCGTGGCCGTCGTTCTCGCACAACGGGCTCTCGTGGTTCGGGAGCGGCGGCGACGTCAACTCAGAGCTCGTCGACATCTTCAACTCGCCGGGCGGCCGGCACGTCTACACGCTGCACGCGTGGCCGCTGCTGTTCGGCACGCTGCTGACGACGGTGTTCGCGGTCGGGCTCGGGCTCGTCTTCTCGGTCCTGACCGCGGTGTTCATCGTCGAGTTCGCGCCGCCGAGCGTGTCGCGCGTCCTACGCCCGGTGGTGCGGCTGCTCGCCGCGGTGCCGTCGGTGATCTACGGGCTCGTCGCGCTGCTCGCGCTCTCCCCCTGGATCAACGACCACCTCGTCAGCCAGAGCTTCAAGCTGCAGGTCAACAACATCGTCCCGATCGGCGGCAACGGGCTGCTCCTGGCGACCGTGGTCCTGACCGTCATGGTCACGCCGATCATGATCGCGATCATCGTCGACGCGCTGGCGGCGGTCCCGCGGTCGTGGACGGAGGGCTCCGCGGCTCTCGGCGTCAACCGCTGGCGGACGATGTGGCGGATCTCGGTGCGCACCGCGCGGCCGGCGATCGCCGCCGGCGTCGTGCTCGCCGCGGCGCGCGCGCTGGGCGAGGCGATCATGCTCGCGATGGTCTCCGGGTCGTTCGGGTTCTCGCCCAACCCGCTGGACGGCCTGCACTTCTTCGTCGAGCCGGTCCAGCCCCTGGCGGCGACGATCGTCGCCAACGCCGAGGGCCTGTCGAGCAAGCCGTTCGCGCAGACGATCTACGCGTTCGCCGCGGTGCTCCTGTTCTCCAGCGCCGCGCTCTCGCTCGGCGGCCACCTCGCGCGGCGCCAGGTCCGGCGCTACGGGACGCGCTGATGGCCGTCGCGCATCCCGAAGCCCCCACCGGCGCCGCCGCGCCGCGCCCGCGCACCCGCCCGGTCGACTCGAGCGCCTCGTGGCCGCTGCGCGATCGCGTCGGGCTCGCGCTGTGCTGGGCGGCCGGGCTCGCGCTGTGCCTGATCTGCGCGGCGATCGTGCTCTTCCTCACCGTCAAGGGGCTCGAGAGCCTGCGCCTGTCGTGGCTCGTCGAGCACCCCACCGCCGACCTCGACCAGAGCAAGTCCGGCGGGTTCCTCGACCCGATCGTCGGCACGTTCCTGCTGACCGCCGTCGGGATGGTCATCGCCGCGCCGCTCGGCGTCGCGATCGCGGTCTGGCTCACCGAGTACGCGCGGCCGGCGTGGCTGGCGCGCGCGGTCGAGAGCGGCGTCGAGATCGTCGCCGGGACGCCGAGCATCGTGCTCGCGATCTTCGGCCTGATCGTGTTCTCGAACACCGCGCTCGGGTTCCTGTCGGCGCCCGTCGAGGGCGCCTCGGCGTTCGGCCGCTCGTTCCTGATCGCCGGCGCGATGATGGCGCTGCTCGCGCTGCCGCTCGTGATCGGCTCCGTACGCGAGGCCTTGCACGCCCTCCCGGGGCACCTGCGCGAGGCCTCCTACGCGCTCGGCAAGACCAAGGCCACGACGATCCGCAAGGTCCTGCTCCCGGCGATCCGCCCGGGCATCGCGACCGGCGGCGCGCTCGGGACCGGCCGGATCATCGGCGACACCGCGATCGTCATCGTGCTGCTCGGCGGCACCCTGCAGATCGAGGGCGCCGGCGGGCTGCCGATCCTCTCGACGCTGCGCGGCACCGGGCAGACGCTCACCAGCTACGTCTACAACAACTCGCCGGCCGGCGAGGGCAACGCGCCGGAGAAGGCCTACGCGGCCGCCTTCGTGCTGATGCTCGTGATCATCGCCCTGAACTGGGTGGTCGACCGGCTCGCCAAAGGTCAAGAGGGGATCACATGGATTCGCTGATGCCGCCGCCCCCGGTTCGCCGGATCGGCGACCGCCCGCCCACGGTCGTCGCGCCGCCGGCCAACGGCGACGGGCCGAGCAACGGGAACGGCCACGGCCCGCTCTCGCGCTCGCGCCCGGTCGCGCCGCGCGGGCCGGGCTCGAGCGCCGCCGTCGAGCGGATGCGCTGCGAGGCGGTCACGATCGCCTACGGGCCGAAGGTCGCGGTCAACGCCGTCGACCTGCCGGTGCGCCAGGGCGAGGTCCTCGCGCTGATCGGGCCGTCGGGCTGCGGCAAGACGACGCTCCTGCGCTCGCTCAACCGGCTCACCGAGCTGACCGCGAGCGCGTCTCGCGGCGGCCGGATCCTCCTCGACGAGGAGGACATCGACACGCTCGAGGTGACGCACCTGCGGCGCCGCGTCTCGATGGTCTTCCAGCAGCCCAACCCGTTCCCCATGAGCGTGTTCGACAACGTCGCCTACGCGCTGCGCGAGCAGGGCTCGCGGCGGCCGCGCAGCAGCGAGCTCGAGCCGGCCGTCGTCGAGGCGCTGACGCGCGCCGGCCTCTACGACGAGGTCAAGGCCGACCTCGGCCACCCGGCGCTGCGGCTGTCCGGCGGCCAGCAGCAGCGGCTGTGCATCGCGCGCGCCCTCGCGGCGCGGCCCGAGGTGCTGCTGCTCGACGAGCCGTGCTCCGCGCTCGACCCGCGCTCGACGGCGATCATCGAGGATCTGATCCAGCGCCTGCGCGAGGAGGTCGCGGTCGTGATCGTGACCCACAACCTCCAGCAGGCGCAGCGCGTGGCCGACCACGTCGCGTTCATGTACCTGGGCGAGCTCGTCGAGTACGGCGAGGCCGACCAGGTCTTCTCCGCCCCGCGCGCCGAGCGCACCCGCGACTACGTCGGGGGAGCCTTCGGGTGAGGCGCGGGCTCGTGGCGATCCTGGTTGTCGCGGGCGCCCTGTCGGGCTGCGAGTCGACGGTCGACCGGGCCAAGAAGGCCGACCAGCAGGGCTCCAAGGCGTTCGAGCGCAAGGGCCTGGAGATCGGCGCCGCCAACCGCGACGCCGAGGTCACCGGCACCACCGTGCTGCACGACGCCAACGGCGCGGCGGTCGTGATCGCCGTGCGCAACCGCGGCGCGCGGCTGCTGACGGACGTGCCGATCGCGATCGACGTGCTCGACGCCAAGGGCAGGAGCGTCTACAGCAACGGCATCCCCGGGATCGAGCCGGCGCTGGCGGCAGTGCCCTTC
>Ga0164241_10003275_pt1 | contig 16567 bp, 13 predicted proteins | sample OricomyardsoilBY_FD_108780 | JGI IMG/M metagenome (GOLD analysis project Ga0164241, IMG submission 108780) | Backyard soil microbial communities from Emeryville, California, USA - Original compost - Back yard soil (BY) | ecosystem: Environmental > Terrestrial > Soil > Unclassified | place: USA... | reverse complement strand
GCATCGTTGATGGCAGGAGGCGTCTCGGGTTGTCGTGCCCAGCCGGCGCCCGTCGTGGCGCCCCCCCCTCCTCCGCCACCCCCTCCTCCGCCGCCACCACCCCCTCCCCCGCCACCGTGCGTCACACTGGAAGAGAACTGTGCCGCGACCGACGCGACGCGACTCGCGATCGGTGAACACGGCTCGACGCTCGCACCACCGGTCGGTTGGAAATTTGCGAAGCTCAGCGATCGCTCGGTGGCTCTGAGCGCTGACGGCAAATCCGTGCTCACGGCGATCGAAGCCGCGAACAGCGACGAACCAACCGTCATTGCGGCCTTGAACAAACTCGCGAGCGACTCGGCGATCGATAAGGTGAAATTCGATGCGCTGAAGAAGCGCCTCAAGAAGCCACAGATCACGCTCGACGCGAACGGCTCCAAGGTCGACTTGTGGGAAGTCGGGAAAGCCACCGGAAACGGCGGCAATCCAGAGCTCCATGAGCAAGGCCCCGGCACGCTGCTCGTCTTCGTCGTACACGTAGCGACGGATCGTGTGGTCGTCGGCCTCGGTTTCGTGGTGACGTCGGAAGCTCAGACAGACGCGGAAAAGATCATGACGGCCGTACAGAGCGTGAAGGGGTCGTCATGAGTGCACCGCAACCGCTGATCAACCCAGGCACCATTCTCGCGGGCCGCTGGCAGATTCAGGATTTCATCGGCAGCGGCGAGACCGGCGAAGTGTACGGCGTGCGCGACATGCACAGCACGGGCACGTTCGCGCTCAAACTATTTTGGCCCAACGCCCTCGGTCAATCGGAGCTTTGGTCCGCGGTGCAGCAAACCGCGCGCACCGCTTCCGGACTCGGCGTCGACGGCGTAGCGCGCACTCACGACTTCGGCATCGACGCCAACTCGGGCAGGCCTTTTTACGTGGCCGAGCGGGTCGCCTGGTCGTCTCTGGCCGATCGCGTGCGACAACGCGGACCGCTCACGCCCGCCGAAATGGTGACCGCGTTTTCGGTACTGGCGCGCGCGCTCGACGCGGCGCACGGCATCGGGCTCGTCCACCGAGATCTCAAACCCGAGAACGTGTTCGTCGCACCCGAGAATCCGAACTGGGTTCGCGTCAGTGACTTTGGTGTCGCGTTACTGCGCGCAGCGTCTCCGCCACCACCTGGCTGGGGCGGAACGGTCGGCTGGGTCGCGCCCGATGCGGCCGATCTGAATGCGCGCCCTACGCCCGCGATGGACGTCTATGCGCTCGGCCTAGTCACGTTCTTCGCCCTCAGCGGTGGCCCCTTGCACCGCGCGGCGCGCGTGAGTCCCATCGATCCCAACGCGCTGTGGCAAGAGCTCGGAGTACCGCTCGACTCCGCGTCGCTGCGCGCGCGCGAACTGGGCGCGTCCGTCGATCCCGCGTTCGATGCTTGGTTCCAACGCGCCGTGTCCCCCAACCCACAGGCGCGCTTCACGTCGGTTGGTGAAATGGCGGCCGCGTTCGACGCGATTGCTCGAAATCTGATCGCGCCGCAAAGTCCCAATGCGGTGGCCTTGGAAGGCGTCGCTGCGGCGATCGCGCAGCCGCTCATTTTTCAGCCGGAGGCCCCCCCGCCCTCTGCGGTCGCGCGCAGCGCCGAGCCAGCCACCGCGCCGCCCACTGTGCAAAGCGCGCAGTACGCTTCTCCTTCGGACTTCGCGCCGTCGTCGCCCAAGAAGCGGAACGCGGCACCACTATTCATCGGCGGAGCCGTGATCTGCTTTGGCCTCACCGCGTTGGGCGCCACAGTGCTCTACCGCCACCACCAAACCGGTAGCGAGGAAGGTCCGGCGTCACCCGAGGTCAGGCCAGCTGCGTCGGCCAACGGTCCCTCTGCAGCGGCCCTCCCATCCCCGTCGCCGCACCCCGCGTCCTCGCCCGTCGCCTCGAGCGCCCCCATCGCTCCACCTGGCGCGAGCAGCGTCGCAACTCCTGAACCCGCAGCCGGCGCCGAAGCCGCACTCGCTCCCACAGCGAGTGCCAGCGTCGCGGCAGCGAAGACCCCGAACATGCCTCCCGTAACCAAAGCACCGGTCGTCACTCCCGGAGCTCCCGCATCAAAAACAGCGGCAGCGAGCGGCACCAAACCCGCAGCTGCAACGAGTGCTACGTCAGCGGCAAGCTCGAAGCCTGCGCCCTCGGCAACGGCCGCCGCGGCGACGACTGCAAAGACGAAGCCCGGCACACTCTCCGCCCCGAAGAAAAAGTGCGGCAGCGTGTTTTTGCCCTGTAAATGAGCGCAAGCGCGTGGGCATCACGCGCTCATTCGACTCACTATTTCTTGGTCCAGCGCTCGCGGAGCGGAGTGAGCAGCAGCTCGCCGAAGGCGAACAAGTGATCGCAATGCGCGGCCTTGTCCTCACCGGCGAAGCCGAGCATGTGAAAACCTTCTCGATCGGCGCGCGACGTGCGAGTCATGCCCGGGCGCGGGCCAGGCGCCTCCGTGCGGTCAACGGGCAAGCCCTCGGTGTCGAGCAAGAACTCGGCGGTCTCCGTGGTGCTCGCGTATGGCGTCTGAATCGTCGAATGCGTGATGGCGAATAGCTTCTTCCCGGCGATCGCTTCATCCGCGAACAGGGTAAACGGGGCCATCGAGATCGCGCTCACTTTGCGGAAGCCGACGGGCTCGAAACCGACGTGCATGCCATCAGCGAGCAGCACGGAGTCGACGCGAGCAGCGTCCTTCGCGCGGTCGATGATGTGGAGGATGGCACCGTAGCCCGCGCTCCAACCGCTCAAGGCCACACGCTTCGGTTGCGCGGCAGTCGGGCACATCTCACGCACGGCGAGCGTCACGCTCTCCAACATGTGATCGTAGGAGTTCGGCATCGAGTACGGGTCCTCGTACGCGCCCGAGCCGATGCCCAGGTTGTAGATGACCAGCGCGCCGTCGATGCCCGAATGCTCGAACGCGCTCTCCATCACCGCGGGTGCGCCGTGAAAGTGCACGAGTAAGTCATACGGTTTGGAGACGGTGCGACAGCCCGACGCCAAAGAGATCACCCGGGTGCCGGGGGACACAGAGGCGACCGCGCGCTTCGGCGTATCGAGCGCGGCGTCGAAAGGAGCCGGTGGCTCCACGAGCGAAAGGCTCAAGGCATGGTCGAGATTGCTGCGTGCCGCGGTCGTGAGACCTGCTTGCAACGCCTCAGGCTTAGCTGAATCCGCCCCCAACCCCGCGCCGACTTTGCCGACGACGAAGAAATATCCGAGGACGAGTGCGGCTAATATCCTCATGCGTGTTTGGTTATACGGTTCGGACTTCGTCTGTGTAAAGCGCGAATTGAGCACCTACACCGGCACAACCTGGCCTTTTTTTCCTGTTAATGCTCCCACATGTCGGCAATCGGCCCGCGAATTGCTACAAAAACCGCGATAGGTTTCGTGTTGCACACTCGCGGATCGACTCATAGGCACCGAGAGGAACACTGGAATGTTGCAGCGATATCGGACCCAAATTGCCGGCGAATTGCGCCAGACCGCGCGTTTTCAAGTGATCAAGAGTCCTTACGATGGGCAACCAGTCGCTGAGGTCGGCGAGGCAGATGCCAATGATCTCGAGCTCGCGCTCGATCGCGCACATGTCGCATTCGAGTCGGGACAACGCCCCGCAACGCACGAGCGTGCCACGGTTCTCGAACGCATCGCGCACATCCTGCAGGAGAAGTCGGGCGAGCTGAGCGAACTCATCACCCGTGAGAGTGGTAAGCCGATCCGCTACGCGCGCGGCGAAGTAGCCCGCGCCGCTCTCACCTTCACCCTAGGTGCAGGTGAGAGCCGTAGGCTGGGCGGGGAAGTACTGCCCATCGATCAACTGCCTGGGGGCGAAGGACGCCTCTGCTTGTTCGAACGCGTGCCCCGCGGGCCGATCGCAGCCATTGCGCCGTTCAATTTTCCGGTGAATCTCGTCGCGCACAAGCTCTCACCCGCACTCGCTCTCGGCGCGCCGAGCGTGCTGAAGCCCGCGCAACAGAGCCCGCTCAGTGCGCACGCGCTCGGGCAATGGTTGTTGGAAGCAGGGATGCCGGCAAACTTGCTCAGCGTGCTGCATATGCCGCCCGAGGTCGCTGAAAAGCTAGTGACGGACGAGCGCATCGCAGTGCTGTCGTTCACTGGCAGCGACAGCCTCGGCTTTCGCTTGAAGAGCCTCGCGGGAAAAAAGACGGTACTGCTCGAGCTCGGAGGCAATGCGCCCTGCGTCATCGATCAAGGCGTGAACCTCGACGCGATCGTGCCTCGCGTCGCCGAGGGTTGCTGGGCCAATGCCGGACAGGTATGCATCAAGACGCAGCGCGTGTTCGTACATCGCAGTCTGTTCGCCGACTTTGTCGAGCGTTTCGTGAATTACAGCGAGCGAATCGCGTGCGGTGATCCGCTGCGTGAAGAAACGGTAGTCGGTCCGTTGATTGAGCAAAAGCACGTCACCCGCGTGCTGGATTGGGTGCGCGAGGCAAAGGACGGCGGCGCGCGCGTGCTCCTCGGCGGGCACGCTGAAGGCCAAGTCGTCTATCCGACGATCTTGACGAACACCTCGGAGAAAATGCGCGTCTGCCGGGATGAAGTGTTCGGCCCGGTAACGGTTGTCGAGCCGGTCGACTCGTTCGAGGACGCGCTCTCGGCTTGCAATCGGTCGCGATTCGGGCTGCAGGCCGGCATTTTTACAAATGATGTCGGTCGCGCTTTGTCGGCTTTCCGCAGCCTTCGTTACGGCGCAGTGCTGATCAACGAGACGCCGATGCTTCGCGTGGACAACTACCCATACGGAGGGATGAAAGACTCCGGCCTCGGTCGTGAGGGCGTGCGCTACGCGATGGAAGAGTTCAGCGAACCGAAAGTGCTCATTCTCGCGGCACCTCGGGCCTGAGTTCGCACACGCGGGCGCTCCGCTCCTGCCCCAGTGAAAAGTTTCAATTCACTCATTTGTCGTCACACGAGCGGCAAAGCTTGACCGCATTTCGCGTGTATGCGACCCAAGGGAAGCCGTGAGTAAGGAGGAATTGGAGCGCGCCAGCGTTCAGGGATTGTCGTCTTCGGTGCCGCCGCGGCGAACGAGTGATGCTCCGGCAGTGTTGCCGTCCACTCCCCCGGTCACTGACGAGATCGACACGGATTGGGGCGACGATGACTCGAGTGAAGTGACTCGAGTGATGCTGCAGCCGCTGCGAGTCCAGTTCACTGCGCCGCTCGCTGACTCTGAGCGACCGACATCGCCAACCGCGTCGGTTGCGCCCCCAGAGGTCGCGGCCGAGGCAAAAACGACGCCCACCGCATCACCGAAGCCGCCCGAGGCGGAGCCCGCACCTGACGGCAACTCGCAGAGTATCCGGCCGCAAGCGCCAACCCTGATCGGCCTGCCCGCGCCCACTCCGCCCAACGAGGAGCTTCACGACATCGAGCCGTTGGCGGCCGAAAAGCGCGAGTCAGCGCCTCCTCCAATGCCCAGTGCGGCGTACTCGGAGCCCGTGCGCGCCCCGTCTACACCACCCGCCGCCCCCGCGCCGATCGCCGCACCCTCTGCGCCGCCTCCGCCACCTGAACCCATTGCTGCGCCATCCGCCGCGTCTGCAGTGGCGCCGGTCCCCAGCGCAGCGCCGTCCACACCGCCACCGGCGCCCATCGCAGCTCCTTCAGCCCCACCACCCCCGAGTGCGGCGCCGTCCTCGCCCCCCGTGGGCGCGCCTTCCGTGCCGCCCGCAGCCCGTAGTTCAGCATCTGCTCCACCACCGCCCGCGACGCCGGCTACTAGAGCCGCGCCATCGGCGACCGCAACAGTCTCACCGTCGACTCCGCCGCTGAGCAGCTCTGCCCCTGCGCCACGTGTGTTGTCCGCGACACCTGAACCGGTAGCTTCCGCAGCCGGCAGCAACCCCACGGGCTTTGCCCGTTGGCTGGTCGTGCTCGCGGCAGGCTTGGTCGTCGTCAGCGTGCTGGGTTATCGCGTGCTCAGTCGGAACCAGGCGGCACTGGCGGAATCCGCTGCCGCGAACTCGCTGCCCGAGCAACCCGCGTCGGCCCCTACCACTCAAACGGCTACCGTCGCTGCGGAGTCGACTTCGGCCGCGCCCGCTGCAGAGATTGCCGCGCAGGCTCCCGCGGTAGAGAGCGCCGCACCGGCTCCCACCGCCGCCGCCGAACCCGGATCAACTGCCGCCGCTGCGGCGCCATCGGCCCCGGCAGCCGCTACGACCGCTACCTCCACGGCACCCTCTGAGAGCGCCAGCAGCGACGTTCATCGAGTCACGATCAAGAGCAAACCGTTGAAAGTGCGTTTCTACCACTTTGGTAAATTGGTGGGTGTTACCCCCTTCGTGCTCGAGTTGAAGCCGGGGGAGCGTCACGCCTATGAGGCCGGTTTGCCCGGCTACGGCACGCGCAAAGTCGTGATCGACGGGTCGAAGCCCGAAATTCTCATCGGACTGACGCGCGAAAAGCCCTGATCCGGACGCAGACCGCGCGCCAGGTTGTTCTCCCTGGCACTGGCTGCTACTACGCCGCCAGATTTTGCCATGACTTCATTGGTCGACTCCGTCGAGCGCCGGCGCACCTTCGCCATCATTTCGCATCCTGACGCCGGGAAAACCACGCTCACGGAAAAGCTCCTGCTGTTCGGCGGAGCGATCCAGTTGGCCGGCGCGGTCAAAGCTCGCGGCGAGCAGCGGCGCGCGCGCTCCGACTGGATGAAGGTCGAGCGAGAGCGCGGCATCTCCGTGAGCGCGTCGGCGATGACCTTCGACTACGGACACAACACCTTCAACCTGCTCGACACGCCGGGCCACCAAGACTTCAGTGAAGACACCTATCGGACGCTGACGGCGGTCGACAGCGCGATCATGGTGATCGATGCCGCGCGCGGTATCGAAGAGCAAACGCTGAAGTTGTTCGAGGTCTGTCGGCTACGAGACGTGCCGATCATCACCTTCGTTAACAAGCTCGATCGCGAGGGGCGTGACCCGTTCGATCTGATGGATGAGATCGAGCAAAAGCTGGCGCTGGACGTCACTCCAGCGAGCTGGCCGATCGGCATGGGCCGAACCTTCTTGGGTTGTTACGATCTGCTGCATGATCAATTGGTGTTGATGGAGCGGGTTCGGGATCGCATTGGCGTCGCCGGCGAACAATGCTCGGGCCTGAACGATCCCAAGTTGGACTCGCTGTTGCCCGAAGATGCGGCCAAGAAGCTGCGCGACGAAGTCGAAATGGCACGCGGCCTGTGCCCGGATTTCAACCTCGAAGCTTACCGCGGAGGGCACATGACCCCGGTGTTCTTCGGCAGTGCCATCAGCAACTTCGGCGTGCGTGAGCTATTGCATGGGATCGGCGAGCTTGCCCCTTCCCCGCGCCCGCAGCCGACGCGCGAACGCACGATCTCGCCGACCGAGGACAAAGTGACCGGCTTCGTTTTCAAGGTGCAGGCCAACATGGACCCGAAGCACCGGGATCGCGTGGCCTTCGTCCGCTTGTGCTCCGGCCATTTTCGCCGCGGAATGAAACTCCTGCACACGCGCAGCGACACGCAGCTCGCGGTTCACAATCCGGTCCTGTTCCTTGCTCAGGACCGAGAATTGGCCGAAGAGGCCTTCGCGGGTGACATCATCGGCATCCCGAACCACGGCAAGCTCGGCATCGGCGACGCATTGACCGAGGGTGAGGACTTGCACTTCAAAGGCATTCCGAGCTTCGCGCCGGAACTGCTGCAGCGCGTTCGACCGACCGATCCGATGCGCGCCAAACACCTCGGTCGCGCGTTGGAGCAGCTGGCGGAAGAAGGCGCCGCGCGCATCTTCAAGCCACGCATCGGCGGCAACTGGATCGTCGGCGTGGTCGGCTCTCTACAATTCGACGTCTTGGCCGATCGCATCAAGTCGGAATACGAGATCCCGGTGATGTTCGAGCCCTCGGGCCTCTACACCGCCCGCTGGGTCGAATGTGCAGACCAAGCCGTGATGAAGAAATTCCTGAACGGCAACGAGGGCTACATGGCCGACGATCACACGGGCGCGCCGGTTTTTCTGGCCCGGAACTCTTGGCATTTGGAGACGACTGCCAAGGATTGGCCGGGCCTGAAGTTTCAAAAAACGAAAGAAGCGTGACTTACTCGCCGGCGATCTTCTTCATCGCCGGATCCTTGAGCAAGTAGCTCGGCGAAAAGATGTACACTGGCGCGTTCGCGGCCGCGCTGACCACGGCGTTCATACCCGAGAGCGAGCCGCTGAGCTCGCACCGCGTACGCTTCACGCCTTGGCCGTTGGTCGCCGGCACTTCCCACGTCTTCAACACCTTGTTGGGACCGAGATCGTCGCAACTGGCCGGCGCGGGCACCTTCGTCGAAAAAAGCGCGATCGTCTTGTCTGCGTCCCAGTAGCGCGCGGTCAACGTGGTCGTGCCCGCGGTGCGCGTCGCGGTGCAAAAGCGCTCGGCTGCCGCCGGATCGGTGGAAGGCTTCTTCGGCGCGTTCGGATCCGGATCGTCACCGTCACACTTCGGTGACACGGAGGCATGATCGGGCGCCGCACGGTTGTCACCCGCCCACGTCACGAAGGTCTTGAGCAACCCCGCGTTCAGAGCAATGCGTTGCGCCTCGGCTGCCTTGGCCGCCGCATCCGCGCTTTGCTTCGTGGTGATCTCTCGGTCCAATGTCGCGAGTGCGCCTTGGTCTTCACAATACTTGTACGCGCGGTCACGCCACTGGCTGGTCAGCGCCAGGTCGGAAGCAGCAACCGACTTGCGGGTGCCATCCAATGCCTCCTGACACTTGGTCGCGTCCTTCTCGGAGCAGCCAAGGGCCGGGACGATCGCAGCCAGTACCAATAGTTCCCCGAGTCTTTTTCGCATGGCGGTGCATGTAAGCCCGGCTCAGGCAATCTTTCAACCGGAATGACTGCCCGGCCCAGACCTCGACAGGCGAGAGCCGGAGCTTAGTCACCCGAGTCCACCAGCCGGATTTCATTCAGAGCGGGCGCCTTGTCTCCGTCCTGGTCCGTCCATTCGTATGCGTACCAGGCTTTGTCTTGTTTGCTCAGCTCGGGCAAGAGCCCGTGGATGAGTTGATACGAGCCAGCGACAGTGCCGCTCAACCACAACCCTTGCATATTTAGAATCAACGAACCGCTCGCCGGGTCACGCGCGAACTGAATCACGAAGAAGTCGTGAGAGTCGTGATCTTCCGCGAGTGGCAAACTGACAACGACCTCCTTCGTGGCGGTCTTACGGTATTCCGAGACATCGTTGTCGTGGGTCCAATAAAGCGGTGTGATCTTTTGGTCTTCGAGGTAGCCTTCCACATTCTGAAAAAAGGGGCCTCCTGCGACCACCAGCAGCTCACTGCTATCCGAAACCGGTCGCCCCGTGGTGATGTTGAGCGCCTCCACGCTGTCTTGCTCGGCTTCCGAGAGAGCCGGCTTGGTGGCGCAGTCATCTCGAAGTGCGGCACCGATCGCTCGGCCAGGTACTCGATTGCCGTCGCTCGAGTTCTTGCTCGTGTCGAGAATGACGGTGACCTTGGCGACGGAACACACGCTGGCCAGTGTGGTAGCTTGGCACTCGACGCAACTCTCCGCCCCGGTACCACCGGCGCCGCCCTCTCCAACGCCGTCGCAAGCGGTGCGCCCGCAAAATTGCCCGGTCGCGCAAGCATTGCCGCAGGCTCCGCAATTGCGACTGTCTACCAACAGATCGCTGCAACGCTCTGAACAACAGGTCATGCCGTCAGCGCAACCGGTGCTCGTGCCCTCCTGCTCGGCGCCGCACGCAGCGGTACACGTGCCGCTGCTACAGATGCGCCCGCCAAAGCACTCGCTATCGTCGATGCAGCGCTTGCAATTGTGATCTGCATCGCAAGCGCCGCTAGCACAACTCGTCGTGTCGTTCTTGCACCCCGGTTCGCATTGGTTCTTGTCGGTGCAATATTGGCCCGTCGGGCAATGATCATTGCTCGGCAAACAGTCAACGCAGGTACCGTCATCGAGGCAGAAGCCGCTGGCACAACCAGGACACTGGTTGGCTTGACCACCTTCGCCGCCGGCGCCGCCCTCTCCGGCAGAGTCGCTGCTCGTCGATTCACCAGCATGCGCCCTGCCTGCAGTTCCAGTCGAAGCGCCGCTCTTGCCGCCATCCGCGCTGGTCGTGGTAGTGCCTCCGGAATCATCGTTGTCCGAAGGGTTCGAGCCACACGCCGGACCGATCAATAGCGCGCCAATGACAGCGGCTCGCGTTGCATATCGTAGTCGAAGCATCGACACCCACCAAAGCAAGATTGGCACCAACCCTTTGGTATAAGAAAACCGCTACGATTGACAGATGCTTACGCATTTCGCGACTCATTATCTCGTGGCGTTCGTGCGCATGTGGGGCAAGATGCCATCACAGTTGCCGAGGTAACCCATTCACGATTCGTGCATGCTGGACGCAACATTCCTCACCAAAAGAGAGGAACCTCTGGGCAACTGCGCGGATGATGCTTGGTGTCGCTCTTAATCCACGAGCGGTTTCAACCGTTTGACGACGGTCTGAGCACGCGTTCGAAGGCGCCATCGTGCGGCTCTGACTCAGCCAGCGAACGGAGGTCTCGAAACATGAAAGCAATGCTCACTTCTGTCGCGTTGGTCGTAGTGAGTCAGCTGTGGCTCGCGGGCTGTGGGTCGTCCGCCGATGCGCCCGAGGGCAAGGCCGGGGCAACCTCCACGGGTGCCACTGGCGCGAGTGGTGCTGGGGTGGCGGGACAGCCCGGCGATGCAGGTGGTGTTGGGCTCGGCAACCCGCTCACCAACCCCTCGGAGGGTCCCGCCGCTGGAAACGGGAAACAGATCGGCGTGCCGGCAGCGGCAGCCCTAGAGGATATCTCGAATCCAAACCACGTAGTCGGCGACGGCAGCCAAGAGAGCTGCACCAGCGCTGCAGTAGTCGCCGCCGTGGCACAGGGCGGCGTCATTACCTTCGATTGCGGGCCCGATCCGGTCACGATCATGATGCAAGCGACCGCAAAGGTGTTCAACGACAAACCAAACGTCGTGCTGGACGGCGGCGGACTCGTCACCCTGAGCGGCATGGATCAGCGCCGCATTTTGTATATGAATACCTGCGACCAAGCACAGGTGTGGACCAGCGCGCACTGTGACAATCAAGACTCTCCGCACCTCACCGTGCAAAACCTCACATTCATCGACGGCAACGCCAAGTACGAGAGCAAAGAAGCGGCAGGTGGCGCCATCTTCGCCAGCGGGGGACGCCTCAAGGTGCTCAATTCGCGCTTCTTCAACAACGTCTGCGCGGATGATGGCCCCGATATCGGTGGGGGTGCCGTGCGTGCATTTCAGCAATTCAACGGGCTGCCGGTTTACGTGGTCAACTCGACGTTCGGAGGGGCAGCGGGCCTCGGCAACGTCGGCTCCAACGGCGGCGCGTTGAGCAGCATCGGCGTGTCGTGGACGATCATCAACAGCGTGCTCAGCTACAACCACGCGATCGGCAACGGCGGTAACCCCGCAGAGAGCGGCACTCCAGGCGGCGGCAGTGGCGGCGCGATTTACAATGATGGCAATACGATGACGTTGACGATCCTCGGCTCGCGCATCGAGCACAACGAAGTCAATGCGTATGGCTCCGCGGTGTTCTTCGTATCGAATGATCACTCCGGAAACATCGTGATCGAGGATTCGACGATCACTAACAATGTCGGCGGTTCCTGGTACCCGACTTATCCGCAGATCTCGAATCACGACGACACGCCGATTACGGTCAAAAACTCCGTGATCGAGTGATCCGGGATTCGCAATGACGTGCGGCGCGTCGTTACGCTGAAAAATTCCACTCACTCGGCGCTCACCGCGATTAAGCGTGAGTTAAGAAAAGCGTGCAACCGCGTCCCCATCGAGGTGCGACACGTGCTAATGCGCGAGCATGAGCACTTATCGGCCGCTTTCGCGCTGGGCTTGTCCGATCCTCTTTACTTGTCTGGCCGCCACCGTGGCGTGCAGTTCGTCGAGTGACGACACGCCCGCGAACATGGCGGGTGCCGCAAATGGCGGAAGCGCGGGCGCGGCTGCCGGCAGCTCGAACGTGGCGGGAGGCGGAGTCGGCGGCAATGCCAACCCGGGCACGAGCGGTGCGCCGGGCCAAGCGGGCGCGGGTGCAGGCGGAGCGCAAGCGGGCGCGCCCGCGGGAGGCACGAGCAGTGGAGGCACTGCAGGCAGCAGCGCGGGCGCGAGCGCGGGCGGAACAAGCGGCAGCGCTGGCGGCGCGACAGCAGGCGCGAGCAACGGCGGCAGCGGCGGCGGAAGCACCGGTGCCTTCACGTTGACCAGCCCGGGTTGGACCGCCATGGCCAATTGTATGGTCGACGACCGTGCGACTTCTTGCCCGGTGTTCCCGAAAGAGAACATCGGCACCAGTATCGGCGGCGGCAACAAATCGCCCGAACTCAATTGGACGGCGGGACCGAGCGGCACCCAGAGCTATGCGATCGTGCTGCAGGATCTCACCGTCGTGCAGAGCGGCAAACCGTTCGTGCACTGGGCGATGTGGAATATCCCCGGCGCAACGCGCATGTTGCCGGCGGGCCTCGAGACCACCGCCATGCCGAGCGTTCCTGCGGGCTCTTCGCAAAAGTCCTTCCAGGGCACTGGCTTCCAAGGCTCCGGCAAGTGCGGCAACTTGTACGAGTTCGTTTTGTACGCATTGCCCACGGCGATGTACACCGGCAGTAGCACCAGCCAAACAGCGGTGCGCGACGGCCTCGCCACCACGAATGCACCCACGGCGACCTTGCGCGCCAGGAGCGGCGCACCGGGCTGCACGGAATAGCGTCAGCCGGACATCGGCGCCGCTACATACCTCAGACGCTCAGCGGGCTACGCGACGCATGCAGCCGCAGCACGCCCGCTGACCCAACCCAATTGGCATCACGCCGTTGGATACGGCACGCGAGCGATGGATCGGTCCTGCGCGCGTGCACCGGTCAGTAGCGCGACGATCGCCCCGACCAAGGCCAGGAACATATCCCACTGCGCGTCCCACACGTCGCCTTGTGAGCCGAGGAACGCGGTGCCCGTGTCGCCAGCGACGACGAGCGTCGTCCACCACTCGAGCAGCTCCCAGAACGCGGCGAACGCGAAGACCACCGACACGCTCAGAAACGACAGCCAGCCGCCGCGCACCAACGGCGTTTTGCGCAGCAAGATCTCGCGCGTCATGAACACGGGGAAAACACCGAGCGCAACGTGACCGATGCGGTCGTAGTGGTTGCGGCTCAGATGGAAGGTCACTTTTGCCCAATTGCCGAGCGGCGTGAGCGCATACGTGTAGTAGCCGCCGTAGATCAGAATCAGCACGTGCACGAACACGCCCACGTACACCCAATGCGAGAGCGGCATGCGCGGATAGGCTACGCCCAAGCACAGGACCATCAGTAGGCCTGGGGTCACCTCGAGAAACCAACTGGTGCGACCGGCAGGGGGTGACCACAGAGTCGCCGCGCAAATCACGGCCAAGACGCACAGCAACGCGATTGGCAGCCGTGCGTGAGCCTTGCGCGCTGCGGCATCAGAGCCTGCTGTTTGGAGGATATTGGAAGTCATTTTTACATCAGCCGTCGAACCAGCAACCAAGGTTATGTTAGGACCCGCACGAGTCCAAACGTGCGCACCATCGTAGCGATCATCGCCTGTATCGAGCTGTTTCTAGTGGCTTCCCTGGGTTGGGTGGCAGTCGTGATCGTATTTTTGCCTACGTTCTGGTTCGACAAGCGGCGCATCCTGAGCGGCCGCACGTTGCGCCGCGTGGCTCAAGCCGCGGTCACGTTTTCGCCCATGTGGCGCTTCCGCATTCATGGTGAAGTCCCGAAGAATCCGGGCAAGGCCGTGTGCGTGAGCAACCATTGCTCGCACACGGACGTGTTCTTGATCTCGCACGTGCCTTGGGAGATGAAGTGGCTGGCCAAGCGCTCGCTGTTCAACCTGCCGTTCATCGGCTGGAGCATGCGCCTCGTGAAAGACGTGCCGATCGATCGCGCCTCGCCGTCAGCCGCGAAGGTCGCGCTGGACAAATGCGCTGACTGGCTAGCGCAAGGCGTGCCGATAATGATTTTCCCGGAGGGAACGCGGTCCAAAACGGGCGAGATGCAAGCCTTCAAGGACGGCGCGTTTCGGCTCGCGATCGAGACCGGCGCGGACATTCTGCCGATGGCCGTCGCGGGCACCGAGAGCGCGCTCTCCAAGCATGATTGGCGCCCCGGCTACGCGCGCGGGCTCTTGACCATCGGCAAGCCGATCTCCACCGCCGGCATGACTCAGAAGGACGTGCAGCGACTGAAGGAGGCCACGCGCGCGCAGATCGTCGCGCTGCGCGAGCAGATCTTACCGCTCGTCGCAGCGCATTGAACGCTAGCCGTCGCTCAGGGCGGCTTGGGGATCGCGCGGTGTACGACCACCGGCGCTGAAACGTCGTCCGCCTTTTCGCGAACCACGAACACGGTGCTCTGACCGGGCGTGGTGGTGGTGGTGAACGTGCATGAATCAGTCGGTGCGGAGAACGGCGAAATCACGTTATTGCCGACGGAATCGAACGACGCGCGGTTGTAGAGGAACGAGCCGGTGACCACCGTTTGCGCGGAAACGTCGAGCAGCTTCGAGTTGGTGAGGAACTGATCCATCTCGTAGCTGCCGCCGCTCAGCGCGACGATCACGCCACCCGCCGCGGCGAAGGAGTCGAGCACCGAGTTCATCTGCCAGACGGTGCCCACCGTTCCGAGATCGCCGGGAGCGGCGCTGTCCTGCTCGTAGATCAAGAACTCGTCGAAGTTGGCGATGCTCAAGACCGCGCTAGCGTTCGTGTACTTGGTCAGGGGCGTGACAACCACACTTCGACCGCGACTGCTGGCCGCGTAGTTGATGTGTTGATCGACCAGAGAGCGTGACGCGGGGGACGCGAACTCGGTGTAGGCCAAAATTCGCACTTCTTTTGGCTGCGGCAAAAGCACTGCGTTGCCGAGCAACGTGTTCGCCGACGAGTTCATGACCGGCGTTTGGTAGTTCATGCACGCCACCACCACGTGCCCATCTTTGGCGCCCACACACATGCCGCCCTGGCAGATGCCGGAGACGCACACGTTGCCGCAACTGCCGCAGTTGTTCGCGTCGATGTTGAAGTCGACGCATTTGCCATTGCATGCTTTGAGCGGGTCCTCGCAGTTGAGCACACACTTATAGCTGCCCACGCCGTCCGGCGAGCAGGTAGGCTTGGACGCGGGGCACTCAGCGTTGCACGAACCACAGGCTTCGGGGGTGTCGAACTGCTCCGGCACGCACAGGCCATTGCACTCGACGAGCGGCGCGTCACAAGCGCTCTTGCAAGCGTAGTTGCCGTCCGCATTGGGTGAGCACAGCGGCTTCGAGCCGGAGCATTTCACGTCGCAGCTGCCGCATGCGTCCGGCGTCGTATACATGGCCGGGTCGACACATTGTCCTCCACACGCGATCAGCGGCAGCTGACAGCCCGCGACGCACACGTACTCGTCCTGCCCGTACGGCGCACAATTCGGTTTCGAGTCGGGGCACTGGGTGTGGCAATCACCGCAAGCCGCCGACGTGTTGTACGGCGGCATGCACCCAGCGTCGCCGTCTGGATGAGCGTCCGTCAGGTTGCCGGTGTCGTCACCGGCGGCTCCGCCGTTGCCGCCTGCACCCGACTCGGCACCCGTACCCCCTTCACCACCGGCATCACTGCCCGAAGCACCGCCGCCGCCACCTGCGGGCACTCCTTCACACAGCGCATCTTCACAGCTCACGCCAGGTTTGCACTTGCGACCACAGCCGCCGCAATTGTTCGGATCGTTCTGCGCGTCGACACACTGACCATTGCAGTCGATGCGGCTCGCCGCGCAGTTGCCACCCACTACGCCGCTGCTGCCGCACGCGGCCGGGAAAGCCAGGCCCAACAACACAGCCCAAAACCCCAGGCTTTTTGCACCCATTTTGCTCATTTCGCGCCGCCCTTCTGGCTCTCGGCAGCGGCCGGTTTCGAGCTGTCCGGGGGCGCAGCCTGGTCTGCCGAGTCTTCGGCGGTCGAGGGAGTGAGCTCCTTCATCGGGTTGAGTGAGGGAGCACCGACCAAGGGCGTGCCGTCCGCCTTCAGCTGACGGGTGACGGTGAATTCGACGCGGCGGTTGAGCAGCAAGGCATACTCGCTCTTCTTGTCGACCAACGGGCGCGTGGAACCGTAGCCGATCGAGCTCAATCGATCTGGAGCGATGCCCTGTTTGACCAAGAACTCCATTACTGCGCGCGCGCGGTCCTCACTGAGCTTTTGATTGAAGTTGTCTGGGCCGCGCTCGTCGGCGTGACCTTCCACGGAGACGTGCAGGTACTCCGGGTGGTCGGCGATCAGCTTCGCCAGGCGCATCAGCAACGGGTAGCTGACTTTGCGAATGATGAAGCTATTGACGTAAAAATGAACGCGGTCGTCGAGCACGATCTTGTCGCCCACGACGCGCACCTGGTCTTCGTCGGGGCAACCGTCGGTGTCCGCGTAGCCGTTGACGGTCTCGGGCTCGTTCGGG
>Ga0164241_10003274_pt1 | contig 16568 bp, 11 predicted proteins | sample OricomyardsoilBY_FD_108780 | JGI IMG/M metagenome (GOLD analysis project Ga0164241, IMG submission 108780) | Backyard soil microbial communities from Emeryville, California, USA - Original compost - Back yard soil (BY) | ecosystem: Environmental > Terrestrial > Soil > Unclassified | place: USA... | reverse complement strand
GACGATCGAGCAGGAGCTCGAGCACGCCGTCCAGTACGGCGACGCCACCGAGCTGTGGGTCCTTGAGCGCGCCGGCATCCAGCGCGCGGACCTGGTCATCGCGGTGACGGGCGACGACGAGGACAACGTCCTCATCTGCCAGGTCGCCAAGGAGAAGTACCTCTGCGAGCGGATCATCGCCCGGGTCAACAACCCGCGCAACCGCGAGTGGTTCGCGCTGCTGAACATCCAGCCGGTGGTCAGCGCGACCGACCTGATCCTGCGCCTGATCGAGCACGAGGTGCCGAGCTACGGCCTGGTCCACCTGCTCGACCTGCGGGACGAGCAGCTGGAGATCATCGAGGTCGAGGTGCTCGAGGGCGCCCCGGCCGCGGGCAGGACGGTTGCCGAGGTGTCGCTCCCCGACGGAGCGCTGATCATCTCGGTGCTGCGCGACGGCGGCGGCTTCGTCCCCAAGGGCGACACGCTGATCAACGCGGGCGACGAGGTCCTCGTCGTGCTCGACCCGGGCCTCGAGGACGCGATCACCGCGCAGTTCGCCCCGCCCGCCGCGCGGCGCTAGCCCGAGGCCGGCGGTGCGACGACGTGTCGCGGTCGCGCTGAGCCTCGCCGCGCTGGCCCTGGCCGGGTGCGGATCGGCGTCCGGCGGCGAAGGTGGGTCGGGCCCCGGGACGACCGGCGCGACCACCCGCGCCGAGCCCCACATGGCGCCCGCTGAGCGGGCGCGAGGTGGGGATCGCCCCGTGGTTGCAGGGGCGGACGGGGCGACGCCCGCGAAGCGGCCCCGCGCCGTCGACCTGACGGTGGCGGCGAGCGGCGACCTGCTGATCCACTCCCCGGTGTGGAGCGCCGCGCACGCCTTCGCCGGCGGCGACGGCTACGACTTCCGCCCGATGCTGCGGCTCATCCGCCCGTACATCCGGGGCGCCGACCTGGCCCTGTGCCACGTGGAGACGCCGTTGGCCCCCGGCCCGCTGCACGGCTACCCGGTCTTCAACGGGCCGCCCGACCTGGCCAAGGCGATCCGGTGGGCGGGCTGGGACGCGTGCGACACGGCCTCCAACCACTCGCTCGACGGCGGCCAGGCGGGGATCGACGCCACCGGCCGGACCCTGGACCGCCTGCGCATCCCGCACACCGGCTCGGCCCGCTCGGCGGCGGCGGCGCGGAAGATCGTGCTGCTGGAGGCCAAGGGCGTGAAGGTCGCCTTCCTGGCCTACACCGCGGTCTCCAACGGGCAGATCGCGCCGCACCGGTGGTCGGTGAACCGGGCCGACCCGAAGCGGATCCTCGCCGACGCGCGCCGCGCCCGGCGCAAGGGGGCCGACGTCGTCATCGTCAACGTCCACTGGGGCGACGAGAACGTGGTGGCGCCGTCCCCGGCGCAGGAGGCCCTGGCGCGGACGCTGACCGCCTCGCGCGACGTCACGGCGGTCGTCGGCCAGCACGTGCACGTCGTGCAGCCGATCCGACGGGTCGGGCGCAAGCTCGTGGTGTTCGGGGAGGGCAACCTGCTCTCCAACCAGACGCCCGCCTGCTGCGCCCCGGGCTCGCAGGACGGGATCATCGCCCTGCTGCGGCTGCGCGTGGTCCACGGGCGGGCCCGCCTGACCCGGGTGGACTACGTCCCGACCTGGGTGCGGCACCCCGACTTCACGGTGATGCCGGTCGGCAGCGCCCTGCGGCGCGGGCTGGAGCCCACGGCCGACCTGCGCGCCTCCTGGAAGCGCACCACGGGCGTGATCGGGAAGACGCGCCGCTACGCCCCCTGGTCCCGCTCCAGGCCCTGAGCCGCCGGGGCGGCCGGCCCCGAACCACCCCAGACCCCGAACTGGCCGACGAGGTTCCCGCTCAGCGGGAACGTGGTCGGCCAGTTCGGCCGGTCGGGCTAGTGGCGCTTGCCCCGGGACACCTTGAGGTTGATCTTCGACCCGTTGGGCAGCGTCCTGCCGGCTCGGGTGGAGAGGGAGACGACGCGCCCCTTGCGGGTGCGGGAGTAGACCTTCGTCGTCTGCCCGACCCGGCAGTGGGCCGCGACGATCTTGCGCTTGGCCGACGTCACCGACGTGCCGGCGGCGATCTTGGGGACCACGCACGGCGCCACCACGGAGAACGTCACGGCCTGCGGCCCCGCGATCGGGCTCGGGTCATCCCCGGCTCGCGCGATCCACAGGCAGATCAGGTAGTTGCCCGCCGTCTGCGGCGTGGTCGTGACCTGCGTGCTGAACGTGCCGTTGACCGAGCGGCCGTTGATGAGGTCGTTCCCGGCGTCGCCCGTGTAGCTGACCCCGCAGGCCGCTCCGCCCGCCGGCCGGATCTTCGCGTAGAGCGCCGCGGGTGCCTCGCTCGTCCCGGTGATGGTCACGGTCGTCTGCTGCAGTGGTTTCGGGGTGACCGGGCCGACGGTCGCGCTCACGCTGCCCGTCGGAGCCCGGAACGTCACGGTCTGCGCGATCGGCGTCGTGACCGTGCCGCTGTCCTTGGCGAGCCAGATGCAGAACATCACGTCGCCGGGGGTGCGCCAGGTGTAGACCTCCTTGGCGCTGAACGAGCCGTTGATGCTGTTGCCCCAGAAGGCGCTCAGGTCGTTGCCCGAGTCGGAGGAGGCGGTGGGTGCGCACGGCGCACCGCCCGGCGCGCGGTACTTGACGTACAGGCCCTGCTTGACCGCGGACGTCCCGCTCACGGTGAAGACCCGCGGCAGCCCCGAGGCGGCGTCGGGCTGGCCGGCGGTGTCGGTGACCGTGAGCGTCGCCGAGTCGGCGTATGCCGTTCCGGTACAGAGGAGGAGGGCGCCGGCGGCGAGCACCAGGGTGGCCGCCGTACGAGGCGAGCGGCGGCGAGCAGGGGGGACGGACCGGGGGAAACGCAACGAGGCCTCCGAGGCGGACGACGGGTGGGGAGGGCACCTCGGCGGATCGTCATCCGCACCGGCGCCCCAGGGCGTCCGATTCAACCGGTCGTGAAGCGGGATTACAAGAGTCCGGACCGTGTCTGGACGCGTTCGCGGGCCCGGACCTGCGTCTCGCCCCACAACGCAAAGCGCCCGCGGAATACGCGGGCGCGAAGGCTAGCTGCGGGACAGGGACTCGAACCCCAAATTCCAGATCCAGAGACTGGCGTGTTGCCAATTACACCATCCCGCAATCGACTTGGAGAACGATATCCGACGCCCTCTTCCGGTGCGCTGCGGTCCCGAAAACCGCTCTACGCCGCGGCCTGCTGGGCCCAGTCGCGGTAGAGGCCGTAGTAGGCGCCCTCGGCCGCGATCAGCTCGTCGTGGGAGCCCTGCTCGACGATGCGCCCCTGGTCGAGGACGACGATGCGGCCCGCCTGGCGGATCGTGCTCAGCCGGTGGGCGATGACGATGGCGGTGCGGCCCGCGAGCAGCCGGCGCAGGCCCTCCTCGATCCGGCTCTCGGTGTGCAGGTCGACGTTCGCGGTCGCCTCGTCGAGGATGAGGATGCGGGGATCGGCGACGAGTGCGCGGGCGAAGGCCAGGAGCTGGCGCTGGCCGGCCGACAGCTGCACGCCGCGCTCGCCGACCTCCATGTCGTAGCCGCCGGCCAGGCGCTCGATGAACGTGTCGGCGCCGACGGCGTGGGCGGCGGCGACGACCTCCTCGCGCGTGGCGTCGGGCCGGCCGAAGGCGATGTTGTCGGCGATCGTCCCGCTGAACAGGAAGCCCTCCTGGGGGACGATGCCCAGCTGCGAGCGCAGCGAGGGGAGCGCGACGTCCGGGAGCTCGTGCCCGTCGACGAGCACGCGGCCGCTGGTGGGGTCGTAGAAGCGGGCCACGAGCTTGGCGAAGGTGGACTTCCCGGCGCCGGTGGCGCCGACCAGCGCCACGGTCTGGCCCGGCGGGATGTCCAGCGTCACGTCGCGCAGCGCGTAGCGCGTCTCGCCGGTGTCCTGCGTGGTGTAGGAGAACGACACGTCGTCGAAGGTGACGCGTCCGCGCAGCCGCGGGAGCTCGACGGCGTCGGGCTTCTCGACCATCGACGGCTCCTCGTCGAGCAGCTCGAAGATCTTGTCGAGCGCGGCCATGCCGGACTGGTAGGTCGTGTAGACCTGGGACAGCTGGTTGATCGGCTCGAAGAACCCGTTGAGTGCGGCGACGAAGCCGACGAGCACGCCGATGAGGATGTCGCCCTGGATCACCTGGTAGCCGCCGACGAGGAGCACGGCGACGGTGGCCAGCGCGCTGACCATCTCGACGACCGGGAAGTAGGCCGCGTTGAGCTTGACCGTGGTGAGGTTGGCGTCGCGGTTGCGGGCGTTGAGCTCCCCGAAGACCTCGCGGTGGCGGGGCTCCTGGGCGAACGAGCGCACCACCCGGATGCCCGAGAGGGACTCCTGCAGGTACGCGGTGATCGCCCCGATCGTCTCGCGCGTGCGGCGGTAGGCGTCGGCCGAGGCGATGCGGAAGAGGAGCGACCCGAGGAACATGATCGGGAAGATCAGGAACGTGATGAGGGCGAGCTGGAGGTCGAGGACCATGAGGATGACCACGGTGCCGATCAGCGTCAGCGAGGCCTGGAAGAGCGTGACGACGCTGTCGGTGACGAGGGAGTCCAGCGCCTCGACGTCGTTGGTCATCCGGGAGATCAGCACGCCGGCCGGCCGCCGCTCGTAGAAGCCCACCGGCTGCTTCTGCAGGTGGCGGAAGATCTGGCGGCGCAGGTCCTGGAGGATGTGCTGGCCGACCCAGCCGGTCAGGTACGTCTGCACGTACGTCATGCCCCAGGCGATCAGGGCGCTGGCCACGAACGCCGCGACGATCCAGTCCAGCGCGCTGACGTCGCCCTTGGTGATGCCCTGGTCGATCGCCATGGTGGCGAGCGGGGCGGGGGCCAGCGACGCGGCTACGCCGACGACGAGGGCGGCGAACATGAGGATCGCCCGGCCGCGGTAGGGCCGCACGAGCGACAGCAGGCCCTTGAGCTTGCGCCCGCGGCCCGACGTCCCCTTCATGCGGCGGCGCACATCCTGGCGCAGCGTGGGGGCAGGGGTGCTCATAGTCCGGCCACCTCGCGCTCGACCGGGTTGCGGGTGAGGAAGACCTGGTCGGGGAGGCCCTTGGCCACGATCTCGCGGTACAGGTCGCTGACCTCCAGGAGCTCCTCGTGGGAGCCGTGGATGACCAGCTCGCCGTCCTCGAGCACGATGATCTCGTCGGCCAGGGCGATCGTCGACAGGCGGTGGGCGATGATGAACGTCGTGCGGCCGGCCATCACCTCGGTCAGGGCGGCCTTGATGCCGCGCTCGGTGCTGGCGTCGACCGCCGACGTGGCGTCGTCGAGGATCAGCACGCGCGGGTCGGCGAGGAAGGCCCGGGCGATGGCCAGGCGCTGGCGCTGGCCGCCGGAGAGGGTCAGGCCGCGCTCGCCGACGCGGGTGTCCAAGCCGTCGGGGAGCCGCTCGACGAACGGCATCGCCTGGGCGCGGCGGGCGGCCTCCTCGATCTGCTCACGCGAGGCGTGCGGGTCGGCGTAGGCGATGTTCTCGGCGATGGTGGCGCTGAACAGGAAGGGGTCGTCGTTGACCACCGCGATCACGGAGCGCAGCTCGGCGACCCGCAACTCGCGCACGTCGACGCCGTCGAACCGCACCGCGCCCGCGGTCACGTCGTACAGGCGGGGGATGAGCTGGACGAGCGACGTCTTCCCGGAGGCGGTGGCGCCGACGATCGCGACGGTCGTGCCCCCGCGGACGTCGATCGTCACGTCGCGCAGGGCCGGCTCGGCGCCGTGCTCGTAGGTCAGCGACACGTGGTCGAGCTCCACGTGGCCGTTGCCGGGCGGCAGGGGCACGGCCGCTTCGCCGGTGACGATGCGCGGCTCGCGGTCGAGGATCTGGAACAGCCGGACGCCGGACGCGGTCGCCCGCTGGCTCATGCCGAGCGCCATGCCGAGCGTGCGCATGGGGCCGAGCAGCATCAGGAGGTAGGTGTAGAAGGCGACGAACGAGCCGAGCTCCAGGGTGCCGTCGATGACCATCCGGCCACCGAGGAAGAGGACGACGGCGAGGCCGACCTGGGGGAGGAAGCCGATCAGCGGGGCGTAGAACGCCGACAGCCGCGTGGTGATCATCGCCTGGTCGAAGACCCGGTCGACGTCGTCGTCGAAGCGCGCGCTCTGGCGCTTCTCCCGCGCGAACGCCTTGACGATCCGCACACCGCTGATGTTCTCCTCGACCTCGGCGGTCAGCTCGGCGATCCGCTGTTGGACCTCCTGCTGCGCCGGCCGGGCGCGGTGGCCGTAGCGGAACGCCACCCACACGACCAGCGGCACGGGGAGAAGCGAGAGCGCCGCGAGACCGGGCTCGACGATGAACATCGCGATCGAGGCGAGCACGATCGTCAGCGCGGACTGGATCATGAAGATCAGCCCGTAGCCGAGGAAGAACCGCACCGCTTGGAGGTCGACGGTGACGCGGGACATCAGCTGCCCGGTCTGGTTCTGGTCGAAGAAGCCGAGCTCCAGCTCCTGCAGGTGGCCGTAGACCTGGTCGCGCAGGTCCTGCTCGATCCCCAGCGACACCTGGCCCGCGATGAGCCGGCGGTAGACGGTGAGGGCCAGGCGCAGGATGCCGGCGATCACCACGACGACCGCGAAGGTCTGCAGGCCGACCTTGTCGCCTGCGTCGATGCGGTTGATGCCCCGGCCGATCAGCCAGGGGATGAGGACGGTCATCCCCATGGCGGCGAGCGCGAGGACCATGGAGGCGATCACGCCGCGCCGGTAGGGGCGCAGGAACCCGAGGAGTCGCCAGAACGTTGCCATCTCCCTCCATTGTAGTTGCTTGCGCAACGAATTGCTCCACCGGGCGGGGCGATACCCTCGCGGACGTGTCGCCCGTTCCTCCGCCGACCGGCCTGTGCGCCGCCTGCGTGCACCAGCAGCTGGTGCCCAACACGCGCGGCTCCGTGTTCTCCAAGTGCGGCCGGTCCAAGGACGACCCGTCCTTCCCCCGCTACCCCCGCCTGCCGGTGCTGCGTTGCGACGGCTTCGAACCGGCTCCCGAAACACCAGCGGGTTCGAGAGCGTACCGCGCGGCGCACCGCTCCGGCTGAACGGCACAAGAGGGTCCGGCACGCGCTGTGTCCGAAACCGCTAGCGTCCGGTTCGATGTCTCGCGCTCTCGTCCTCGCCGCGCTCGCCGTGGCCGCGACGGCCATCTGGCCCACGGTCGCCTCGGCGCTGGGGTCACGCGGGTGCCGGGACGCCCCGGCGTTCCGCTGCGCGACGCTGCGGGTGCCGCTCGACCGATCCGGCGTGGTGCCGGGCACGATCGACCTCCAGGTGGCGTTCCAGGGCGGGAGCAAGCCCGTGCTGGTCGCGCTCACCGGCGGCCCCGGGCAGGCCGGCGTCCCGTTCGCCGCGTCGTTCGCCCGCAGCCTGGCGCCCGCGCTCTCCCGGTACCGGCTGGCCGTGCTCGACCAGCGGGGCACGGGAGGGTCCGGGGTGCTCCGGTGCCCCGGGCTGCAGGCGCTGAGCGCGCTGGCCCCGTTCGAGGCCCAGTCGGTCGCCGCGTGCGGGGACGACCTGGGGCCGCGCCGCGCGTTCTACGGCACCGTGGACACGGTCGACGACCTGGAAGCGCTGCGCGTGGCTCTGGGCGCATCGAAGCTCGCGCTGATGGGCGTCTCCTACGGCACCTACGTCGCCGTGCAGTACGCGCGGATCCACCCCGACCGGGTCGACCGCCTGATCCTCGACTCGACCGTCGGACCGGCCGGCGCCGATCCGTACATGCTCGACACGTACGCGCGGCTGCCGCGCGTGCTGCGCTCCCTGTGCGCAGACGGCGCGTGCCGCGAGGCGACGCCGGACCCGGTCGCGGACCTGGCGACGGTCGCCCGGCGGCTCGACGGGGGCGGCCCGCTGGACGGCGACGTGGTCGACGCCCGCGCCCGCGTGCACCACTCCAAGATCACCGACGCGGGGCAGTTGGCCTCGATCGTCACCTCCGGGGACCTCAACGCCGGGCTGCTCGCGCTGCTGCCGGGGGCGATGCGCGCGGCGGCCGACGGCGACACCGCGCCGCTCGTGCGCCTGCGCCGCGTCGCCGACGGCGGCTCGGTGGGCGCCGACGAGCTGAGCTTCGGCCTGAACGCGGCCACGACCTGCGCCGACGCCGCGCTGCCCTACGCGCTCGCCGACCCCCTGGAGCGGCGGGTGTCCGAGCTCGCGACGGCCACCGCGGCGATCCCGCCCGGTGACTACGCGCCGTTCGCCACGCGCACGGTGCTCGAGGGCAGCACGCCGGCGGACTGCCTGCGGTGGCCCGGGACCCCGCTGCCCCGTGCGCCGTCGACGGCTCCGCTGCCGGACGTGCCGGCGCTGATCCTGGGCGGCACGCTCGACACCCGCACGCCGATCGAGAACGCCCGTGCGGTCGCGGCGCTCCTGCCCCGGGCCGTCGTGGTGGAGGTGCCCGGGAACGGTCACGACGAGCTCGACACCGACTGGACCGGCTGCTCGACCCGGGCGCTGAGCCGGTTCATGCGCGACCGCCCGGTCGGAGATCCCTGCCGGGGCTTCTCGCTGCGTCCCACGATCGCCGCCCGGGCGCCCCGGGCGCTGGCCGACGTGCAGCCGCTGACGGGCATCGCCGGCCACCGGGGGCAGGTGGCGGCCGCGGCGCTGGCGACGGTGGACGACGCGCTGAACATGGCGGTCGCCCGGGCGAGCACGACGCTGGACGAGCGGCCGGGCGGCGGCGGGCTGCGCGGCGGCCGCTACGAGTACCTGCCCGGGCTGGGCTTCCGGCTGACGGGGGCCTCCTACGTCCCCGGCGTGCGCGTCAGCGGGCTCGCCCGGCTGCAGGACGACATGTCGATCCGCGGCACGCTGCGGGTCGACGGCCCCGGCACCCTGGACGGCGCCGTGACCGTCGCCCGGGGCGGCCGCGTGACGGCGCGCCTCGGGGGCCGGACGGTGCGGGGCACGACGAAGGAGCGGACGGCGCGGGCCCGAACCGCGCCGGCGCGGGAGCGGTCGCTCACCCGCGCCGGCCCGCGGGCCTTCTAGTTGCCGGCGCCGCCGTCGCGGCCCGAGACGTCGTCCCCGCTGGTGGTGTCGGTCGTGTCGTCCCCGGCCTGGGCGCTGGCGCCGCCGCTGCCGCCCGCCGGCGGGCGGGGGAACGTGCACAGCGTGGACGGGTCGCTCTCGCACGGCGAGTAGTAGGTGTCGGCGGACATCGGCACGCGCGAGGTGATCACGGTCGGCACCTCTTCCTGCGAGCCGGCGCCCGCGGTCACGACGTAGAACGTGCCGTCGGTGTCCCACTGCGTGAACCCGCCGAGCGCGGCCGTCGCGCCCTCCTGGGTGCCCTGCGCGGTGCCCTGGGCCTTGCCCTGCTCGAGCCCGGCCTTCGTCCCGGCCGCCTCGCCCGCCTTCTTGCCGGCCGCGGCGCCGCTGGCCTCGCCGCCGGTGCGGCCCTGCTCGTAGCCCGCCTGGTAGATGCGCTGGTAGCCGGCGGTGCCCGGGTCGTACTGCTTCTCGCCCTGGCTGCGCCCGAAGAAGTACCCCGCGACCGCGAGGCCCAGGACGGCGACCACGGTGATCGCCCAGTAGACCTTCATGTTCGGCCCCTTCTCGGGCACGCCCGCCTGCGGGTAGCCGCCGGGCTGCTGGTACTGCGGACCCTGCTGGCCGTAGCCGCCTGGTGTGCTCATCGAAGGTGCTCCCTGCCGAGGTTGAGTGGTACGGGCGCGATGTTCGACGGGAGATGCGGTATTCCTGTGCCGAGCCCGGCACCGGCCGGGCGGCCGGCAAGCGATCGGGACGGGGCACGGGCATGGCGCAGGAGCAGCGGGAGCTGGCGGGCAGGACGGTGGCGGTGACCGGCGCCGCCGGGGGCATCGGGGCGGCCACGGCCGGCGCGCTGAGCCGGGCGGGGGCGAAGGTCGCGCTCGGGGACGTCGACGTGGACGGCGCCCGGCGCGTGGCCGAGACGCTGTACGGGCCGCACGTCGTGCGGGAGCTCGACGTGACCGACCGCGCCTCGTTCACCGCGTTCCTCGACGCGGCCGAGGCCGAGCTCGGCCCGCTCGACGTCCTGATCAACAACGCGGGGATCGCCCCGGCCGCGCCGTTCGCCGAGCAGGACGCGGCGATGATCGAACGGACGATCGACATCAACCTGAACGGGCCGCTGATCGGCACGCAGCTCGCGGTCCGGCGAATGCTGCCGCGCGGGACGGGGCACGTCGTCAACGTCGCGTCGCTGGCCGGGAAGTCGGGACCTCCCGGGCTCGTGGCCTACGCGGCGTCCAAGCACGGCGTGGTCGGCCTCACCGAGGCGATCCGGGCGGAGCTGTGGGGCGAGGGCCTCGACTTCACCTGCGTGATGCCCGGGCCGGTCCAGACCCAGATGATGGACGGCACGCACGACGTCAAGGCGGTGAAGCTCATCCCGCCGAGCGAGGTCGCCGCGGCGATCCTCGACGCGCTGCGGACCGGCCGGCCCGAGGTCTACGTGCCGCGCAACCTGGGCGCGCTGGCCCGCGGCGGCCTGCTGCTGTCGCCCGCCGCGCGGATCAGGGCGAACCGCGCGCTGGGCGTGCACAAGATCTACACCGACGTCGATCCGCGGGCCCGCGAGGACTACGAGCGGCGCATGGCCGGCGCGTGAGGCCGATGCCGCCCGACCAGCGCAGCGTCGTGCGCACGACGCTGTGGCTGGGCCTCACGTTCCCGGTCATGGGCCTCGTGCTGCTCGGGCTCGACCGGGTGCTGGCCGGGTTCGAGATGCGGTCGTTCGCGGCCGGCGTGGAGCTGACGCTGTGCGTGGTGATCCTCAACGCGCTGCTGTGGCCGCTGCTCATCGGCCTGGCGCTGCGGCTCACCGTCGTCTTCGTCCTGCTCGCGACGCTCGTGCTCAACGGGGCGATCGTGTGGCTCTCCGCTCAGCTGCTGGACGACGTCACGTGCGGCCTGGGCGCCGCCGTGGCCATCGCGATCGTGATGGGCGTGGTCGCCACGATCCTGGAGTCGCTGGTCTACGCCGAGCGCGAGACGGTCAACGTGGGCGTCATCCGCCGGCGGGCGCGGCGCGGCTCGGGCATCCGCACGAGCGACGTGCCGGGCGTCGTGTTCTTCGAGATCGACGGGCTGGGGGAGCGGACGCTGCGCGAGGCGCTGGACGGCGGGCACATGCCGCACCTGGCCGCCTGGATCGCCGAGGGCACGCACCGCATCGAGGGCTGGGAGTGCGACCTGTCCTCGCAGACGGGCGCCAGCCAGGCCGGCCTCCTGCTCGGCAGCAACGCCGACATGCCCGGCTTCCGCTGGTACGAGAAGGAGACGGGCCGCATCGTGGTCTCCAACCACCCCAAGGACGCGGAGGAGATCGAGCGGCGCCACTCCGACGGCGCGGGCCTGCTCGCCGTGGACGGTGCGGCGGTGGGCAACATGCTCTCGGGCGACGCGCCGCGCTCCCTGGCCACCATGAGCACGATCCTCGTGCGCGGCCGGGAGACCGGCTCGGACTTCTTCGCGTACTTCGGGCAGCCCCAGGGCTTCATCCGCACCCTCGCGTTCAGCGTCGTGGACATCGTCGCCGAGGTGCGCGCCGCCCGGCGGCAGCGGCGTATCGACGAGCGCCCCCGACTGGAGAAGGCCCAGCGCGGCGGCATCTACCCGCTGCTGCGCGTGTCGCAGACCGTGGTGTGCCGGGACCTCAACGTCGCCACGCTCGTCGCCGACATGTACACGGGCATCCCGGTCAGCTACTCGACGTTCGTCGCCTACGACGAGGTCGCCCACCACTCGGGGATCGCCCGCCCCGACGCGCTGAAGATCCTCACCCAGCTCGACCGGGAGATCGCCCGCCTGGACCGGGCCCGCCGGCTCGCGCCGCGCCCCTACCACCTGGTCGTGCTCTCCGACCACGGGCAGAGCCAGGGCGCGACGTTCCTGCAGCGCTACGGGGAGACGCTGGAGGCGGTGGTCAACGCCGCGATCGAGGGGGAGGTGCGCGCGCCCCCGACCGCCGACGAGGGCGGCGCGGCGTTCGGCGTTGCGTTGACCGAGGCGGCAGCCGGGGACAGCACCGGCGCGCGGGTGCTGCGCCGGGCCACGCGCTCGCGCATGCGCGACGGCGTGATCGCCCTGGACGACGAGACGAGCGCCGCGCTGGCCCAGCGCGAGGCGGTCGCGGTGCCCGAGGCGGCGGCGGGGCCCGCGGCGATCGTGCTGGCCTCCGGGAACCTCGGGCTGATCTCGCTCACCGCGTCCGGAGAGCGCATGACGCTGGAGGAGGTCGAGGCCGCGCATCCCGGTCTCGTCCGCGCGCTGCGCGACCACCCGGGCGTCGGCTGGGTGATGGCGCGCAGCGCCGAGCACGGCGTCGTCGCCCTCGGCGCCCGCGGCACCCACTTCGTCGACGAGGGCCGCGTGGAGGGCGAGGACCCGCTCGCGCCGTTCGGGCCCAACGCGCCCTGGCACCTGCGCCGTCACGACTCGTTCCCGCACTGCCCCGACCTGCTCGTCAACTCGTTCTTCGATCCCGAGACGGAGGAGATCTGCGCGTTCGAGGAGCTGGTCGGCGCCCACGGCGGGCTCGGCGGGCGCCAGCAGTTCCCGTTCGCGCTCGTCCCCTCCGCGTGGAGCGCTCCGGCCGCGCCGATCGTCGGCGTGGAGGCGATGCACCGCCAGCTGCGGGCCTGGCTGGTGGAGACCGGGCAGGCCGTCGCCCCGCGCGAGGGCGAGAGCGGTCGCTTAGGCTAGGACGACGCGGGGGAGACCCCGGGCAATCGACAGGAGAGGGCGCCGATGCTCGAAGGGCTGATGCAGAACGACTACCCGCTCACGGTGCAGCACATGCTGAGCCGGATGCGGACCGTCTACGCCGACCGCGAGGTCGTCACCCTCGAGGATCCGACGGCGCTGCCCGGCGGCGGCGTGAGCCGGGCCACGTTCGGCGAGATCGGCGACCGCGTCGACCGCCTGGCCCGCGCGCTGGACACGCTCGGCCTGGCCGAGGGCGACCGCGTCGGCACGTTCGCGTGGAACAACCAGCGCCACTTCGAGCTGTACATGGCCGTCCCGTGCGCCGGGTACGTGCTGCACACGCTGAACATCCGGCTGTTCGCCGAGCAGACGGTCTTCATCGTCAACAACGCCGAGGACCAGGTCGTATTCGTCGACGACAGCCTGGTGCCGCTGCTCGCGCCGCTGGCCGACCAGATGCCCAACGTCCGCCACTTCATCGTGATGGGCGACGGCCCGGCCGACGGCCTGCCCAACGTCCTGCGGTACGAGGAGCTGCTGGAGGCCGCGGGCGAAGGCCCCTACGCGTGGCCCGAGATCGACGAGCGCAGCGCGGCGTCCCTCTGCTACACGTCGGGCACCACGGGCAACCCCAAGGGCGTGCTCTACTCGCACCGCTCGGTCTCCCTCCACGCGACCAGCAGCTGCATGGCCGACGCGGGCGGCATCTCCTCCAAGGACCGCCTGCTGCCCATCGTCCCGATGTTCCACGTCAACGCGTGGGGCACCCCGTTCGCGGCGGCGCTCACGGGGGCATCGCTGATCATGCCGTCCCGCTTCCTGCAGGCCGAGCCGCTGGCGAAGCTGATCGAGGCCGAGCGGCCGACCACGGTGTACGGCGTGCCGACCGTGATGAACGACCTGCTGCGCTACGCCGACGAGCACCGGCCCGACCTGTCCAGCGTGGAGCGCGGCCTGTGCGGCGGCTCGGCGGTGCCGGTCGGCCTCATGCGCGGCTTCCAGGAGCGGCACGGCATGCGGATCTTCCAGGGCTGGGGGATGACGGAGACGAGCCCCGTCTGCTCCCTCGCGCTGCCGCCGGCCGAGGTCGAGGAGGGCAGCGACGAGTACTGGCGCCTGCGGGCCGGCCAGGGGCGCGTGCTGCCGTGGGTGGACATGCGGATCGCCAGCGACGAGGGCATCGAGCCGTGGGACGGCGAGTCCGTCGGCGAGGTGCAGGTCCGCGGGCCGTGGATCGCCTCGCGCTACTTCGGCGCCACCGACGCCGACAACGCCGAGAAGTTCGACGGCGACTGGCTGCGCACGGGGGACATCGGGATCATGGACGCCAAGGGTTACGTCCAGCTCACCGACCGCGCCAAGGACCTCATCAAGTCCGGCGGCGAGTGGATCTCCTCGGTCGAGCTGGAGAACGCGATCATGGAGCACGACCTCGTGCTCGAGGCCGCGGTGATCGCCCGGCCCGACGAGCGCTGGGACGAGCGGCCGCTGGCCTGCGTCGTGCTCGTCGAGGACTCCGAGCTGTCGCCCGACGAGGTGCGCGCCCACCTGGAGCCGCTGGTCGCCAAGTGGTGGCTGCCCGAGACGATCGTCTTCATCGACGAGGTCCCCAAGACCTCGGTCGGCAAGTTCGACAAGAAGGTCCTGCGCGCGCGGCTGGAGGCCGGGGAGCTGGCCTAGCCAGCCGGCGGCCCGGCGGCCCCGCCACCACGAGTGACAGCTCGGTCCCGCATAGCGGGACTCAGCTGTCACTCGTGGGCGTCGGGCCGGGGGCGACCGGCCCCGGAACGACGAAGCGGCGGATCCTGAGCCTCTCTGGTTCAGGATCCGCCGCTCGTGGGACGGATGGGACGGTGGTGCGGTACGGCGGGCCGGTCGCGCGTCCCCTGACGCGCGGCGGCCGGGGCGCGGCTAGAGCACCTTGGACAGGAAGCTCTTGGTGCGCTCGTGCTTGGGGTTGCCGAAGACCTCCGACGGCGGACCCTGCTCGACCACGACGCCGCCGTCCATGAAGACGACGTTGTCGCACACCTCGCGGGCGAAGCCGACCTCGTGCGTCACGACGATCATCGTCATGCCGTCCTTGGCCAGCTGGCGCATGACGTCCAGCACCTCGCCGACGAGCTCCGGGTCCAGGGCGGACGTCGGCTCGTCGAACAGCATCAGCTTCGGATCCATCGCCAGCGCGCGGGCGATCGCCACGCGCTGCTGCTGGCCGCCCGAGAGCTGGTTGGGGTAGGCGTCGTACTTGTCGCCCAGGCCCACGCGGTCGAGGAGCTCCTTGGCCCGCGCGATCGCCTGCTTCTTGTCCTGCTTCTTGACCTTGACGGGCGCCTCGATGACGTTGCCGACCGCGGTCATGTGCGGGAACAGGTTGAAGCGCTGGAAGACCATGCCGATCTCCTCGCGCTTCTTGGCGACCTCGTGGTCCCGCAGCTCGTAGATCTTCCCACCCTTCTCGCGGTAGCCGACGAGCTCGCCGTCGACCGACAGGCGCCCGGCGTTGATCTTCTCGAGGTGGTTGATGCACCGCAGGAAGGTCGACTTGCCGGATCCCGAGGGGCCGAGCAGCGCCATCACCTCCTGCGGCGCGACGTCGAGCGTGATCCCCTTGAGGACCTGGTTGTCGCCGAAGCTCTTGTGGACGGCTTCGGACCGGACCATCGGGGTGATCGTGGCTGGGGTGCTCATCGCAGACCTCCGAGGCTGCCGGGCAGGTGCATCTCCGAGGACGGAGGGGCGGGGGGCGGTGGCTGTCGCCGGTTGGACGTCAGCACCCGCTTGAGCTTCTGGATCGGCGTCTCGGGCAGGTTCCGCGTGGATCCGCGGGCGTAGTAGCGCTCGAGGTAGTACTGGCCGAACGACATGATCGAGGTGATCACGAGGTACCAGATCGACGCCACGATGAGCAGCGGGATCGTCGCGTAGGTCCGCGAGTAGATGATCTGGGCCGAGTACAGGAGCTCGGGCACCGCGATGACGCTGACCAGGGCCGTGTTCTTGAGCATCGAGATGGTCTCGTTGCCCGTCGGCGGCACGATCACGCGCATGGCCTGCGGCAGGATGATGCGGCGCATCGTCTGCAGGCGGCTCATGCCGAGCGCGGACGACGCCTCCTGCTGCCCCTCGTCGACCGACAGGATGCCGGCGCGGACGATCTCGGACATGTAGGCACCCTCGTTCAACCCGAGGGCGAGCATGCCGGCGAGGAACGGGGTGATGAAGTCGTTGGCGTTCAGGCTGATGAACGGCGTGCCGAACGTGATGACCTTGTAGAGCGCGCTCAGGTTGAACCAGAAGATGATCTGGACGAGCAGCGGGGTGCCGCGGAAGACCCAGATGTAGAACCAGCTCGCGGACGACACGAGGGGGTTCTTGGACAGGCGCATGACGGCGAGGATCACGCCGAGCACCACGCCGATGACCATCGAGATGACGGTCAGGTACAGGGTCTTCAGGAGGCCCTGGATGATGGAGTCGTCGAAGAGGTAGTCCCCGACCACGCCCCATTCGAAGTTCTTGTTCGTCGCCACCGACCGGATCATCAGGACGACGATCACCAGGATGATCACGCCGGAGACCCAGCGCCCCGGGTGACGCACCGGCACAGCCTGAATCGCTTCAGGCTGGCCGGTGGTCACCGGGGTGTTGGTGGTGTCGTTGCTGGACACCGTGGTGTTACCTAGGAAACGAGGAGCTCGTCCGGGGGGACTAGCTCGTCGCTCCGTTGACGACCGGATCCGTGATGGCGCCGGACTCGACGCCCCACTTGGTCAGGATCTCCTTGTAGGAGCCGTCGGCGATCATCGCCTTCAGGGCCTCGACGAT
>Ga0164241_10003273_pt1 | contig 16574 bp, 14 predicted proteins | sample OricomyardsoilBY_FD_108780 | JGI IMG/M metagenome (GOLD analysis project Ga0164241, IMG submission 108780) | Backyard soil microbial communities from Emeryville, California, USA - Original compost - Back yard soil (BY) | ecosystem: Environmental > Terrestrial > Soil > Unclassified | place: USA... | reverse complement strand
GAGCGGATCGCCGGTCCGCGGCTCGAACGCGAAGGCCCCGCCGCAGCCCGGACAGCGGCGGTCGATGCGCTCCGGGTAGGTCGAGTCGCGCTGGCAGCGGGTGCACTTCAGAGCAGGTCCTTCCAGAGGTCACGGCGCTCGGGATACGAGCTGCTGTAGTTGATCGTCAGCTCCTCGCCGACCGCGATGTCGCGCAGCGCCACGTAGTCGATGAGCGCGTCGCGCAGGCGCTTGCGATACTCGAGGTTCGGCTCCCACGCGTGGTTGTAGAGCGAGCCGTAGCCGAGCGCGACCGCGATGGTGTCGTCCCAGCCGTACACGTAGTCGTTGAGCAGCGTCGTGTGCACGACGTCCTGCTGCTCGACCGGGATCACGATGACGGGCGCCGACTCGATCACCTCGTCCTTGGCGAACGCGCGCGTTGCGAACACGCCGCGGCCCTTGGCGGCGATCGGCGCGACGCGCACGCCGACAGGCGGCTCGGCGCGCGTCTTGCGCATGCCGGGGTTGCGTGGCGGCGGCTTGGTCGCGGCCTGGGCGTCGGCCTCGGGTTCTGTCCGTTGGCGGTTGTCGCGGGAGGTGTGCTGCGTGCGCTTCGCCATCGTGTGGTGCTCGCTCGAGGTCGTGTGCCCCCGATACGACAACGTGGCGAGGGTGCGCAACGCCCCTCGCGGGCGGCGCTCAGCGGGTGCCCCAGCGCGCCAGGTAGTCGCGGCACGGGAAGCGCGCGAGCAGATCACCGGTCGTCATCTCGCGCACCGTGCCGACCACCGGGCGCGCGCGGTGCCAGGGGCGATCGTAGCGCCCGAACGTCCACGCGACGCCGGCCGCGCCGAGCGGATCGCCGGCGTCGAGCGCCCAGCGATCGTTGAGCACGCTCACCCGCTCGAACGCCTCCTCGGGCGACGACGTCATCTGGATGATCTGCTTGCTCCACACGCGCCGCACCGCCGGGTGGATGCGGCCGGTCGCGCGCAGCTCGGCCTGCGCCGCGTCCCACAGGCGATCGTCGGTGGCGCCCGCCTCGAGCGTGGCGAGGCTCTGCAGCGCGGGGCGGCGGTCGCGGCGGTGCCGCGCGAGCGTCGCGCGCGCCCAGGCCGGCAGCGCGTCGTAGGTCGCGTAGTCGTGCGGCCGCTGGTAGGCCGTGCCGAGCGCCAGCTCACGCCACACCACGACCTCGTCGAGGAAGCTCTCGGCGCCGCGCCCGACGCCCCACCAGCCGTGCTTGGCGCCGTGTGCCGCGAGCACCAGCCGGTCCGACGACCAGCCCTCGGCCGCGAAGATGCGCGCCACGATCTCGTGCGCGGCGATGTGCCCCCAGCGGAGCCACGGCGACAGCCCCGAGGTGACCAGGCGATCGGGATCGGGGCGGTCCTCGTCGAAGCGCGCGAGCCGCTCGCCCACGAAGCGCTCGAGCATCAGCTCGGCGGTGCGCGCGCCGCCGCTGCCGTCGAGCGCGATAGTGAACGAGCGTTCACTTATCATCGGCCAGCGCTCCGTGACGGCGACGGGCAGGCTGCCCGGCCGCAGCTCGGTGGCCCCGACGAGCGGATCGGCGACCGGCCACACCTCCAGCAGCGGGCCGATCTCGCGCTGCACCCAGCGGCGAAAGCGCGCCACGCTGGAGAACTCGCGCCCGACCAGCTGCAGCGGGATGATGCCGGCGTGCTCGACGAGCTCGATGCGCGCCGGGACCAGCTCGGGGCCGAGCGCGTCGTCGTCGACCACGACCAAGCAGGCGCGCTCCGCGATGGTGGTGAGGAAGCCACGCTCGTCACCGCGCTCGATCCACGGATGGTAGACAATGGGGGTGCTGGCGAAGCGCGCGGCGTTGTCGAGCATGCCCTCGGCGACGAAGCGGGCCTGGCGCGGGCTCGCGCCGCGGTCACGCGGGAGCGCCTCGACCACCACCAGCGGCTTGTCGAGGGCGAGCGCGCGCTGGATGGCGTGCTGCAGCGGGAAGCTCCAGCGCGTGCGCCGCGCGGTCGTCATCCAATAGAGCACGTAGTCGCCACCGACCCGGACCGTGCGGTCGTCGAGCGTCGCGAGTCGCGCAGCGGGGGTGCGGGCTGGCAAGAAGAAGATCTACCCTGGATGACAGTGCTGCGAGGGGTTCGTATGCTCGGACCCCATGTGGATCGTCACGCCATTCGCTACGCTCGTCGCCGCCCTCGCCCTCGTCAATGCCTGCGGCTCCGATTCGGGCGGCGCGGACCCGACTACGAGCCCTGATGACGCGACCGGTGTCGCGACCGACGCGCTGCCCGATACGTCCGACCCGACCGACGTCGCGCCCGCGGCCGACACGACCGCGACCGCGCCGTTCGAGGACATGGTGCAGCACGAGTGGGTCTGGTTCGATGTGGCCGGGACGATGTGCGACGACGGCACCCCGACCGGCATCGGCATCTCGTACTCGGGCACGAGCGACGTGCTGGTGTTCTTCGCCGGCGGCGGCGCGTGCTGGGACTTCGACACCTGCGTCACGTTCAACACCTCGGTGCACGGACCCTTCGGCGCGGCGCAGCTCACCGCCGCCGCGCCCGCCTCGGGCTTCGCCGATCGCGACGACCCGAACAACCCGTTCCGCGACTGGACCTACGTCTTCGTCCCCTACTGCACGGGCGACCTGCACGGCGGCTCGCGCGACATGACCTACGTCAGCGGCGGCGTGCAGCGCACGCTCCACCACCGCGGCAACACCAACGTCGAGGCCTGGCTGCCGCGCCTCGTGGCCACGCTCCCGCACCCCGATCGGCTGGTCGTCACGGGCTCGTCGGCGGGCGGCTACGGCGCGACCATCCAATATGATCGCCTGCGCACGGCGCTCGGTCCGCAGGCCTCGTGGCTACTCGACGACTCGGGCCCGCTGCTCGTCGGCGACGGCATCCCGGCCGCGCTACGGGGCGCCTGGTACACGAGCTGGCAGCTCGCGAGCGTGGTCGGACCGGTGTGCGGCGACGACTGCCAGGACGACCTGTCGCTGCTCTACCCGAAGCTCGCGGCAAAGTGGCCGACCGACGGCATGGCGCTGCTCACGTCACTGCAGGACCAGGTCATCGCGGCCTACCTCGGCAAGGACGCGACGACCATGGAGGCCGCCGTGCGCGCGCTCGTCACGAGCGTGCTCACGCCCGCCGGGACGCGCGCCTTCGTCATCGCGGGCGCGACCCACACCATGCTCGGCGCCCCGCTGGCCACGCCGACGTCGGGCGACACGACGCTGTCCGTGTGGCTCGTGAAGATGCTCACGCGCGACGCGAGCTGGACGACACTACTGCCGTGACGGTGGCTCGGGTGCGGGGCGCTCGGCGAACGCCTCGAGGTACGTGAGCACCAGCTGGCGGTCGTTCCCGTCGAGGCGCGCGCGCGGCGCCATCACCACCATCTCGCGGGCCCACGTCGCGACGTCGCGCGTCGCCGGGGCCCAGGGCTCGTGGCACGCCGAGCAGCGCGCGACGTAGAGCCCCTTGCCGCGCTCGAGCGACGCGCGCGTCGCCTCGGGCTGGGTGAGGCGCGCCCGCTCGACGTCGGCGTCGCTGATGGATGGCAGCGTAGAGCACGCCGCGGCGAGGCCCGACGCGGCTGCGAGAGCGATGAGGAGACGCATCAACATTCGTTTGACACCACCATCACGGCGGCTTTAAGACGCCACTCGTGATGCACTTGAAAGCCATTATCAACAACGCGGCGACAAGGCAACTGCTCTATGCCGCGTTGGCCATCCTGGCGACTGCGTCGTCCGCGCACGCCAGCCCGAAGCCGCTGCCGTTCTCGTACATGCACAGCGTCGAGCCGCTCGGCGGCTTCGAGATCGAGAGCAACATCGACATGTCGCCGGTGCGCGTGTCGCGCGAGACCGACAACGGCACCGAGGCGGTGACCGGCATGCGCATGGAGCTCGAGACCGAGCTGGAGGTCGGCCTCGGCGACGGGCTCGAGTTCGGCTGGTACTTCGACTTCCGCCAGGAGGCGTCGGGGCGCGGCGCGGCCATCGAGTGGAAGGGCGTGAAGCAGCGGCTGCGCTACCAGCTCGCGCCCGAGGGCGTGTGGCCCATCGACGTGGCGCTCTACCTCGAGGTGGCCGAGCTCGATGACGAGATCGAGATCGAGGAGAAGGTGCTGCTCAGCAAGCGCATCGGCCCCTTCCGCGCGGCCATCAACCTGTGGATCGAGCAGGAGTACTACTTCCAAGAAGACCTCTGGAAGCTCGTCTACCACCCGACCGCCGGCGTCGTTTACGACCTCTCGCCGCACGCCTCTATCGGCCTCGAGTACTGGGCACGCGGGCGCTTCGACGACAACCAGCCGAAGTCCGGCATCACCGGCACCTCGGCCGCCGCCGACACCACCAAGGCCGTCCAATACCTCGGGCCCATCGTGCACCTGGCCACGTCGCACGGGCCCTGGTTCTCCATCGGCGCGTACGTGCGCCTCGACGCGCTCGGCGACGACGCCGTCGTGGGCGACCCATACGGCCAGCTCTGGTTCCGCGCGGTCGTCGGCTTCGACCTCTGATCCCTCCAGCAAAGAAAGGACCGTACCCATGACGAAGTGCTTCTCGCTCGTGCTGCTCGCCGCTCCCGCCCTCATCGCGTGCGGCGACGACCACACGACCACGTCGACGATCCCCGACAACGCCGCGGCGGCCATCGCGAACTACGCGGCCATCGCCGAGGCGACCTACGACGACAGCGTGACGCTCGCGAGCGCGCTCGACGACAAGGTCGCGGCCCTCGTCGCGTCGCCGTCGGCCGAGACGCTCGCCGACGCGCGCAGCGCCTGGATCGCGGGCCGCGAGCCCTACCTGCGCACCGAGGTCTTCCGCTTCTACGACGGCCCCATCGACGATCCGGCGACCGACTACGAGGGCCAGATCAACTCGTGGCCGCTCGACGAGAACTACATCGACTACGTCGAGGGCGACGCGAACGCGGGCATCGTCAACGACCCGAGCGTCGACATCAGCGCCGCCGAGCTCGCGGCGCTCAACGCCGAGGGCGGCGACACGAACATCTCGACCGGCTGGCACGCCATCGAGTTCCTGCTGTGGGGCCAGGACCACTCGGACACCGGCCCGGGCGATCGGCCGTTCACCGACTACACCACGGCCACCAACGCCGACCGCAGGAAGCTCTACCTGTCGGTCGCGACGCAGCAGCTCGAGGACCTGCTCACCGACGTGCAGACACAGTGGGTCGCGGGCGCCGCGAACTACCGCGCGTCGTTCGTCGCCGTCGCGCCGAAGGAGGCGCTGCGCCGCATCCTGACCGGCATGGCGCTGCTCTCCGGCAACGAGACGGGCGGCGAGCGCCTGCAGGCCGCGCTCGACTCGAAGTCGCAGGAGGACGAGCACAGCTGCTTCTCGGACAACACCCACCGCGACATGATCGCCGACATCATCGGCATCCAGAACGTGTGGCGCGGCAGCTACACGAAGCTCGACGGCACGGTCGTCAGCGGCACCGGCATCCGTGACGTCGTGGCCGCGGCCGACCCGCTCCTGAGCGCCAAGATCGAGGCGAACATCGACGCCAGCCTGGCGCTCGCGAACGCGCTGCACGTGCCCTTCGATCAGGAGATCAAGGCGTCGAACCCCGAGGGCAACGCGCGCGTGCAGGCGCTGGTCGTGTCGCTGCAGGCGCAGGCCGGGCTCATCGAGCAGGCCTTCACGCTGTTCGATCTCACCGTCCCCGTGCCCGAGTGACACTGCCATGACGATGAAGCTCCTCGGCTCGATCCTGGTGCTCTGCTGCGTCGCCGCGTGCGACGACGACGGCGGAGGTCTGGCCTCGGTCCAGGCCGAGGAGCGCTTCCCCGGCGGCGACGGGACGAACACCCTGCTGCTCGGCACGAAGGCGTTCTCGGCGCCGCTGGCGACGCTCTCGCAAGAGCACGACCTGGCGTTCTTCTCGGGCAACAGCTTCTTCACCTCGGCGTGGGTCGAGGCGCCGGCGTCGGCCGACGCGCGCGACGGGCTCGGCCCGATCTTCAACGCGCGCTCGTGCGGCGGCTGTCACTCCGAAGATGGTCGCGGGCGCCCGCCGCTGACGCCCGACGAGCCGGTGCTGGGGCTGCTGTTTCGCATCTCGCTGCCCGGCGCCGCGCCGGGTGAGGCGCCCATCCCCGACCCGGTCTACGGCGACCAGCTGCAGCCGTACGGGGTCGACGACGTGCCGGGTGAGGTCACGCCACGCATGACCATCGAGGAGGTCGCGGGTGTGTTCGACGACGGCACACCGTACGCGCTCGGGCGCCCGACGTACGTCATGGCCGACCCGCAGTACGGGCCGCTGCCAGATGACCTGCAGGTCTCGCCGCGCGTGGCGCCGCAGATGATCGGCCTCGGGCTGCTCGAGGCGATCGACGCGGCCGCCATCGAGGCCCAGGCCGACCCTGACGACGCCGACGGCGACGGTATCTCGGGGCGCGTGCAGCGCGTCATCGGGCCGCGCAGCGACGCCCTGATGATCGGCCGCTTCGGCTGGAAGGGCGACTCGGCCACCATCGAGCAGCAGGCCGCGGGCGCGTTCTACGGCGACATGGGGCTCAGCTCGAGCGTGAAGCAGGGCCACGTCTGCAGCGAGGCTCAGAGCGTGTGCCTGGCCGAGCCCGACGGCGGCGAGCCCGAGGTGAGCGACCTCATCCTGTCGCGCGTGGTCGACTACTCGCGCTTCCTCGCGCCGCCGATCCGCGAGCGCTGGGACGACGACGAGGTGCGGCGCGGCAAGGCGCTGTTCCTCGCGGCGGGCTGCGACGGCTGCCATCGCGCGCGCTGGGTCACCGGCCAGGTGGAGGGCTATCCCGAGCTGTCGGGGCAGACGATCTATCCGTACACCGACCTGCTCTTGCACGACATGGGGCCCGAGCTGGCCGACGGCCGGCCGCTGTTCGCCGCGTCGGGCAGCGAGTGGAAGACGCCGCCGCTGTGGGGCATCGGCCGCATCCCGACCATCAACCGCCACGACCGCCTGCTGCACGACGGCCGCGCGCGCGGCATCGCCGAGGCGATCCTGTGGCACGGCGGCGAGGCCGCGCCGGCGCGCGACGCCTACAAGGCGCTCAGCGCGGACGAGCGCGCGGCGCTGGATGCGTTCGTCGGGTCGCTGTGATGACGTCCTGCCGCCCGTTTATGAACGCGCGTTCGTTAATCGCGCTGGTGCTGCTCGGGGCGTGTGGGCCGACGCCCATCGACGACCCGCGCCAGGATCTCATCGTGCACTGGGGCGGCTGGCTGCTCGACCACTACACGGACGCGGCGACCAGAGCGGACGCGCTCGGGGTCGCGACGACGGCGCTGTGCGCGGCACCCGATGAAGCGCGGCTCGACGCCGCGCGCGCGGCCTGGCTGGCGGCGCGTAGGCCCTGGAAGGAGGCCGAGGTGTTCGGCTTCGGACCCTACCTCGAGGAGCCGATTCGGCTTGGCCCGAAGGCCGACTACTGGCCCGCGCGGCCCGAGTCGATCCGCGCGCTGCTGGCGAGCGACGACCCGCTCGAGCCGAGCTTGCTCGGCGCGCAGGACAAGGGCTTCGCGGCCATCGAGCTGATGCTGTGGGACCCGACGGTGGACCCTGTCGCCGCGCTCCTGGCCGAGCCGCGGCGCTGCGAGCTGCTCGGGGTGATCGTGCCGGATCTGGGCGCCAAGATCCGCGAGCTGCGTGAAGAGTGGTCGCCCGACGGCCAGGACTTCCTCGGCGAGCTGAGCGACGCGGGCAGCGGCGACACGCGGTTCATGACGCTGCAGATGGCGTTCGGCGAGGTCGTCAACCACATCGGCTTCATGGTCGAGACCATCCGCAACGAGAAGCTCGGCAAGGCGGCCGGTGTCATCAGCGGTGGCGGCCCGCAGCCCAAGGTGATCGAGTCGCCGTTCTCGGGCCGCGCGCTCGACGACATCCGCGACAACCTCACGGGCGTGCGCTTCCTGCTGCTCGGCGACGGCGCCGACGATCTGGGGCTCGATGGCTACCTGCGCGGGCGCGGCCGGCACCTTCGGTCGCTGGTCCTGGAGCGCCTGGCGGCCGTCGCCTTGGCGCTCGACGCGATCGACGAGCCGCTCGGCGAGGCGGTGGTCGACGAGAACCCGAAGGTCGTCGCGCTCATCGCGCGGCTCGGCGAGCTGCAGCGCACCATCCAGGTCGATGTGCTGAACGCGCTGTCGCTGTCGGTCGGCTTCAACGACAACGACGGCGACTGACGTGAGCGTCGCGGGCCTGCGCGAGCGGCTCGGCCAGCCGACCGACGCGGCCGGGCTGGCGGCCTTCCGCATCCTGTTCGGCCTCGTCGTGGTGTTCTCGACGGCGCGCTTCTGGGCGCTCGGCTGGATCGAGAGCCTGTGGCTCCAGCCACGCTTCCACTTCACCTGGGCCGGCTTCGACTGGGTCGAGCCGCTGCCCGGCCCGTGGATGTACGTCGTCGAGGCGGTGCTGCTCGGCGCGGCCGTCGCGCTCGCGCTCGGCTGGCGCACGCGCGTCGCGGCGGCCGTGGTGTTCGTCTTGTTCACCTACGGCGAGCTCATCGACAAGGCGCTCTACCTCAACCACTACTACCTCGTGAGCCTGCTGGCGCTCTTGTGCGTGTGGCTGCCAGTCGGCGCCGCCTGGTCGCTCGACGCGCGCCGAGTCGGCGAGCGCCCGGTGCCGCTCGGCGCGTATGTGATGGTCCGTTCACAAATCGCCTGCGTGTACGTCTTCGCCGGCCTCGCGAAGCTGTCACACGACTGGCTCGTCCTCGGCGAGCCGCTGCGCACCTGGCTGCAGATCCACCACGACTGGTGGCTCGTCGGCCCGCTGCTCGACCGCCCGGAGACCGCGCTGGCGATGAGCTGGCTCGGCATGCTGCACGACCTCTTGATCATCCCCGCCTTGCTCTGGAGACGCACCCGCGCGATCGCGTTCGCCATCGCCCTAGCCTTCCACCTGAGCATCTGGCTGCTGTTCCCGATCGGCGTCTTCTCGCTGGTGATGCTCGCCGCGCTCACCATCTGCTTCGCCCCGAGCTGGCCCCGCCGCCTGACCCGCCGCCTTGCCCGCCTTGCCCGCCGAGCCCTCCCCTCCTCCCCGACTCCGACTCCGACCCCACCCCCGCGCCCGCGCCCGACCCCGACCCCGACCCCACGCGCGTCCACGTCCGCGTCCACGTCCACGTCCACGTCCACCCTGGCCCTGGCCCTGGCCGCCCTCTACCTGACCCTCCAGCTCCTCCTCCCGCTGCGCCACCTCGCCTACCCCGGCGACGTCAACTGGACGGAGCAGGGCTTCCGCTTCGCCTGGCGCGTGATGCTCATCGAGAAGACCGGCCACGTGGAGCTCAGCGTCACCACCCACGACCCCACGCGCCACTTCGCCGTGCTGACGACGGACGACCTGACGCCCTTGCAAGCGAAGATGATGTCGACCCAGCCCGACATGATCCACGACTACGCCTGGCACCTCGCCGACGGCTTCGCGGCGCGCGGCTACACCGGCATCGAGGTGCGCGCCGACGCCTGGGTGGCGCTCAACGGACGGCCGTCGCAGCGCATCATCGACCCGGACGCCGACCTCGTCGCCACCCCACGCGGCCCCTGGCCCAAGCCATGGATCCTGCCGCTCGCCGAGTGACGGCCACGACCGACCCCACGACGCAGTGGTCAACCACCCGGCGTTGGCCTATGAACACGCGCTGTGAGCAATCTCGGTCGCCGCGCCGTCGTCGGCAGCTTGTCGACAGCGGGTGGCAACCTCGGCGGGTTCCTGCTCCGCTTCGCGGTCAACGCGGTGCTCGCGCGCACCATCCTGCCGGACGACTACGGCGCTTACGGCTTCGCGGTCATCTACGCGCTGTTCGTGAACCTCTTGCAGTCGTTCAGCTTCCAGCAGGCGCTCTTGCAGCTCGGCGACATGCCCGGCCTGTTCGAGACCACGCGCCGCTACGCGCTCGGCCTCGCCGCCGCTGGCGCGCTCGTCGGGCTCTTGATGTTCCCCATCGTCGCCGCCGTGCACTCGCTGGTGGTCGCCGAGTGCTTCCTCGGGCTCGTGGTGGTGCAGGCGATCGCGACCTACAGCGGCTCGTACGAGCTGCTGCTCTATCGCAGCTTCCGCTTCAACCTCATCGCCGCGCTGCGCATCGTGTCGGTCGGCGTGTCGCTGTGTGTCGCGCTGCCGATCGGGCTAGCCCACCCCGGCCCGTTCGTGCTGGTCATCCGTGACGGCGTGCCGCCGATCATCTCGCTCGGCGTGGTGGGCTGGGTCGTGCGCCGCCAGCGGCTCGCCCACCAGCCCGGCGTCGACGGCCCATACAACCGCGAGACCGGCCGCGCGGTCTGGAAGCTCGGCAAAGACATCGCGCTGACGCGCGCGTTCGAGGCGTTCTTCCAGCGCGTCGACTCGATGGTGGTCGGCGCCGCGCTCGGCGAGAAGATGCTCGGCTACTACGATCAGGCGCGCTACCTGGCCGGCCTGCCGACCGCCGCGGTGGCGCCGTTCGGGCTCACCGTCGGCCTGCGCACGTTCGCCGCGGTGCGTGACGATCGGCCGCGGCTCACGCGCGCCTTCGAGCTCACGCAGTGGGCCATCGCTCACTTCGCGGCGGTGTTCTCGCTCGGCGCCATCGTCGCCCCCGACCTGGCCATCTTCGTCATCTATGGTCCGACGTGGGCGCCCTCGGCCGAGCTCCTGCGCTTCCTGTCGCTGTGGATCATCGCGGCGCCCCTGGCCATCAACCAGCAGATGTTGCTGACCGCGGTGACGGCCTGGTCGAGCATCCGCGTCGGCTACCTCATCGCCGCGGGCGTCGTGGCCGCCCTGGCCTTCCCACTGAACTTGCTCATCGGACCGCCGGGCGTGGCGCTGGCGGCGTCGCTCGGCTACGCCGCGAGCGCGTTGTGGTTCCTCGGCCGCGCGCGCGCGTGGGTCACGGTGCCGGTCAGGGCGCTCGCGCCGGTCTTGTTGGCCATCATCCTGGCGGCCGCCGTGGCGCTCGTCGCGCGCGCGTGGCTCTTGCCGCCGGGCGCGCTCAACGCCGTCCTCGGCGCGCTCGTCGGGCTCGTGAGCTTCGCGCTGGCGCTGCTCGTGCTCGAGCGCAAGAAGCTCACCAGCGAGCTGCGTTATCTACGCGACGTGATCCGTCGCCGCGGGAGCTGAGCATGCGCGTGATGCCTCTTGTCCTGCTGCTCGCGGCCTGCGGAGGCGCGCGTACGCCGCCGCCCAGCGCGCCCACCGAGGCGCTCGCGCCCGCCGCTCCGACGGCCGCGCCCGCGTCCGCTGACGCGCCACCGACGCCGGCGGGCGCGTCACAGCGCCTGCACCTCGCGCTCGCCGAGGACGAGGGTGTGGCCGTGACCGCGCCCGCGTCGTGCGTCGTGGTCGAAGGCCACACGTTCAGCTCGACCGCGAGCGATCTGCGCCTGCACCTCAACGCGTCCGTGTGCCCGGACGGCGGCTGCCCACGCTCGCTGGTCGCCTACCTCGACTCGCCCGAGGCCCGTGCCACGCGCCGCGGTGGCGCGGTGCTGGAGCTGCGTGCGGTCGGCGCCGACCGCGCCGTGCTGGTCGTGAAGAACCCGGTGCTCGACCTCGCCGCGGTCGTGATGAGCGACCCCGAGCGCCGCGTGGTGGTGTCGTGCAGCGCGCAGTCCGAGGATGATCCGGCCGTCATCCAGACGATCATCGACGCGTGTATGCAGGTGACGCTCGGCTCGCGGCGCGCCGCGGCCGACGGCGAGCCCAGCGCAGCGACGCTCGCGCTGCTGTGCCACCGCTGACGCCTGGCTCCTACGCGACGATGCCCAGCGCGAGCTGGCGCAGCGCGCGCCGCACGGCCTCGGCGCACTCGCTGAGCGTGTGCACCACGTCCTGCGCGCCGACCTCGGCGAGCGTCGTGACGTTGCGCTGATCGGACTGCTTGGCCGAGCGCTGCACCTGGCTCAGCACCGTCGGGGCCGCGACGCGCCGCCCGAAGCGCACCAGCCGCGCCGGCGTCGGCGGGCTCCCGACCACCACGTCGTCGATGCACGCGTCCCACAGCGCGGCGACCACGCGGGTCTGGCGGCGCTCGACGAAGCGGCCCACCAGGTGGCGTAGCCGCACCACCCCGCCAGCCGGGAAGCCGCCCACGATGATCACGTCGGGGTCGCCACGCAGGCCGGCCTCGACCAGCTCGTTCGAGAGCGCGTTGGGCGCGATGGTCTCGAGCGTGATGCCGTCCTTGCGCAAGAGGTCGGCGAGCAGCAGCCCGACCACCGCGTCCGTCTGATCGTCGGCCGGCACGAACACCACCCGCGCGTCGCGCTTGAGCACGTCGACCACCGGGCCCGCGTGGCTCGACGCGCTCGCCTCGATGCGCTGCAGGCCGTTGGTGTCCGCCGGGTCGACGCGCTCCGAGTCGGCCAGCTTCTGGCGGCGCTTGGCCTTCTTGTCCGCGATGGCGGGCATGTCGCCGAGCAGCTCGACCAGGCTCGTGCGCATGAGCTCGACCTGATCGGCCTTCAGGCGGAGGTGCGATTCGTCGTACTTCAGCGAGCGCAGCGCCGGGATGACGACCGAGTCGTAGAGGTCCGGCAGCGGCTTCCGATCGAGGAACTCCTCGGCGATGCGCGACGCGTCGTCGGGGTCACGCGCGACCAGGCGCTGATAGAAGCGCGCCTCGGAGCCGAGCCCGGGCGAGTCGCCAAAGAGCGTGTGGAGGAAGCGCAAGGACGGGATGTAGCGCCCCGACACCACCACGATGAGCGTCAGCGGCACCGACAAGAGCAGGCCGAGGATGCCCCAGAGCCACGTCCAGAAGACCGCCGCGAAGATGATGGCCAGCGGCGACAGGCCCGTGCGGCTGCCGTAGAGCCACGGCTCGACGACGTTGCCGACGATGAGCTCGATGACCAGGAACATGCCGATGACGCCGGCGGTGAGACCCCAGCCGGGCGCGATGGCGAACGACAGCGCGGCCGGCATGGCGGCGCCGAGCCACGGGCCGATGTAGGGGATGAAGCGCAGGAACGTCGCCAGGAGCCCCCACAGGAACGCGTTCGGGATGCCGAGCAGCGCGAGCCCGATGCCGATCGGGATGCCGTACGACATGTTCACGACCAGCGTCATGAACAGGTAGCGGCTGATGCGCTGGCTCACGTCGCTCATCGCCTGCGTCGTCACGGTCACGTCGCGGCCGCTGAGCACCCGCACCACGCGGTCGCGCAGGTCCTCCAGGTAGATGAGCATGAACAGCACCAGCACGAACACGATGGCGAGCGAGCCGAGCGGCCCGAGCACCGGGCCGGCGATGTCGCTGACCAGCTCGAACGGGCTCGGGCGCGGGGGCACGACGCGCACGAGCAGCGGCTCGACCTTCGGCTTCACGAAGCCCGGCACCACCTCGGTCCAGTGGCTCGCGCTCGGCGGCTCGGCGGCGTCCTTCGGCTCGACCGCGGGGATGGTCTCGCTCAGGCCCCGCTCGATGCTCTGCACCGCGCCGCCGAGCGCCGACACCTTGGCCTTGATGGTCTCCTTGTAGGCCGGTAGCTGCTCGCTGAGCTCGTCGAGCTGCCCGACCACGGTCGCGCCCAGCGCCACCACGCCGCCCAGGCTCACGAGCACCGTCACGACCACGGCCACCACGCGCGGCAGCCGCAGGCGCTGGAGCCCGCTCACCACGGGCGCCAGCAGGAAGGTGAAGAGCGACGCCACCGCGAACGGCAGGAACAGCTCACGCGCCAGGTACAGCGCCGCGACGACGATGAAGATCGTCGCCAACGGCGCCGCGCGGCGCCAGCTCGAAGAGGCCTCGGGCACGTCCATCGGCGCACGGTAGACACGCCTCGGGCCCGCCCAAGCCTTTGTCACATGCCGACTTGCGCGCCGCCGCGGTTGGACGGATGCTCGGCCCGTGCAAGCCTCGGCCACACCGCGTGAGCCCACTCCAACGTCCTTCGTCGGCGTCGACGTGAGCGGCACGTTCTCGGCGCGACCCACGCAGGACGCGGCGCGCGCGCCCGAGACGCCGGTCACGTTCAAGCTCGGCCGCTTCGTCGGCGCGGGTAAGTTCGCGTGGGTCTACGAGGCGCGCGCCCCCTCCGGCGAGCGCGTCGCGGTCAAGCTGCTGACGCGCGACGACGTGCAGGCGGTCCGGCGCTTCCAGCGCGAGATCAAGGTGATGCGCGAGCTGCCGCCGCACCCGAACTGCGTGTCGTACCGCGGCCACGGCGCGCTCGACGGGCGCGCCTGGGTCGCGATGGACTTCATCGACGGCTTCACGCTGCACGCCATCGCCAAGGGCGGCACGCGGCTCCCCCAGCGCGCCGCGTGCAGCCTCATGGCGCAGCTCTGCGCGGGCTTCGAGGGGCTGCACCGGCTCGGCCTCACGCACCGCGACATCACCCCCGACAACATCATGATCACCTCTGCCGATCGGCAGGTGAAGCTCATGGACTTCGGGCTCGTGCAGGACTCGCAGGGGCTCTTGCAGCTCTACGAGCAGGCCGACATCCTCGACGGCAAGGACTTCATCGACGACCTCGACGCCGGCCTCATCGCGGGCACGCCCGAGTTCATGGCGCCCGAGCAGATCCTCGACCCGCACGAGCAGGAGCGCGCGCGCCAGAAGACCGACACCACCGCGGACGTGTTCGCGCTCGGCACCATCTTCTTCCAGATCATCTCCGGCCAGCAGCTCTTCCCGTACGAGCAGGGCGCGCGCGGCGCGACCGGCAAGCAGGGCTTGGTCAACTACCTGGACTATCGCGTGCGCTTACGCGACGACGACATCAAGTGCCCGAGCGACGTCGGGCCCGAGCTGTGGTCGATCATCCGCAAGAGCCTGGCGCGCGAGCCGAAGCTCCGCCAGCGCGACGCCAGCGAGCTCGGCGCCGACATCCGCTACTACCTGGAGACCGGCCAGGGCGTGCTCGACGACGACATGAGCGCGACCATCTCGCACGAGTTCGACGCGGCGCGTATGCGCTCGATCGTGCAGCCGCTGACGAGCGCCGACTTCGACACCATCCAGCGCGCGGCCATCGCCGCGGCCGCCCCCCCGGCCGAGCTCAACAAGCCGATCACGCAGGGGCGGGTGCGCCCCACGGCGGACGCGGCGACGGTGATCGAGGGCTCGCAGGTCGACCTGACCAAGTCCAGCGGCATGGCGCCCAGCGCCGCGCGCATCGCCGAGGCCCGCGCCGCCTTCGACGCCGCCGAGCCGAAGCGCCGGACGTGGCTGTGGGTCTCGCTCGCGGCGGTCGTCTTTGCGGCGGCCATCCTGATCGCGTTCTTCGTCACCAAGAAGTAGGCGCTCGCGGGGTCCCCTGTGGATGTGGATGTGGATGTGGATGTGGATGTGGATGTGGATGGACGCGCGTGAGCGGCGTGCGCGGGGAGGTCGCCCGCGCGCTCAGACCGGCAGCGCGCCGAGCCCATCGCGCAAGACGGCGAGCATGCTGCCCGCGGGCGGCGCGCCGACGAGCAGCCACACGAGCCAGTCGTCGACCACGCCGAGCGCGTCGTCGCTGAGCCGGTGGCGCGTGATTTGGTAGTTGCCGGGCACCGCCGCGACCGGCTGGAGCTGATCGAAGCGCACGATGCTGTCGTGCTTCTCGCCGGGGATCGAGACGAACAGCGTGCTCGCGAACGCGCAGCGGCGGATGTCGCGGAGCAGCTCGGGCGCGGGCGCCGGGCCCTCGTCGACGGCGTAGACGGGCGCGACCAGGAGCGTCGACGACGGCTCGGCGTAGACGACCAGCGCCCAGCGCAGCCGCGCGCGCTGGACCAGCAGCGTCTCGCCCGGGAACGCCGGCAGCGCCGCCGCCGGCAGCGCCGCGTGCGTCAGCTTGGCGAGCTTCTTGACGTCGCCGAAGCGCGAGTCGGTGCGCACGACGTAGCGCGCCTTCGTGTGCTCGCTCGGGCCCGCGCGCCCCTCGACCTCGAGCCACGCCTGCTCGCCGACGACGTGCGGCACGTGCACGCGGATGAGCCGCCCGCGCACCAGCGCCTGGCCGTCGTCCGAGACCCACCACGGCGCGACGAAGGCCTCCAGGCAGTCGTCACTCACGGCGCTCTCCGCGCGTGCGCGACGACCACACCGAGTCGTCCACGACCAGCTCGCCGCGCTGCGCGGTGACCGCCGGCACCATCGTGCTCAGCCACGCGTGGAGCTGCGCCGGCAGGCTCGCTCCCACCGGCTTCGGGGGGCGCTGGCCTGCGAGCGCCGCGACCCTGGCCGCCAGCAGGCGCACCGCCTCGTTCATCTTCTTCTGCTGCTTGGCGCTCAGCGGCGCCGCGGGCGCGGGCCGCTCCAGCGCGACCGAGCGCGTGAACACGAGCAGCTCACCGGGCGCCGCGGCGAGCAGCGGGCCGGTCTGGTAGACCGCGTTCAAGAGCGCCGAGGTGTCCGCGCCCCACTTACGGACGGCCCGCTCGATGGCCATACGCACGGTCGTCGGCAGCGTCGCCCGCGCGCGCTCGGGGCGCATGACGTCCTCGTCGAAGACCCAGCGGCTGGCCTCGGTGTCGCCGTCGTCGGGCGCGAACGGCCGCATCGCCGGCCCGACCTGGTCGCTGACCGCGGGCGCGTGCGGGCCGTGGTGGCCGAAGCGCCAGGCCGCGCCGCTG
>Ga0164241_10003272_pt1 | contig 16578 bp, 13 predicted proteins | sample OricomyardsoilBY_FD_108780 | JGI IMG/M metagenome (GOLD analysis project Ga0164241, IMG submission 108780) | Backyard soil microbial communities from Emeryville, California, USA - Original compost - Back yard soil (BY) | ecosystem: Environmental > Terrestrial > Soil > Unclassified | place: USA... | reverse complement strand
TTCTGGCTCAGCACTTCACGAGCTTCGCCCACCTCTTTGTACGCTGCGGAAACAGCCGGACGCGCCTCGTCCACGACCGCGTCTTTCTTCGCCGTCCATTCGCGGATTCTCATATCCAGCGAAGTCTCGGCCGCCTTCATCCGTTCGCTGACGGCCTTGCGTTGCGCGAAGGTGGCGTCTTTCGATTTTTCCCACGCGTCGCTGACAGCATCGCCCACGGTTTTGGCCGCGACTTGCGCGGAATCTTTCGTGGACTGCCAGGTATCGGAAGCACTCGACGAGAGAGTGGATGCCGGCACGGGATTGCTCGGCTGACTGGCTTCCGGCGGAGCCGCCGTCGTTTTATCTTTGCAACCTCCTAAAAGGAAAAGAGAGCAGGCAAGAACGCTAAAGATGCGGGAGGAAGAGAGCGGTGAGGTTTTCATAAATTTGTGGTTTTCCGGAATTGAGGGAGCGTGTAGTGCAAACGTGGCGACAGTGCCGGGCTGGGTATCAGGACTGCCGGACGAGTATCAGACCGGTGGGCGGCCCCGGAGCGCGCCCACGAGCGCGGAGATGACGAGTAAAACGAGGAACACGAAGAAGAGAATTTTCGCGATTCCGACGGCCGTCCCGGCAATGCCGGTGAAGCCGAGAACTCCGGCGACGAGCGCCACGACGAAGAAAAGTACGGACCAGCTTAACATAGGATTATCCTCAAGAGCGGTTATTGGGGTTGAGACGACGGATCTGTTGCAGTCCTCCGTTTCGCTCGCCGCGTGCCACCTCGTCCGCCCAATCGTCGGCGGCTGATCAGAAACAACTTACGCCGCGATAGATCGCCCCGCCTCCCTACGGTGCCGCAAAATGCACCCGCGTTTTTTTCCCGCTGAACGCACTTTGCATCGCGTCGCCGGGACGCCGTTCTCTTCCTACGCCACCGGTAACGTGATCCAAAAGCTCGCTCCTCTGCCCGGTTCCGAATCGCAATCGATCGTGCCGCCCATCGCGTTAATCATATCTCGCGCGATGGAAAGCCCGAGGCCCGTGCTCGATTCGCCGCCCGTTGGTCGCGCGCTCAGTCGTTGGTACGGCTTGAAGAGATTACTGACGTCTTCCGGCGTGAGGCCCGGCCCTTCGTCATGAACGCTCACGCGCAGACGACCGGGATCTTCGTCGAAGCCTGCCTCGATGCGGACCGCTTTGCCTGAAGGCGAAAACTTGATGGCGTTGGAAACCAGATTGCCCAGCACCTGGCCGAATGCATGAAAATCCGCCCGCACCGCCGGGAGCGCCGCAAGATCGCTGACGCATTCGAGGCGCTGGTCCTTCGCGTGCGCCGTCGCGAGATTCATGCGCAAAATTTGCCCCACGGCTTCAGCGAGATCCACCGGCTCCAGCTGCAACTGGCTCAGCCCCGCCTCCGCGGCATCGCGCTCCAGCCGTTCCTGGATGAATTTCAACAATCCATCGCACGACTCCATGATCGTATCGACGAGTTCAGCACGCGGATCGGGCGCCTTCAGTCCTTCGTCGCGCAGCATGTAGGCGCTGAAGCGCACCGAGGAAATCGGGTTTTTCAGGTCGTGCGCGACCGCGCTCATGAGCTCGTTTTTCTGCGCGATGATCCGTTCGAGTTCGTCTCGCGTGCGCTTCAAATCCACGTGGGTGCGCACGCGCGCCAGCAGTTCGCCCGTGTTAAACGGCTTGTTGATAAAATCCACCGCGCCCTCGCTCAATGCGCGCGCCGCCAGCTCCGACTCATTCGCCGCCGTCAGGAAAATAATCGGCAGGTGCAGCGTCCGCGGGTCCTTCTTGATCCGCCGGCAAACTTCCAGGCCGTCCATCCCCGGCATCATCAAATCGAGCAGCACCAGGTCCGGCAGACGGGCCTCCAGCCGCTCAAGCGCCATTTCACCGCTGGTCGCAAAAAGCACTTCGTAGCCTTTTCGCGTCAGGATCGATCCGACCAACTGCACATTGCGCGGCAGGTCGTCCACCACGAGCACAACTCCTCCGTGTCCGGATGCGGCGCGAATCATGAGCGGCTCTTGTCGATGAGCCGCTCGATCGCGGCGACGATTTCGGGAAACGAATGCATGGTTTGTTCCTGCCCATGGATGTCGATTGCCTGAACCTCGGCGAGTAGTTTTCCGGCATAATCGGCAAGCGGCGGACAACCAGCAGCTTTGCTGTGATCGAGCAGATCGTGGGCAAATCCTTCCATTTCGCGCACCCCCATCGTCTTCGACAGCGTCGGCCAGATTTTTTTCTCCAAGCCGCGCAAATACCGGCTCAGAGCCCGCCATCGACCGAGATCGGCGGGCAGGCTGACCTCGCCCCATTCCGCCGTCACCGGCGAAACCGTTTCCCGCGCGCGTTCCTTCGGCAACAGCCTCGCCATCTCGGCGAACAGCAACGCGCGTGTGATCGGCTTGCGTAGGTATCCTTCGAATACCTTCCGGAGATTCACTTCCTCCGCGAGCAAACTCGACGCCGTTACCGCGATCATCGGGATTTTCTCCAGATCCGCATCTTCTTGAATCGCGCGCCGCGTTTCGTGCCCGTCGAGATCCGGCATCCGCATGTCCATCAGGATGAGATCCGGGCGGAATTTTTTTGTCATCTTAATGCCTTCCGCCCCGCTGCTCGCGTAGATCAAGCGATGCCGGGTGCCTTCGAAAAATCCGTGCATCAGCTCACGGTTCAACGCCACGTCATCGACCACGAGAATCAAGCTCGGCCGCAGGCGATCCAAATTTGCCTCGGGCGACGCCAGCCGGTCTTCTTCGGGCATAGCGGCCGAAATCGGGACGCCTTTGAATTCAAAAAGAAAGGTCGCCCCCTTCCCCACCGCGCTCTCCAGACGCACGGTTCCTTTCAACAAGCCCGTCAGTCGCCGCGTGATGCTCAATCCGAGCCCCGTGCCGCCAGCCGATGACGCCGCGTCGCTCTTCACCTGTCTGAAAGGCTCGAAGATCAGGTCGTGATTTTCCGGCGCGATACCGGCGCCTGTATCCGTGACGCTGAGATACAGCGTCACCGACGTTTCATCGCCGTCGGTGAGCTTGCTCCACGCACGCACGCGCACGGAGCCGGCCGCGGTGAATTTCAGCGCGTTGCCGATCACGTTGAATAAAATTTGGCGCAGCCGGACAGCGTCGAAAATCACCGCCGGTGGCACCGACGATTCGACCGCAAACCCCAGCCGCAGTCCGCGCTCCGCCGCTTGTTGTTCGAAGATCGTGGACATCCCGTGAAACACGCCGCGCAGCGACATGGGCTTGAGCGCGATGTCGAGCTTCCCGGCTTCGATTTTCGAGAGGTCGAGGATGTCGTTGATCAGCGAGAGCAGCGTCTTGCCGCTTGTATCGATCGCTTCGATATACTGGCGCTGCTTCGAAGTGGTCACGATGCCCCGCAACAACTCCGTAAACCCGAGCACGGCATTCATCGGCGTGCGGATTTCGTGGCTCATGTTGGCCAAAAACTCGCTCTTCTCCCGGTCGGCCCGCTCGGCTCGCTCCTTGGCGCGCAACAGCTCCGACTCCCGCTTCAACGCGCTGAACGCACGCCGCATGAAGCCGAAGGAGTTCGCGCTCAAAACCAGCGCCATGCCGCCGGAAAGCACGATGAGAAATGCCGTAGTCCACAATTCGCGCCGCATGTTTTCGCGCCGGCGGTCCAGCAGCGCAGTTTCTTCAAAATGGATGACGCGTACCAGCGCATCGATCTCCGCCATCTGCCGCAGGGCGAAATCCGTGGTCGAGGTGTTGTCGCGTTTCACGAACACCTCGACGCTTTTCCTCAGCGCCTCCAGCCGCGCTTCCACGAGCCGGCGCAGCTCTTCACAGCGTTCCGACTGCCGCGGGCTCGGTGCGACCAGCCCGGCAAGTTCGTCGATTTTTTTCCGCACCGCCGCCTCCGATTCGAAATAAGAACTTCGATACTCCTCCGCTCCGCTGATGATGAACGCCCGTTGATCCAGCTCCGCATCTTTAATGAGCGCCGCGACCTGACTGGTTTTCTCCGTCACCTGATACGTGCGCGTCACCCACTGCATCCGGTTGTACGTGCGCCACCCCGCCCACAGCCCGCATCCAATCGACAACACGAGGAGCAACGCCGCCAGGCCGAGCAGGCCGGCATGCCAGAAGCGAAGGATCGTGTTTTTCATAAGGGCTCTTCGATTTCAAATCGGCCGGCTTTAAACGACGAGGCGGGCTGGAAGGGCGCTAACCCTTCCGCCCGCCATAAAGGAACGCCCCGTTGCCAGCAAAAAGGCTCAATAATCCGGGACGAAACGCGAAGTCGAAAAATGGATACGCGGCCATCCTTACGCGGCCGTCTCGGCGCGTTGATTCACGCCCCGCGCAAACCAGCCGCCGTTCGCGACCTTGGTGAGGCGTTGGTCCACGTTGCCTGCGTGGCGCACGAGATCGCCAAAAATGTCGGCGACGCGATCCTCGCCGAGAACCTTCGCGAATTGCCGTGCCGTGCCGTATCCAGCAATCTGATAATGCGCGATGCGCTGCGCGTTCGCGATCAGCGCCGCGTCGATCACATACGGATCGCCGTACTTCGCCACCGTCTCACGCGTCTCGCGAATCAACCCCCGCATCGCCTCGCAGATCACACCCGTCGGTTCCACGTTCATGTGCGTGCATGCGTGCTCCAGCCAGCTGATGTTCGCATCCACCAGCTCCGTGATATCGGTTAATTCCTTCCGCAGTTCCTCGTCCGTCGCGCTGGTGAGCATGGAGGGCAGGATTGCGCGATATTGGGTCTCGGCGTTGTAGAGGTCGCGGGTCTGCTCGATGAGCAGATCTTTTAAAGTGTTTAGAGAGGAGGAAGGCATGTGAATGGAGTTTAAGGATTGTGGAGGCGGGAAAATGAAAAGGTGCGATCAGGCGGCAACGGTCGCGGCTTCGCGCTCGCGGGGCCGGGCTGCGACCGCGTTGAGGTTCAGCTCCAACCCGATCCATTCGCGGGCCCAAGCGCGGAGGTGCAGCGCGAGGCGGTCGAGGCGCAGCCGGAACGCGGACTCCGCGATCGAGGCGCAGTACATCTCCATATAACGCGCCGCGCGGCGCATGATGCTGATGGCGTTAGCCGGGCCGATGGGACGGGAATCGGCCCGCTCCAAACTCCCATTGGCTTCCGCCAACACGCCGCGTAACACCGGCTGGCCGGTACCGTGCGGAAAATTCGTGGTGATGCCGGCATCGCGCAGCATCTTTTCGATCGGCGCGAAGCCGGTGCAATTGATCTGACCGATCAGACCGGCCAGCGAACCGATGTTATCCGAGTCGATCTGCTCAGAGAGCCGGTAGAGATCTTTCTCGAGTGCTAGTGCGCTGAAGTGGAGCGAACGGAGGTCGTCGGCCAGCAGGCGGAGGAGAGTTTTTTCGCGAGGCATGGAAGTGGAATAGGTGAGTAATTAAGAACGTGCCGCCCTATCGCACTCTGCGTGCCAGCGCCCGGATTTCCCTGATAAGATTTTAAAAATAAAGGACTAACAAATGTAGCAACAATCCTCCCGCCTCCCGGGACAATTCCGGCCCTGCAATGCGCAATCGCCAAATTTCCTAGGCAGTTGCAGTTTGCAGCCCCGCTCACGAGGAAGCCCCGGCGCACGTTGCCGAGTGAAGAATTATCAGAGGGAAAAACCTCTCGGGGTGGGTGCTGGCAGACTTCGTGCGAAACGGCACCCATGTCCTCCGTCCCAGATCCCGCTCTAAAACGCAGACGCATCAAGATTGTCGCCGCCGCCGTTGGCATCCTCGCGTTGTTCGGTCTGGTCGCTTATTTCGGTGGCGGAACGTGGTGGAAGGAAACCGTGGATACGCTTTCACCCGCGTGGCTTCTGGTGTGTTTCGCGCTGCTGCCGCTGGCGGGCTTTCCGATGTCGCTGCTCTTGATAGCCGTGGGGGCGCGGTTTGGATTTTGGCCGGGATTCGGCTTCACGGCTGTCATCACCGCTTTTCATTTGGTGACAAGTTATCCACTCGCCGGGTTGGTGCGCCGTCCCGTGATGGCGATCCTCGATAAGGCCGGCTGGTCTCTGCCAAAACTCACCCCACGCACCGCCTGGCCGTTCGCGACCTGGCTCGCACTCGCCCCGGGCGTCTCGTATGCGATAAAAGCCTACACGCCTTCGCTCGCCGGCATTCCCTTCACCACCTTCTTCGTCTGTTATTTCCCCATCAACATGAGCACCGCCGTGCTCGGCCTCCTGCTCGGCGGCGCGACCACTCATTTTTCATGGCCGATCGCCGGCGTGGTCGTGGTGTACGCGATCGTCATTCTTACGCTTACCAAACTCATCGCCGCACGGCTTCGCGAACAAGGCGCATTCAAGAAAGACGCGCAGATCTCTCCACCGGCCGACGAATGCGCGCGGACCGCCTGATACGCCTTCCTTCGTTAATGAAAAAAATCCAGATCAACCACCTTACGCGCTACACCTACTCCGCGCCGGTCCGCCTCGGCGTCCACCGGCTTTATTTGCGCCCGCGCGAAGGCCACGACATCCTCATCGCCTCGTCAAAACTGCGCATCACGCCCACCTCCGCGATCACCACCTGGCATCGTGACGTGCATGGAAACTCCGTCGCGACCGTCACGTTTCCCGAAGCCTCCGCTACGCTCGTGATTGCGAGCGAAGTCGTCGTCGAACACTACGATGAACAGCCGCTCGATTTTTTAATCGAAGAACGCGCCACGCGTTTCCCCTTCGTCCTCACTCCCGCCGAGCGCCTCGATCTGCTCGCCTATCTCACGCCGTCGTTCCCGGCGGAACAACCGAACGTAGAAATCTGGACCCGGAATTTCTGGACTCCCGGAACAGTGGCGGAGACGTACGGCCTGCTCGACCACATCAATCGCACCATCTCCCGGGACTTCGTGTACGCGCGGCGCGAAACCCCCAGCATCCAACGGCCTTCCGAGACGCTCGCGACCAAGAGCGGTTCCTGCCGCGACTTTGCGACTTTGATGATCGAGGCGTGCCGCTCCCTCGGTTTGCCGGCCCGCTTCGTAAGCGGGTATTCATCCACTGAGGACATACCCGCGGCGCTCGGCTCCACGCACGCGTGGACGGAGGTTTATCTCCCCGGAGCCGGTTGGAAAGGTTTCGACAGCACGGGCGGCGTCGTCACCGGCTCGAAACACATCGCCGTCGCCGTAGGTAGCAATCCCGCCTCGCTGCCGCCGATCGCCGGATCGTTTCACGCCGCGCAATCCGTCTCCCACTCGATGGAAGTGACCGTCGAGGTTAAGAACTTGGATTGATTTCAGCGCCGACGTCCTTGCCGGCCGAAGCCATTTGCGGTTTCCGCGCAGCCGTCAGCAACCGAAGGTCGCACGCCAGCGGCAAATGATCCGACGCGATCCGGGTGAGGTGATCGTTCAGTACTTTGATTCCGCATACCTCGAAATGCTCCGACACGAAGATGTGATCGATTCTCCGCAACGGCCAGCGCGCCGGGAACGTGCGCACCGCCGAGTGGCCCGGCGCGTGCGCTTGGACATCGCGCAACACCCGCGAAATTTTGCGATATTCAGGCGAGCCCGGCGGGAAATTCATGTCGCCGCAAAGGATCACCGGATGCTCGGTGTCGATACCGCCGAGCCACTGCGGCGCGAGAAGATCGCCGATCTGGGCCGCTTGTTCCGACGAGCCCAGCCCCAGGTGCGTGGATAACAACTGCACGTCGTGTCCCATCCACGGAAGCGTCACCCAAAGCGCCTCACGAGGCTCCGCCCGGCTGCGGCCACCATGGGGCAACACCGCGCGCCTTATCAGCCGGATCGGTTCGCGCGAGAGCACGCCATGCCCGTATCGAGATTCTCCCGACGCGACGGCCGGGCAGAAATATGCGTGCATGCCCAGCTTCTCCGCGATCAACGCGAGTTGATCCTCTCCGCGCGAGCGCTTGTGCCCGGAGTCCAGTTCTTGAATCGCAACGACGTCGGGATCGAGACGCTCCAGCACGCGCGCGATGCGCGACGGGGAAATGCGCCCGTCGCCTCCCCGGCAACTGTGTACGTTATAAGTCACTACGCGCAGCGACACCGACGAGGACCCGAGCGAGCGGCCCCGGGCGGGAATGATCGCGCCCGTCTCCGAACGACCGAGATGACGAAGCGCCGCCGCCCGCAGAGCGGACGGCCGGATGAATGCGCGCGCGTTTTCTGGCAGCCACACGTCCGTCGGGAGCAAGGCAAACCCTTGCGCTTCCTGCCGGGAAGGGCCCGCGTGCGAGCCGTTTTCATGAGCGAAGGTCCAGCATTCCCCGTTGGTTCCCCAACCCAGCACGACGATGTCTCCCGCGTGCGGATTGAAACAAAGTGCGGCGAGATCCCGCGCGACCTCAGTCCGCAGCGGTTCATCAAAGGGAAGGCCATCGGATTGATCGGGCAAAATCTGTTCACCACCCGCGTGCAGCCAGTCCACGCGGCCATCGTCACGACGCATCATGACGCCGCCGACGCCGTCCCGCACCAGGGCCGCGGCGAGCCGGCGCTTCCCATCGTCACCCAAATCTCGGCCGAAATAAATGTGCCCGACCGGCCCGAGCGCCGCGACGGCGAACTCCTCTTTTTCAAAAACGCTCAGTTTCGCCTGCGCCTCATGCTTCGATTCGCGTGCGTGCGCTCGCGGACCACCGATCCAATGCCCCGGCGAGGGGCGGTTTTGGTTGCGCGCGCCTTGCACATTTTTCACGGCGTCTTGCGCGGGCCAGTGTTTGCGCACGAGTCCTTCAAGCCCGTCGGGGATGACCTTGCCCAATGGCTTCGAACGCACCTGGCCGTGGTCGCTGAAAATCCACACTTCGTAATCGCGTCTTCCCGAGCGCCGCGCCGCCCGGTGCAATTCACGGATCGCTCGGTCGATGCCTTTCAGCGTCCAGTGAGCGAACGCGGAATCCGGCCCGCGTCGATGCGACTGCTCGTCGTATCCAAGAAAATTTACATGCACGATCGGCAGGCCGCGCGTGACATCGAGGCGCGCGCCCAACGTCACCATTTCACGAAGTCCCAAACACACGAAAACCCGCGCGAGCAGGAACGCGATTTCGCTCTTCACGCTCAGGCCGCGCACAAAAACGCCCCGCGCCGCATCACGGATTCCAATAACCATTTCCAGCAACAGCAGGCCGATCAATTTGATGAACGCCCCGAAGTGAAGAAATGCGAAGGTGAACACCGTCCTGATTTTTCCCGTCCGCCACATGTCGCCCAACCCGATGCTCGCTCCGCAAAAATGACTCTCTTCTTGGGACGCACCGCCCGTGTAGATGTTGCTCCAGGAACTGCCGCCCGTGAGCAGGCCGACCGCCTTCTTTTGCAGATCGCCCTCGATCCGCTTCGCCCAATCCGGATGCATCATCAAACCGATGCCACCGACGCGCTTGTCGAGAAAGCTGAACGCCGGCACCGCCGTTTTTATCCCATAATAAAGCTCCGCCTGCACCGCCGGCGTGCTCGAAGGCATTCCCGGATAAAACGTGTGCAGCTGATGATCGCGCTTCAGTAGCCGCTTCAAAAACGGCATCCGCCCGCGGGCGATCGCTCGCTCCAATTGCTCGCGCGCGAGCCCGTCGATTTGGATCAACAGGAGTCCATGCGCGTGTGCCGCATCTTTGGATACGCCAAGCCGCAATCCACGGACGGCCCATTCATTGCGACTGAAACGCCGGCGCCATCGCCACCACGCGGCTTCGATACGGGCAAGCATGGTGAAAAGTTAACTGGCGGCTAGGCTCGAGAGGGGAGCAGTAATTGCCTTTACGGCCGCGCCGACTTTGTCGGAGACGAGCTGACCTTCCACCGCGATGCGCTCCTTCGTCCTTTCCCAGAGACTTTGCTCCTCCACTCGCGGCACATCGCGCCGATGCGAGGCGAGCACCTCGCGATAAAAATCCATCGCCTTTACCGAGGTGACCTTGCGGTCGAAGTTCGCCGCCTGCGCGACCGCCGCGAGGTTGTAGCGCTCGCGCAGCCCTGGATCTCGCACGATCTCGCTCAATGCTCGAGCGAACTCAGTCGTGGTCGCCGTCGCCGGAAGCAGCCGGCCGTTTTTCTTTTCCCGGACGATTTCGCGCGCGCCCGTCGCGTCCAGCGCGACCACGGAATTTCCGGCGGCCATCGCTTCCGCGAGCACCATTCCCTGGGTCTCGCTTTGCGACGCAAAGGCAAATGTATCCATCGCCGCATACGCGTCGTGCAACGCGGTGCCCGTGAGTTTTCCCGCGAAACGAACGCGCTCGCTCACTCCTTGGTCAGCGAGGATTTTCTGGATGTCTTCGCGCGATGGACCGTCGCCCACCACGAGCAGCCAGGCCTTCTTTTCGCGCTTCAAAGTACGCGCGACCGCTTGTGCGAGAAACGTGAGATTCTTCTCCGGCGCCAGCCGCCCGAGGTGGCCAATGACCACGGCATCCGCAGGCAGTTTCCACTGGCGGCGCCCCCGCGCGCGATTGCCCGAGGCGAGCGATTTCGTATCGATCCCGGTCGGCACGACGCGGATCGGCGTGGTGACTCCGCGCTGAGCCAGCAGCTCCGCGATGCTCTCGCTCGGTGCGATCACGCCATGGCAGCGGTTCGCGAACCGGGTGGACAGCTCGATCACAAACTCCTTCAGCCGTGGCGAATCGAAGGGCACGTAGTGCGTGTATTGTTCGTAAAGTGTGTGATGCGTGAAAATCACCGGCGCGCCCGTGACCGCCGACACGCGCAGCGCCGTGTCGCCCAGCAGGAAGGGATGGTGCGCGTGCAAGAGATCAGGCTTGAAGGCCAGTATCCGATCCGTCGATTCAGTGCTCAGCGGAAGGCTCACCGAAAAATCGCTGCCGTTGAAATTTTGCAGCGCTTCGATCCGCTCCACCGAGCGCTCGATGCGCTCCGGCGCCGCGCCTTCTGAAAATTGCGGCGCCACCACCATCACGCGTTGCCGGAGTCTCCGGTAATCTTCCAAGAATGTCGTGACGGATTTCGCGACGCCGCCGACGTGAGGGAGGAACGTGTTGGTGAAGAAACAAATTTTCATGGAAGGGTGTTCCCCTGCTATCCCATTTTGCGTGCCACCACTGGAAAAAGCTCGTTTGCCGCGGATGCGCTTTGAAACCTCCTCGAAGTCCATGCGCTTTGCAGGCACCGCGAAAATCCGCGACGGGCGGAATGCAGTCGCGTCCGACCCGCCGCTTCGCCTCACGCCAATAAAAAGCCCGCACGAAAAGTGCGGGCCCGGGTGATGCGACGCTGTTTCCTCTGCCGGCTTGTGGTGGTTGCTTGCGACTCCGACTCAGGCTTGGACCGTCTTCGCGCTGTCGATGGTGGTGGTCACCATGCCGAGGCGTTTGCGTTTGCGGTAAAGCGTCGCGATATCGATTCCGAGGATACGCGCGGCCTGGTCGAGACTGTCCACTTTGGCCACCACGCGACGGATGTGCTCCTCTTCCAGGCGGTCAATCGTGACGAAGTGCCCGGGACGCACCGCTGAGTCTTCGCCCTTCTCCTGAAACTCCTCGGCGAGATCCGAGACTTCGATCTCTTCGCCCGCCGCGAGGATCACCGCGCGCTCGACGACATTGCGCAGCTCGCGGAGATTTCCTGGCCATGCGTAGTCGGCGAGCGCGAGCGCGGCATCGCGGGAAAACTTGAGCTTCGGCTGGCCTTTCGCCGCGGCGAAAAAGCGCAGATAATTATCGAGCAACATCGGCAGATCGCCTGGACGGTCGGCCAGCGCGGGCATTTCCACGCCAATGACTTTCAGGCGATAAAAGAGGTCCTCGCGGAAACGCCCTTCGGCAACTTCGCGGGCGAGATCGCGGTTGGTCGCCGCGATCAGCCGCACATTCGCCTTGCGCGTGCGCGTGTCGCCCACGCGTTCGTATTCACGATCCTGCAACAACCGCAGGAGCTTCGGCTGAATTTCCATCGGCACCTCGCCGATTTCATCGAGAAACAGCGTGCCGCCATCCGCCGCCGCGACCTTGCCCCACGTGTCCTTCAGCGCGCCCGTGAAGGAGCCTTTGACGTGACCGAAGAGTTCGCTCTCCAGCAGCTCTCGCGAAAGGCTCGGACAGTTGATCGTCACGAACGGTTTGTCCGCGCGATTGCTGCGTTCGTGTATCGCCCGCGCCAGTACGGTCTTGCCCGTGCCGCTCGGTCCCAGGATCAGAATAGTGGCTTCCGAGGGCGCTGCGCGAAACGCCATGTCGAACGCCTTCTTCATCGAGGGCTCGTTCGACTCAAGCAGCAGCGCGGGTTGGTTCGAGGCAACGCGACCTTCGAGATCGCGGACTTTCGTCTGCATTTTCCGCTGCTGCTCCAGCTTCGCCAGCTTCTGTTTGATGTCCTCCGGAATGAAAGGCTTCTGGATGTAATCGTTCGCGCCGCGCCGCATCGCTTCGACGGCCGACTCCACCGACGTTTGCGCTGTGAAGACGATCACCGGAATGTCCACGCCCAGTTCCGGCAGCTTCGGGAGAAAATCCAGGCCGCTTTCCGAGCCGAGCATCACATCGAGGAACATCGCGTTGATCGGCTCTTCCTCCAGGATGCGCTCCGCTTGCTTGGTATTGTTGGCGATAAACGTCTCGTGCCCCATCGCGCGCAACGCGTAGGAAGTGGATTTTTGGACGCTCGGTTGGTCGTCTACGATCAGGATATTCATAAAGGGGAAAGGTTTCTGCCCACTACGCCATCTTCATGCCGACCCCGGCGCCCCACCGCAAATTGCAATAAACCCGGCGTCGTCCGCTTCAGAGAAATGCCGAAACCCATTTGGCCTAAACTGCTTGCAGCTTCCAAGAAAAGGCGGGGCCGCGAAGTTTTTCAGCGCCACCCTCCGCGACTACCTATCTCCAGTGCGTTTTGCATCCGCCCTTTCGCGGTCTTAAACGCAAAATGCCGTGCCGATTTTACATCAGCTCATGTTCATCGGATCGACGTCCAGCACTTGGATCATGTCGTCCGGCCAGGCGAACTCTCCCCGCAGCTTCGTCAGCTCCGCGACGACCTTCGTCACCTGCGAGGTGAAATACCACAGCTGCCAGCGATACTCGTCTTTGATTTTTTCGATCGGCGATGGCGAGGGTCCGCGCAGTTCGACTTTGTCGCCCAGCTTGGCCTCCACGCGCTTCGCCCATTGCTCCGCGAAAAACTGAAGCTTCTCCGGATTCGGCCCGCGAAATCCGTGATGGATCAAATGCCGGTACGGCGGATAGCGGAAATCTTTGCGGACCTTCAACTCGCTCGCCGCAAATCCCGCGAAATCCGCGTGGCGCGAAAACTGGATCGCTTCCGCTTGCGGCGTGAACGTCTGCACCACCACTTCGCCCGCGCGATCGCCCCGCCCCGCCCGCCCCGCCACTTGCACCAGCAACTGAAACGTCCGCTCGTTCGCGCGAAAATCCGGAATGTGCATCGAGATGTCCGCGTCGATCAGCCCGACCAGCGTGACATTCGGAAAGTCGAGCCCTTTGCCGATCATCTGCGTGCCGACGAGAACATCGATTTTGCCCGCCCGAAAATCGCCCAGCACCTGACGGAAACGGTTCTTCTTCGACATCGTATCCGCATCCATTCGCTCGATACGCGCGCGCGGCACCACGCGCCGCACCGCTTCCTCGACACGCTGCGTGCCGAGCCCGCGCCAGCGGATTTTCACCGAGCGACACTTCGGACACGTCAGCGGAGCCGGTCTTTCTGAACCGCACAAATGACAGCGCAGCCGCTCGTCGGAGCGGTGATACGTCATCGTGATGCTGCAATGTTCGCACTCCTCCACGTGCCCGCAATCAGTGCACAACATCGACGAGGAATAACCGCGCCTGTTGATGAACAGGATCGTCTGCTCCCGCCGCTCGAACCGCGCCTGCATCGCGTTCACCAGCCGCTGCGAGAGCGTCGTCAGCCCGCGCGAACGCATCACTTCGATGCGCATATCGACGACATCGATGTCCGGCAGTTTCCGTGAATCCACGCGTTTCGTGAGCTGGAGCAGGCCATACTTTCCGGCCTCCGCATTCGCAAACGACTCCAGCGACGGCGTCGCCGATCCGAGGATACACAACGCCCCCGCGAGCTTCGCCCGCATCACCGCCACGTCGCGTCCGTGATAGCGCGGCGTCTCGTCCTGCTTGTACGCCGGTTCGTGTTCTTCATCGACGACGATGAGCCGCAGATTGTGCACCGGCGCGAAGATCGCCGAGCGCGCGCCCACCACCACGCGCGCCTCGCCCGAGGCCAGTGCATGCCAGCCGTCGATGCGCTCGCCTTCGCTTAGATGACTGTGCCACACCACCGTTTTTTGTCCCGGCGCGATCGCCTCCAACCGCCCCCGCAGCCGCGCCACCGTTTGCGGCGTGAGCGCCACTTCAGGAACGAGAAACACCACGCCGCCGCCCGCTTCCAACGCGTCATGCACCGCCCGCAAATACACCTCCGTTTTTCCCGAGCCGGTCACGCCGTGCAACAAGGTCACGCCAAATTTCTCCGCCTTCAGGCCCGCCGCGAGCGCGTCGCCCGCCGCCTTCTGCTCGTCGTTCAACAACGGTGGCAGCGCCGCCACCACTTCGCCCGTGCCCCAATCGTCCGCATACGCCACACGCTCCACCCGGCGCGTCTCCTCGCGGAGGATACCGCGTTTCACCAACGCAGCGACCACCGCCGCCGTCATGCCGAGCCGCGTCGTCACCAGCGACTTCTTCTGCGGTTTGAACTGCTGCGCGAGAAACCCGTAAAGCTTCGCCTGCTGCGGCGCGCGGTGGGACAATTTTTCCAACTCTTCCGGCGAAAGCTTCGTCGCGATCGAAAGGAGTTTTTCCGTCTTCATCCCCGCGTCGTTGCGCACTGCCGCCGGCAGCATCGTCTCGATGATCGTGTCGATCCCGCACGCGTAGTACGCCGCCATCCAGCGGGCCAGACCGAGCAGATCCGGCGTGAGCGCCGGAAACGGCTGCACCAGTTGCGCGACGTTTTTCAATTTCTCCACCGGGAAATCCACCGGCTCGCCGATCTCGCCCACCAGCCCGAGATGCAGCCGGTTCATGATCGGCACACGCACCAGAGATCCCACCACGACCGCCGAAGCCAGCGCCTCCGGCACGCGGTAGTGCAGGAGCTTGTCGAAGCCTGCGAGAGGATGAACGCCAACAATCATGAGCGCCGCCATGACGCCTCGCGCCACGCAGCGATGCAAGCACGCCCCGCGTAAACGCGTGCTCCATCCCGGTACTCGTCGCGCACGCCGGACACGCGCGGCCCAATTCTTGACAGCAAACAGCACCGACTCGAACGTCCGCCCGTGAGTAACGAAGCCGCCCGCGATAAATTCCAGACCTACCTAGCGAAAAACGGGCTGCGGGTGACGGAGCAACGCCTCGCGATCTTCGAAGCCGCCTTCGGCCAGAAGGAGCATTTCACGGCCGAGGAACTCCTCGACCACGCCCGCGCCATCGACGACTCCGTTTCTCGCGCGACCGTTTATCGCACCCTCCCGATCATGACCGAGGCCTCGCTCGTGCGTGAGGTCGATATCGGCAAAAACCTCAAGTACTACCTCCCGAACGCCGATAACAATCCCCAGGTAGCCCAGGTCATCTGCATGGATTGCGACAAGATCTTCGAAATCGCCGCACCGTTCATGGAATGGTACGGCAACTCCGTCTCCTCCAAACTTGGCCTCACCCCCGTTTCCCAACGTCTGCAAGTGAGCGCCCACTGCAACGTCCTCAAAGAAACCGGCGCCTGCAAAAACCGCGGCGGCTGATCCGGATCCATGGGAAAAAAATCCGATCCCGTTTTCGAAATCCGCTTCTTCGAATCCGTCCTCCGGCGCGATCCGGGCTACACCGACGTCATCGAAATCCTCGGCGGCCTCTATACCAAAACCGGCCGCATCGAGGAGGGTCTTAAAATGGACCGGAAACTCGTGCGTCTCCTCCCCAAAAACGCGACCGCCCACTACAACCTCGCGTGCAGCCTCGCGCTTTGTAAGCGCAAGACCGACGCCCTTCGCTCCCTGAAAGAGGCGATCGCCCTCGGCTACGACGACTTCGACTGGATGTCGCAAGACCCCGATCTCGAACTTCTCAAAAGCGAGCCCTCCTTCCAAAAACTCCTCGGCAAACTCAAACCCGAGAGCTGACGCGCCTCGTAGCCGCAGCCTGTCCCCCATAGCCGCGCTCCCGTAGCCGCGCTCGCCAGAGCGTGGCCTCCGCGCGCCGACCCGCCGCCCATCTGCGCCATTACGCACAAAGCTCGGTGGAACGCGCACTCCGGGCGCGTTGCTCGACGTGACCGCCCGCGACGCCTCACATCACTAGGGAAGCGCTGATTAATTCACCTACGCGCTGAGACGATCCCTCGGATTTCGAACAAAAGAGAATAAGGCAACGAAGGCTCGCAGGTCGTTCGAGGTCTTTGTGGCCTTCGCTCTCTTCGTTCCCTCCGGTAGAAAATCCGTCTCCGAGTTTTTCAGCGCTTCCCTGGCCGCTTGGATCAACCCTGCGGGCCGCCTCCAACCGCCCACCGCGCATTTTGTACGCGCCCGACCCAGCGCGCTCCGAGTGCGCGCTCCACCTCCGA
>Ga0164241_10003271_pt1 | contig 16581 bp, 13 predicted proteins | sample OricomyardsoilBY_FD_108780 | JGI IMG/M metagenome (GOLD analysis project Ga0164241, IMG submission 108780) | Backyard soil microbial communities from Emeryville, California, USA - Original compost - Back yard soil (BY) | ecosystem: Environmental > Terrestrial > Soil > Unclassified | place: USA... | reverse complement strand
CGCGTCACCCGCCCGCGCGCAGCACCTCGTCGTAGGCCGACAGCGTCAGGAAGTCGGGGAAGTCGTCGTCGAGTGCCGTGGTCAGGAACAGGTCGCGCGCCGTCGACAGCTGTGCTGCCCACGGACCGCCGGCCGCCACCAGCGCGTCGTACTCCTCGCCGACGACCCGCTCGACCAGCGACCGGTCGACCACTGTGCCGTCCTCGAGCTCGGCGGCGCTGTGCGTCCACTGCCAGATCTGCGAGCGTGAGATCTCGGCCGTGGCGGCGTCCTCCATCAGGTTGTGGATCGCGGCGGCGCCGTTGCCGCTGAGCCAGGCGGCGACGTAGGTGATGCCGACCTCGACGTTCGTGCGGAGCCCGTCAAGGGTCCGCGCCCCGGGGGTCGCGGCGACGTCGAGCAGGTCGTCCGCCGCGACGTCGACGTCGCGTTGCAGCGACACCTGGTTCGGCGTGGGCATCAGCTCGTCGAAGATCTCCGCACACAACGGCACCAGATCGGGGTGTGCCACCCAGGAGCCGTCGAAGCCCTGCCGCGCCTCGCGTGTCTTGTCGTCACGGACCTTGGCGAACGCCGCCTCGTTGACCGCGGCATCACGGCGCGACGGGATGAACGCCGCCATCCCACCCATCGCGAAGGCGCCGCGGCGGTGGCAGGTCGCCACCAGCAGGTCGCAGTACGCGCGCATCATGGGCGCGTTCATCGTGACCGCGTTGCGGTCGGGCAGGGTGTGGTCGCCGGGGGCGTCGCGGAGGGTCTTGATGATCGAGAACAGGTAGTCCCAGCGGCCGGCGTTCAGGCCCGAGCAGTGGTCGCGCAGCTCGTAGAGGATCTCCTCCATCTCGAACGCGGCCGGGATCGTCTCGATCAACACCGTGGCACGGACCGTGCCGTCCTCGATCCCGAGCACCTGCTCGGCGTGCGTGAAGACGTCGTTCCAGAGCCGAGCCTCCAGGTGGGACTCCATCTTCGGCAGGTAGAAGTACGGGCCGCTGCCGCGCGCCAGCAGCTCGCGGGCGTTGTGGAAGAAGTAGAGCCCGAAGTCCACGAGGGCACCGACCACCGGCTTCCGGTCGAGGGTGAGGTGGGCCTCGGGGAGGTGCCAGCCGCGCGGTCGCGGCAGGATCACGGGCAGGTCGTCGGGGTCGCGCAGCCGGTACTCCTTGCCCTCCGGCGTGGTCAGCTCGATCGTGCGCCGCACCGCGTCGTACAGGTTCACCTGCCCGCCGACGACGTTGACCCAGTGCGGTGTGTTGGCGTCCTCGAAGTCGGCCAGCCAGACCTTCGCACCGGAGTTGAGTGCGTTGATCGCCATCTTCCGCTCGGTGGGTCCGGTGATCTCGACCCGCCGGTCCTGGAGGTCGGGCGGAGCCGGTGCGACCTGCCAGTCGGCGGAGCGGACGCCGGCGGTCGTCTCGAGGAAGTCGAGCCGCCCGGTGCGGCCGATCTCGGCTCGCCGGGTACGCCGCGCAGCCAGGAGCTCGTCGCGCCGCTCCCCGAAGCGGGACTGCAGGTCCGCCACGAACCCCAGCGCCTCGGGCGTCAGGACCTCCTCGCCCCGCTCGACGGCGGGCCCGGTCACGATCAGCTCTGGCATGGGCCGATCGTATGGCTCACGTCCGCTCGACCCACCAGGCCAGCAGGGCGGCCTTCGCCTCGTCGAAGGACTGCGGTCCCTCGTCGAGCCGCAGCTCCAGCAGGAACCGGTACGCCGCGCCCACCGTCGGGCCGGGCTCGATCCCGAGGATCTCCATGATCTGCGTGCCGTCCAGGTCGGGCCGGATCGACGCGAGCTCCTCCTCCTCGGACAACCGCGCGATCCGGCTTTCGAGGTCGTCGTAGCTCCGCCGGAGACGTTCGGCCTTCTTCCGGTTCCGGGTCGTGCAGTCGGCGCGGGTCAGCACGTGCAGCCGCTCGAGCTGGTCGCCCGCGTCGCGGACGTAGCGCCGGACCGCCGAGTCGGTCCACTGCCCGCCGCCGTACCCGTGGAAGCGCAGGTGGAGCTCCACCAGCTTCGAGACGGCGTCCGTCACGTCTCCGGGGAACCTCAGGATCTGCATCCGCTTGCGCGTCAGCTTCGCCCCGACCACGTCGTGGTGGTGGAAGGTGACGCTCCCGTCGTCGAGGAACCGCCTGGTGCGCGGCTTGCCGACGTCGTGCATGAGCGCGGCGAAGCGCGAGACGAAGTCCGGGCCGCCCCCGGTCAGGTCGGCCAGCCGGTCCTCCAGGTCGATGGACTGCTCGAGGACGGTGAGGGTGTGCTCGTAGACGTCCTTGTGCCGGTGGTGCTCGTCCCGCTCGAGCGCCAGCGTCGGCAGCTCGGGCAGCACCAGAGCTGCGAGCCCGGTCTGCACCAGCAGCGTGAGCCCGAGCCGTGGGTACGGCGCCAGCACCAGCTTCACCAGCTCATCTCGCACCCGTTCCGCGGAGATGATCTCGATCCGGCCGGCCATGTCGGTCATCGCGGCGACGACGTCCGGGTCCACGGTGAAGCCGAGCTGGGCCGCGAACCGCGCCGCGCGCATCATCCGGAGCGGGTCGTCGGAGAGCGAGTCCTCGGGACGACCCGGCGTCCGCAGCCGTCCCTGCGCCAGGTCGACGACACCACCGAACGGGTCGACGAACTCCCGGGAGGGCACCCGCACTGCCATCGAGTTCACCGTGAAGTCGCGGCGCCCGAGATCGCCTTCGAGGGTGTCGCCGAAGTCGACCGCCGGCTTGCGCGAGGAGGCGTCGTAGGCATCCGAGCGGTACGTCGTGATCTCGACCTGGAAGTCTCCCTTGCGGCTGCCGATGGTCCCGAAGGCCCGTCCGATGTCCCACGTCGTGTCGGCCCACCCCGCCAACAGCCGCTCGATGTCGTCGGGACGCGCCGACGTGGTCAGGTCGAGATCGTTGTGCCGACGTCCCAGCATGGCGTCGCGCACGGGCCCGCCGACCAGGGCGAGCTCGTGTCCCGCGTCGGTGAAGCGTCGACCCAGCTCGTCGATCACCGGCGCGATCCGGTCCAGCTCGGCGACGACGTCCCGCTGAGCGTCGGCCAGCCGGAAGCTCCCAGGAGCTCGGGCATCTGCTGCGTCGGACACGGACAGCCAGCCTAGTGGGAGCCGCGCCTACGCCCCCTACCATCGGGGGGTGCTCCGCCCGTCCTCGCTTCTGCATGCCCTGGCGATGCGGGCAGCGGGGCCGACGATCGCGGTGCTGACGGCCTTGGTCGCGCTGACGGGCATTGGCGTGCTCGGGCCCGCCCCGCCCGCGAGCGCGGCCGGCGTCCGGCCGCTCGATCCCGAGCAGCCGCTGGTCCCGAGGATCCGCTCGATGAGCCCGGACTACATCCCGGACACGGGCCCCGTCGTCATCAGAGGCACCCTGAGCAACGAGTCGGACCAGACGTGGACCGCGATCAACGTCCACGGCTTCATGGGTGACGTCCCGATCACCAGCGCCGAGCAGCTGAGTGATGCCACCAAGACCCCGGTCAATGCCGACGTCGGCGACCGGATCACCGTCCCCGGCACGTTCGACAGCATCAACTCCCTGGCGCCCGGGGAGACCACCTCGTTCACGATCCGGCTGCCGCACCGGACCCTCCCGGTCTCGACGCCCGGCGTGTACTGGTTCGGCGTCCACGTGCTCGGCGACAACGGCGAGGGTGGCGCTCGCGTGGCCGTGGGTCGCGACCGCACGTTCATCCCGTACGTGCCCGAGGGATCGGTGCCGTCCGGAGGCCATGAGGACGCCGCTCTCGTCCTGCCCCTCCGCGCCGGCGTCGCGCGCGGACCCGACGGTTCGGTGCTCGATCCCGAAGGCTGGGCCCGCAGCCTTCGTTCGGGTCCGCTGCACACCCTCGTGCAGACCGCGCAAGCCGCTCACGACCGCCCGCTCACCTGGCTGCTCGACCCGGCGGTGCTCGACGTCGTACGCCGTCTGGCCCAGGGCAACCCGCCCCGAACGCTCACCAGCCCGTCCACGTCCGGCAACGACAACCCGTCGAACTCGCCGTCACCGAGCGAGTCCCCCAGTGCGTCGGGGTCCAGTGCATCGGGGTCCAGTGCATCGGGGTCCAGCGCGGCCGGCGCCCAGACCGCTCCCTCGACCGCCGTGGTGGCACGCCGCTGGCTCCGGCAGGTGCGGCCACTGCTGACCTCGAGGACCAGCGAGCTGTTGGGTCTTCCGTACGGTGACCTGGCCGTCGACTCGGCCGCCAGGTACGACTCGAGGTTGCTGCCACAGGCGTTCCGCCGCACCGGGCACGCCTTGCGGCCGTGGGGTGTTCCGCTCAACCGGGTGGTCGCGCCCCCCGAGGGCCGAATCGACTCCGAGTCGCTCCCTCAGGTTCCCGGGGACGCCACCGTGCTCCTCGCAGACGACGGCGTCGACGGAGCCGAGTCGGCGGTGAACCACATCGGCGCCCACCAGGTCCTGCTCACCTCGAGTGCCGCCCTCGAGGGCGGGCCGGGCCCGGCACCTCCGGAGAGCTCGCTCGCCCTCCGTCAGCGTGTTTTGGCCGAGGCGGCCGTGCGCGTCCTCGATGACCAGCAACCCCTGCTGGTCGAGCTGCCCACGGACCTGCATCGCCCGCTGCGATCGAGCTTCTTCAGGGGACTCGAGGTGCCATGGCTGCGACTGACCACGGTCGACGGAGCGAGCGGCGTACCACCGACTCGGCTCGACGCGAGCGCCCTGCGTGCGCCCTCTCCGGACCAGCCCCAGCTCGGGCCGCGCGTCTACGACATCGCCCAGGACCTCCTCGACTCCGGTGCCACTCTGCAGTCGGTCCTGACCGAGAACCACGTGCTGCGCAGGCAGCTGTTCCAGGAGGCCACCGGAAACGCGTCGTACACCGCCTCCGTGACGCCCTTCCTGGCGCTGGCCCGGATGCACGTGACCGACCGATGGGTCCACGACAACCTCGACGCGATCACCCTGTCCGCGCCCCAGTCGGTGACCCTGGCCAGCGACTCCGGTCGCTTCTCCGCGATCGTCAGCAACGAGCTCGACGTGCCGGTCACGGTGAAGGTCCGCGCAACGGCCGACCGTGGGGCCACCATCACCGGCGGCGAGCCCGTCCAGCTGGCGCCGCACGGCCGCACCCCGGTGCTGCTCCATGCCTCGACCCACATCCGCGGCGTCCTCAACGTCACGCTCGAGCTCACCAACACCAACGGTCGGCCGCTGGGAGCCTCCGACACGTTCCCGATGCGGGCGGGCGGGGTGAGCAGGCTGATCTGGGTGATCATCGGCGTCGGCGTCGCCCTGTTGTTCACCGCGATCGCCGTCCGGTTGACCCGACGGGTCATCGCCGCCCGGGCCGGACGGAACGCGCTGTGAGCGACGTCTCCGAGAGCCGCGGGATCCTCGCATCCTCCGCGGTGATGGCCACCGGCACGGTGTTCTCCCGCGCCAGCGGCTACCTGCGGAACGTGCTGCTCGCCGCCGCCATCGGCAACGAGCTCCACGCCGACCTGTTCAACATCGGCAACACGATCCCGAACATGCTCTACATCCTGCTGGCCGGCGGCGTCTTCAACGCCGTGCTCGTGCCGCAGCTCGTGCGGGCCCAGAAGAACGACCCCGACGGCGGAGAGGCCTACACGAACCGGGTCATCACCCTGGCCCTGATCTTCCTGGGCGCGGTGACGATCCTGTTGGTGCTGGCCGCGCCGCTGGTGATGAGGCTGTTCCTCAGCAGCGCCTACGACGACCCCGCCCTCGCCGCCCAACGCGACTCCGCGATCATGTTCGCCCGCCTCTGCCTGCCGCAGGTCTTCTTCTACGGGATGTTCGCCCTGCTCGGGCAGGTGCTCAACGCGCGCGGCCGATTCGGTCCGATGATGTGGGCCCCGATCGCCAACAACGCGATCGCGATCGCCGTCCTGATCCTCTATCTCCTCTGGTTCGGGCCGCTCGCCGACGGCGACGGCTGCTCGGCGTTCACCCGCACCCAGGAGCTGGTGCTCGGCGGCGGGGCGACGCTCGGGATCGCCGCACAGGTGCTGGTCCTGTTGCCGGTGCTGAAGGCTGCCGGGGTCAGGTTCCGTGCCCGCTACGACTTCCGCGACAGCGGGCTCGGCCACACCCTGCGGCTCGGCATCTGGACGGTCCTGTTCGTCGTGGTCAACCAGGCGGCCTACACCGTCGTCGTCCGGCTCGCCTCCGGCGGCACCGCGGGCTCGACCTGCCAGGACGGCGCACAGCAGGCCCAGGTCACCCAGGCGGCGGCCGACGCCACCGGCTACACGGTGTATGCCGCGGCGTTCCTGTTCGTGATGGTCCCCCACGCGATCATCACGGTGTCTCTCGCGACCGCGATCCTGCCACGCCTCTCCGCGAAGGCCTCCGACGGCGACCTGCAGGGCCTGGCCGGCACGCTGGCCGGGACGCTGCGCATCGCCCTCGTCGTGGTGATCCCCTTCGCCCTGGCCCTACCGTTGCTCGCCTACGACGCCGCCAAGGTGCTCTTCGGGTACGGCGCGACGGCCACGACCTTCGACCACTTCGTGCCGTCGATGATCCTGTTCGGGCCCGGCGTCGTGTTCTTCACCGTGCACTACCTGATGCTGCGCGGCTTCTACGCGTTGGAGCTGAACCGCACCGTGTTCTTCATCCAGTGCGCGATCGGCGCGACCAACGTGGCCCTGGCGATCCTGCTGGTGCGCGAGGCGACGGCGGCCCAGACGTCGCCGGCGCTGGTGATCGCCTACGGCTCGTCGTACGTCGTGGGCTCCCTGGTCTCCTACCTGCTTCTCCGCGGCCGTCTCGGCGGGCTCGAGACCCCGGCGTTGTTGCGGCTCGTCGTCCGGGTGCTCGTCGCGGCCGGCGTCTCCACGCTGGTCGCCTGGGCTGTCGGCCGGATCATCCCCGGCCACACCGACGACGTCTCGCACGTCGTCGCGGCGTTCCGGGTGGTCCTGCTCGGCGGGATCGACGTGGCACTCTTCCTGGTTCTGGCCCGGGTCATGCGCATCACCGAGGTCACTACGGTCATCGACACCTTGATCCGCCGGATTCCTGGGGCTCGATCCTCCTAACATGGGGGGAGCGAGCGACGCGAGGGGTTGATAGGTCGTGTCCGGTGCCTGAGCACACCCGGCCCGGCGACGTGCTCGCCGACCGCTACCGGCTGACCGACCTGCTCACCGAGAGCAGGGGAGGTCGGTTCTGGCGCGCCTTCGACTCGGTGCTCCAGCGCGACGTCGCGGTCCACATCATCTTGTGCGACGACGACCGTGCGCCGCTCCTGCGCGCGGCCGCGCGCAGGAGCGCCACCGTGCTCGACCGGCGGATGCTCCGTGTGCTCGACATCGACGAGGCCGCCGACCGCTGCTTCGTGGTCAACGAGTGGGGCTCGGGCACCAGCCTCGACATCCTCCTGGCAGACGGCGGGCCGCTCTCGCCCACGGTGAGCGCGTGGATCGTCGCCGAGGCGGCCGACACCCTGGCGCTCGCCCACGATGCCGGCGTCGCGCATGGCCGCCTGGTCCCCGAGAACGTCCTCATCGACACCGACGGATCCGTCCGGCTGATCGGGTTCGCCGTCGACGCCGCGCTGCACGGGCTGCCGGCCGGGCGGGTCGCGACCGACGTCGCCGACCTGGTCGGCCTGTTGTACGTCGCGATGACCGGCAAGTGGGCGGGTCTCACCCAGTCGGCGGTGCCGGTCGCGCCCTCGGCGCACGGTCACGTCCTGCGACCACGCCAGGTCCGTGCCGGTATCCCTCGTGACCTGGACGCCCTCTGCGAGTACGTCCTCAACCACGGCGGTGACACCGAGGTCACCGCGGCCACGCTGGCCGACTCGTTGCGCGAGTTCCTCGGGCCTTCGGCCGCTGGGGCCGAGGCCTGGCTCGCCCGGATCGAGCATCCCCAGCGCGGCGAGGGCATGGTCGTGCTGCCGCCGCTCCCCGATCCGCCGGTGCGGGAGGCACTGCGCGCGTCCGCCACCGACACCGACACCGCCGAGCAGGCCACGGCCGAGGGCGGGCCGGGCGGCGTACCCGATGGTGAGCCCGACGGTGAGCCCGGCCCGAGCCCCGCCGAGGAAGGCATGCCGACCGAGGCCGGGTTGCCGATCTTCCACGAGGACACCGACGAGGTGACCTGGCTGCGCCACCACACCGAGAAGCCGCCACCGCCGCCGGCGTTCGAGCCGCATCCCGAGCGACCGTTGTTCGCGCCGGACCCCGGCCCCGGTCAGCCGGTCCGCCGACCCCGCGCGGCCCCCGTCAGCCAGACCACCGGGGGTGGTGGGTTCTGGCCGTGGGAGAACACCGGCTCGGGGGCGGGCACCGGCAGTGGGGTCCTCCCGGCCTTCGTCGACGAGGACGAGGAGGACGACCGCCGGCCGCCGGGCACCAGCATGCTGCGCCTCGCGGGCATCATCGCTGCCTGCCTGCTGGTGCTGGTCGCGGTCGTGATCGCGTTCAACCTCGGCCGCGGGAAGACGCCACTCGGCACGACGAGGGACGAGACCACCCAGAGTCCCACGGAGTCGCCGACCGCGACCGGAGGTGCCACCGCGAAGCCGATCACCGGCCCCACCGCGCGGGACTTCGACCCCCAGGGCACCGACGGATCCGAGAACTCCGGCGAGGCGTCCCGGGCGGTCGACGGCAGCCCCACGACGTTCTGGCAGACCTCGAGGTACGACCAGCAGTTCGGCCCCGCCGGCCTGAAGACCGGTGTCGGCCTCGTGCTCGACCTCCACCGCAGCCATGCCGTGAGTGAGGTCGACCTGACCACGATCGGGTCGCCGACCGGCATCAGCATCTACGTCTCCCCGACCGACCCGCAGACCCTGCAGGGGCTGAAGCCCGCCGGCAGCACCGAGATCTCCGGCACCAAGGGCACGGTGTCATTCGACGGCCCGGTCGACGGCAGGTACGTCGTGGTCTGGCTGACCAAGCTCCCGGAGACCTCGGGCGGCGGCTTCCGGGGCGCGATCGCCGCCGTGGTGGTCAAGGGTGACTGAGGACACCACCGACTCGCGCGGGGCCGAGCCCACCGACGCCGAGCTGCTGGCCGCACACGTAGCGGGCGACACCGACGCCTTCGGCCGGCTCTTCGCCCGCCATCGTGACCGGCTCTGGGCGGTCGCTCTGCGCACGATGGGCAACCCGCACGACGCCGCCGACGGCCTGCAGGACGGTCTGGTGGCGGCGTACCGGCGTGCGGAGACGTTCCGCGGCGACGCCGCCGTCACGACCTGGCTGCACCGCGTCGTGGTCAACGCCTGCCTCGACCGGCTCCGGGCCGCGAAGGTCCGCCGAGCCGACCCGCTGCCGGACGACGACGAGGAGCAGCGCGACCGCGGCTCCACCCGGACGGCCGCGGCGGACGATCCCGAGGAGGCCGCGATCCGCGGCGACCGCCGTCGCGCCCTGCTGGCGGCTCTGGCGACGCTGCCCCCCGAGCAACGCGCTGCCCTTGTCCTCGTGGACATGGAGGGCCACTCGGTCGCGGAGGTGGCGCAGATGCTCGACTGCGCGGAGGGCACGGTGAAGTCCCGGTGCGCACGGGGACGCGAACGGCTGGCGACGCTGCTGCGAGACCGCCTCGCCGACCCGCCCGACCCAGGAGGTGACCGGGGTCACGGGGAACCGGACGGCCCGGCCACCCGTCCGATAGCAGTCTCCCCAGACTCTCGTCCAGCAGGCGAAGGAGGTGTCCCGTGAACGACCGTCCCGACCAGACCCCGACAGACGACGAGTCCCCCGAGATCGCGGAGGTACGCCGCCTCCTCGCCGACGCCCGGCACACCGAGCCGATGCCCGACGACGTGGCCAGCCGGATGAACAGCGTGCTGGATCGTCTCGGCGACGAGACCCCCGCTGCCCGGTCGGAGTCACCGGCCGGCGGCGTGATCCCGATCGCGGCCCACCGACGTCGTCGAGCGGCCCAGCTGCTCGTGGCCGCCGCCGCCATCGTGGTCGGAGGCGTCGTGGTCACGCAGAACGTCAGCCCCTCGGGTGACAGCGGCACTCCCGCAGGCAGCCAGGCCCAGGCCGACAGCGCGACCGGTGGGAGGTCGGCGCCGAACGCCCTCGCAGGCGAACAGCCCGAGCGATACGACTCGAACGAGGCCAGCCCGGGCCCGAACACCGATGGTCTCCGGCTCCGCAACGGTCGCGTCGTGGTCCGGTCCCAGCACTTCACCGACGACGCGCTCCGAGGTCGGGCACTGCTCGAGAGGTCCGACAGTGCGGCGAAGGCCGGCCAGCTGTCCCTGTTGCAGGACTGTCCGGTCCGCGAGGCGTCCGGTTCGAAGCTGCTCGCGGCGGAGTACCGGAATGCTCCGTCCGCGCTGGTCTTCCGGCGTCCCGCCGGCGGGACGCAGGTCGTCGACCTGGTCGTGTGCGGCTCGTCGACGCCGATCCGGACCACGACCCTCCCGGCTCCCTGACGAGGGAATCCCGCTCGCCTACGATGCGTTGTGACAGTTGGTCGATCAGCCCCGCCGGTGGTCCGACCGCACTCGACCGGCAGCTGGGAGCAGTACATGTCGCAGTCGCAGGACGTCCGCAACGTCATCATCGTGGGCTCGGGGCCCGCCGGGTACACCGCCGCTGTGTACGCCGCCCGTGCGTCCCTCCACCCGTTGGTGTTCGAGGGCTCGGTCACCGCAGGTGGCGCGTTGATGAACACCACCGAGGTCGAGAACTTCCCCGGCTTCCGCGACGGGATCATGGGCCCCGCGCTGATGGACGAGATGCGCGCGCAGGCCGAGCGGTTCGGTGCCGAGCTGGTCCCGGACGACATCGTCTCGATGGATCTGTCCGGTGACATCAAGACCGTGAGCACCGCCACCGGCACCTTCTCGGCGCGGACCGTGATCTTGGCCATGGGGTCGGCGTACCGGAAGCTCGGGCTCCCTCGCGAGGATGCGCTCTCGGGGCGGGGCGTCTCGTGGTGTGCCACGTGTGACGGCTTCTTCTTCCGCGACCAGCACATCGCCGTCGTCGGCGGTGGCGACTCTGCGGTCGAGGAGGCGACGTTCCTGACCCGCTTCGGCAGCAAGGTCACGATGATCCACCGCCGCGACGAGCTGCGGGCCTCCAAGATCATGCAGGAGCGGGCCTTCGCCGACCCGAAGCTCGAGATCATCTGGGACTCCGAGGTCGCCGCGATCAACGGCGAGGACCGACTCGAGTCGGTCACGCTGCGCAGCACCGCGGACGGCACCGAGAGCGAACTCCCGGTCACCGGACTGTTCATCGCGATCGGCCACGACCCGCGCTCGGAGCTGATCAAGGGTCAGATCGACCTCGACGACGACGGGTACGTCGTGGTCCAGCATCCGGCGACCGAGACCAACATCCCGGGCGTGTTCGCCGCCGGTGACCTGGTGGACCACCACTACCGCCAGGCGATCACCGCGGCCGGCACCGGCTGCGCCGCTGCCCTCGACGCCGAGCGCTACCTCGCGGACTCAGACCATTCGTCGGCCACCGCAGAGCCGGCGACCGCTTCCGTCTGATCCGCTGCCCCGTGACACGGCGGTGGGAACCGCGGGGGAACAACCGTCCGCGGCATGATGTTCACTTGGTGACACCCCCGATCGACCTCCGGGTCACTCCGGTGGGCGTCGACCCGAACTACTGGAAGGAACTCCCGTGGCGAACTTCGCTGCCGTCACCGACGCTGACTTCGAGACGACGGTGCTCAAGTCCGACAAGCCGGTCCTGGTCGACTTCTGGGCCGAATGGTGCGGCCCGTGTCGCCAGGTGGACCCGATCCTGAGCGAGATCGCGGACGAGCACGGCGACAAGTTGACGTTCGTGAAGATGAACGTCGACGAGAACCCCGTCGTCCCCTCCTCCTACCGCGTGAGCGGCATCCCGACGATCAACGTCTACCAGGGCGGCGAGGTCGTGAAGTCGATCGTGGGCGCGCGGCCGAAGGCCGCGATCCTGCGCGAGCTCGAGGAGTTCATCGCCTGACGCAGGTCCACAGGGCGGTTGAGCCAACGGCTCAGCCGCCCCTTGCTGTCGTCCGGGGATGGTCGGTGCTGGTCTTGGGCGCCGGGCGGACGGCCCCCAGCAGCTTCTCGAGGGCGCCCTCGAGCTCCTCGCGCCACGACAGCGTGGTGCGCAGGTCCATCCGCATCCGCGGCGTGGTCGGGTGTGCGCGCTGGGTCTTGAACCCGACACCGGCCAGGAAGTCGACCGGCGTCACGCAACTGCGGGCGCCCGGTCGACCCGGGCCGTGGGCGGCGCCGAAGGACTCGACCGCCGCGATCCCGCCCCGCTCGATCAGGTCGCGAGCCATGCCCTGCACGAGCATCCGCCCCAGCCCACCGCCGCGAGCCTCCGGTGCGACGTACACCGCGGTGAGCAGGACCGCGTCCGGTGACACCGGCGCGGTCGGGAAACCCGCCGCACCCGGGAGGTACGCCGGCGGCGCGTACAGCGCGTAGCCCACGGGGCGCTCGTCCAGCATCACCACGCGCCCGCACGAGCCCCAGTCGCGCAGCACCTCAGACATCCACGCTTCCTTCTCGCCGGCCGGGTCGTCGACACGCCCGCGACGTACCGGGTCGAGCTCCCAGAAGACACAGGAGCGGCACGGGCCGTCGAGCTCGGCCAGGTGGTCGAGAGTCATCCGGACGACCTTGCGTGACATGAAGCCCATCGTAGGAGGATGGGCCCGTGCGCCGGATCCGCCAGAGCCAGAAACTTCAGCACGTGCGGTACGACGTCCGCGGACCGATCCTGGTCGAGGCGCAGCGACTCGAGGCCGAGGGTCATCGGATCCTGAAGCTGAACATCGGCAACCCGGCGCCGTTCGGGTTCGAGGCGCCGGACGCGATCGTGGCCGACATGGTCCACCACCTGCCGGAGGCGCAGGGGTACAGCGACAGCCAGGGCATCTACCCCGCTCGCACCGCCGTCGCCCACTACTACCAGGAGCGCGGCCTGCGGGGGGTGACGGTCGAGGACGTGTTCATCGGCAACGGCGTCTCCGAGCTGATCTCGATGGTGCTCCAGGCATTCGTTGACGATGGCAACGAAATCCTGGTGCCGGCGCCGGACTACCCGCTGTGGACCGGCGCGGTCAGCCTGTCCGGCGGCACGCCTGTGCACTACCGCTGCGACGAGACCAACGGCTGGGACCCCGACCTGGCCGACATCGAGTCGAAGATCACCGAGCACACCCACGCGCTGGTGATCATCAACCCCAACAACCCGACCGGTGCCGTCTACAGCCCGGACACGGTCAAGGGCATGGTCGACATCGCCCGCCGGCACGACCTCGTGGTCATGGCCGACGAGATCTACGAGAAGATCCTGTACGACGACGCGGCGCATCACCATGCGGCGACGTACGCCGGCGACGACGTGCTGTGCCTGACCTTCAGCGGGCTCTCCAAGGCCTACCGGGTCTGCGGCTACCGCGCGGGGTGGGTGATGATCTCCGGCCCCACCGAGCTGGCCGGCGACTTCCTCGAGGGCCTCACCCTGATCGCGAACATGCGGATGTGCGCCAACGTGCCGGCCCAGCACGCGATCCAGACCGCACTCGGCGGCTACCAGTCCATCGAGGAGCTGATCGCACCGGGCGGCCGGTTCCACGAGCAGACCATGCTGGCCGACCGGCTCCTCAACGAGATCCCGGGGGTGTCGTCCGTGCGGCCGCGCGGGGCGCTCTACTGCTTCCCCCGTCTCGATCCGGCGGTCTACCCGATCCAGGACGACGAGGCGTTCGTGATCGACCTGCTCCGGACCAAGCGGATCCTGGTCACCCACGGCACCGGCTTCAACTGGTTCGAGCCCGACCACTTCCGGCTGGTCACCCTGCCAGACGTCGAGGTGCTCAGCGAGGCGATCGGCCGGATCGGCGACTTCCTCGCCACCCGTCGTTAGATCGATAGGTCATTTTGTCGACAAAGTGACATATCGCCTGATCGTCAGATGGGCCGGTCGTTGCGGTTGCGCGGGTCCATGACGTCGACGATCCGACGCAGGTCGTCGAGGGAGGCGAACTCGACGGTGATCCGACCCTTGCGCTGGCCGAGGTCCACCCTGACCCGGGTGTCGAGTCGGTCCGAGAGCCGGTCGGCGATGTCCTTGAGCCCCGGAGCGGTGGGCTTGCGGCGGCGTACCGGGGTCTCCTGGGCGGATCGGTCGCCGACCGCCACGATCTCCTCGAGGCCTCGGACGCTGATGCCCTCAGCAACCACCCGCGCCGCCAATCGGTCCTGGACGTCGGGGTCCTCGATCGCGAGCAGGGAGCGAGCATGACCGGCCGAGATGACGCCGGCGGCGACGCGTCGCTGGACCGGGGGTGAGAGCTTGAGCAGGCGGATGGTGTTGCTGATCTGGGGACGCGACCGACCGATCCGGGTGGCCAGCTCGTCGTGGGTGCAGGAGAAGTCCTCGAGCAGCTGGCTGTAGGCCGCCGCCTCCTCCAGCGGATTGAGCTGTGACCGATGCAGGTTCTCCAGGAGGGCGTCGCGCAGCATGTCGGCGTCGTCGGTCTGCCGGACGATCGCCGGGATGGTGTCGAGTCCCGCCTGCTGGGCCGCGCGCCAGCGCCGCTCGCCCATCACGAGCTCGTAGGAGTCCTCGCCGGTGCGCCGGACCACGACCGGCTGCAGCAGCCCGACCTCCCGGATCGAGTGGACCAGCTCGGCCATGGCCTCCTCGTCGAAGACCTGGCGAGGCTGCACCTGGTTCGGCCAGACCTGGTCGATCGGCAGGTCGGCGAAGTAGGCACCGTCCGGCATCGCCGGATGGTCGGCCGGGCCGGCGCTCTCCGCCTCCGCCGGCCGAGCCGGTGCGGTCGGGATCAGCGACCCGAGTCCGCGCCCGAGTCCGCGGCGCTGGCGTTCCTGGGTCATCGTGGCGCACCCTTCGTGGCGATCTCCCGGGCCGCCTCCAGGTAGGAGAGGGCTCCCGGTGACGCCGGGTCGTAGGTCATCACGGTCTGGCCGTACGACGGTGCCTCCGAGACCCGCACCGACCGCGGGATCGCGGTCGCCAACACCTGGTCGCCGAAGTGGTCACGGACCTCCTGGGCGACGCCCGAGGCGAGCCGGGTGCGCGCGTCGTACATGGTGACCATGATGGTCGAGACGACGAGGCCGGGGTTCAGATGGGCCTTGACCATCTCGACCGTCTCGAGCAGCTGGCCGAGCCCCTCGAGCGCGTAGTACTCCGCCTGGATCGGGATCAGCATCTCGTCGCCGGCGACCAGGGCGTTCAGCGTGAGCAGGCCCAGCGAGGGCGGGCAGTCGACGAAGACGTAGTCGTAGCGGTCGTCGCCGGCGGTCTCGGCCGGGCCGACCCGCGGGTGAGCGGTGATCGCCTTGCGCAACCGGTTCTCCCGGGCCACCAGGCTGACCAGCTCGATCTCGGCCCCGGCCAGGTCGATCGTCGCCGGCACCGCCTCCAGGCGAGGCACCCCCGGCACCGGCGAGACCAGCCCGGCCAGCTCCTCGCCGTCGACCAGCGCGTCGTACGTCGAGGGCACGCCGCGCTGGTGCTCGATCCCCAGCGCGGTCGACGCGTTGCCCTGCGGATCGAGGTCCACGACCAGCACCCGTTGTCCGAGCTGGGCCAGTGCGGCCGCGACGTTGACGGTGGTCGTGGTCTTGCCGACCCCGCCCTTCTGGTTGGCGACCACCACGATGCGGGTGGCTTCGGGGCGCGGCATCGGTGGCCGGTGCGTCGCCTCGTGCCGGGCGCGGATCGTGTCCTCGGCCATCCGCGCCAAAGGAGTGCTGCCGTCATCGAGCCGGGCCGCGACCCCGGCGAAGTCGGCTGCCGTCTTCACCGCCGGCGTCAGGACGGCATCGATCGGTGGCTCGATCGCCGGGGAGGTTTCACGTGAAACGTCCGTCGTCTTCTCGGCGGACGGACTAGTCACCGGCGACTGTGGAAAACTGGGGTCTTCCTGTGGATGGTCACGCTCAGGGGGCCACCCCAGACCGGTGGAAAACGCTCCGGAACGGTCCTCCTCCGGACCGCTTCCGGGCCACCCCAGACCGGCTTCGGCTCCGTGCACCGCCCCCGCGGCCGGGTCTTGGCTCACCTACGTCCCCCTCGTCTCCGGCGGGTCCTCGACGACTGCCAACCTATCCCCGCGCCGGGGTCTCGGACCACCCGCACCACCGTGGTCACCGAGGACCCCGGGACCGACATCGTCAGCACCTCGGCGTGCGCCCGCCATCGACGCAGCGCGTCCCGCGCCCCCTCGATCTCGTCGCGCGCCGATGCCCCCTTCATCGCCAGCACCACCCCGTCGGCCGCCATCAGCGGCAACGCCCAATCGAGCAACGTGGGCAGGCTGGCCACGGCGCGCGCCGTCACGACGTCGAACCTTGGTGCATCCGACCACTGCTCCGCGCGCTCACGGACGACCTCGAGGGTGTCCAACGACAGGCGGGTACGGACCTCCTCCAGGAACGCAACCCGCCGCGCCATCGGCTCCACCAGGGTGATCTGGACATCGGGTCGCGCGATCGCGAGCACCACACCGGGCAGCCCGGCACCTGAGCCGATGTCCGCCACGGTCGCGTTCGCCGCGATCAACGGCGCCAGCAGGCCGCAGTTCACCAGGTGCCGGTCCCACAGGCGCGGG
>Ga0164241_10003270_pt1 | contig 16585 bp, 18 predicted proteins | sample OricomyardsoilBY_FD_108780 | JGI IMG/M metagenome (GOLD analysis project Ga0164241, IMG submission 108780) | Backyard soil microbial communities from Emeryville, California, USA - Original compost - Back yard soil (BY) | ecosystem: Environmental > Terrestrial > Soil > Unclassified | place: USA... | reverse complement strand
TGGACGGCGACGGCAAGCCGGGCGGCAACGGTCGACATCAACCACTTCGCCTTCCACCCGCCGACGCTGACCGTCGCCAAGGGCGCCACCGTCACCTTCTCCAACTCGAGCAAGGTGACCCATACCGCGACCCGGAACGGCGCCTTCGACACCGGCCGGATCCGGCCCGGCAAGTCGGTCGCCGTGCGCTTCAAGCAGAAGGGGACCTTCGCCTATCACTGCGAAATCCACCCCCTGATGCACGGCAAGATCATCGTCAACTAGCCTCAGCCGGACATGGACACGTCGATCCTCTGGCGGGCGGCGCTGCTGCAACTCGCCGCCGTCGCGATCCTCTCGCTCGCTCTCGGTCTCGCCCTCCCCCACGACTTCTTCGTCGACTGGGGCTGGATCGCCGGGCCGGGCTCGTGGATGCTCTGCGCCGCCTTCACCGCGCGGATGCTGCGGCTGCCGCTGGGGCCGACCCTGCTCGGGGCGGTGCTGGCCGGGCTGCCCAGCCTGGTCGCGGTGCTGATCGGCCTGCACTGGGCCGGGGCGATCCTCGCCGTCGGCCTCTTTGCTCTCTGGTGCGCGCGGCTCCCGCGCCCAGACCCTTCCCGCGCCTAGCGCTCGCCCGAGCGCGGCGAGCGGACCGCACGCTGCCTGCGCACGGCCCGCTCACGCTGCCCGGGGTCCAGCCGCTGCGACCTGCGGGTCAGCCGACCGGGATCGCGGTGAGCTTGGACTCCGACGCCGAGCCATTGCCCCCGTCGAAGGCACAGAAGAGACGTAGGGGGTTTCCGGGCGAGGCGGTGGCAACCGCCTGCAGCGAGACCGGCTGACGGCTGTTGACGTCGTCCGCCGTCCACTGAACGAGGTCGGAGCTTTTCCCGCCAGCCTCGATCCGGCATTCGACAGACGCGGCGGCCTGGACCGCGAACAGGTTCGCCTTCGCGCTGATCACGTAGGTGCCGGCGGCGGCGACCGGAACGGTGATCAGGAGTTTGTCCTGACCGTCGGCGATGTTCTCACTGTCGTCGCTGCCGAACAGGGGTGCCACGATCCCCGCCGGTCCCTGCGGTCCGGCGTCGCCCTTGATGCCCGCCGGTCCGGCCGGTCCCGCCGGGCCCTGCGGTCCGGGCTTGCCGCTGAGCGTCTTCACGGCCGCGTCGTTCAGCTTGCTCAGCGCCAGCGACTTGTTCTTGATCTGCTTGCCGGTGATCGTGCCGGGCTTGATCTGCTTGCCGGCGATCAGGCCGTTCGCGGCGGTTGCCGTGCCGGCGAGGACGGCAAATACGGCGATGGCGGCCAGTACGGTCGCGGGTCGCGGCAGGCGGCGCCGGGAACCTTCGGGGTTGCTCATCTGGACTCCTCTTGTCGGGGGGTTGACTCTTGGCGATTGGCGTCCTCGGCCAGGCTGGTCAGCACCGTGGCGAACTCGATCCAGCCCTGGAACGGCATCGATCGGCCCCGCTCGTCACTGACTCGACCCCGGATCGGCTCATCCAGCGAGCTGATCTCGCAGCGGAGGTCGATCGGGCTGGCAGAGGACATGGCGGCAGCCTCGCCCGCCAGCGGCGGGGCGGCATGAGGGGTGACCCCCCTGTTTCTCGGCTTGGGGGGAGGGCGGGCGCCCCCGCTCAGAGCTGGCCGGCGAGCTCCCGGCGCGAGCCGATCCCGAGCTTCCCGTAGACCCGGGTGAGGTGGTTCTCGACCGTCTTCGGGGTCACGAAAAGCTCCTCGGCGATCTCGCGGTTGGTGCGCCCGGCGGCGGCGTACTCGGCGATGCGGCGCTCGGAGGCTGTCAACTCGTCGAAGCTGAGCCGGCGCGGCGCGGCGCCGGCGATCTCCAGCTCCTCGGCGGCCCGGCGGGCGCTGCCGCGTGCTCCCACCGCCAGAGCCAGCTCCAGCGCCGCCTCGAGCGCGGCGCGGCCCTCGCGCCGCCGCCCCGCACGCAGCTGGGCGATGCCGAGGTCGAGCCGCGCCCGCGCCTCCTCGGTCCGCAGCGCCGAGGCCGCGAGGGTTTCTGCCGCCACCTCAAGCTGGGCAATCCGCTCCTCGCCGCGACTCGCCAGTGCCGCCGCGCGCCGAGCCACCCCGAGGGCACCCGGCCTCCCCCACCCGACCGCCCAGCGGAGTTGCTCGGCGGCCAGCAGCTCGGCCTCCTCGCTGGAATCGCCGGCGGCGCCCAGGGCCCGGCTCAGCAGCGCCTTTGGAGCCAGGGCGCGCATCGGCCGCCCGGCGCTTTCGTCCTCCCGCAGCGGGGCCACGTCGGTGCGCACGTCCGTGGCCCGGCCCTGCGCCTCGCGCAGGCGGGCGCGGGCCCAGGGGATCCAACGCAGCACGGTGGGCCCGCCCGGGCCCTGGTCGATGCCCGCCGCGATCAGCTCGCGCTCGGCCGCCTCGAGCTCGCCCTGGTCGACCAGGGACAACACCAGGTAGGCGCTGTTGACCGGGACCATGATCGGCGGCATCACGCTGGCGGCGGCCTCGCGGGCGTCGGCCTCGGCGTCGCGCGGGCGACCCTCGTTGAGGGCAAGCACCGCGCGGGTGCCGAGCGCCCCGGCCCGGGCGAAGGCGGAGCCGCGCCGGCGGCTGTCGGCCATCGCCTCCGCGATCGTCGCGCGAGCCTCGGCCAGCGCCTCGCAGGTCAGCAACGCGTAGGTCGCCATGTACCAGGACAGGGCCTCCGAGGTGTCCTCGGCAATCAGGCGGCCGCCGCCCAGGGCCCGGCTCGCCAGCTCGACCACGGCATCGGGCGGAGACCCCGTGGCGTGCTCCTCCTGGGCGAGCAGCGCCAGGATCGTGCGCTCGGCGCGGGTCTCCCCGGCCAGGCCGCGGTGGCGGCCCAGGTCGAGCCCGTGATCGGACCCCGACAACCAGGCCAGCAGCGCCAGGTCTGCCTCCAGCTGCAGGACTTCGTCCCCCGGCGCGTCACCGAGCTCGGCGGCGGCGTCGGCGACGATGCGGCGCGCCTCTTCCATGCCGGCCCCGGCAAACGCCGCGAAGGCGCGGTCGCGGTGGACCGAGGCTCGCGAGCCAGGACCGTCGCCCAGCGCCAGAGCCTGCTCGAGGTGGCGCTGCCCCTCGTCGAAGCGGCCGGCGCGAACCTCGGCCCGGCCCAGCCCGGCGAGCGTCTCGGCCCGGGCGGCCGCGGGCGGCGGCTCCAGCAGGGCCCGCTCTAAGTAGACGGCGGCAGCGGCGGGCGTCCCGGTTCGCAGGGCCCGCTCGGCGAGCCGGCCGAGGAGGGCGACGAGGTCGGGATCGCCGACCGCTTCGGCCTCGAGGGCATGGGGAAGCAGAGCCTGGTCGGCGGCGGCGTCGGCCGCGAGTACCTCGAAAGCGCGCCTGTGCACGGCGGCGCGGGCCGAGGGCGGCGTGTCCTCGGCGATCGCGGCGCGGATCAGCGGGTGGACCATGCGCAACGGCATGCCGGCCTCGAGGATTCCGGCGGCGGTGAGGATGTCGGCCGCGCGCGCTCCCGCCTCTGGCTCCAGCCCAGCGACCGCCGCCGCGTGCCGCAGCTCCGCCTCGCCGCCCATGATCGCCACCGCCCGAGCCAGCAACCGCGCGTCCTCGCCGAGGTTCCCGAGGCGCAGGAGCAGCGAGCGGCGCACCGCGACCGGCCCGATCCGGTCGACCGTGGCGATCGGCGCCTCCGCGGGGGCGGCGTGGTTGGCGGCCAGCTCCCCGGCCAGCTCGGTGAGCAGGAAGGGATTGCCGCCGGTCGCCCGCTCGCAGGCCCCGACCAGCTCCTCGGAGGGCGACCCGTCGCCCGCGCCGAAGGCGCTGCCCAGGACCATCGCGATCGCCGCGGTCGAGAGCGGCTCCGGGCGCAGGTAGGTCGGCTCGGCGGCGGCGAAGAGCGCGGTCAGGAGGCTCTGCTGGGAGCCCGGCTCGTCGTCCCGGGAGGCAACGAGCATGGTCACCGCGATCCCCTCCAGACGGCGAGCCAGGTAGCCGCCGGCCCGAAGCGAGGCCGGGTCTCCCCAGTGCGCGTCGTCGAGCGCGATCAGGATCGGCGCCTCCTCGGCCATGTTCGCCACCAGCCAGTGCAGGGCATGCTGAATCTCGGGGGAAGGGTCGCCGCCCGGCCCCGGATCCACCGGCAGCCCGCCCATCCCCAACGCCGCGCTGGAAGCGGCCGCGGGGCCGGCCAGAAGCTGGGCCCGCCGCTCCGGATCGGCCTGCAGTACCGGCCGCTCGACCAGCTGCCGGGCCACGCCGTATTCGAGTTGCTGCTCGAGCACGCCGCCGCGCCCCTGCAGCACCGTCATCCCCCGCTCCCGAGCCAGCGCCACCGCCGCCCTGACCAGCGTCGTCTTGCCGATCCCGGCCGGACCTTCGATCACGGCCAGGGAGCCGTCGCCCCGACAAGCGCGATCGAGCTGCAAGCCGATCGCCTCAAGCTCCCTATCTCGGTCGAGCAGCGCGGAATCTGACATCGGCGGCCATCCTAGGCTCCGCGGCTGACCGCCGACCGCGCGGCCCTTAAGCCCTGGAAATACGGGATTTTCTTATTGATCTAGATTCAAGTTTCACTCAAGATTTTCGCTTACTCAGTCGATCCTCTTTAGGTCAGCCACCTAAGAGGCGTTCGCGCGCCTGAGAGAGGTTCAGATGAGCAACCGAACGAAGGTCCTGCGCACGCTCGTCGTTCTGGGCGTCCTCGCCTGCATCGCCGGAGCGGGCGTCTTCTCCGCGTTCTCGAGCCAGACCGACAACCCCGGCAACGTGGTCACCGCCGGCACCGTGAAACTCGGGGACAACGACGAAGGCTCCGCCCTCTATGCCCTGACCGCGGCGAAACCGGGTGACAGCCAGGCCTCCTGCATCAAAGTCACCTACACCGGCTCCCTTGACGCCAACGTGCGGATCTACACGCCGAGCACGATCGGCGAACTCGGCTCCAGCGTCAATCTCAAAGTCGAGCCGGGTACCCAGACCACGCCATCGTTCCCCAGCTGCAGCGGGTTCACGCCGGACTCCGGCGGCCCCCTGTTCGAAGGCACCCTTGCCGCCTTCGCTACGGAACACAACAGCTTCGCGACCGGGGTGGCCGACAACCCCGGCACCGTCGCAACCAAATGGGCGACCAACGACGCGGTTGTCTACCGGGTGACGGCGACGCTCTCGGCCAGTGCCCCCGACTCGGCCCAGGGCAAAACGACCGGCGCCCACATCATCCGCTGGGAGGCCCAGAACCAGTAGGCGAGGGATAGACGACCCCTCCCGCGACAAGGACACCGGGACGAGCTGTGCTCGCCGCCGCCGATCCGTCGGTCCCGCGCCAGGTCGCCCGCGGCCTTGGCTGGGCGGCGCTTGCGCTTGCGGTGCTGCTGACGCTGGCAATCGCCGGCCCACTCGCCTTCGGGGCGCGGCCGCACACGGTGCTGACCGGCAGCATGGAACCGACGATCGCCGCCGGAGACGTGGTGATCGACGAACGGATCGCCCCGACCGCGGCGGCGGTCGGGGACGTCGTCACCTTCCGCGACCCCGACGACCAGAGTCGCCTGATCACCCACCGGGTACGCAGCATCCGCCGCGCCGGCTCGCACCTGTGGTTCGTCACCCAGGGAGACGCCAACAACACCACCGAGCGCTGGCGGATCGCCGCCGACGGTGAGCTCGGCCGCGTCGCCTACACCGTGCCCTGGGTCGGCCACGCGGCGGTGCTCACCCACACGCCGCTGGGCCTGGCGCTGTTCCTGGTCGTGCCGCTACTGCTGCTGGGACTCGACGAGCTGGTCCGGATCTGGCGGCCGCCCGGGGAAGTTGTGCGATGAGCCGGGTGCGAGCGCTGAACGCCGTCCTCGTCGTGGCGACGACCGCGGCGTTGGCATTGGTCGTGGTTCCGGTCACCCTCGCCGCCTTCACCGCGCGCGCCGAAAGCAGCGGCAACGTCGTCGTCGCCGCGAACGACTTCCGGGCACCGCAGGTGACTGCCGCCGTGATCGCCAAGGGCGTCGGCGGCGCGGCCGGGTTCGTCAAACAGGGCGGCGAATACTTCGTCTACGCCAACGTCGCCGCCGACACCGGCAACCCGGCCAGCGGCATCGCCACCGTGCAGGCCAACGTCGCCACGGTCACCACCGGCGCGACCGCGGTGACGCTGAGCGCGGGACCCTTCAGCGTCGACGGCGTCTCCTACGGCTACCGCAGCGCCGCCCTCAGCGCCAACGCGGTGCTAGCGGAGGGAAACAAAGCCTTCACCGTGACCGCGACCGACAACGCGCTCAACGCCAGCAGCCTGGGCGGCTCGGTCACGGTCGACAACACGTCGCCGAAAGCGAGCGACGTGCAGACGACGAACGTCGCCGCCGGCACCAACGGTCTCGCCGAGCAGGGCGACACTCTGGTGCTGAGCTTCAGCGAGCCGATCGAGCCGGCCTCGGTCCTGGCCGGCTGGAACGGCAGCGCGACGAACGTGACGGTGCGAATCGTCGACAACAGCCTGCTCGGCCTCGGGCTCGGCAACGACGTCGTCCAGATCTTCAACTCGGCGAACACCGCGGCGCTGCCGCTCGGCGCCGTCGACCTCGGCCGCACCGACTACGTCACCGGCCTGGTCGGCGGCATCGTCAAATTCGGCGCCACCGGCACCCGCTCGACGATGACGATGAGCGCCAACACGCTGACGGTCGTGCTCGGCACCTACGAAGGCGAAGGGCTGCTCGGATCCAACCGGATGACGGCGGCGGGTAACGGCACCGCCGTCTGGACCCCGATCGCGACTCCCTACGACCGCGCTGCGAACGCGATGTCGACCGCGGCGGCGACCGAGTCCGGCCCCGCCGACAGGGAGTTCTGACGTGCGCGGGGTCTCCGTCCTCGTCTTCCTGGCGCTGGCGGGGAGTGCCACGGCCGCGGTTCTCGCCGGCGGCGAGGCGGGCGGGGCGCGGGCGAGCGCGATCAGCGCCGGCGGCAGCTTCAGCTTCGCCAACTCGCGTGACGGCATGCCGATCTTCAGCGCCACCGGGATCGCTCCGGGGGATAGCGCCAGCGGCACCGTGGAGATCGCCAACAACGGCGGCGAACCGGGAGAACTGGTGCTGAGCCAGCACGACGCCACCGACGCCGTGGGCCCCGGTGGCGCCCGGCTCTCCGAGCGGCTGACGATGCGGGTCACCGACGTCACCGTGCCCGCGCACCCGCTCACCGTCTACGCCGGGCCGCTGGCGCCAATGCCGGCGCGGCCGGCCGGGCAGGTGGCCGCGGGCGCGACGCGGACCTACGAGTTCGTCGCGACCCTGCCGGAGAGCGCGGGGAGCGGGACCCAGAACGACGTCCAGGGCGCGAGCGCCAGCGTCGCCTACGTGTGGACGGCCGGTGAAGTCACGGCGGCGCCGGTGGGCCCCACGCCCCCGCTGGCTCCGGCGCCGGGCCAGACGCCGCCGAACATCGTGCCCGGCAGCGTCCAGAGCGCCGGAGCCGCGCCCGCGCCGCTGCACCTGAAGATCACGCGAGTGCGCCCCACGGTGCGGCGCGGGCGCCTGCTCGTGCTGGCCCGCTGCGATCAGACCTGCACGATCTCCGGCCGGGGCCAGCTACGCGCCCGCGGATCCGGCGGGCACCGCGTCGCCAGGCTCCACCTCCGCCGCCGGCCTCGCCACGTCGCCGGCACCCAGCACCTGAAGATCCGCCTCCCCGGCCCGATCCGACGCTGGCTGCGCGCGCACCCCGAGCGGCTGCGGGCAAAGGTGCGAATCGTCCTGGTCGCGCGCACCCCGGAGGGGCTGACCGCGAAGGCCCAGCGCGCCGTGCGCCTAGCGCGGAGCCGGTGAGCCGGGACGCCCCGCCGAGGAGCGCGCATCGGCGACAAATTCTTCGATCCCGGCCCGGCCGACCTGGGCCAGCGAGCCCACGATCAGCAGCTGGAACCCAGAGCCGGGAGCGCCCGCAAGCAGCGTCACCAAGGCCATGAACATCAGCATGTAGAAGCCGAGCGCCAACCCTTCGGCGATCTCCTCGAGCTTGTCGAGATCGATGTTCTTCATCCCGCCTACTTCGACGGCGAGGCCCGGCTCCCTTGCTGGCGGGGACGCCCGCCTACCCGGCGAGCTTGACGGCGACTTCAGCGCTGGCGGCGCGCGTCGTGCCCGGAGCGGGGAACTGCTTGATGACCTTGGCAGTTTTCGAGCGAATGCCGCGGACGTCGCCGAGTCGGCAACCGGCTTCGCGCAACCTCCTGCGGTCCACCTTCAGCGACTGCCCCTTGAGAGCGGGAACGACGCAGTCCCGGGTGAGAAGGCCCGGCGAATCGCCGGGCGCGAGCGCGGGCTGCGCCGCAGACTCAGGCGGCGACATCGTTACTTGGTAAGTCTGAAAACCGCCTTCCCATCCCGCCCCTCCAACGACGGGATAGACAAATGGTGCTCCTCCGGCGGCCGGATTCCCGGCGCGGTGATGAACGATCAGGGTGATCACGTTTCGATCCGAGACGGCGAGAGTGGTCGGTACGGCGGAGCCGACCGCATCATGTGCAGGCTCCGCTTCGATGCCGAACGCGAGCTGCTTGTCGGTGTAGAAAACAGCGGCGTGCTGGGGGTCGACCTCTCGGAGCACCTGTTCTTCTCCAAGCTCCACCACCCAGGAGTATTCCTCGGGATCTTCCGGCCCACGGATCGCCGAGAAAATCATTCCTTCGTAGCTCGGTAGGTCGGGTGGCTCCGCCGATACCGACGCCGGGCCGGCGAAGGCCACAGCGACCAGAGCGAGGAGGCCGACAACTGCCAAGACGAGGCGCACCGCGCAACCGTACCGTAGGAACGCTGATCAACCGACTTCGCTTGAGCGGCGCTGCTCAGACGACCGGCGGTGGCGAGCCGTCGGCGCTGGCGGCGAGCTCGGGGTCCCAGCCGCAGGTGCGGCAGGAGTGCTGGAAGGCAGAGCGGGCGAATTCGAGCGCCAGGCGCTGCGGGTCCTCGGCGGCGACGACGTCCTCCCAGTCGAGCAGGTACTCGCCGAGCTCGCCGTCCCAGCGTGACTGCGGCGGCGATAGCTGGCCGCCGGCGAAGCTCTCGGACGCCGGGTGGGCGTAGGCGTAGAAGGCGGCTTTGTCGTATTTGGCGTCGCCCGGCCACCAGCCGACGGCGACCTCCTGGGCATCCATCGCGTTGCGCATGATGAAGTCGTCCGAAGGTGGCTCGGCGGGGTCGCCGGAGAAGAGACTGACGGCGAGGTCGAACGATCCCCACCAGGCGTTGACCGGGGTCGAGCGGCCGCGGAACGGGGCCCGGTACGCCGCCAAAACCTGGGCCGCCCGGGTCGCGGCCCCGAAGTAGTCCGTCACCTGGTCGGCGTCGTAGCGGGCGTGCTCCTCGTCCTCGTCGAGCGGCTGAGTCCAGGGGACCTCCTGCGGCGTCGGATCGATCGTGACCGGCCCCGCCAACTCGGCGACCGCGGCTAGTACCTCACGGGTCACCTCACCCACCGGCCGGTCCGGCGTCAGCGGCAGCGCGCGCCGCTCGCCGCCGCTGGCCTCGACCACCGCCTCGTGGCGATGCAGGTCGAGCAGGACGACGAAGGCGCCGCTCCCGTTCGGAGCCGGCAGCGGCGCCGTCTCCCACCCCCGCGCCGTCAGCCGCAACGCGGCGTGCTGAAGCTGCGGCTCCGCTGGCGCCAGTTCAGCCGCCAGCTTGCCCAGCACCTGGGTGTGCGCGTGGAGCGTGTCGCAGGTCTCGCGCCAGGCTTCGTAGGAGATCGAGGGCCATCCACTCGCCATCTGACCAGGATAGGTGAGGGACGCAGGCCGCAATCGCCATGCGCTACTGTTCACCAAATGGTTAACGATTCATTCAAGGCGCTCTCGCATCCGATCCGGCGCGGGATCGTCGAACGGCTCGCGGTGGGGCCGGCCACGGTCGGGGAAGTCAGCCGCGATTTCGACGTCTCCAAGCCGGCGATCTCCAAGCACCTGAAGGTGCTGGAGGAGACGGGTGTCGTCACCCGGACTGTCGAGGGCCGGACGCACCGGCTCTCGCTGCAGCCCGGCGTGCTCGAGGAGGCAGCCGAGTGGATGGATCGCCAGCGCGCCATCTGGGGGCGCCTGTTCGATGTCGTCGATGAGTATCTGAAGGAGGAAGCGAAATGAAGATGCCGCCTGTCGTTTCAGCACAGGAGTGGGACGCTGCCCGGGAGGAGATGCTGGTCAAGGAGAAGGAGTTGACCCGCGCCCGCGACGCACTGGCCGCCGAACGGCGGCGGATGCCGCGGTTGGCCGTGGAGAAGGAGTACCGCTTCGAGGGGCCCGACGGGCCGTTGAGCCTGCTCGACCTGTTCGAGGGGCGCCGGCAGCTGATCCTCTACCGCTTCTTCTTCGAGCCCGGCGTCGCCGACTGGCCCGAGCGCGGCTGCCGCGGCTGCTCGTTCATGGCCGACCAGGTCGCCGACCTCGCCCACCTCAACGCACGCGACACCACCTTCGCCAACATCTCGCGGGCGCCGCAGGAGGACATCGCGCGCTGGAAGGCGCGGATGGGCTGGGAGATGCCCTGGTACACGATCACCGACAGCTTCGACGCCGACTTCGGGGTCGACGAGTGGCACGGGACCAACGCCTTCTACCGCGACGATGAGGACCGGGTCTTCCGCACGTACTTCATCGACAACCGTGGCGACGAGGCGCTGGGCACGGCCTGGGCCTACCTCGACATCACCGCGCTCGGGCGCCAGGAGAAGTGGGAGGACTCGCCCGCGGGCTACCCGCAGACGGAGCCCTACTCCTGGTGGAACCTGCACGACGAGTACCCGCAGGCGTGATCGCGCTCGCACACGTCGGCGGGGTGCCTGTCGAGGAGCTGCTGCCCTGGCTCGCCGGCCCCGGCACCGTGGTGATGGCGCGGGCCTGGCTCGCCGTCCAGCGCCGAAACCGGGAGGATCGGGAGCGATGAGTGGCGAGACCCTCTGCATCGAGCGCACATTCCAGGCCCCCGCCCAGGCCGTCTTCGACGCCTGGACTAGCGAGGAGGTGATGCGGCGCTGGTTCCACGGCGAACACGACTGGGAGACGCCCGAGGCCCACGTCGACCTGCGCCTCGGCGGCAGCGTCCGCGTCGTCATGCGCGACCCGGTCAAGGACGCCGAGTACGGCGGCGGCGGTTACTACACCGAGATCGACCCGCCGACCCGGCTCGTCTTCACCTGGACCTGGGACAGCGAGGCCGACCAAGAGACGCTGATCGAACTCGACTTCGAGGAGGCGGAAGGCGCGACCACGGTCCGCCTCACCCACAGCCGCCTGCGCGACCGGGAATCGGTGATCTCCCACGAAGGCGGCTGGAACAACTGCCTCGACAAGCTCGGGTGGGCGCTGGCGACGGCCGGGTCACCTGCCGAGCGCGAGGCGCGAGCGCGCGAACTGGTGCTGCGGCTGTACGCGGACAGGCGCGACGGTCACGGCGAGCCGATGGTGCGGCACATCGAAAAGGTGGCTGAGTTGTCCCCACCCGAGGTGAAGCTGCTGGGGTGGTTGCACGACGTCGCCGAGGACGGGCTCGAGCCGCTCGATCGGCTGGGTTGGGAGATGGGGCTGAGCCCGGAGGAGCGGCAGGCATTGCGCCTGCTGACGCGGGAGAAATCGACCCCCTACGCCGCCTACATCGAGCAGATCGCGAGCGCCGACGCTCCGGCCGGGGAGCTCGCGCGCAAGGTCAAGATCGCCGACCTGCGCGCCAACCTCAGCCGTCCCCCGCACCCGCAGCGGACGGACCTGGAGCCCCGCTACCGAGCAGCCCTGCAGCGTCTCGGCGGCTGATCCGGCCGGTCAGCCGCCAGCGCCCCGGTCCCGCCACCGCCACCACCCGGTTGAGCCGGCCTCGCGTCTGCTTGGCGAGGAACTCGTTGAGGCGGGTCATTTCCTTGCTCAGCGAGCCACCGGGGCTGAGGCCGACGGCGGCGGCGATCTGCCCCCGCGGCAGGAAGCCGCCGTCCTCGCGCCGGGACTCGCGCTCGAGCGCGTCGAGCAGGTCCCAGAGCCGCGGCCGGAACGCCAGCAGGTGCTCGAAGTCGGCGACCCGCACCTGCGCGTCGGGCCGGGCCAGGAGCTCGACCTCCCAGGTCTCCCGCTCCTGCGGGGAAGCGCCGCGGCCGGCGGGCGTGAGCGCCGCCGCGGCCGCGTCCAGCGGGGCCGAGCCGAGCACCGCCTCGAAGCAGCGGACCGCGGTGGCCGCCCCTTTCGGGCTGGCCCGCAGCTCCCCCGGGAAGCGCCAGCCGATGCCCTCGGGATCCCATAGCTCTTCGACGTACTCCAGCGAACCGGTGTCGCCGGCCGTCGCCGCCCCGTAGGGCGCGAGCGCCTGCTCGACCAGGGCGAAGCTCGCCAGCTGCCAGGTCTCGCCGGATATCGGGAGCCGCTCCACCCGCCGCAGCCAGAGGCGCCGGTTCGCCTCCAGCCAGCGGGCCGAAAGCGCCAGGTCGGCGTCGATCTCGGCCGAGAGGCCGCGCAGGGCGAGCATGCACTCCGCCGTCACGCCCGGCGATTGCGTCCCCATTTCGTTCACCTGCCAGTACCCCCGGGGGCTGCGCACATCCATCAGGTAGCGGGCCGCGTCCGCCAGGGCCGGCGCCGGCGCCCCCGCCCGGCGCAGCACCTGCAAGGCCTGGGCCGTCGCCAGGGTCGAGATCGGGTCCGGCGGCGAGTCCGCCCAGCCGCCGTAGTTCTGCCGTTCCAGCAGCCACTCCAGCTGCGCCTCGCGGCCACGGCTGACCCGCTCGTCGGCGAGCCCGTCCGCGAACTCCGAGAGCCCGGCGAGCGAGTGGATCACGTAGCGCACGTACGGTCCCCGGCCTCCCTCCTCGACCTCCTTGGCGTGCACGAGCGCCCCCTCGGCCAGGTAGCGCCCGGCCCTGTGGACCGCCTCGTGCCAGCCCGGGATCCCGGCCCGCTGCAGCACAGTCAGCGCCTGCGCCGTGGCGATCGTGTTGCCACGCTCGGAGTCCGGCCGCTGGCCCCAGGCGCCGGAGGGCATCTGCGAGCTAAGGAGCTGCTCCGCCGCCGCCCGCAGGCGACCGCCGGGCCTGGGCGAGGTCATCGCTGCTGGTTGTTCTCCGGCAGCAGGTCCCTGGTCCAGCGGTAACAGTCGGAGACCATGTTGTCGAGCGAGGAGAACATCTCCGTCATCGGCCCCAGCATCTCCTCGACCGCGGGCAGCGGCTCCAGTTCGTGCTGGCGGACGCGGTAGATGAGCCGGTGGTGGGCCTCGAACATCGCCTCCTCGATCACGCTCCTGAACTGGACCTCACAACGGATCGGGGAAAATGTCGACTTCTTGATCGTGATGTGGCGCGAACGGTATGAGCCGCGCTCGACCCACTCGTGCTCGACCCTGGCGTCGGGAACCTCCACGGGCGCCTTGCGGATGTCCCGGTCCCAGTCGATCACCTTGGTCCGAAACAACACCCAGCACCCCTCCGCTGCCGACCGCTCCAACACCCCGACCATCTTGTCGATGTTGTCGCGGTCGTGGACGATCACCCGCACCCCGGCGAGGTCCTGGACGTTCTCGATCAGGGTGTCGGGAGTGAGCGGGGTGTCGGGCTCGGCGCCGCCACCGAACTCTTCCCTCAGCTTCCGCCGCAGCGAGTCGCGGCTCTTTACCCGCCAGACGATCAGCGGCCGTACCTCCTTGACCGAGACCAGGTCGGTGCGGAGCGTTTCGGCGACGTTGCGCGCGAACGGCTCGAGCTGGCCGACCAGCTCGTGGTCATAGTGATGGAGCAGTTCCTGTTCCAGCGTCTCATCGAGCACTCAAACTCGCCTCCCTCGTCTGCGCTACCAGTGCCAGCACGCTCTCCCAGTCTTCCCCCACGAACACCTCGCCGTGGTCCTTCAGCACGGCGACGGATGCGGGCGGCCAGCCACCGGCCAGGGCCCCGGTGATCTCGGCCGCCTCGCGGCGGCTGCCGGAGAGCCGGTAGTGGGGCGTCGTCCTGCTCGCCAGCAGGTCGCTGTAGGTGAAGTCCTTCCAGTGGGTGTGGAGGATGCAGCGCACCCAGGGCAGGTGGTCATAGATGAGGGCGTGCCAGCGCACACTGCTGGACGGTTTCCCCTCCCCGGCCCAGGTGACGATGTTGCGGATCACGTCCATCTCCTCGACGATCGCGACCTCGTCGGGGTCGGTGGAGAGCTTGTGGGTCTTGGAGGCGGTGACCAGGATCCGGCCATCGTCCAACCGTTCCGAGGCGGCGCCGCTGAGCAGGTCGCCGTCGTAGTCGAAGCGCTCGACGAGCTCGGCGAACGGCGCCGACAGCCGTGGCCGCGCCGCGGCCCGCGCCTCCGGGTCGTCCTTGCCACTGGACACTGAGAGATAGCGGGTGCGGTAACCGGCGCAGATCACGTGGTCGATGATCTTCGTCAGGTCCAGCGCGCCCTCGATCCGGCTCGGGTACATGCAGTCGATCCCGGCCGCCCGCAGACCCTCCATCTCCTCCTGCGAGCGCAGCCCGACCTCGTCGCCGAGGACAATGATCGTGGCCGGGCAGCCCTCCGGCAGTGCCTGGGCCCAGAGCTCACGGGCAGGTCCGGAGATGAACGAGTCCAGGAGCTCGTCGTCGCCGGGGGCGACGACGGCGAGGGTCGCGTCCGGCAGTCGCTTCGGCACGTCCGCGATCTGATCCAGGGAGGTGAAGCGCTCGACCGTCATCCCCGCCTCGCGGAACCGCAGCTCGAGCTCCTCCGGCGGCGCGTAGCGGCCGCCCAGGCACTGGAACGAGATCTGGTCGGAGAGCAGGAAGAAGGCGACGTGCTGGGCCTCAGCCCCCTCCGGCCGGTGCCACTCTTCCTCCGGCAGACTCAGGCTCATGTTGCCGTTGAAGTACCAGAAGGACTTCTGCTTCTTGGTCTGCTCGGGCATCAGGTCGAGGGCGTCGCCGTCGATGAAGCCGCGGTACCCACTCATCGCTTCGCGCAGCTTCGCCCGCACGTCCTGGATCTTGTCGCTGGCCCGTATGCCCCTTTCGATCTTCTCTAGAGCGCCGGCGATGTCGGGTTTGAGGCGGTTGACACCCCACTCGCCCTCGGGTCGCTCCCCCTCACCCCCGGGCGCGATCCCCGCCGCCAGGTTCTCGCAGAGCATGCTGGTGGTGATGCCCAGCCCGTCGCCGCGGTCAACCGGGGGTTCGGTGTGGTGGGCGATAAACACGAGGATCAGCCGCTCGATCAGCTGGTCGGCCAGCTCGGCGTCGGCCATCGGCCCGCTGCCGTAGAGATCGGTCGGGCTCGTCCTGAAGATCGGCAGGTGCACGATCGGCAGGTCCTCTTCCTCGGTCACCAACCTGACGGTGATGCTCAGGTCCACCTTGATCCGCGGGTTGAGCAGGACCCAGTCACGCAGTAGTGGCCAGTCATAGAGGGCGGCCAACTCATCGGAGCCCGGATTGGTGTGGCCAAGCAACCTGACGATCGAGTCGCTGTCGCCAAGCGGGTCGATGTTCACGTGCAGGGTGCAGACCACCGCGTTCGTCGACTGGTAGGCCATCGTCCCGACCGCCTGCGGCAGCTGTGCCTGCCTGCCCTGGCCCATCGCCTTGGTGATCCGGTAGGTCTTGGTCAACGCCTTCGCCGCGCTTTTCACCAGTTCAGCGTGCTCAGGCGTCCAGGGCAGGGCGAGGCAGAGATCGAGCAAACGCTGCAACGGCTCCAGCAACGACGAGAACCGGCTGCGCGCCTCCTCGTCGAGGCTGTCGGCGAGTTCGGTGATGCGCGAGTGCTTGGGCAGCATCACGATGTTGGGGTCGTCGTCGATCAGCAGCTGGCGCTCGATCGCCCCGTAGGCGTCGCCCTCCATGTACCAAGTCATCACCACGATCGGGGTGAACACGTTGAGGCCCCCGGCGGTGGTGCGCAGGGACTTGACGAACCCGATCCCACCTTCGGTGTTGAGGAAGCGCCGGTGCTCGGCCGGTCCCAACGTGCGGTTGCAGTCCCTGGTCTCGATCAGCCGCGAGTTCCGCACCTCGACGCCGTCAGGAAGCAACAACAGGTCGGTGAAAATCAGGTCGTACTTGACCTGGCAGCCGAGCTGCATCGCCGTCTCGAAGTCGCCCGCCTTGTCGACCACGGCCTCCGGCTTGGTCCCCAGGACCGCGGCCTCGAGCTCCTCGCCAGCCTCGCGGTCGTCCTCCACTATGAGTATGCGCAGAGCCTCCATCTAGGTCGTCACATCCTCGATCAATCTCACATTTCCCCCGCTCTCGATGGCGACCAGTTCAGCCAAGTCACCGTCGGCGAACGCCCTGGTCGCGGCTCGGCAACCGATCAGGCACGGCTTGTTCAGCTCGCGGCTGATGATCGCCGCGTGGCAGAGCACCCCACCCTCCTCGGTGACGATTGCGCCGGCGCGCTCGATCGCGTACATCAGGTCCGGGGTCGTCATCGGGGTCAGCAGCACGTCCCCCTCTTCGAACCCCTGCATCTCCGCCACCGAGGTGACGTGCTTGACCCGGCCGCGGGCGCTCCCCATGCAAGCGGTGCTGCCCTCGATCCCGATCCGGGCCATCGCCCTGGCTTCGGGGTCGAGGTCCCGCACGAGTGGCTCGGCGGTGCTCCAGGAGTGCTCGCCGGCGACGATTTCGTAGTCGACCCCGTTACTGATCCGCAGTTCCA
>Ga0164241_10003269_pt1 | contig 16595 bp, 13 predicted proteins | sample OricomyardsoilBY_FD_108780 | JGI IMG/M metagenome (GOLD analysis project Ga0164241, IMG submission 108780) | Backyard soil microbial communities from Emeryville, California, USA - Original compost - Back yard soil (BY) | ecosystem: Environmental > Terrestrial > Soil > Unclassified | place: USA... | reverse complement strand
TTGCTCCATCGCCTGCATTTCCAGCTCCGCCTGTCGTGCCGCTTCCTGACGTTGCAACTCGTTCTGCCGTGCCTGCTCGATGCTGCGTGCTCGACTTTTCACGACGCTCTGCTGAAGGCGGGCCAGGTCCGCTTCGGATAGTTTGCGCGGAGCTATGGCGGGCGATGCCGGAGGCAAGGCTTCCTGGTTCGCGACCACCGGAGGCGGCGCCGCAGTGACGGCGACGGCGACGGGCGCCGCCACCGGCGGCGAAGGGTTCTCTGCTGCGACGACCGGCGTCGCGGAATTCGTGATGGCCGCGTATCTGGATGTATGGCGCTTGTCGGCCTGTACGTAATTGCCCTGCTCATCGATACGGACGCTATACGGGCTTTTCAGCAGCCCGTTTCCGACGAAGCTGATCCAGCCGTCGTCTTGCAGCGTGCCCACCCATTTCTTGCCCATGATGGCGGAGGACTTCAGGTTGAGCGTGCCAGGCTGCGAACCCAACTGGATGGTCACTACATGCGCGGGCTTGTCTGCATCTGCGCTGCCATACCACTCCTCTAACAAGACCTGGCCAGGCGTTTCCCAACGCCAGTGCAAACGGTACCCCGACGGGTCCACGTCCTTCATGGTCTGGCCTGCGAGCCGCGCGTACGGCCCCCATGACGATTCGCTGACCAAGGGTGCCGCCTGCGCAGCAGTGGACGAAGGTGCCGGCATTTGCGCGGCAACGTTCGACGGGGCATTTGCGATCAGCGCGGAGGCAAATGCGCAGGCGGCCCAATGGATTCGCATGGAGCTCACTTCCGGAGTTTCGTATTGCCCATCGTGTCGCGAATCACTTTCAGGAAAGAGCGTCGAGACTTCCGAGATCTTGGGACGTGATCATCCGGACAACGATATCGAAAATGCCATTAAGGCTTTGTGCATCAGCGAGGAGCCGTGAACGCCGTCACGCGACGCAAAGCCGGAGTGTGACCGCGTTTTCGATTCCGCTCGGGCGACTCTGCAGACGAATACCTGCGCTGCACTGACTGCTGTGAGCCCCCACTTTGGTCGTAGACGCGCGACGGCGGATCCGCTGACATGAAGCCAAACCACAACGACGCAACTGCCCGCCGCGTGCCCCGCTAGAATCCCCTCCTCACAAACTTTCCTCCTCAGGGGCCTGTCATGTGCGAGCACGATTCAAGCGACGATATCCTTCGCAACAACGAACTCTCGCGCCGCCAGTTCGGCGCCTTGGGGTTGGGTGTGTCGCTGGCCGCAATGCTGCCGACCATCGCTTCGGCTGCAGAAGTCTCTGAGTCCGAAGTGGAGATCAAGACTTCCGACGGCACCTGCGATGCGCACTTCGTGCATCCCGCCGCAGCCACCGCCGCCGTGCTGGTGTGGCCGGATATCTGGGGCCTTCGCCCCTCATTCCGCGCCATGGGCAAGCGGCTGGCGGAAGCCGGTTATGCCGTGCTCACGGTGAACCCCTTCTATCGTTCCATCAAAGGACAGCCCGCCAGCCGGGAAGACGCTTTCAAGTTCGCGGGCACGCTCAGCGCCACCACGCATGTGTCCGATGCGAAGGCTTTCGTGGCCTGGCTGGATGCGCAGAAGGCCGTCGACAAGAAGCGCAAGATGGGCACCACGGGCTACTGCATGGGCGGATCCATCGTGATGCGCACCGCGGCGTCGCTGCCGGAACGCATCGGCGCCGGCTGCTCTTTCCACGGCGGCGGGCTAACTACCACCGACGCGAACAGCCCTCACCTCCTGATTCCGAAGATGAAAGCCAGCATGCTGATCGCCATCGCGGACAACGACGATCAGAAGGACCCGACGTCGAAGGACATCCTGCGCAAGGCCTTCGGCGATGCCAAGGTGCCGGCAGAGATCGAGGTGTACAAGGGCGCGAACCACGGCTGGATGCCGCCGGATTCGCAGAACCACAATGCGGAAGCGGCCGGCAAAGGCTGGGCTCGCAAGCTGGAGCTGTTCAAGAAGGCGCTGGCGTAGAGACCGGTCAGCGCGTAGCGGGCAGTACGCCGTGTAAGACGACCGACCCCTGAGCTGTAGAAGTGCGGGTTACCCTGCCAGCGTGCGGCGCCGCGTCGTGTCAGCGCGTCTGATAGTTAGTGCCCTGCGGCCTTGGCTAGGCTTCCCTTACACCAACGGTCAGGGACTTCCCATGAAAGCACTCCTCGCCGCGCTCTGCGCGCTCTCCTCCGTGAGCCTGGCGCACGCGCGCCCTGTCGTGATCGAGGAGAGCGCGATTCTCTCCGCGCCAGACTCTTCATGGACGTATTTTGGCGGCTCCGGCGTGGCCATCGACGGTGACTACGCGCTGATCTTCGCAGGTCGACGCGTGCCCGACCCTTCCAGCGAGACAGGACAGAGTCTCCAAGGCGCAGCTCTTCTCTATCGACGTACGGGCACCACGTGGAACTACGTGAGTCAGCTCGGACCTGCGGAAATCGTCAGCGACGTTCAAACGCCTGGGCTGGCGATGAAGGAGGGCATCGCAGTGACCGCTATTGGTCGTCCGCGCGTATTCGAGCGCTCGGGTACCACCTGGACGGAGGGATCGTTCTATACAGAGTATCTGTCGGCCCAGGGCCGTGAAATCAAAATCGATTCCGGGCGCATCCTGATCCCGAGATTCGACTGCGATCGCATCAGCGCCGTCTTGCACAAGGTCAATGGCGTCTGGTCGGTCGAAGGCGAGCTTGACGGGAACTACGACTGGAACTGCACGGACCAACCGTTCGCTAGCCGGCAAGATCTGCAGGGCGAGCGCGCCGTCATCGACAATCCTTTTGATCCTTATGACAGTCCGGTCTCCATAGCCCGGCAATATGCGCGCAACGAGAATGGCGTGGGCTGGCGGGAGTTCGGAAGCGTCACTTATGGTGTCCCCGAGAGCATCTACAACCATTTGGACGTCGCTTTATCCGGGCGGTACCTGGCCACCACCGGACGGCGCGGATATGGGACGAATATCTACTACGAGACGCAGCCGCTGATCTATGAGAAAGCGCGCTACGGGCTGCAGACGCCGGACGCTTACCTCGATCCGGCAATACTGAGTACCAGCTCCCTCGAGCGCGTCGGTCCGGGGTTGTTGGCGCAGATCGGCCGCGGCGTCGACCCCGACACCCACGTCATCAACGTGTTCCGCATGAATGACGATGTGGCGCATACCGCGAGTCAGGTTGCGACGTTGCAGACCAGGAACGGGACCCGGCTGGGGAGCAGCTTCGGGGGCAGCGGCAATCGAATCATCGTAGACACGGTTCCTGCGTGGCAAGGCGGAGACTACAAGGTTCGCATCTTCGATCTGCCGGCGAACCTCGAAACGCCCGAGGTACAGGTGCATGATTTCGAATCGCCCTCCGCCGGCGCTGCATGGCAGCCCGACGCCGGTGATTCGTTCTCCACCGTCGTCGCACGCACCACGCACGTTTATCGGCAGGCCAGCACTGCCGGGAATCGTTCCGCGTGGTTGCCGTCGAGCACCGCCACGAACCAGGCCATCCAGAGCGAAATCATCGTGAGGAGCCTCGGCGCCGGATCGACGACCCCGTGGGTCGGACTGACCACTCGACGCATCGGAAACAATTTCTATTTCGCGCGCATGCTCTCCAACGGCGGGGTGGAATTAGGTCGCAGGCTGAACGGCGTGACCACGGTGCTCGCGTCGGCACCACCGGTCACCTTTACCGTCGGCCGCAAATACAGGCTGCGACTCGAGTCCCTCGGCTCCACGCACCGCGTCTACGTGGACGACATCCTCTGGACCCGCGTGATCGATGACACGATCGCCGAGGGCAACGCTGGCGTGATGATGAGCAACGCCGCAGCGGACTACGACAACGTCATCGTGACGCCGAGCCCGTTCCTGACTATCTACAAACATTACTTCAACCGGGACTACCTGCCTACTGCGACGATCAGTGACTGGAGCTTTTCACGGGGTGAGTGGCAGACCGTAGACGGCGTGCTTCACCAGTCGAACATCGGCGACTACGGCCGTGGCGTCGTCGGCGCCCGCACCGAGGACCAGGTGGTGCAGGCCCGGATCAGGCCCCTGAGCTTTGCGGGACCCGACAACTGGGTGGGTCTGATGGCGCGATACCAGGATGATCGCAATCACCTGTACGTGAGCCTGCGCAGCCGCGGAGTGATCTCGCTGTGGCGGCGCACGAACGGCGCCATCACACAGCTTGCGACGGCGAAGATGCCGGTGAGCACGGGCACGTGGTATCGCGTGCGCATGGAAGTGGTGAAAGGACTGACGCGTGTGTTCGTCGATAATCAATTGATGCTGTCGACTAACGCGGATCCGGGGCCGGCGAACCCCGAGGTGTTGGAATCGAAGGGCCAGGTGGGGCTCATCACGTACAAGGCGAAGGCGGATTTCGATGACTTTCTCGCCTACCAGCCATGATGAGGCATGAGCTTCGACTCAGTATCCGGAAGCCAGAGAGTGACGGCGTTTTAGAATCTGCCCGGGGACCTGCGCCACGACCTTGAGCTGGCGCTGATCAACGCGGCAGGCGGACGGAATGTTGCGACGAGCGGCTACCCGGCCGCGACGTCGGAGTCTATGGTTTTCCCTCGTGCGCACGGCGCCGCGACCTGAGGGGACGACCATGACAATCCGATTCACGCTGAATGGCGAGGCCCGCAGCTTCGAAGGCAACGCCGACATGCCGGTCCTGTGGTACCTGCGCGATCACGCGCAGCTCACCGGCACGAAGTACGGCTGCGGCGCGGGGCTGTGTGGCGCTTGCACCGTGCTCGTCGACGGTCAGGCGACGCGCGCGTGCCTGCTGCCGATGCAGTCGCTCGAGGATCACAGTGTGACCACCATCGAAGGCCTCGGGCGCGACGGCCTGCATCCGGTGCAGAAGGCCTGGATCGAGGAGGATGTTGCGCAATGCGGTTACTGCCAGGCGGGTCAGATCCTCGCCGCGGTGGACCTCCTCGCGCGTGTGCCCGAGCCCAGGCGCGAGGATATCGAATCGATCACCAATCTTTGCCGCTGCGGCACCTACGTGCGCATCCGTCGCGCCATCCATCGCGCCGCGCGCGAGCTGCACCCGCAGAAGACGCGAGCCTGAGGAGCCAGCGATGGACGCAAAGACCGCGGACATGCCGATCAACCGGCGCAAGTTCCTGAAGGTAAGCCTCACCACGAGCGGCGCCCTTCTGCTCGTGCCCACGCTCGCGCGCAACGCGCTCGCCGCCGACGCGCCGCCCGCCGCGCCTGCGAATCCGCTCGGACTGTACGTGCGCATCGAGCCGGACAATCGCGTAGTGATCGGCGCGCGCTGCCCGGAAATCGGTCAGGGCGTGAAAACCTCGCTGCCGATGATCCTCGCGGAGGAACTCGACGTTGCCTGGGCGCAAGTGGTCGTGGAGCAGCTCCCGCTCGGTGTCGTCATGAAGGCCGGCAGCCCGCCCGCGTGGAAGTGGGGCCCGCAGGGTGCGGGCGGAAGCACGAGCATCTCGACCGCGTGGGCGGATCTGCGCCAGGTTGGCGCGCAGGGCCGCTGGCTCATGCGCGCAGCGGCGGCGAAACACTGGAACACCAACATCGAGGATGTGCGCACCGAAGCGGGCTTCGTCATGCATCGCGACGGGCGGCGCTCGAGCTACGGGGAGTTGGCCGGCGACGCAGTCGCGCTGCAGCTGCCGCCCGAGCCGTTGCCGCTCAAGACGCCGGCCGAGTATCGAATCGTCGGGCGGCCGCAGCGCGTGGTCGACGCAGTCGAGATCGTCACGGGCCGCGCCCGCTACGGCCTCGACGTGCGCGAGCCCAACGCGCTGGTCGCAGTCATCGCGCGCTGCCCGTATTTCGATGGCGACATCGAGCGCTACGACGATTCGGCCGCAAAGCGGGTGGCCGGCGTGCGCGCCGTGGTCGTCGTTCCCGGGCCGAAGCCGGGCGAGCCGATCACCGCGAATCTAGCTACCGGCGTCGCCGTGGTGGCCGACGACACGTGGTCCGCGTTGAAAGGGCGCGAAGCGCTGCAAGTGACGTGGCGGCAAGGCCCGCACGCGGCAGAGAGCAGCGCCAGCCTAGATGCGCAGTGCGCGAAGCTGCTCGCCGGCAAGGGCCGCTTGGTGCGAGATGACGGCGACTTCGATGCCGCGCGCGCGGTGGCCAGGCGCGTGATCGAGGCCCGCTATCGCGTGCCGTTCGTCTCCCACTGCCCGCTCGAGCCGCAAAATGCCTTCGTGCACGTCGAGAAAGATCGTGCGCGGGTGGTCGCGCCCGTGCAGATGCCGAGCGGCGCGGCGCGCGCCGTGGTCGCCGTCACCGGACTGCCACGCGAGGCCGTGCAGGTGGAGATGACGCGCGTCGGCGGTGGCTTCGGGCGACGTTTGACCGCCGACTACGTCGCCGAGGCCGCGATCGTCTCCAGGCTCACGGGTCAGCCGATCCGACTGGTTTGGACGCGCGAAGACGACCTGCAACACGACTTCTTCCGCCCCTTCGGGCATCACCACATGATCGCCGCGCTCGATGGAATCGGCCGCGTCACCGGCTGGACACAGCGACTCGCGAGCACGTCGAAGCACTACCGCCGGCCGGGAGTGAAACCCGAGGAGCTCTGGATGCCCGAGCTCTATCCGGATGACTTCCCGGCGCGACTCGTTCCGAATCTGCGGCTCGAATGGCACGACGTGCAGTCGGGAATCGCGCGCGGCTCCTGGCGCGCGCCGGCGCACACCGCGAATGCCTTTGTCGTCCAGAGCTTCATCGATGAGATTGCGCACGCGGCGCGGCGCGATCCACTCGCGCTGCGGCTCGAGATGCTGGGCCAGGACCGCGAGTTCGACTACGCGCAGCACGGTGAGCCGAAGTTCAGCACCGGGCGACTGCGCGGAGTGCTGCAGAAAGTTGCTGGCGAAATCGGCTGGGGCCGAAAACTGCCGCGCCGTCGCGGCCTCGGGCTCGCGGCGCACTTCACCTTCGGCGGCTACGCCGCGCACGCGATGGAGGTGGAAGTCACCCGCGACGGCGACCTGCGATTCCATCGCGTGGTGTGCGCGGTCGACGTCGGCCAGCCGGTGAATCCGCTCGGCATCGAGGCGCAGATGGAGGGCGGCACCATTGACGGACTCTCCACCGCGCTCAACCTCGAGACCACCATCGAGGGTGGACGCGTCCTGCAGCGAAATTTCTCAGATTTTCCGCTGCTGCGGATGGCCGAGGCACCTGCGCGCATCGAGGTGCACATCGTTCCTTCGACCGTGTCGCCGGTGGGGTGTGGAGAGATGGGGATTCCGACCGCCGCGCCTGCGCTCACGAATGCGATCTTTGCTGCTTGCGGCGTGCGGCTGCGCAACCTGCCGATACGCGAGCAATTGCGCGAGGCGGTGCGCAAGACCTGATCTGGCAGGGAGAGCGATCAGCGCGGGGTTCGTTCGGGCGAGATGGGCGCGCAAGGCGCGGGTCCCTCGAAGTGAAGCCACTCAGATCGAACGATAGACGTCGCGCCGATGCCCGACTTTTACAACGAGCACGAGTAGCGTTGCGTCGACGATCTCATAAATGATGCGATAGGCGCCTTGACGGATCCGGTAACGTTCCTGGCCAGACAGCTTCTCGCAGCCAGATGGCCTCGGGTCGAGAACCAGCGAGCTGATGCGCTGCAGAATTTTTTTGACGTCTTTCTTTGGAAACGCTCGCAAATCTTTCGCCACTGACTTTCGGAAGACGAGTTCATAACTTGCCATTCGCTTTCAGATCCTTCAGCAGCGCCTCGTACGAAATGACCGGCTCTGCGACGCGATCCTCGAATGCAGCCAGGTCTTCCTGATCCTCGCGCAGCGCGGCCCGCACCGCCTCGTTGACGATGTCCGACAACGTTCGATGCGTGTCTGCCGCCTTCAAGCGGATCGCCTTGTGAATCTCCGGCTCGAAATAAATCGTGGCCCGAATTGCCGCCCTGTCCATGGTTGTAACCTCCGGTGACAGCATAGCGACTTGACGTGCTAACGTCAAAACGTCGTCGCTCGACTTGCCTTCCCTCAACGGCGGCGTCAGCGCCGAACAAAAATCGCGGTTCCAGGAGAATTTCCTGGGTCGCGAGTTCCCGGCGTGGATGCGCAAGCAACTCGATCGGCCGATCGAGGAGCCTGCGCCGCCCGCTCGCTGACAGTCGCCATCGGACGGAGGGAACTCAAGCCTCTGGCGTGAGCAGCCGCACCGTGGGGAAGTAACTGCGATAACGGTCCGCGTCGCGCGTGAGCAGCGGCCATTTCATCACCGCGGCATGCGCGCCGATATAGAAGTCCGGAAGCACACCTTGCCTGGTGCCCCGTCGTCGGCGGTAGTTCATGAAGGCTTTGCCCGCTAGGAACAACGCGTCGCGCGGTATCGCTTCGTAGGCAAGGGCAGCGTCGGCCAGCATTCCGTCGAGTTCTTCGACGCGCGCGAAGGCAATCGATAGCTCCGAATAGATCACCGGATTGATCGCCAGACGCTCGTGAATACTCGCCGTCTCGAGCTGGTGCTGTGACCATTCTGCCCAGACCTCGTCCTCCAGCACCAGGTCGAGGAGCACGTTCGTATCGACCAGGATCACTTCTCAGGTCCGCGGGTCAGGGCGAGGATCGCGTCCGTCTTCATGCGCACCGTGCCACGGCCGCGTAGCCTGGCGAATCGAGATGGCTGGCGCTTTGCGCTCCGGCCCGCCGGGCGCAACACCACTTCACCCCCCGGCGCCCGCTCGAAGATGACGGCTGAGCCGGGCTTGAGGCCCAGATAGTCCCTGATGGATTTCGGCACCGTTACCTGTCCCTTGCTCGTGATGTTTGTTGCCATGAGTATTACCGCTGGTTTCCCTGGTAATACCCTACGCGCCTCTTGGTGGATGGTCAAAAGGAAGCCGCGGCCAGTATGGAACCTCTGGGTTGGAGGGGAGCGCGGCGAATCCAGTGACTTCGGGCAACAAGGCGGTCGCGCGGGGGATCAGTCAGTCGTCCGCTTCGTCGGCGTCGAGCCTTGCGAACTGGCGCTGCTGCTTGAGCCAACGCCGGGTTGCCGCCTTGTCAGCGAGTACGTGGAGCAACTGTTCCTGACGCGTGACCTCTGCGCGCAGGCCACGCGCCTGGCGCCGCAGGCGCATCTCGAGCTTCTGGGCATCGAAGTGAACATCAACCGCTTCGTCGTCCGCCCCGGCGCTGGCTTCGAGTGCGTGCAGCTTCCCGCGCAATTGCTCGAGCTGCTCCGAGAGCAGCCGGTTGTACTGGCGCAGACGCTGTGGCCCGAGGTTGCCGACCTGTTCCGGATCGAGCTGGTCGATTTCGATCTGGATCTCGAACAGCGCCAGCAGATCGTTCGCGGCATACGCCTGGTTGATCCGCTGCATGAGCTCGTTCTTCTCTTCGCGTCGGGCCGCGTCGGATTCACGATCGGGATGCACCGCGCCCGCGAGCTTGCGATAGATGTCACGCAAGGCCTTTTTGGCTAGCTGTGCGTTGTCCTCGCTGCGTTTCGAGGGCTTCGTCGGTCGAGGCTCGTCGCGGGCTTCCGACGCAGATTCGCGCGCTGCCATTTCCTCATAGAGTCGCTGCACCAGATCTTCTTCGCTGCGGATGCCTTCGTCCCCACCGAGGTCGAAGCCGGTGAATGCTTCGGCCTCAGACTTGAGGCGCTGGATGTCTTCATCCTTGGCAGTATCGAAGTCCAGGTTGCTGTGTTTGTTGTAGACCGCCTTGATCTCGGGATCCTCGCCTGCAACCTCGATCACGATCTCGGCGGTTCCCGTCAGGATATTTCTGAGGGCGGCCTGTTCCGCGCGTGACCAGCCGCGTTCGTCCAGCAGTCGGTCGATCGCCAATATCGTCTCGCGCAGAGCTCGAGTGAGCGAGGTGCGGATGGGCTGCAGTTTCTGCACGCGAAGCTGGCGGAATGCCTCGATGCGCTTTTCGAGGTCACTGAATGCCTTGCGCGCGTCCTCGATCTGACGGATCAGGAATTGGAAGCGCTGTTGTTCCAGCGTCTGCGGCCCTTTGGCGGTCCGAGTGGAGATCTGTACGGAGGTTTTGGTCGTCATGACCGGACTAGCATAAAGGTCATCGCCCAAAACCGGAGGGAAGAACTGGCGATTTGCGCGGTTCGGGCAAATACTCGTCGCTCAAGACACGGCTCGTATTGTTTGTCGACTCACGCAGATCCCCTTCATCCTTCCAAGGAACCGCCCATGAAATTCAGCATCAACGCCGCAACCCTTGTTTGCGGCATGACGGTGCTTGCCGCACCTTGCTTCGCCCAGAACTTCGATGCGGCTGCGGCAGCCAAGTGGTCGGAAGTCGAGATCGTCCACTTCGAGGCCGTCGGCGTGATCAAAGACAAGCATGTGCAGATACCGCCGGTGGATGCCGATCTCTACGCTGACGTGACCGACCGCGTGACGCTGTCCTTCGATTGGAACCGGAACAAGAACATCTTCGTCGGTGTTCCCAAATTTCAGAATCTCCCCGGCACCGCCACCAACCTGTCCGGCATGGAACTCAGCTGCAAGGGCGGCAAGATCAATGGTCCCTATGAACATTTCGACATCGTCTCGATCAAGCAAACCGCGCCGGGCGAAGCGGTCGAGCTGATCGGCAAGCGGGTCCACCCCGAAACGCTCGTCGCGGAATCGTGCGGCACGAACCTTCGCCCCTACAAAGGGGGCGTAACGCCACAGTCGGTGCACATCGCGCCGCCGGACCCGCAGATGCTCGCCATGGCCGCGATGCTTCCTGCGGACAGCCCTATCAAAGCGACGCCAGACGGCAAGTCGCTGGTCATGACGGCGCAGAACAACAACTGGGTGTGGACGTATACGCCGACGGCGAAGTAGCTGAACGTCTCCGAGACAATTGAGCGGGAGTGAGCTCAGCGTCCCGCTGATTTCGTGCGGATCGAGTAGAGAGACGTGCGCGCCGCGATGTAGAGCGTTCGCCGATCCGGGCCGCCAAAGGCCAGGCTACCGGGCCGCTCCGGAACCTCGAGAACGCCCAAGGGCTTTCCGCCGCGGTCGTAGATCCAGACCTCGCTACCGGCGATGTACACATTGCCGGAAGCATCCGTGACCACCGCCGTGCCGCCAAGCTCGGCGAAGACCGTGCTTGCGAGCTTGCCGTCCGCCTCGAGCGTCACGCGGTAAGTTCGGCCGTCATCCTCGCTCGTCAGGTAGTGAGACGTGCCGGGTACGAACGGCGCCAATTGCGAGCTCTGCAGATTGGGCCGCCACGTGCCACCGGCCATGATCGCCGTGCGGGTGCCGGGCGCGTAGTAATAGCCGCGGTGCTCGTTCGACACGGCGCTCACAATTGCGGTGTTGCTTCGCGGTCGGTAGACATAGCCGCGGCGCTCCATCATGTCGTGCATCACCGAGAGCTGGTTGTGCAAGCCCACTGGCAGAAGCAGTGTCGTCTGCGGCAAGGCTTCAGCCGTTTCCGCGACCGGCTCGGCGGCGCCGGGAGCGGTGGAGCTCAAGTGATACACGGCGCGTTCATTGGCGATCGCCAGCAGGTGGTCCGGTGCGACGAATCCCAGCACTTGCGGTTGACCTTTGATCTCCGCCAACACTTCGGCGGTACGCGTGGCGTCGTTCCACCGCAAGATTTTCCCTTTGGCCGCGTCGGTGAAGAAGACGGTGCCGGCCTCATCGACGGTCAGACCGGAAGCATTGCTGAAACCACTTTTCAGCAGGCGCACCGCCCCGTTGTCGAACAACGACGCGGGCGTGGACGCGCCAGTTCGTGGCTTCGCACCTGCATTCACCGCGAAGTGCGTGAAGAAATGCGGACGCACGACGGCGCCGTTGGCCTCGTTGTACACCGCGTTGTCGAACGCGAGCCGCGTCTGACTGAACACTTTCATGTTTTCGAAGGCGATGCCGTCGGAGCGCCGCGTGCGGATCGCGTAGGTTTTGGGCAGCACATTGCGAGACACGCGATACATATAAGTGTTGGCGAACAGCAGGTCTCGCGAGTCTTCGATGTCCACCGCATAAGCGTTGGCACCGGCGGGGTTCTCCTCCTCGGTCTGGAAGGCGTACATCTCCCAGCCGCACACGTTGTCGAACTCCGCTTCCACCCGGAAGTGATGCTCGACCGACATCTGGTAGATCTTTCCGGGCGTGTCGGTGTTCTCCACGCGAAGTCCGTATTTGGCGTTGACGCCGTGCGGCCAGACGTTGCGGAAGATGCCGCCGCCGCCGTTGGTGATCAGCAGATCCGCGGCGGCTGGCGAAAATTCAAAGTTAGGCCGAACGGGCGGCGGCGCGCCCGGCGCAGGCGTCGGCCGGCGGAAGGTGAACCCGCGAAAGCCCGAGCCGAAAAACCGCTGGCCTGGAAAAGACACATCGTCCAGCAACGAATTCTTGCCGGCCATCCAGATCACGCCGGCTGCCCGCGGATTCCCGTTGCCCGTCGTGATGGCCAGCGCGCGAACGATGTTCCGACCGTCTTTTGGCGCGACGATGATGCCCACGGGCGCGCCCTCGCCGCCAAAGGCGGGCGAGCCGTCGATCAGCGAAATCTGGGTCGTCGCCGGGTTGAGCGCGAGCAACGCCGTATCGCGCTTGAGGATCAGTGGGCGGCTCACGCGGTACGTGCCGCTCGGGAAGAACAGCACCTGATGTTTGTCGATGGCCGCGAGCAAGACTTCAGTGTCATCGGTCAGGCCATTGCCCTTGGCGCCCAGCGAACGGACATCGACCCATTGATCCATGGCGGGGGTCGCAGGAATGTCCGTCGCGATCGACGGTGCCGGAGAAGCAAGCGCGCGTGCCCTGTGGCGGGTCGCGATGCCATTTTCGCGGCCATCCGCGCCGATCATCAGCCCCTGCGTGAAGCGGTCCACCACGTAGTGGCCGGCGGGTGCTTTCAAGGGATTTTCGCCAACGGAAAATTGCGGCACATCAGTGCAGGCAATGTTCACCAGCGTCACCGCGGAGTGCGCGTTGCGAGCATTGCCCGCCACGAACGCCGCATCGCGGATGTTTGTCATCCGCAGATCCCGGCCGTAGAGCTGCTCGACTTCACCGGACGCGATCTGCAGCGCCACCGGCATGTTAGAGAAGCTCACGCGAATAAGCGTGAAGCCGGCTTCCTGCGTTTTGATCGCGGCCGCGCGCTGACCCTCGAAACTCGAATCCATCAGCAGGAATTGCCACACCGGCGCGGTGCGCTTAGTTGTTATGCCGTACTCCCCGCCCTGCACATGAATGTCGCTCGCCTGGTTGCCGATGTCCTCCACCGCCGCGCGCGCGCTGCCGATGCGGAAGTTCATGTGCGTGAGTTCGCTGTGCTGCGCGACGTGGAAGCGGACCGCGATCGCCGCCGGGTTTCCATCCTGCAATTCGAAATCGATGTTGCTCATGCCACTGAAGAACGTGAACTCGGTGGCATCTACGATGGGTCCACCGGGATCCGGCCGGTTGTCGGTGAAGTGGACCATGTAGCGGCCGTCGCCTTCCTGGAAGCCCGGCGTGTCTTTGGCAAGCACGAAGACTGGGCGCGTCGCGCCATATCCGAGGAGACGAATGCCCTGCCAGACGTGGACCGTCTTGCTCAGACGATAGCGGCCCTCGGGAATCAGCAGTACGCCGGCCCCGGTCGTTTCCTGGACGCGGTCGATGGCGCGTTGGAGCGCGTCGGAGTCGTCAGCGAGGCCGTCGGCATGAGCGGCGAATGCCTCGCTGAAATCCACGGCGCGTGGATCGGCAGGTCTACTTAAGTAGAAGGACGCGGCATGCGTGGTGCCCGACCAAATGAAGACGGCCGCGATGAAAGCTGCCAACGAGGTCCGTGAGCAGCACCGCTGCTTGAGGAGAAGTTTCACGAGGAGGTGGGTCCTGGTTGGCCGAGTCGATCGGGGGAAAGCGATGATACGCGTCGTGATTGTGCAGTGGCACGCATCACCCAGTGGTGAGCACAACGACGCGGACCTCCATCGGGAACGAGGTGACGGGTGGCTTGCGCGTGGTGTAAGAACATCTCGGGCAGGTACCGCGCAACGATGGGAATGCAACTAGATTGACGAAGGTCCCCTTGCAGGTTTTCCAGGACGCGCACCCATGCTAAGTTCCGCGGCGAGCGGCAGATGATCGGAAAGCATTCTCCAGTCGCGCGCCACTACTTTCACAGGCCGATGCCGGACATTCCTGACGTAGATCCGGTCGAGCCGCAGCCAGGGTGCGCGGGCCGGAAACGTGCGCGCGGGGCGGCCCATCGCGGCCGCATGCACTTCTTCCAGGCCAGAATGGATCAGCCTCCGGTGCGCGCGTTGGCGCCAGTCGTTGAAATCGCCGGCGATGACCAGCGGTGCGCCGTCGGGAATCTCGTGGACGATCAGATCCAGAAGCCGATCGATCTGTCGCCGTCGGTGCGACTCGCGCAGCGCGAGATGCAGACAGATCGCGTGCAGTGGGGCACGGTCAACCAGCCCGATGACCGCGTGCAGCACGCCCCGCGGTTCGGCCTTGCCGACCGAGGCATCGACATTGCGCCAGGTGGTGATCGGGTGTCTCGAGAGCAACGCATTCCCGTGATGCCCACCCGTCGCAATCGCATTCCGGCCGTACGCGTGCTGCGTCCAGACGTTATCCGCGAGTACCTCGTACTGGTGCACGTGGGGCTCCGGACCCGTGACCGCACCGATCTCCTGAAGAAAGACGAGGTCCGCCCGCGAGGCGCGCAAGGCATGGCGAAGTCGAAGCAGCACGCCATGCCGGTGCCCGGCACGCAAGCCCTGATGGGCATTCAGCGTCAGCACGCGGATCCACGACTCGTTGCCGCCAGGCTCAGGTTCCATGCGTAAGCTATACCGGGAGGCCTGACATGGGCGAACTGGAAATTCCGACATTGGTTGTAGTCCTGGTGCTCGTCGGCATCGTCGGGTTCTTCATGCTGCTCATCTGGTCGATGAAGCGGCATCGCGACCCGAAGTTCGAGGTCGACTGCGACGCGCCGATAGAGGAACTGCTGCCGTCACTCGCCGGACTGACCTTGGGCTCGGTCGTCGAAGGAAACAGCGTCGAAGTGCTGGAGAACGCGGCGTTCTTCGACGCCTTGATCGACGAGATCGACAAGGGGCGCAGCTCGGTGCATTTCGAGACCTTCCTCTGGAAGGAGGGCAAGATCGGCTCGCGCCTGGCGGAGGCACTGATCGGGCGAGCGCGCGCCAGCGTCGATGTCCGCGTGCTGCTCGATGCCAATGGAACGCGTGGCATGGGCAAGGACGTGGAGCAACAACTCATCCAGGCCGGCTGCAAGCTCCGCAAATTTCATCGTACGACCCTCGCCAATATCGGCGTCATCAACGAGCGCGATCACCGCAAGCTTGCGATCGTCGACGGCAGGGTCGCCTTCGTCGGCGGCCATTGCATCGTCGACAGCTGGCTGGCGGAAGAAGGGGCGAAGGAGCGCACCATGGATGTGAGCGTACGGCTCCGCGGCCCGATAGTTCACAGCATGCAATCCGCCTTCAGCGAAAACTGGGTCGGGCGGACTGGCGAGCTGTTCATGGGCGAGAGCGTGTTTCCGCCGCTTGAACCCGTCGGCGACATCGCGATTCACGCGGCATTCGTCAAGCCGGAGAGTTCCGCACCCGCCGTCAAGATCCTGCACCACGCGGCCATCTGCTGCGCGCGTCGTCGCATCTGGATCCAGAACCCCTATTTCCTGCCGGAACCCGCCGCGATAGATGCGATGGGCGCCGCCGTGAAGCGCGGTGTCGATGTGCGCGTACTCATGCCGTCGACGTCAGGGTCCGACAACCCCATGGTGCAACACGCCGGACACCGCAACTTCGAGAAGTTGCTCCGCTGCGGGGTGCGTCTCATCGAATACCCGGCGGGCCTCCTGCACCAAAAGATCATGACGATCGACGGGCTGTGGTGCGCCGTCGGGACGGCTAACTTCGACGATCGCTCTTTCGAGACCAATGACGAGATCACAGTGTCGTTCATCGACGCCGCGACCGCGCAACGGTTCGACGAAATTTTCGAGCGCTATGCGGCCGATGGCAGCGAGATCGAACTCGAGCGCTGGAGCCGACGGAGCCCGCTCCACAAGCTCGTGGACCATGTGTACTACCTGTTCAACGAATTCCTCTGACTCCCTGGGGATCTGTCAGTTACCACAACCAGAGGCCCAGAGGCGTGCGGAATCAAAGATAACTGGTGATCCTCGGCGGATGCCCCCAATCGTCTTCTGCCCCGTTTTCATAGCGGACCGGAGCGGCTGCGAGATCATCGGGTGAAACATCGTCCAGACAGGCCACGTTGACGCAGAAGAAGTCACCGCCCATCGCGGGCTCACTCGCGCTGACGAATGCGTAGACACCACACGTCTTGCAAAATGTGTGGTCGATTCCACCCGCACCGAATCGGTAGTGGCTGAGATTGTCCGATCCCTCGAGCAGCCGGAACGACTCGGAAGGGATGTGGTTCTTCCACATGCGCGTCTTGCCGCAGAACGAGCAGTTGCAGCGAAGCGTGGACGCGTACCACTCGCCCGGCCGACTCTGTGGAGAGCGCCGGCCTTCGGGTGCCAAATCGATGTCGCAGGAAAACTTTACAGCGCCGCAGTGGCAGCTTCCGTTT